>Ga0255350_1000584_pt1 | contig 13523 bp, 11 predicted proteins | sample HBST25r1metaG_FD_186028 | JGI IMG/M metagenome (GOLD analysis project Ga0255350, IMG submission 186028) | Peat soil microbial communities from Stordalen Mire, Sweden - H.B.S.T-25.r1 | ecosystem: Environmental > Terrestrial > Soil > Wetlands > Peat | place: Sweden: Norrbotten County, Stordalen...
TGCTACTTCTCCTCTTCAATCGTCCTCCAGCACAAGGACCGCCGCTTCCTCGACAACATGATCGGCGAATTCCGCAAGGCTCTTATCAATCGCGGCTTCGGCGTCCGGGTTGAGGACATCAATGCCGTAGACGCTTTCTTCGGCACCCTGCCCGGAAATGGCGTGGCGCAAGTGCGCCGCGTCATTGCACACACTCGCAACTATGTTGACCTGATGCCGATTTCGTCTGTTTGGGCCGGTGAGAGCAAGAATCCGTCGGCTCTGATGCCGCCCAATTCGCCGCCGCTGCTCTATGCGGCGACGCAGGGGGGTATACCGTACCGGCTCAACCTGCACGACTACGATGTCGGGCACACGCTTTTGATCGGTCCAACGGGGGCAGGCAAATCCGTCTGTCTCGCGCTTTTCGTCTCGCAGTGGTTTCGCTATCCAAATGCACAGGTCTTCGCTTTTGATAAAGGGCACTCCCTGTATGCACTTTGCAAGGCCGCAGGCGGCCGCTTCTACGACATCGGCGAAGGCGGGCTGTCCTTCCAACCGCTCCGCGACATCGACGATGAGGCGGAGTTCGGGTGGGGACAGGAGTGGGTCGAAACCGTTCTGCGAATGCAGCAGGTCGAGGTCGGCCCGGCCGAACGGCACACAATTCACCGCGCTCTTCAGCAACTAGCCTCGGCCCCGCGCGAACGGCGGACGCTGACCGAACTCGAAGCCAACCTCCAAGACGAGAAGCTCAAGGCCGGATTGCAACCTTACGTAATTGACGGCGCGTTGGGCGGATTGCTCGACGCCCGCAACGACGGACTGACGACATCTCGTTTCGTCGTCTGCGAGATGGAGACGCTCTTGAGCGGCTCCTATGGTGAAGCGACGGTCATGGCAGTGCTGCTCTATCTCTTCCGCCGAATGGAGCGCGCCCTCGACGGCAGCCCGACACTGGTTCCCATCGACGAAGCCTGGCTCTTCCTGAAGCATCCGGCTTGGCGGGACAAGATTCAAGACTGGCTCAAAACTCTGCGCAAGAAGAATGCGGTCGTTCTTCTTGCCACGCAGAGCATGGCCGATGTGAAGGAGTCGCCGATTGCCTCGGCGATTCTCCAGAGCACGGCAACGAAGATTTACCTGCCGAACTCGGAGGCTGGCAACGAGGGAATGCGCCAATTCTATGAATACGCCGGATTGAACAGCCGGGAAATCGAGCTACTTCAGAGTGCTACGCCGAAGCGGGATTACTACATTGTGCAGCGGCTTGGTCGTCGCATGATCTCCTTCCGCCTCGGGCCGGTGGCTCTGGCCTTTCTGGCGGTGTCGGGCCAGAAGGACAGAGCGCGAATCGATGTTCTTGCCGAGCAACTGGGCCCAGCGTGGATCTCGGCATGGATGCAAGAACGCAAGGTGGACAAAGGCTGGATCGACTACTACGAAGGAGTAACGAATCATGCAATCCAAATGGCTGGTTAGGAGCGCAACCTCAATCGCTCTCGTCGCCATCATGGCGGTCGAGACAGTCTGCCCGGTGCCGGCGCACGCTGGCGTACCGGGCCTGTTCGCAACCGAGTATACCCAAATCCTCAACTATGTCGAGCTGGCCGGTCAGCTCGAAAAGCAGGTCGTGATGGTCGAAAACCAACTCAACCAGCTTGCCGACATGGCCAAACACGGAATCACCATCACCGATCAACTCTTTGGGACCGTCGCCTCGGACATCACGACGTTGCGCCAGATCGTCAACACCGGGCAGGCGCTCTCTTACACTTTGAGCAATATGGACGGCACTTTCCGGCTCCGGTTTCCCGGTTACAGTCCGTCTACTAACTATGGTCAGTCGTATCAGACCTGGAGCCAGACGAGCCTTGACAGCACCCTTGGTGCGCTGAAAGCTGCTGGTGTCCAGAACTCGCAATTCGATAGCGATTCGGCCCTGCTTCAGAGCCTCAAGAGCCAAAGCCAGTCGGCTGTTGGGCGAATGCAGGCCATCGAAGTCGGAAACCAGATTGCCGAAAATCAGGCGGAACAGTTGATGAAGTTGCGCCAACTGATGATGGCGGATATGCAGAGCAAGTCGGCGTATCAGAGCGCCATGGTTCAGGCAGACGCGACGAAGCAGGCCAACTCCGACCAGTTTTTCGGCCAAACCCAGGTCACAAGTGACGGCGTGACCTTCTAGGAGAGAACGATGAAGTGGATTTCAGTTTGTGGTATCGGCGTTGTTTTGATGCTGGCCGGATGCAAGACGGCAGAGAAGAGCCAGATTCTAACGGCATTTCAGAATGCAGGTGGCGGCGAAGTTGCACAGGCGACGCCGCAAGGCATCTCGTCTTTTCTTGCCCAGCATGAGGATCTCCGCAAGCAACTAACGCCGTTGTGCAACGCTCAAAAGGCGAAAGCGCCCGTGGATTGGTCCACCTCGGACGAAGGAAGAATCTGCACGGCGAATGAGCGGGCGAACTTCTTCGGCAAACCGCAACTGAAATCCGATGGTGTGAAGTTCTAAAGGGGAACACCCGATGGCGCGAAGACAGAAACTCGTACTCTTGGCGGCTGCGGCTTTTGTCTCGGCCGCCACCGCTCATGCGCAGGCCCCGGTCGATGTCGGCGGTACATTTCAGCAAATTGAGCAGGCGGCCAACGCATGGATTCCCACTATCATGCAAGAGGCTACCTACCTTTTTTATGTACTGGCGACGCTCGACTTCGCCTGGAGCGCGCCGCAATTCCTCCGCGAGCACGACTTCATGGGTCTGTTTCTTACCCTGATTAAGAAGCTGCTCGTCATCGGGTTCTTTTACGCCGTGCTCATCAACGGTCAGACCTGGATACCGGCCATCGTCAACAGCTTCGCGCAACTGGGTGCAAATGCCGCTGGCGTCAATGTAGCTCAGAATCCCTCGAACATTATGATGCAGGGACTCCAGATCGTCTCTGACCTCTTTACAAAGGTCTCAGCGGTCAACCTGTTGTCTGAGCCTGGCGGGGCGATTACGACGATTCTCGCAGCCTGCATCGTGCTCGCCTCCTACATCATCATCACGCTCCATTACGTTGTCACCAAGCTCGAAGCGATTATCGTCATGTCGGCGGGCTACATCTTCCTTGGCTTCGGTGGTAGTCGGTGGACTGCGCCTTACTTTGAAAGGTACATTTCTCTTGCTATCAGTACGGGCGTCCGTTTGATGCTCATTTACCTGATGCTCGGCGTCTTCACAACGATCTCGAACAACTGGATCGCCACCATGAATGGCTATACGGCCGATCTTCCCATTACCCAGATCTTCCCGACGCTGATGTCGATGCTGCTTTTCGCCTTCGCCTCGTGGATGATTCCGAAGATGGCGGCCTCGATCGCCTCGGGAACGTTGGGGGCCGGCGCGGCGGACCTGGTTGGGATGGGGATGGAGGTCGCCAAAGGTGCCGCTCTCACCGCCGCGACGGTCGCCGTTGTTGCGGCGACTGGGGGCGCGGGAGCCGCCGCGGGCGGTGCTCTCGCGGCAACCGAAACAGCGGGCGCAGCCGCCGAAGGAGCTGGCGCGGCAGGCAGCGCCGGGATGGCTGCTGCCAGTGGTGCGACTGACGCGGCAATGGAAGTGTCGAGCGCTCCGCCGCCGCCGGTTCCTGGTCCGACAGACTCAGGCTCGGACAGCACACCGCCAGCACCTCCGCCGCCCTCTGCGGCGGAAAGTTCTGCAAGTGCTCCATCTGCACCGTCGGCGCAGACTTCGACTGCCAGGAATCTCCAGTCATTGGCCCAACACGCCACCAATATCAACGTCCCGCACGATGGCAGCGGTCATTCGCCGTCGGCACAACTGCGAGTCGAGAGAGAGGAGTAGCTCGTGACAGAAAAAGCAATCGTACAGACGCCGTACATCCGAGCCCGCCAGGAGTGGGACGAACGATTCGGCGACCAAATCAAGAGCCGGAACAACTGGCGATTGGCGGCATTCCTTTCGATGGCGACGGCGCTGGTTTGCGTTACCGGCATGGTTGCCATCGGCTATCGCTCCAACACCGTACCCTACGTCGTCGCCCTCGACGATGTAGGGAGGGCGGTTCCGGTGATTCCGGCGAAGCAGGTCGCAGTCAAGGATGTGCGTCTGCAGGAAGCGGTCGTCGCCCGGTGGGTCACAAATCTGCGGACGGTGATTGCCGACGCCGTAGCTCAGCGGCGGCTGGTCGATGAGGTCTACGCCGAAACAGGCCAGAACTCGCCGGCATCGGCAACTATCACGGAGTTCTATTCCAAAAACTCTCCCTTCGATCTGCTGACGAAAGAGACAGTGGACGCCTCGGTCGAATCCATCGTGCAGCAGTCGCCCAAAACCTATGAAGTGGCCTGGACGGAGGTGTCGCGCGACCTGAACGGCAACCTCATGTCGAGCCACAGATACCGGGCCTTCGTATCCGTGGTGACGCAGGAAGTGACGGACGCAAGGCAGGCACTGGTCAATCCTCTGGGCCTTTACGTCACGAACCTTACCTGGGGCGAAGTGGTTTCGACTGCCACTGACCAGCCAAACAGCAACACGCAAAGCAGCAACGCTCAGAAGCCGAACGGAGGACAGAATCAATGACACGGTTCGTATCTATCGCAGTGGTCCTTGCACTCACGAGCTTGGCGGCTGGAGCGCAGAACGCTACGCCGTTAACGCCTAAGCAGAAGTTGGACCTTTCCGGCTACAACTTCAAGGACGCACAAGCCGCGCTTCAGGCCCAATCGAATCAACCAGCCGCGAAGCAGGAATCGCTCACTCCGATTCCTGCACTCAAGGTACCGCCTATCGTCAGCAGCGTTGCTGCTGGGCAGTCGTCTCAATCGACGGCCCCACCAGAGAAGGGCTCAGCGGTTCCGTTGAATTGGAAACCGTCTCACGCTGACCTGAATGGCTTAAGCATTAGCGCGGCGGAGGTCTCGCGTCTCTGGGAGACCAGTGCGTCGATGCCGACGCAGGGTGAGAACGGCAAGGTCGTTTACATCTACGGCCAGGGGATGCCGGTTCTGGTTTGCGCTCCATTGCGTGTCTGCGCAATCGAGTTGCAATCGGGCGAACACCTTCAGAGCCAGCCGCAGATCGGCGATTCCCGCCGCTGGGAGATTACGCCGGTTCTCTCCGGATCGGGCTTGGATGAGACGCCGGTCCTGATCGTGAAACCCATCGAAGCGGGCCTTGAGACCGATTTGATCGTGCCAACGGACAAGCGCACCTACGTTGTGCGCCTGGTCTCCGATCCAACACGGTTCGTCTCGCGGCTGTCCTTTCAGTATCCCGACGAAGACCGCGCCAAGTGGGTGGCCTTCGAGGCGCGGCAGGATGAGTCCAAGCGCAACGCCGAGACTGTTGCCGAAGAGAGGCGCGAAGAGGACAAGAAAGCTGGGGTCTTGCCGATGGCCGAAAACGCCGTTGATCGGCTCTATCTCGACTACAAGCTATCGGGTGATGAGCATCTCCGCCCGGATCATGTCTTCGACGATGGCCAGCACACCTATTTGATCTATCCGAACGATGGACGCTTCCGCGAGCTGCCGACGTTGCTTTTGGTGGTCAACGGCAAGGCGGAACTGGTCAACTTCCGCGTCGATGGATCGCGCTACATCGTGGACAGGCTCTTCGACAAAGCAATCCTCGTGGTCGGCGTGGGCAAGAAGCAGACCCGCGTGACGATCACGCGCGCGACCCCCTACTCCCAGACCGGAAAGGAAAACTGACGATGATTAAGCCTGACGAAAATCCTAAACCGGTGAATCTCGAAGGTGAGCGCGGAGAGAATCAGGAAGAGCTTCTCGAAGCGGCGCAGACCGAAAAGGTTGTGCGCGGCGTCAACGGTTCGTTGACGCCGAAGGCCCGCAAGCTGCGCCCTTTGGCGGGCATTATCCTGATTGCTCTGGTCGTATTGGCCGCCGCCTATATGCGGCATGGGCTGGCCAACCGTCACAAGAAGACGATCAAGCAGGCCGAAACAGAGAAGGTCGGCGCGGGTCCGGCCACGACCGTTGAAAAGGGTCTCCTATCAGATCAGGCGCGCAGCGGCCTGAATACGGGACAAACCCACGTCCCAGACTCCTCGACGCTTCGTTCATCTATATTGAACGGCGAGACCCCGACTGGCCGGTCGGCTCAGCCGGCGCCACCGAGCAATTCCTCGAAGACAACCTCCATCCCGCCTCTGGAGTACAGGCAGACCCCGGTTTCGACCGCTGCCAACGGCTCATTATCCTTTGCCGAACAGCGGCGGCTGGACGAGTACAACCGGGAACGGGAAGCGATGGAGGCTCCAACTTCCGTCAAGGGAAATCTTTCCGGCAGTACCAAAGAAACCTCCACAGCATCCACCGATCCCCTGGCCGCCATCCAGTCGGCCCTTCTTAATGCCCGGTCGATGCTGGGAGCCGGGACCGGCGGTTCGACCCCGTCCACTCTCGCGCAGGCCGGAACTCCCGGAGCGCCCGAGCAGCGGTCAGACTACGAGCGCCAGAACGATCAGGAGCAAAAGACTGTCATCGGCCAGCAACACTCAAAGCAAGAGACGGAGTACCTGGCTGCGACACGCAAGGCCGCCCAGGGCAAATATGAAGTCAAATCGGGCTGGCTGATTCCGGCCGTTTTGGAGCAACAGCTTAACTCCGACCTGCCCGGAATGATTCGGGGACTGGTTCGTGAAAATGTGTATGATTCCTCTATTGGGAGGTACATTCTAATACCTTCCGGGAGTACACTGATAGGGGTTTACAACTCCCACGTTGGTTACGGACAAAGCGCCTTGCAGGCCGTCTGGCGACGGATCGTCTTCCCGGATGGCTCCAGCCTTGCTCTTGGCGGATTTGAAGGGGACGACAGCGCTGGCGCGGCGGGACTCCGGGACCAGGTTAATAATCACTGGGGACGGCTTCTCTCCGGTGCGCTATTGACTTCGGTCTTTGCTGCCGGTATCGAGGTCAGCCAGGGTACGAATTCCTCGGTTCTGCAATCGCAAAGCGTTGGCCAGACAGTGGGACAGGCAGTTGGTCAGCAGGTTGGCCAACTGGGCACGGAAGTCACGCGCCGGAACCTGAACATTCAGCCCACCATAGTCGTCAGACCTGGGTATAGGTTCTTTGTTCGGGTGGAGAAGGACATTCAGTTCAGCGGCCCGTATGCGCCGATGAACACAATTTCGCAAGGGGCAAGTGGCCGAAACGGTCAGGTAGCAGTTGGAGTAGAAAGGGGGCCCAGTGGCAGTCAAGAAAGCAGTCAAAAAGAAAACAGCTCGCAAGGTGAACCGTGAGGGGCAGCGGTGGACGGATGATCGGCCAGGCATGACGCTCCGCCTTCCTCTTGACCTCCGCGAAGCCATCACCGAAGAGTCTCGAATAAAGGGCGATCTGGCCAGGATCGTCCTTTTTGCTTTGAGCCATGTAGACAAGGAAGAAGTCGATATTCAGCAAACCCGTAAAGCCGGTATGGATCTTACCAATCCTCAACTCATCCACGTCGGGGCCGATGCTCGCACCAAGCTCAAGGAATGGGCCGAGGCCGAAGGAATGAGCGTGAATGCCATCGTCGTCAGCGTCCTCGACGAGTTTTTCAAACGCCTCAAGAAGAGCAAGGCGCTGAGAGAGGAAATGCGGCTGGAGATTCGTGCGCACCGCGGCTTTCTACCGAGCTGAAGTGCGCCACGGATTCGCTATCTCTACCATAATGGCGGAAGGATTCTACATCTTCTCCTCTCCAGCGAGAATGATATGAATTCTTCCTGATTGAGATCTTCTCTGAGAGCAATTGGCTCCTATCTGAGCATTGAGGGCCTCAAAATGGATAAGCACCTCCGCCCGTCACACTCTTCTAGGTGGCCAGGATGATCGAGAGACCGATAATAGTCTATTTGTCGGGAAACAACGCAAGTGGCAAGACTACACTGGGCCGTCTGCTAGCGCACGAACTCAATTGGCTGCACTTGCCAGTTGAGAAGTTCGATCAGTCTTATCTCGAAGATCTCTTTTCATTTGAGCGACGCTGGAGCTTTGAAGCACAACTTCACTTTCTTAGCCATAAGATCGGGACAATAAATTCATGCTTGACCGAGCAGCGTAATGCTTTTATTGACCGAAGCCCCCATGAAGATTCTCAGGTATTTGCTGAGCACTTTGCGTTAAGTGGAAACATGGACTCCCGCGCCATTCGGACATATCGTCAGGTCGCTGAGCAATTTCTCGCTTCTATTCCGCAACCGGACCTTTTCATATACTGCTATGCACCTCTTGATGTATTAGAATCTCGAGTTTCCGCTCGACAGCGCAAATATGAGACACATTACCCTAAGAACCACTTAGAGCTTCTAGATCTACGGTACAGATCGTGGCTCACAAACATTATCCGGATGTTTCCCGGAAAAGTGCTTTCCCTAGATACGTCGAAATGTGATCTCGTTGAGAATCCGTCCATCGTATCGCAACTCGCTTACGAAGTTATCTCGCACCTTGAGATGACATGTTTTCCTTCCGATCAAATTCTTGCACTCCAAACTTCATTGTTTACCGTCGAACAGAATCCCTCTCAACTCCCATTGTCTCTTCCGTGCGGCCTAACAGGTGCGACGCTGGAATTGCCATCTGTGCAGTCCCAGCATCCACTTTTAGAAAATCCTCCTGACGCATTGACGCAACTCCCCCGTCGAATTCACAAGAGAACAGCGGATATTCTGGCAAAGCGCGCTTATCTTGCTGCACCTTTCACAACACGCGCAAATCCGCCTCTTGAGGTTAATGCCCAACCCGGAACAACGTTGCCTGGCATTGACCTAGCAGCTCTGGAACCCCACGGCACGATTCCAGTCGCGTACCGTGAGGAGCTTCTTGCGATTGAGGCCATTGTGAAGGGTTGCGGATATCTCACAACGCTGCCGCATAGGGATGTAAATAGATGGGGGGAGAAAGTCTTGGCTCCCCGGCAGGCGCTTCAAGAGTGTACGCAGGAAATCCGAAGAAGCGACGTGCTGATAGCAATGCCGGATGTCAGTTTTGGCGTTCACTATGAGGTCGGAGTCGCAGCAGGTATTGGCATTCCTATTGTACTTCTCTGTAAAGATAAACAGCAGCTCACGTTCTTAATGCAAGGAATGGAGTCTCTTCCTCATACTGCGATTATCACTTATCAATATCTATATGATCTTGACGTTAAGCTGCGAGACAAACTGCAGCATATCTTTCCAGGTTAGCATCTGTCTATATCTACGGTCGACACCCAGTTAGTTAGGTCACCAACCGAACGAAAGACATCTAAGCATACCTTTTGGTGAGCAATTCGTTTGGCGTATATTTCCAAAAGAGAGGCCCAGAATCTCTGGTCACAAATCTTGAAAAACATAGGTCGGTCGCAGTGAGTAACAAGAGTACCAAGTAATTCGTTGTTGTCCGCAAAAACGGGGTAAATGATCGACGACAAGATGCGATGCTTTTGACCGGCATATATTTCCTTGTAATCATCGTTGTTGCGGGTATCTTCGATGATAATCATCTCCGGTCTCTCGGATTCATACACTGTGGCAGTTACTGTGTTTGCATATATGTGTGGGTTGTTTCCTCTCATCAAAAGGCTTCTTGGTGCTCGTCGATCACGGTTACGCCATGCCCAGATTGTAATGAATTCGTCAGAATAGTCTTTAGTCATGAACGTAACTTCAAACATGATCTGCGTGAGACGATCTCTTGGACCTGAGTACAACGCTTCCAGAACAAGGTAGAGTCGTTCAACAACTTCTTGGATGTACTTTTTGCCGGCGATAGCCGATCTAAATAAATCGTCTCCGTCACCCTTTTCCGAATACAGCGCTGCGGCTCTTCTGACATCTGCGGTCTGAAGGGCAAGAAGATCGTCCGTAAACGTGTGAGCCTGGCCTATCGCATCTCGCTGAAGTTGAAGTATCCGCTCTTCTCCATCTGCCATCATCTCGAATAGTCTTCGCGCAAGAAAAAATATGAGCAGGATAACGACAGTGATGGCGCTATAATATTCGAGCATATGCTTCTCATCGAGCGCGTGGCGCACGTAATACGAGAGGATTGCGCTCCCGTACATCGGAAGAGTGAGAAGGACACTCTCGATCAGCGCGCGGAACCATCTGTTGGAATGAGTGTACCGATAGACCTGGCGCTGAATGAATTTCTTGACCTCTGGCATCTTGCCCTCAATACGAGAAAGAGGATGGTGTAACCATGAGAGATGCCAGCATTTTAGCACAGAGCAAGATCGTTCGGGCGTGCGGGTCCGCCATCTCGGAATTCCGCTTGATCAAATCTGGGGATCGTGTCGCTATTGGTCTTTCTGGCGGCAAGGACAGTAGCATACTTCTTGAAACCTTAGTTGCTCTTAGGCGAAGAAGTCCGGTACGGTTCGACCTTTTGGCTTTTACAATTAACCAAGGGAAGTTTCGTGGCGATATTAACTCACTTGCACCGTATGTCGCCAGCTTAGGTATTGAGTGGCACCACGTCGAAGATGAACCGTCGCTTCGACTGTTGGAGAGCCAGCCAAATCACGGTTGCGACATGTGCAGCCGCTTTCGTCGAACGGCTGTTTATTCTCTAGTGTCTCGATTGGGGTGCAATGTAATTGCGTTAGGACACACTGCGGATGATTTTGCGGAGTCGCTTCTTCGCAATATTATCTACTCTGGTCAAGTACATCCTCTACCTGTACTCGCAAGATCGTCAGGCGGTGATTTCTTATTAATTAGACCATTTGTTCGCGTCTGGGAAGAGTGGATATTGCAGCGCGCTGCTGCGATCAACCTGCAGATTGTACCTTGCGCGTGCAATGACAAGGATGGTGCGCGTAAGAAAGTCAGGAAACTCATAGCAGAACTGCAAAGTGAGCATCCTGGCATTGCAGAAAACATCCTAGCTGCTGCTTTAAGCAAGGCGACAATTGCTCCTGATGCTCTATTCTCAATTCTAAGTGACCCCATCGAAGTGGCGAAGGAATGTGCATCTTTTTAACCTACAATTTCGCCTTTTCCGGGAATTAGACCTCTACTGTGTTGCCGAAGCAAAGCTATTGCTTAGCCCATAAGATGGGCAGGAATCCGCCGTCGGCTCAATTCTAATATGTCGAGTGGCTGTCGAATAGCGACGCGTCGAAATCTGTTACCGTGCACAAAAGTATGGTGTCCTAGCCCGTCGGGTGGGCCAAACAAGTCTGACGCGAAGCGGCAGCACATCACAGGGCGGGTAGACGGGCGCCGGCAAAGAATCAGAGGTCTGCCTGAGCAGACCCCACGATTCAAGGTTCATGAATTGATGTTATGCAGCTTTTGCTTTCTTCGGGGCTGCGGTGCGTGATTGGCTCGGCTTCGCTTTGTCTGTCGCCTTCCGGGAAGCTTGCGCTTTTTCCTTGGCGGCGAACTCCTGCTTGACCTTGGCCGTGATCGCGGCCACGTCCACCTTGTAGAACTCGGCGGCTTCTCGCAGGGCTTTGGCGGATTCGTTGGGGCTGTGCGCCGCTTGCAACACGGTGATCGCCACCAAAACGCGGCCGATTGTGCTCTCGTCGGCTTTGCGAAGAAAGGACGCGAGCAACTTGGCCGGGGCGTCTCCGGCTCCGTTGGCCTTGCCGATGCCGTGAATCCGAAACATGACCGCCAAACGGCGCTCGTCCAAAGCGGCGGCGAGGCGCTCGGTGACAAAGAGCAGGTCACGCTTCATCAACCGGACAGGAACCGCGTCGCTGGTTGCTTTGAGGACGCGGAGGCCGGTTGCCTGGGCGATGGCCTCTTCGCGGCGGCGCTTCTCCTGTTCTGCCTTGAATGCCGTGTCCGTCGCGGGCTTCTGTTTGCGGGCGTGGTGGATGGCACATTCAGGATTGGCGCAGATGGAGCGGATTTCGCCTTTCTCCGTACCCTCGGTAACGATGGCCTCGCTGGTGAACTTGCAGGTTTTGTATTCCGGCCAGTCGCGTTGCTTCTGGTTTGTGGGCTTCTCGGTGTGAATCTCGACGTACTTGTTGCGCGGCAAGACGGCGCTGCCGTCGCTAGCCGCGTTGTAAGCGGATGAAATTTGAACCAGTTTTGGCTTCGCGGCGATGGATTGCTTTACAAAGCCGTCCAATTTGGATTGATAGCAAGCCGGATCGGTACAAGCGTCCTGCGCGATGTCCGCAAAGAGCAGCGCATTTGCGCCGGTGCGCTTTGGGCAATCGTCGCACAAACCAGCGGCGGGGTTGAGAGTGGCGTCGGACTTGGAAAACGGCGCGTCTTTGAGAATGAGCAGGATGTTCTGCTCAATCCACTCTTTCAAGTGGCGAACGGGGAGCAGGATGCGGCGGCCCTTGCTCTGGTTGCCGTTCCAATCGCTGCGAAAGCAAGCCTCAAGTGCCTGTTCCTGCTCGGCGGGTTGCAGTTTGGCCAATAGCAGCGCGTGGCCGATGCCGATTTCATCCTTGGCGAATGCCTCGGTGACGGCGGCGGCAAGCTCGGTCAGCTTGACGCGCTGGAGGCAATAGGCTGGGGATTTGCCAGTTTTTGCGGCAATCTGATCGATGGAGTATTTCGGCTCGTCAAGATTGAGCAGGGCGCGGAATCCCTGCGCCTCTTCGAGCGGGTGAACGTCGCGGCGCTGGAGGTTCTCGATCAGTTGCGCTTCGAGTGCCTGAGCATCGGTCAGCGGAACGATGCGGACGGGGATGGAATCGGCCTCGGCCATGAGTGCGGCGCGGTAGCGGCGCGCTCCGGCAACGATCTCGAAGCGATGGTCGGCGATAGGCCGGACAAGCAAGGGCGACAATACGCCCTGGCTGCGGATTGACTCCGCCAGTTCCTTGAGGGCGGCATCGTCAAACACGCGGCGCGGGTTGGTCTTGGATTCTTCGAGCGCAGTGAGTGGCACATTGCGGTATTCGGTGGTAACTTGATTCGTCATGGTTGCTCTCTCCTTTGAGCGGTTGAAAAACGGTGAAGGTGGCGCGGACAGTGCCGGTCGCGCTGTCCGCATGGTGGCTGTTGAGCAGAGGCGGCCTATGCCGCCGCCTCTGCGGGCTGTGAGTTGATTTCTTCGGTTGCCTCGACAGACAGAGCGCCGAGAATCACGGCGGAGGTGCGCTGGATGACTTCGAGGCTCTCAGTCAAGAGCGCCGCATTGCCCGCGTACATCTGGATGTAATCGCTTGAGGCGGTTCCCATCTCCAAGCCGATGGCCTGTCCAACGATGAAGGCAACGGCCTCGGCTTCGGTCTCGCGTACGGTTGCGGTGGTCATGGTGCGCCGCTCGGTTTTGTGCAAAAGCTCGTGCGCCGTCTCATGTACCAGCGTGGTGAACTCCTCGGCTTTCGACTGGCCGGGAAGAAGAGCAATCCTTCCTCCGTAGCTGACGCCAAGCGCCGGGGCAATCTTCTCGTTGTATTCGAGCTTGATGTTTTGCTCGTCGAGAAACGCAATCAGGCGTTCGCGCTGGTCGCCCACTTCACCGCTGACGCTGTGCTCAAAATCGGGCAGGTCTGCGCCTTCGGTCTGCGAGCAATCGAAGACGTAGACGGCGCGGAAGCCAATCAGCATGGACG
>Ga0255350_1000585_pt1 | contig 13491 bp, 12 predicted proteins | sample HBST25r1metaG_FD_186028 | JGI IMG/M metagenome (GOLD analysis project Ga0255350, IMG submission 186028) | Peat soil microbial communities from Stordalen Mire, Sweden - H.B.S.T-25.r1 | ecosystem: Environmental > Terrestrial > Soil > Wetlands > Peat | place: Sweden: Norrbotten County, Stordalen...
CGGTCCTTGATCGCCGCGAGCGCGGTCTTGGCCAGTTGCAGCGTCGTGGCGGTGTGCAGCGCGCCGTCCGCCTTGCCGCGCCCGCGCGGGGTGCGCACGGCGTCGTAGATGAACGCGTCAGCCATGGTCGTCTCTCCTTCGCGCGCGGGGGGGCGGCGCTCCGTTCAGGTGTCGTGGTCGGGATGCTGGCGATTGCCGAGATGGGCGGCGTCGACCGGATGGCTGAAAGCGCCGAACGGCAGGCCGGCGACGTCGTCGAGCCAGGCGAGCCGCGATTCCGGCGCGTACTGAACGACCGGCGCGACCGCCGCCGGTCGGTCGAGCGATCCGATCGTCACGCCGATGCGGTCGCGGCCGGCGCCGCGGTAAGTCAGCGGGGTGCCGCAATCGGAGCAGAAGCCGCGTTCGCCGATCGCCGAGCTGACGAAGATCTTCGGGGCGCCGCGCGTCCAGACGAGCTCGGCGAGCCGGACGCCGGCGAAGGCCATGAACGGCGCGCCGCCCGCCTTCTGGCACATGCGGCAGTGGCAGACGTTGGCGCCGGTCGGGGCGGCGTCGAGCCGGTAGCGCACGGCGCCGCATTGGCAACCGCCGGTCCGGCCGACAGGCTGAGCTTCCGCCGCCATCGTTCGTCCTCCCGTTCGCGCTTTCGCGCCGTGATCGTTCAGAACGCCGCCATCGGCAGCGCCATCAGCGTCTCCGCGCCGCTCGTCAGCCGGGCGAGGCAGGCGCCCGCTTCCGGCAGCATGCGCTGGGCAAAGAACTTGGCGAGCGTCAGTTTGGAGTCAAGCGCGGCGTCGCTCGTTCCCGCCGCCTGGCGCGCCAGCACCGCCTTGGCGATGCGCGCCCACATGAAGGCGAGCGCCGTCAGGCCGAACAGATTCATGTAGTCGTACGACGCGGCGCCGGCGTTGTCGGGGTTCTTCATGCCGTTTTGCATCAGCCACATCGTCGCCTGCTGCAATTGCCCGAGCGCCGCCTTGGCGGGCGCGAGATAGGGCGCCAGCGCCGCGTCGTCCTTGTGGGCGCCGAGGAAGGCGGAGACCTCGCCGAAGAAGGCGGTGATGGCGCGGCCGCCGTCCTTGGGCAGCTTGCGGCCGACCAGGTCGAGCGCCTGCACGCCGTTCGCGCCCTCGTAGATCATGGTGATGCGCGCGTCGCGGACGAACTGCTCGAGCCCCCATTCGGCGATGTAGCCGTGGCCGCCGAGCACCTGCTGCGCCTTGACGGCGTTGGCGAAGCCCTGGTCGGTGAAGACGCCCTTGATCACCGGCGTCAGCAGGCCGACGCGGTCGTCGGCGATTCTGCGCGCATTGGCGTCGGGCGACGACAGCGCTTCGTCTTCGCTCAACGCGACCCACAGCATCAGCGCGCGCGCCGCCTCGTTGAAGGCGCGGATTTCGAGCAGCATGCGCCGCACGTCGGGATGGACGAGCAGCGGGTCGGCCGGCTTGTCGGGCGCCTTGGGGCCGGTCAGCGAGCGGCCCTGCAGGCGCTCCTTGGCGTAGGCGGCGGCGTTCTGGTAGGCGACCTCGGACAGGCTCAGCCCCTGCACCGCGACGCCGAGTCGCGCCGCGTTCATCATCACGAACATCGCGTTGAGGCCGCGGTTCTCTTCGCCGACCAGCCAGCCTCGGGCGCCGTCGTAGTCGAGCACGCAGGTCGCATTGCCGTGGATGCCCATCTTGTGCTCGATCGAGCCGCAGGCGACGCCGTTGCGCGCGCCGAGCGAACCGTCGTCGCCGACCAGGAATTTCGGCACGACGAACATCGACACGCCCTTGGTGCCGGCCGGCGCGCCGTCGACCCGCGCCAGCACGAGATGGATGATGTTGTCGGCGAGGTCGTGCTCGCCGGCCGAAATGAAGATCTTCTGCCCGGCGATGAGATAAGAGCCGTCGCTCTGGCGGGTCGCGCGGGTCTTGATCAGACCGAGATCGGTGCCGCAATGCGGCTCGGTCAGGTTCATCGTCGCCGTCCACTCGCCGCTGGTCATCTTCGGCAGGTAGCGCTGCTTCAGTTCGTCGCCGCCGTGCGTCGCCAGCGCCGCCGCCGCGCCGTTGGTCAGGCCGGGATACATGGCGAAGGAGAGGTTGGCGGCGATGGTGTATTCGCTCAGCGCCACCGCGAGGAAATGCGGCAGGCCCTGGCCGCCGTAAGCGGGGTCGCCGTCGAGCCCGACCCAGCCGCCCTCGGCGTAGGCCTTGTAGGCTTCCTTGAAGCCCTCGGGCGTTTTCACCGAGCCGTCGGCCTCGCGCACACAACCTTGCGCATCGCCGCTATGGTTGAGCGGCTGCAGCACCTCTTCGGCGAACTTGCCGCCTTCGCTCAACACCGCTTCGACGACGTCGAGCGGCGCCTCGCCGAAGCGCGGCAGATTGCCGTAGCGCCCGTAGTCGAGCACGTCGCGCAGCAGGAAAAGCGTGTCGTCGACAGGGGCCTTGTAGCCAGGCATGAGCGATCACCGGGTTTTGGAAATGCGCGTCCCGCTCCAGTCCGAGCGGAACACTGTTCATATATGAACTATCATCCGGCCGAGCGCAAGCGCATTTTCGCTGACGGCGCGCCGACGGGCCCCATCCTTAAGTCGGAGTGGTCACGGCCCTTCGCGCCGGGCGATTCGCGCCAGCAGCTCCCACGACACGCTCGTCGCCGAAAACATCAGCACCAGCATCGACGCCGCCAGCCAGCTATAATTGTCGCCGAGGTCGAGCGTCATGCGGGTGGCGGCGGCGAGCAGCATCGTGAAGCCGATCAGCGAGGAGAAATGGCGGCGGATGGCGAGGATCCAGGAGCGTCGCTCGGCGCGGTGAAAGACGGCCTGGCCGAAGCGGATGAACACCCAGATCGACCACATCGCGGTGGAGGCGAGGGTCACGCCGCCGAACACCGGCGTACGGATGTCGGCGAACAGCGCCAGCAGCGACACCATCAACACGGCGAGATAGTTCTGGAACGCCTGCTCGGTCAGTCGCCGCGACACGGCTTGTTCCGGCCCGAGCGCGGCCGGCGCGTTGATCGACACGACGACGAACAGCAGGCCGAGCAGCGCCGCCGAAGCGGCCGCCGTCGCCGTGTAGAACTCCGCCCACGCCTGCATGAACGTCAGCGCCCGAACCCGGCCGTCATCATTTCCCGCGCGTCGGCTGTGTCAACCGCCGCGCGCCGAGAGCGCGCATTCGTCGCGGTTCTGTCAGAGGCTCTCTTGCCGCAGGTCCGCGCAGGCGCGTTTCAGACGTCCCGCCGCTCGAGCCGCGTCAGCGCGGCCTCAGGGCTGGAATAGGCCTCCTGCAGATCGACGCTCCAGTAGCGCAGCTCGTCGAGGGGGATCGGCTCGCCGGTCACCGCGCAGCGCACGAACCCGCCGGGCCGCAGAACGCGAAAGTCGCCGTCGAGGAAGCGGATCTGCGCTTCCGTCCCGGCGGGCGGGAAAGGGTCGTGTCGGTTCATCGCATCGTCCCTGGCAGGCGGCGGAAGCGCCTCTTCGCTTCATTTAGGCCGCGCGGCCCCGGATTTCCAGTCGCTTGCCAGGTCACACGGGCGAAGGCTTCAATCTCCCTCATCGTGAGGAGCGGCGCGTCTCGAACGAGGAGGGGGCGATGAAGGCGTTTCTCGTTCACGCCCCGACGACGCGCCGCGCGTAGCGCTGGCTGAGGCCCGTCAGCACCGTGTAGCCGATCGTCCCCGACCGCTCGGCGAATTCGTCGAGACTGACCGCGCCGCCAAACAGCCGCGCGGTTTCGCCCGGCCGCGCCGCTGTCTCGGGCAGGTCGGTGACGTCGGCGATGATCAGGTCCATCGACATGCGGCCGACCAGCGGGCAGCGCCGGCCGCCGATCTCGACCTCGGCTCCGTCGCGGCCCTCGACAAAGCCCGCCGCGCGCGGCAGGCCGTCGGCGTAGCCGGCGAGCAGCGCAGCGAGCCGCGTGCGCCGCCGCGCCTTCCACTGGCCGTTGTAGCCGCAGGTCTCGCCCTTCTCGATCCAGCGCGTCTGCTGGATCGCGACGTCGAGCGCCGCCACCGTCTTCATCGGGTTCGGCCGTCCCGGCGTCGGGTTGCCGCCGTAGAGGGCGTAGCCCGGCCGCCCGAGATCGAGGGCGGGCAGATCGGGCAGGAACAGGCCGGAGGAATTGGCGAGCGAGGTCTTCAGCCCCGGCAACGCCGCGCGCGCCGCCTGGAAGCGGGCGATCTGCAGCGCGTTGAGCGGATCGTCCGGCAGTTCGGAGGAGACGAAATGGCTCATCAGCAGGTCGGCGCCGCTCTCGCCCGCGGCGGCGACCGCGGCGCGCAAGGTCTCGAGCGATTCGAAGCCGAGCCGGTTCATGCCGGTGTCGAGGTGCAGCGCCGCCGCCGGCGGCCGGCTTTGCGTGCGCGCGAACGCCGCCCAGCGTTCGAGCTCGGCGGCGGCGCCGATCGCCGGCGCGAGGCGGAAGGCGGAATAGTCGGCGAGCGGATCGGCCTTCGCCTCCAGTCCGTTGAGCACGTATATGCGCGCGTCGGCCTGCGGCAGCAGCGCGCGCAGCCGCTGGCCCTCGCCGATCTGGGCGACGAAGAAAGCGCGGCAGCCGGCGGCGTAAAGCGGCGGCGCGACCGTCCCGATTCCGAGGCCGTAGCCGTCCGCCTTGACCACGGCGGCGCAGTCGCCCGGCGCGGCGCGGCGCTTGAGCAGCCGCCAATTGTCGGCGAGCGCCGCGACGTCGATGGTCAGCATCGCCGGCGCGGCGGCGGGTTCGGTCATGCGCATGGACTCCGCGCGCTCGTCACGGCCGGTTTGCCCGGCCGGCGCGCATTTGCTAAGGGCTGCGACGAGAGCTGTTTATCAGGCCGATGGAATCCGCGCGATGGACAAATTCGCCACACTGACCGGCGTCGCCGCGCCGCTCGAGATCGACAATGTCGACACCGACATGATCATCCCGAAGCAATATCTGAAGACGATTAAGCGCACCGGCCTCGGCAAGGGCCTGTTCTCGGAGATGCGCTACAAGGACGACGGCTCGCTCAATCCCGATTTCGTCCTCAACAAGCCCGCTTACGCCAACGCCAAGATCCTCGTCGCCGGCGACAATTTCGGCTGCGGCTCGTCGCGCGAGCACGCGCCGTGGGCGTTGCTCGACTACGGCGTCCGCTGCATCATCTCGACCGAATTCGGCGACATTTTCTACAACAACTGCTTCAAGAACGGCGTGCTGCCGATCAAGGTGAAGCCGGAAGACCTCGACAAGCTGATGGACGACGCGCGCCGCGGCGCCAACGCGACCCTGACGATCGATCTGCCGGCGCAGGAGATCCGCGGCCCCGACGGCGGCGTGGTCAAATTCGACATCGATCCGTTCCGCAAGCATTGCCTGATCGAAGGGCTCGACGACATCGGCCTGACGATGGCCAAGGCCCCCGCCATCGCCGCCCACGAGCGGAAAGCCGCCGCCGCGCACCCGTGGCTGTAAAGGCGACTTCGTCGCTCGTGCAGCGCGGCTAATCACCCGGCTCCTCACCCTGCCTCTCCCCGTAAAACGGGGAGAGGGGAAGACAGGCGCCTATATCTCCTCTCCCCGCTTGCGGGGAGAGGCAGAGTGTGGGGCTTGGGGGTTGGCCGCCGACGGCGCCGCGTTGATAGCCGCTCGACGCTTCAACTCGAATCGCCGATGATACGGCAATGAATCGCGTCCTTCCCGCCTTCGTCGCGCTCGTCGCGCTCGCTGCGCCCGCCCGCGCGGACTTCGCGTCCTGCGTCGCCTCGCTGCGATCGGACGCCTCGGCGAAAGGCGTATCGGAACAGACGCTCGCCGCGGCGTTCGACAAGCTGCAGCCGGACGCGAAGGTGCTCGACTTCGAGACCAACCAGCCCGAATTCAAGACGCCGATCTGGGACTACATGGCGGGCCTGGTCGACGACGAGCGCGTCGCCGACGGCAAGGCGGCGATGGCGCGCGAGGCGGGCGCGCTCGCCAAGGCCGAGGCGCGTTTCGGCGTCGACAAATACGTGCTGGCGGCGATCTGGGGCGTCGAGTCGAATTTCGGCGAGAACACCGGCGGCCGGCCGCTGGTGCAGTCGCTCTCGACCCTCGCCTGTCAGAGCGAGGTCCGGCCCGCCTATTATCGCGGCGAGCTTATGGCGGCGCTGAAGATCGTCGATCGCGGCGACATCCCGCTCGACAAGCTCACCGGCTCGTGGGCCGGCGCCTTCGGCCAGACGCAGTTCATGCCGTCGACCTTTCTGCGCCTCGCCGTCGATCTCGACGGTTCGGGGCGCGACATCGTCGACAACCCCGCCGCCGCGCTCGGCTCGACCGCCAATTATCTCAGCCATTCGGGCTGGCGCACGGGCATGCTGTGGGGCTTCGAGGTCAAGCTGCCCGACGGTTACGCCGGCCCGTCCGGCCGCAAGGCGAAGGCGCCGATGGCGAGCTGGGCCGCGCGCGGGATCAGGCGCATCGACGGCCGGGCGCTCGGCGACGGCGACGCCGGGCTGCTGCTGCCGGCCGGCGCGGACGGGCCGGCGTTCCTCGTCACGAAGAATTTCGACGTCATCTACAGCTACAACGCCGCCGAATCCTACACGCTGGCGATCGCCATCCTCGCCCAGCGCCTCGCCGGCGGGCTGGGAATCGTCACGCCCTGGCCGACCGACGACCCCGGCCTGTCGCGCGCCGGGCGGCGCGAATTGCAGGCGCTGCTCGGCAAACACGGCTACGACGTCGGCGCCCCCGACGGCGCCATCGGCGCCAAGACCAAAAGCGCCATCGCCGATTTCCAGGGCAAGAACGGGCTGACGGTGGATGGACGCGCGTCGGTGAAGGTGCTGGAGGTGCTGCGGCGCTGACCAGTCGTCATTGAAACCAAACCATCGTCATGGCCGGGCTTGACCTGGCCATCCGGCCGGCGACTCTCCGTGCAAAAGGGCGCCCGGGATTGCGGTGACGGTGCGTTTAATCTCGGTTTGCAGACGCTGCCCATCCTTCTTCGCCTGCCCCGCCGGAACGCGCCTCGCCGCCGAGTTGGGGGCACGGCAATTGAATGCACTGTCACTGTAACCCCAGGACTGCGGGCAACTCATTGGCCGACCTCCTGGTCGTAGTCGATGACCTGACGGGCGCTGCGCCGGGCCGCCGCTGGGCGGTGCTGGCGCCGGCCAAGATGGCGGCTGACGACTGGGGGACCTGTCCGAGATCTGCGCTCGCCGAACTGCCGCTGTTTTGCTATGCCGCGGACCTCCCTGATCCATGGGCGATCACATGAGTCTTTTGTCCGTTTCGATTGTCGTCCTTTACGTGCTGGTCATGGTCGGCGTTGGCTATTGGTCCATGAGGCGAACCAAGACCGTCGGCGACTTCTTCCTGGGCGGCCGCACGCTGGGGCCGTGGATGAGCGCCTTCGCCTACGGAACGACTTACTTCTCGGCGGTCCTTTTCATTGGCTACGCCGGCCGTCTGGGGTGGGGTTTCGGCATCCACACGATGTGGATCGTGTTGGGCAACACCCTGATCGGCACGTTGCTGGCCTGGATGGTGCTGGCCAGACGAACGCGGGACATGACGGTGCGCCTCAATGCCATGACCATGCCCGAGTTTCTGCGCGCCCGCTACGACAGCATGCCTCTGCAGGTGATCGCCGCGGTGGTGGTGTTTGTTTTCCTCGTGCCCTATTCGGCCTCGGTCTACATGGGGTTGAGCTACTTGTTCCAGAAGGCGCTCGGCCTGCAATACAACGAGGCGCTCATCTCTCTCGCAGTCCTCACCGGCATTTATCTCGTCATGGGCGGCTATTTTGCCTTGGCGGTGAGTGACTTTATCCGCGGTATCGTCGAATTCGCCGGCGTGTTGATCATGGTCCTGCTGCTCGCGGGCATGAAAGGCGGCTTGGCCACGACCTTCAGCGCGCTTCTCGACCCGAAAAATGCGCCGGCGATGGCGTTCTACCCGCCACCCGGCGATCCTTCCTTCCCAGGTTGGATGACCTTATGGTCTCTCGTGCTGATCACCAGCTTCGGACCGTGGGCCCTGCCGCAAATGGTGCAGAAGTTTTATTCCATCCGGAGCACGGCGGACGTCAAGCGCGCGATGATCATCGCCACTGTTTTCGCCTTCTTCATGTCCTTCGGCGCCTACTACAGCGGCGCGCTCACGCATCTTTTCTTTCCCAACCCGGCGACGGACCTCGCGTCGATCGTCGACGTCGCGACGAAGAAGCCCAATTTGGACCTGCTCATGCCTTTCTTCATCATGAGCTATGTGCCGCAATGGCTGGTGCTGGTGATCCTGCTGATGGTGTTCTCAGCGTCCATGTCGAGCCTGTCCTCGCTGGTGCTGGTCAGCAGTTCGGCCATTGCGATCGATATCTACGGCGCCGTCCGCAAGCCAAGCCAGAAGCGGACAATTCCGCTGATGCGCATTCTGTGCGCGGTCTTCGTGGCGCTGTCACTGCTCATCGCCGTCAGCCAGTTCGACGTGATCGTGAACCTGATGGTGATCGCGTGGGGGGCGCTGAGCGGAGCCTTCCTCGCGCCTTATCTCTATGGGCTGTTCTGGAAACGCACCACCAAGGCGGGTGCGTATGCCGGCATGATCTGCGGCGTGGGAACAGCGGTCGGGCTGTTCTTTTTCTGGGGCAAGCCCTCGATCCCCGTGGCAGGCGCGATCGCGATGATCGTGCCGCTGATCATCGTGCCGCTGGTAAGCCTGTTCACCGCGCCTCCGGACAAGGAACTGGTCGCGAAAGCGTTCGGGGACGGGTGAAGAGGAACCCCTTGGCGCGTGATCCGACCTGGCTGCATCAGTTGGGATCACGCGCCAATCTCTTGAGGTCTAATCGGTGGTTACAGGGTTACAGGGGTTACAAGGGTTACAGTGACACATGCATAATTACCTAAATCTCTGCGTCCGCGTCACGCCCCGCCGACTCCCCACGTCGTCGGCCTCATGGATACGAAACCTTCCGAAGCGGTGAGACGGTCAAGGGCGCGCTTCATAGCCCGTCGAAAGACGGGCGTCTCTCGACGCCCTATGGCGCGCCGCCGCAGGCGGGCTTCGCCCCTTGACCGACTCGCCGCTTCGGAAACAAGACGCTTCCACTCGATCGACGGCGCTGCCTGCCGAACTCGGCGGCAATTATACCGGCGGCCAAAAGCGATGACTCGTCATGGCCGGGCTTGTCCCGGCCATCCACGCCGTCGAGCTGCCGCTTCTCAGGAAGGAAAGCCGCGCATTCGCCGCCTCCTCTGGAAGAGTCAGGTCAGTTTTACCGCGTGGATGGCCGGGACAAGCCCGGCCATGACGGCGGCCATCGTATTCGACGATTGGCGTTGGCCCGTCGACGCGGCCCAAAGCGCCCGGGAGTTACGGCCGGAGTTACGGGAGTTACGGAGTTACGGGAGTTACGGCGACACAAGCATAATTGCCAAAATTGCCCCTCTCCGTCTCATGGCCCGTCGACCCACCGCACCGAACTCGGCGGCAATTATACCGGCGGCCAAAAGCAATGACTCGTCATGGCCGGGACAAGCCCGGCCATGACGGCGGCCATCGTATTCGACGATTGGCGTTGGCCCGTCGACGCCGCCCAAAGCGCCCCGCGCCTTCCTGCTCGGCGAAATCCGTGGTATGATAATTTATCATATCGGAGGTCGGCCCATGCCCAGCGTGAAGGTGGCGATCACCCTCGAGCAGGAAACTCTGCGCCAGGTCGACAGCCTGGTCGCGCGGCGGGTGTTCCCCAACCGCAGCCGCGCGATTCAAACCGCGCTGCGCGAAAAGATCGAGCGCCTGGAGGGGGGACGCTTGGCGGCGGAGTGCGCCAAACTCGATCCGGCGTTCGAGCAGGCGCTCGCTGACGAGGGTCTTGGCGCGGACGCAGCCTCATGGCCGGAATTCTGAGGGGCGAGGTTCGCTGGGCGGACCTCAATCCCGTGCGCGGCCATGAACAGGCGGGCCGGCGGCCCGTCTTGATCTTGAGCCATGACGTGTTCAACGCCCGATCGGGAACGGTCATCGCCGTGGCATTGACCAGCCAGCCGCAAAAGGCTGGATTCCCGCTGACCCTGGAACTCGCGGAAAGGCGACTCGGCAGGCCGGCCTGGGTGAAGATCAGCCAGATTCGGACTTTGTCGGTCGAACGGATCGGCAAGCGCCTCGCCCGAATCGCGCCGCCCGAAGTCGCCAAAGTCATCGAAGGCCTGAACGAAATTCTCGGCGCATAAACCGACAGCGATTTTTGCCGAACTTTGTGGCGCGCGTACGCAACGCACGCCACGGCGACACGGTTGATTCCTGCGTTCCAGCGGCAATGGCGACGACGACGGCTGCGCGGCGACCCAAAGGTCAAACGCGCGCGCGTCTCGGCGCTGCGTTGGCGGATGGAGGAATGTCGCCTCCCCGATGGAGCCTTGAACCATCGGAGCCTGTGCCGCGTGGCGCCAGAGGCTTACTGCGGACGGTGTCCTCCCCAACATTCCCTGATTCGAGCTGGGGTGCTCTCGCCATTCCGTCAAGCCCTCGGCGCTGCGCAGAATGAGGCGCCGCGGCGGCGGCGCAGGCCATCCGTTAGCGCGGGATAAGTCGATATGCGCCTGCGCCGGCCGCTTCTCGAATCGGGCGATCGAACTTAGAATCGCTCTGCGCTTCGCGTTTAGCGTGGTGGCGGCGCCAGTCTCGGCCATGACCTCCCACATGCGCCCGCGCCGTCACCATTTGTCGCCGCGGACGCGGCGGACCACGAGACCAATCCTCCCGACTCCGCGCTTCGACGCCCTCGTCCCTTTGCCTCGCTCAGGGCAGGGCGTTCGAGACTCGTCGGTGGCGTCGCGCTCCTCGCGACGAGGGCGATTTGCCTCGCCGCCCCTAAGCGGGGAGGCGGCCGTGACCGGGCGCGCGTCTGGCGTGCGTTCCGGTCCGAAAACAATTTGAACATCGCGCCCTCAGCCGCTAAGGCGACCCTTTCACGCAACCGCAGGTCGCCATGGACGCCACGCCGACAAGCTCGCCATCGAAACGCTCGGCGGGTCCGACTGAAGGAGAAGAACACCGCCTGAGCCTGCTGGCGCTGTGCGCGCTGGCGCTGATCGTCGGCGTCGCCACCGGGTTCGGCGCGGTCATCCTGCGCGACCTGATCGGCCTGGTTCACAACGCCTTCTACAACGGCGTCCTGTCGTACCGTTACGACGCCAACCGGCTCGAACCGGCGAGCCGCTTCGGCGCCTTCGTCGCGCTGTCGCCGATCCTCGGCGGGCTGGTCGTCGTCTTCCTGGTGCTGCGCTTCGCGCCGGAAGCCAAGGGCCACGGCGTTCCCGAAGTGATGGATTCGGTGTTCTACAAGCGCGGCGACATTCGCTGGCAGGTGGCGGTGATCAAGTCGCTCGCCTCGGCGCTGTCGATCGGCAGCGGCGCGGCGGTCGGCCGCGAGGGGCCGATCATCCAGATCGGCGCGGCGATCGGCTCGACCTTTGGCCGCGCCATCAAGCTGTCGACCTGGCAGAAGATCACCCTGCTCGCCGCCGGCGCCGGCGCCGGCATCGCCGCCACCTTCAACACCCCGCTCGGCGGCGTGCTGTTCGCCCTCGAGATCCTGCTGCCGGAAGTCTCCAACCGCACCTTCCTGCCGGTCGTCGTCGCCACCGGCGCGGCGACGACGATCGGCCGCTGGCTGATCGGCCCCGATCCCGCCTTCGCCGTGCCGGAGATCCAGTTCTCCCTCGCTCAGGCTTTCCAGTCGGGAGACGCGATCGCCTTCGTCCTGCTCGGCGTCCTGTGCGGCGTCGCCGCCTGGGCGTTCATCCGCCTGCTGGTGGCGATGGAGGACGGCTTTCCCAAGCTGCCTGGCGGGCCTTACGTGCAGAACCTGGTTGGCATGGCGGCGATCGGCCTGGCGATGGTCGCGCTGACCCGCCTGTTCGGCCATTCCTATATCGACGGCGTCGGCTACAGCGTCATCCAGTCGATTCTTGGCGGCGGCATGGACGCGATCGGACTGATGGCGCTGCTGTTCGGACTGAAGATGCTGGCGACGACGGTCAGCCTCGGCTGCGGCGCCTCGGGCGGGATCTTTTCGCCCTCGCTCTATCTCGGCGCGACGCTCGGCGGCGGCTTCGCCGCGCTCGCCCATCTCGCCTTCCCGCATATCGGCATGACGATCCCGTCGGCGGCGATCGTCGGCATGGCGGCGATGGTCGGCGCCGGCACCGGCGGCGTGATGACGGCGATCGTGATGATCTTCGAGATGACGCGCGACTACGCGATCATCGTCCCGGTCATCGTCGTCGTCGCCATCGCCGCGGGCGTGCGCCGCGCGCTGATCAACGAGACGATCTACACCATCAAACTGCGTCACCGCGGCCACCGCATCCCCAAGGAGCGGCACGTCAATCTCTATCTCGTCCAGCAGGCGCAGGACGTGATGGAGCGCGCCTTCCTGGTCGTCGCGGCGGGAACGCCGATCGGTCAGGCGGTCGCCGCCGAGATCGTCGACGACCTGCAGCCGATCGTCGTCGAGCGCGACGGGCGCGTGGTCGGCCTGGCGCCGCCGCGCTCCGGCCTGTGGGCGGCGGCGCAAACGGCGCCGGAAACGCCGATCGACCGTTTCGTCGAACCGCGCATGGTCGTCTGCCGCGACGTCGACGTTCTCAGCCTGGTGTTCGTCCGTCTGCGCCGCCACCGCGCCAGCGCGGCGATCGTCTTCGCCGGAAACGCGCGGCCGCGCGCGCGCGACGTCGTCGGTGTCGTCACCAAGCGCGCGATCGCCGATACGGTGATCGACAATTACGAGAATTGAGAAGAACCGGCTTGCGCGCCCGGCCGTGCGCAAACGTCGCGCCTTCGACGCCGACGCCTATCGCCGGCTTCGTCTTCTTCCCGCCGCCATCCTTCGACTCGCCGGCTTGCGCCGGCGGGTCAGGATGAGGGGGGAGGCCGAGATCCAGCTCCCCTCATCGTGAGCGCGGCCGCGGCGGCGCGTCTCAAACGACGAGGGGGCGGCCCGGCGGCCAGCGATTCCGAATGCTTCAGCAATCGGCACTTCAGCAATCGGCACTTTCCGAAATTCAGAATTTATGCTATCCTGGCGATAATCCGTCGCACGGGCGTCGCCTGGGTCGCGGAGGCTGCGGGAACTTGACGAACGCGCGCGGCGCTCTTGACGCGCCGTTAAGCGCCGGAAATCGCTGAGCATGAGCCTTGACATGTCAACCCGCCGCTTGACGAAGCTTGACAAAACTTGACGCGGCTTGACGAAACGCGACGTGGCAGCTTGACGCTGCGAGGCGCGCCCGCGCGCGATTGCCGCCGCCGTCGTCTCCCCGCTACAGTCCCGCTCGAAAATGGGAGTCCGCGCCTGATGATCCAGACCGTCGCCACCAAACCCTATCTCGACCAGAAACCCGGCACCTCGGGTCTGCGCAAGAAGACGGCGGAGTTCCAGCAGCCCAACTATGTCGAGAACTACGTCCAGTCGATCTTCGACTCGCTCGACGGCTTCGCCGGCAAGACGCTGGTGCTCGGCGGC
>Ga0255350_1000593_pt1 | contig 13389 bp, 10 predicted proteins | sample HBST25r1metaG_FD_186028 | JGI IMG/M metagenome (GOLD analysis project Ga0255350, IMG submission 186028) | Peat soil microbial communities from Stordalen Mire, Sweden - H.B.S.T-25.r1 | ecosystem: Environmental > Terrestrial > Soil > Wetlands > Peat | place: Sweden: Norrbotten County, Stordalen...
GCGGCGCTCTTCTGCGCTTCCTCGTCGGCGGCGGCGGCGACGGCGCGGGCGTGATCGGCGCCTTCCGCCGACTTTCGCACCGCGCCGGTGACCTGGCTCAGCGTCGCGGCGGTCTCCTCGAGGCTCGCCGCCTGCTGTTCGGTGCGGCGGGAGAGATCGTCGGCGGCGGAAGCGATCGACTGCGACCCGTCGCGCATCCCGCTGGCGCTCGCCATGACCACCTCGATCGCGGCGCTGAGCTTGCCGATCGCCTCGTTGAAATCGTCGCGGATCTGCGCGTAGGTCGGCGCGAAGCCGTCGCGCAGCCGCACCATCAGATCGCCGTCCGCCAGCGCCTTCAGCCCGACGCTGAGACGGCGAACGACTTCGGCCTGCTCGCCGGCCGACTTGGCCCGCTCCGCGGCGGCGCGCTCGCGCTCGTCCTCGGCGGCGCGGCGGCTCGCCGACGCCGACGCCTCCAGCCGCACACGTTCGACGGCGTGCTCTTTCAGCACCTGGACGGCGCGCGCCATGTCGCCGATCTCGTCCTTGCGCTCGAGCCCGCCGATGTCGACGTCGAGTTCGCCGGCGGCGAGCGCGTTCATGCGGCGCGACAGCTCGGCGAGCGGCCGCGCCGTCTTGGTCGTCGAAATCCAGGCGTTCATCGCGCCAGCGACGAGCGCCGAAACGAGCCCGGCGACCACCAGCGTGATCAGCGCGAATTGCGATTGACGGCTCATTTCGGCTGCCGAACGCGCATTCTCGTTGATCATCGTGTCGCTGACGGCGAGCAGGCCGCCCGCCAGCTTGCGGGCGTCGGCGTCGACCTCGGCGACGGCGCGCGCGCCCTCGGCGAGCTTGTCGAGATCGTCGGGTTTCAGATCCTTGCCGAGCGCGAGGCCGGGCGAGTCTTCGCCGATCGCGACGATTGTCTTGCCCTTCTCGCCGATTTCCTGGGCTTTCGCCTTGAAGCCGGCGAAGGTCGAACCGTATTGGGGCAGGTACTGGCTCGCCTGATCCATCAGCGAATTGAACTTGTCGAGCTGGCTGCTGAAATCCGCCTGCGCCGTGCGGCCCTCCGGCGAGCTGCCGTCGTAAACCAGCGCGCCGAAGGCGGCGTAGGGCGCCATCATCGTCGTGCCGGTCGCGCGGGCGGCGAAGATCGCCGCCTTGTCGCGATGGGCGATGATCTCGCTGGCGCTGCGCGACAAGTCGTCGAGCCGCCAGGCGCCGAAGCCGACGATGCCGGCGACCGCCAGACACATGACCGCGAGCGGAATCAGCGCCTTGGCTCGCAGGCTGAGGTTGTCGATTTTCACCGCCGCGCCTCCACGTTCGCCGGGTCTTTAAGCCCTGCGCCGCGGGAGGCGGCGTTTCGGGGTCCGGTCGCGACGAGCGTGGGGCGTCATGCCGCGAGCGCGGCAGCATCCGCGCAACGACGCATCGTCTGCGTCGCAGTTTGGCTCAATCCGGTAAATCGCCGATTAATAGGGTTAATCGTCGATTAAAGATCGGTCGTCGACTTCAATAGGCGATGCAGCGGCGCGCGTCGGCGGCGGGCTCGCAATACGCACGGCCGAGGTTCGACTCGATCGCGCCCGTGAACGACTTGGCCCAGCCCGCCTCAGAACTCCGTCCAGTCGCCGGCTGGCGCGCCACTCGCCACTTTAGCCTGCGTCGGCGCCGGGCGCGCGACGGGCGCCGGACGCGCCGCCGTCGCAGGCGCCGCGCGCGGCGCCTTGTCGCGCTTTCGGAAGGCGTGCGGCGCAACCGCCATCAACTCGTGGCGCAGCGCTTCGTCGCCCGCCGAACTCCCAACCTGAAACTGACCGACCAATTGCGCGAGCTTCGAGGATTCCTCCGAGAGGGAATGGCCCGCCGCCGTCGATTGCTCGACCATCGCGGCGTTCTGCTGCGTCACCAGGTTCATCTGTTCGATCGCCGTGTTGGTTTCCTGCAGGGCGGTCGATTGCTCCTGCGCGCCGGCTGCGATGTCGCCGACCACGACGTTGATCTCGGTCACCTGCGTCATGATGCGCTCGAGCGAGCGGCCGGTCTCGGCCACCAACTTGACGCCGGCCTCGACCTGGCCGGCCGAGTCGGAAATCAGCGCCTTGATCTCCTTGGCGGCTTGCGCCGAACGTTGCGCGAGCGCGCGCACTTCGGAGGCGACGACGGCGAAGCCGCGGCCCGCCTCGCCGGCGCGCGCCGCCTCGACCCCCGCGTTGAGGGCGAGCAGATTGGTCTGGAAGGCGATCTCGTCGATGACGCCGATGATCTGGCTGATCTGCTGCGAGGACTTGGCGATCGCGCTCATCGCATCGACCGCCTGGCGCACCACGGCGGCGCTTTCCTTGGCGTCCGCGTCGGCCGTGGCCACCACCTGCCGCGCATGGCTCGTGCCTTGCGCGGACTTCTTCACCGTGGCGGTGACTTCGCCGAGCGTCGCGGCGGTCTGCTCGAGGCTCGCCGCCTGCTGCTCGGTGCGGCGGGACAGATCGTCCGAGGCGGCGGAGATTTCCTGGGCGCCCGTCTTGATCGCGCCGGCGCCTTCGACGACCGTTAGGATGGTGGTCTTCAACTTGTCGATCGCTTCGTTGAAATCGTCGCGGATCTGCGCGTAGATCGGCGAAAAGCCTTCGCCCAGGCGGACCGTCAGGTCGCCGCCCGCCAGATTCTTGAGCCCGGCGCCCAGACGGCGCACGACTTCCGCCTGCTCCTCGGCGGCTTTGGCCCGTTCCGCGGCGACCCGTTCACGCTCTGCTTCGGTCTGGCTGCGATTGGCCAGCGCCTCCGCCGCGAGCCGCGCGCGTTCGACCGCGTTCTGCTTGAAGACCTGAACCGCCCGAGCCATGTCGGCGACTTCGTCATTGCCCGAGATCACGGGCAGCGCGATGTCGCTCTCGCCCGACGCCAGCGACGTCATCGCCTTGCTCATGGCGTTGAGACGCTTCGACAGGCGGAACATGACGACGCCCGCAACGCCGCCGATGGCGATGAGGAACGCCAGCGCGGTCGCGGCCGTCCACAGCACTCTCGACCACACCGTCGCGTTGATGTCGTCGATGTACAAGCCGGTGCCCAGCGTCCATTGCCAGGGCGCGAACAGCTTGACGTAGGCCAATTTCGGCGACGGCTGATCGAGCGGCGCCCCCGGTTTGGCGAATTCATAGTCGACGAATCCGCCGTTGGCGTTTTCGGCCGCGACGCGGTTGAATTCGGCGGCGAAGTATTTGCCGGTCGGGTCCTGTCTCTTCGAACTGTCCACGCCCTCTTGGTCCGCCCGCGTGCCGTGAACGATGTTGACGATATTCTTGTCCTGGACGAAGAAATATTCCTCGCTGTTGTATCGCAGCGCGCGGACGCTCGCCTTGGCGCGAAGCTGCGCCTCCGCTTCCGCGATCTTTCCGCTCTTGAATTCGTTGTAGTGCTGCTCGATCGCTTTGTAGGCGACCTCGGTGACGGTTCTCAATTCGTCCTGGCGGCCGGCGTAGATGTCGCGCGCGTCGATCCATGTCAGCGTCGCGACCATGGCGACGAGCGCGACCCCGAACAGAGCGATGATTCCCAAGAGGCGCGCGCGAATCGATCCGAGGAAGCGACGAAGTTGCGAATGTTCGGGAAATCTCGGCATCGAAAACGGCCCTCTTGGCGCGAATCTCGCATGTCCGCCACGGACATGGTTGTTTCGTGCCGCACAGTCGCATCGAAGGTTAAAGTTCAATTTAATCACTTTTGCGTGTCTGCGGCGGGGCCGTCTGCCAACAGCTTGAAAAAATCAAGGTTTCCGCCCACCCTTGGGCGCAGTCGGCGACGTCGAACTCAGTCCTTCGGCCATGCGGCTTGCCGTCGTCCGGACGCCTGAATTTGCGGCGCGGAACCCAGGCCTCGGAACACGATCAAGCGAGCGTGCGAGATGCGCGCGGCGACCGCGGTCTTTGTCGCCTCCATGCTCGCCGGGACCCGTGGCCGGCTCGTTGGGAAGCGACCGTCGAGGTTTGGTCGAGGCGAGCATGTGACGCAATGTCGCGGTCGCGAAGCGGCTTTCGCGCCGATCAGCCCCTGCAAGCCGTCGGGCTAACGCTTCTGCGATTTCATGTGGGCGACGTAGCCGCGCACGTCGGCGGCGGGTTCGGAATAGGCTGAGCCGAGCCTCGACTCGATCGCGCTCATGAACGACTTGGCCCAGCCCGGCAGCGGATAGTCGATGACGGCGAGGAATTCGAGCGTCGCGGCGAGACGGATGTCGGCGATCGACGGTTCGGCGCCGCCGATGAACGGCTTCCCGCTCATATAGAACTTGTGGAACACCTCGAGCGGTTCGGCGACCGCGGCGACCGCAGCCTTCTGCGCCGCCGCTTTGGCGGCTGGGTCGGCGTCGCTGGCGCCGACCTCGCCCGCGTATTGCGGAAAACCGAGCGCGGGATAGGTCGCGCGCGCGACATAGGGGTAGAGCGTGCCGACGATATAGAACATCGCGCTGTCGACCATCGCGCGCGCTTCCGGCGACTTGGGATAGAAGTCGTTGAGATCGTGCTTGTTGGCGAGATACTGCATGATCGCGCAGCTCTCCCACACCACGCCTTTGGGCAGCTCGGCCGATTCGATCATCGGCGTCAGATGGGCGGGATTGCGGGCGAGGAAGTCGTCGCTGCGCGTCTTGCCCCACGCGTCGTCCTCGGTGAAGTCGAGCTTTCCGGCGCGCAGGAAGACGCGCACGGTCATGTTGTTGACGCTCGGCTTGAGCATATGCAGCTTGATGGCGGACATGCGTTTCCTCCGGTTGAAGCGGCGCCGTCGTTCGGTCAACGGCGATAGGGGTCTTTGGCCGTGCGGTCTTCGGACAGGCTCGGCCGCGAGCGGGCGACCAGGCGCTCGATCGCGTCGGCGAGATGGACTTCGCCGATCGCGCGCGCGCCCGCCGCGACGCGCAGCCTGTGGGCTTCGATCAGCACGTCGGCATGGCTGCAGCCGAACGGCGGCTCGAACTTGTAGCACGACAGCTCGATCAGCAGCCCGAGCGGATCCTCGAAATAGATCGCGTCGAAAATCTTGCGGTCGCGCACGCCGGTGTGCTTGATCCCGCGCGCGTCGAGCCGCTCGACCGCCTGCATGAACACGGCGCGCGAGACGTTGAAGGCGATGTGGTGAACGCAGCCGGGGTCGGTCGGCGTGCGGCGCGGATCGGGCTTACGGTCCTCGCGGGTGAAGACGGTGATCAGCCGGCCGTCGCCGGGATCGAAGTAGATGTGGCTCTCCAGCGCGTTGTCGAGGTTGGGCTGCTCGAACACGAACGGCATGCCGAGCAGGCCCTCCCAGAAGTCGATCGAGGTCTGACGATCTGCGCCGACCAGCGTGATGTGGTGGAGGCCCTGGGTCTGCAGCTTCTGCACCGACGTTTCTCCTACGGATGGTCGACGAGCTTGGACTTGTATTCGCTGCGCGGCAGCCCGCCGGCGGCGACGAGTTCGATTTCCGCAGTCACCAGCAGCGCCTCGCGCACGCGGGCGCGGATGCGCTCGGCGAGCTCTCTTTGCGACGGGTCGGCGGCTTCGACCTTGACCGGCAGCGGCGGGTCCTGGCGAACGCCGGCGCTCCTCGGCTTGATCATCACCACGCCGGTCGTCGCCGGCGCGAATTCGTTGACGATCTCGCGCAGCGCGGACGGGAACAGGTTGACGCCGCGCACGATCAGCATATCGTCGGTGCGGCCGACGCAGCGCACCCGCGGCGCGGTGCGGCCGCAGGCGCAGCGGCCGAAGCCGAGCCGGACGTGGTCGCGGGTGCGGAAGCGTAGCAGCGGCGCGGCGCGGTTGACGAGATGCGTCAACACCAGCTCGCCCTCGGCGCCGTCGGCCAACGGAATGGGCGCACCGCTCGCTGGGTCGATCAGCTCGAAATGGACGAAGCCGCGGCCGGAGAAATGCATGCCGGCCTTGGTCTCGCACTCGCCCCAGAGCGAGGCCGAAATGTCGCCGATGCCCATCGCCTCGGTGACGGAAGCGCCCCACGCCGCTTCGAGTCTGGCGCGCATCGCCGGCTCGCCGCCGCCCGGTTCGCCGGCGACCATCAGCCGCTCGACGCTGCTGTTGGCGAGATCGACGCCGCGCTTGTCGGCCGATTCGGCCAGGTGCAGCGCGTAGGAGGGCGTCAGCGCGATCACGTTCGGCTTCAGTTTCTCGACCGCCGTGATCAGGCGGTCAGTGTTGCCGGAACCGAGCGGGATATGGCAGAGGCCGAGCCGCGCGAAACCGTCGAGCGCCGCGCCAGCGACGAACGGCCCGACGTTGTAGGTCGAGACGATGCGGTCGCCCCGTCTCACTCCGGAGGCGCCGTAACTGCGCGCCGAGGTGCGCACCCACACTTCGACGTCGCCGGCGGTGAGCGGAATGTAGCTCGGCGTTCCGGTGGTGCCGCTGGTCGAATAGATGCGCACGATCTCGTCGCGCGTCGCCGCGCAGTGCGCGCCGATCGGCTCGTCGGCGCTGCGCGAGGCGCGCAGTTCGTCTTTTTCGGTGAACGGCAGCCGGGCAATGTCGGCGAGACCGCCGACCGCGTCGGCCGCGTTGAACCCTGCCCGGCCGAGCTTGTCGCGATAGAAGCGCGAGCGTTCGAACAGATAGGCGATCTGCCGGCGGTAGGGCGCTTCGTCGGCCGCCGCCTGGGCTTCCCAGGGCGCGGCCTCGACGTCGGGCTCGGTCAGGCTCATGCCTGCGGCGCTCCCGCTTCGGGTCCGGCGTAGCGGATCGCCTCGTCGGCCTGCGAGGCCATATAGAAGCCGATCGGCGTCTCCGCCTCTTCGGCGAGATGGGCGATCAGGCCAGCGGCGCGGGCGAGGATCGGCACGCCGCGGATGATTGCGGCGGGAACGTCGGCGTCGCGCAGCGTCGCGGCGATCGCCATCGAGACGTTCATCGGCAACGGCTTCTCGCAAACGCGCGCCGCGGCGGCCGCGAGCCGCGTCGCCGCGTCGACGCCGCGGCCGGCGATCCCGCGCTCGCGCGCCAGCGCGATCATCCGCTCGGCGCGCGGGTCGACCGGCTTGTGCAACGGATGGCCGAAGCCGGCGAGCGGCTTCTTCGCCGCGCGAAGCTCGCGCGCCGTCGCCTCTGCCGCTTCGTCGGGCGTCGCGCCGGCGTCGATCCGCTCCAACACCTGCTCGAGCAGCGCGCCCGCCTCGCGCGCCGCGCCGAGGATGACCGTGCCGCAGCCGAGCACGCCGGCGGCGACCGCGCCCTGCAGCGCGGCTGGGTCCGCGGCGTAGGTCATCCGCGCCGCCTGCACGCTCGGCGTCAGGCCGTGCTCGGCGAGCGCCACCAAGGCGAGGTCGAGGAAGAAGCTCTGGTCGGCCGTCGGCGTGCGGCCGGTCGCCAGCAGGAAGAAGAAGTCGGTGAAGGTCGTCGCGCCCATCAGCTCGGCGCAGAGGTCGCGGCCGCGCACCGTGATGCGGTCCGCCGCGGCCGTCGAGATCAACGTCGTCGCCGCGCCGCGCTTGCCGATCAGCATGGACGTCCTCTCCCGCCTTGCGCGCCGTTTTGCTCGCCGCATTCGCAGAAACCGGCGAGATTGACCCCGCCTGGTTCCGCTTTTAGATTGTAGGACAATATCAGGAGGGCGGTGCGCGTCAAGTCTGTCGGCGCGCGCCGCGCTCTTTTCGGCGTTGCCGTTCGGCGGCATGGTGACGGCGTCGCGCGGCCGCAAGCGCATGAGGAGGACATGGACCAATCGTCGCCGAGACGACCGGCGCGGCGCGGCGAAAGGCGAAACGCGCCGGCGCACGGCGCGACGGTCGCCCACATCGTCGACGGGCTGCGTTGCGACATCCTCGCCCATCGACTGCAGCCGGGCGAACGGCTGATCGAGAGCGCGCTGACCCAGCGCTTTTCGGTGAGCCGCGGGCCGGTGCGCGAAGCGTTGCGCCGGCTCGCCGCCGAAGGGCTGATCGAGCACGCGCCGAACCGCGGCGCGGTGGTGCGCCGACTGTCGCCGCGCGACATCGGCGAATTGTTCCAGATCCGGGTCGAGATGGAGGCGCTCGCCGCGCGCCTCGCCGCGCAATCGCCGGACAAGACGGCGCGCACGCGCTTCGTCGAAGAGATCGCGATGATCTTCGCCGACGCGCCGCGGCGCATGGAGACCTATCTCGACGAAAACGCCGCCTTCCACGCCGCCGTGCTGAGCCTCGCCGGCAACAGGCAGTTGCAGGAGTTGTCGGCGCGCCTGCGCCTGCCGTTGATCATGGCCCAGGTCGGCGATGCGCTGACGGTCGAAGTGATGCGCGCTTCGGTCCGCGAGCACCGCGCGATCGCCAAGGCGATCGTCGACGGCGACGGCGCCGCGGCGGCCGCAGCCGCGCGCGCCCATATCGAACGCGCCGCGGCGCTGGCGATGGCGCGGCGCGAGGCGGACGCCCTGGCGGCGGAGCGAAAGGCGGAGTGAGGCGAAACGCGCCGGCCTACGAGCGCGCGTCGCCGCCGTGTCGCCAAGCGGCGGCGAAGAAATCGACCGCCCGCTGAACGTGAGGGCCGATTTCGGCCCGCAACGTCGCGAGATCTTCGCCGAATAGCGCGCGCATCACCATCGGCTGAACGACCAACTCGGCGAATCGGCGCGCCGACTCCAGCAAGCGATCCGGCGCAAGCGCGGGAATCTGCCGCGCGTCGGCCGGTTTGACGAGCTCGCCCAGCAGCAGGGCGATCTCCTTGGCCCCGCGTTCGCGGACCAGCCGGTGAACGCTGCTGGCCAGGTTCGGAAACCGCCGCGCTTCGGCGATCGCCGCGCGCACCAGGTCGATCGTCTCCTCGACCAGCGCCGTCTTCAGGATCAGCGTAGCGAAGATGGTCAGGCGCTCTGCGGTCGTCGACCCGGCTTCGGCCGAGAGCCGGCCGGCGGCGACGGCCTCGGTGCGCCGCCGCACCATCCGCTCGACCACCGCAATGAAAATCGCCTCCTTGTGGGGAAATCGCGCGTAAATCGTCGGCTTGCCGGCGCGCGCGACCTCGGCGATCTCGTCGACGCTGGCGCCGTCGAAGCCGCGCTCGAGAAACACCTTTTGCGCCGCGTCGAGGATTCGCTCCTCGACTTCCCCAGCCTGGTCGCGCGGAGGGCGGCCCGAACGCCCGGCGCCGCGCTCGGCCGCTCGGCCCTTCATCGCCGTCGTCACCTTAACCCCCTCTTCACCTTGCCGTGAACGCGCCGAGATAGCGCGCCGTTGGCCCTTGACATAACGCGCCCTGCACCCGATGTAAATCAAAACGGTACCGTTTCGTTTCGTTTCGTAATCTCAAGCCCCCGGCGGAGTTTCCGCCGCCGACACGGGAGACGGGAATGTCAGAATTCGCCGAGGAAGAATTTGTCGGTCCGGCATGGCCCGAGGCGGCGCTGCCGGAAGACGGGCGGCGCGCCTTCGCGCAAACGGAAGGGTTGTCGCACGGCGGAGGCGAGCCGGCGCGCGCCCGCGCGCCCGCAGCCAAACCGGCGCGGCGCCTGCGGCCGGCGCCGCCGCCCGGCGAGGCCGAAATCGAATTGGGACTGGAGCCTGACCGGCCCGACGCGCCTCCCAAGGCCCGGCTCGGCCGACGAGGCGCCGCATTGGCCGCCGGGCTTGCCGCCGCCCTCGTGGTCGCGGCGGTCGGTTACGTCTACTGGGACTATGGCGCGCATTTCGAAGCGACGGACGACGCCTTCATCGCGGCGCGCCAGTTCGCCGTCGCCGCCAAGGCCTCGGGCTTCGTCGCCGAAGTTCCGGTCGCCGACAACCAGCATGTCGCGGCAGGCGACCTGATCGCCCGCATCGACGATCGCGACTACCGCGCCGCGCTCGCTGGCGCCGAGGCGCAGGCGGCTGCAGCGAAGGCCAACGTCGACAGCGTCGACGCTCAGCTCCAGGTCCAGCAGGCCCAGATCGAACAAGGCCAAGCCCAGGTCGAGTCGGCCGAGGCGGCGCTCGCTTTCGCCGAGCAGCAGGCGTCGCGCTACGACGACCTCGCCCAACGCGGCGCGGGAACCGTGCAGAACGCCCAGCAATATTCCTCGGCGCTGCGCCAGCAGCAGGCGGCGGTGAAGACGGCCAAGGCCGCGCTGACGACCGCTGAGCGGCAGGTTGCAGCCTTGAACGCCCAGCGCGCCAGCGCCGAAGCGGCGCTCGCGCAGGCGAACGCCCAGCTCGATCAGGCGAAGCTCAATCTCTCCTACGCCGTCGTGACGGCGGCCCAGCCCGGGCGCGTCGTCAATCTCTCGGCGGCGGTCGGGCAATTCGCGACGGCGGGGACCAGCTTGAGCATGTTCGTCCCCGACGAAGTCTGGGTGGTCGGCAACTTCAAGGAGACCCAGCTCGACGCGATGCGGCCCGGGCAGCCGGCGACGGTCACCATCGACGCCTATCCGGAGCGCGCTTTTCATGGCCACGTGGCCAGCGTGCAGCCGGGGTCCGGGACCGCCTTCTCGCTGCTGCCGGCCGAGAACGCCACCGGCAACTACGTCAAGGTCGTGCAACGCGTGCCGGTGAAGATCGTGCTCGACGATCCGCCGCAGGACGTCGCGCTCGGGCCGGGCATGTCGGTCGTCCCGACCGTGCGGGTCGATCCGTCGCCCTCCCTCTACGAGCGGCTGAGGAGCTGGCTGTGAGCTCCGGGCCGAACTCCGCCGTCGCCCGCGCGAGCGCCAATCCGTGGCTGATCGCGCTGGTGGTCGCGCTCGCCGCCTTCATGGAGGTGCTCGACACCACCATCGCCAATGTCGCGCTGAACTACGTCGCCGGCGCAATGGGCGTCAGCCAGGACGAGGCGTCGTGGGTGGTCACCTCCTACCTCGTCTCCAACGCCATCATCCTCACCGCCGGCGGGTTCTTGGCGGGCCTGCTTGGCCGCAAGCGATTCTTTCTCATCTGTCTGGCGCTGTTCACCGTGAGCTCGATCCTGTGCGGGACGGCGTGGAACTTCCAATCGCTGCTGTTGTTCCGCATCCTCCAGGGTTTCGGCGGCGGCGGCATGGTGCCGCTGGCGCAATCGATCCTGGCGGACTCCTTCCCGCCGTCGAAGCGCGGTCAGGCGTTTGCGCTGTTCGGCGTGGCGGTGGTGGTGGCGCCGGTCGTCGGACCGACGCTCGGCGGCTGGCTGTCCGACAATCTTTCCTGGCGCTGGTGCTTCCTGATCAATGCGCCAGTCGGCGCCTTCGCGATGCTGCTGATCAGTCGGCTGTTCCACGAGTCGGGCGCCTACGTCGAAGCGCGCCGTCGGCGCCTGATGGAGGCGGGCGGGTTCGATGTCGTCGGCTTCGCGCTGGTCGCGACCTTCCTCGGCTCGCTGGAGGTGATGCTCGACCGCGGTCTCGACGACGACTGGTTCGCCTCGCCCTTCATCGTCGTCGTCGCGGCGATCTGCGCCTTCTCCTTCGCGACGATGATTCCCTGGGAGCTGAGTCGGCGCAATCCGACGATCGACATCCGCATGGTGGCGGGGCGCCAGTTCAGCGCCTGTTTCTTGGTGATGCTCGCGGCGGGGGCGATTCTGCTGGCGACGACGCAATACATGCCCCAGCTCGTGCAGCAGGACTTCGGCTACACGGCGACTTGGGCCGGACTCGCGCTGACGCCCGGCGGCGTCGTCACCATGGGCATGATGTTCGTCGTTGGCGCGCTGTCGAACAAGGTCCAGCCGAAATACCTCATCGCCGCGGGGGCGATCTTCGTCGCGCTGTCGATGTATCAAATGACGGCGGCGAACAGCGGTCTCGACTTCTGGTTCTTCGCGCGTTCGCGCATGCTGCTCGGCGTCGGTCTGCCGCTAATCTTCCTGCCGAGCATGACGGCGTCGTACGCCGGCGTTCCGTCCGACAAGACCGACCAAGCGTCGGCCTTGCTCAACGCGGCGCGCAACACCGGAGGCTCGCTCGGCGCCGCCCTCGTCGCCAACGTGCTCGCCGACCGCGGCCAGCTTCATCAGAGCCGGCTGATCGAGCACGCGATTCCGTCGAGCGTCCCGTATCAGCAGACGCTGCAGCAGGTGACGAACTACTTCACCGGCCACGGCTCGTCGCTCGCGCAAGCGCAACAGCGGGCGATCGCCTGGATCGGCCAGCAGCTGCAGGCGCAGACGTCGCTGCTCTCCTATGTCGACGCCTTCTGGGTGCTGACGCTGCTCGCGCTGGCTGCGGTTCCGCTCGCCTTGACGCTGCGCAACGTCAAGCTCGGCGACGGCCCGAAGGGCGTGCACTGACCGGCGAGCGCGCGGTCGCGGTCTCGGCGACGACGCCGCGAACCGCCGCCTTCACGCCGCGCGCAACAGCAATTCCGCCAGCCGCTCCGGCGCGTCGAACATGGCGTAGTGGCCGCAGTGGGCGAGTTCGGCGGTCGACCACGACTTGTCCGCCTTGCAAGCGGCGTAGGCCTTGTCGAACGACGGATTGGGGAAGTCCGGCAGACGAACGTAAGTCTTCTTCGGGGTTCTTTCGAGGCCGCCGCCGTAACGGAGCGTCTGCATGTAGGTCGTAATCGGATGTGGCGTCAGCTTCGCTCTGACGGCGGTCTCGTCGCGCGGGTTGACGGCTGCGATTGGCAGCCTCTCTGGCAGCGGCATGCCAAGCGCGCCATTCGCCGCCGCGTCCCGGTACGTCTCGCGCAGCGAAGGGGCGGCGAGGTCGATCAGCGCGCGGCCGTCTTCCGGCCTGAAGGCGTCGAGCCAGACGATTGACGCGACCTTGTCGCCGACCCGATCGAGCGCCGCGCCGCACGGCCAGCCGGCGTAGGAATGGGCGACGAGGCAGATTCCTTCGAGGCTTTCCCATCTGACCACGTTGACGACGTCGGTGACGTGAGTGTCGAGACCGACGTCCTGGGTCAGCAGGTGCGAGCGCTCGCCGAGGCCGGTCAGCGTCGGCGCGAAGACCTTGCAGCCCTGCTTTTCGAGCAGGTCGGCGACGCGCCGCCATTGCCAGCCGCCGCCCGCGGCGCCGGGAACGAGCACGAAGGTCTTCGGCGCGGCGTGCGCGTGAGCGGGGTGCGCGAGGCCGGCAACCGTCGCGATTGCTCCGCCAGCGAGCGCGGCGCGACGGGTCAGGTTTGATCGCATCTTGGCGTGCCTCCGAGCGCGCTATCCGATCCACATCTCCGCTCGGCGCGCCAGCCGCGGCGCGAGCTTGCGCATGTCGGCGGCGGAAATGGCGACGCAGCCGGCGGTCGGCGTCAGGCCGGGCCGCGCGAGATGGAAGAAGATCGCGCTGCCGCGCCCTTTGCAGCGGCGGGTGAAGTTGTGGTCGAGGACGAAGACGAGGTCGTAGAGATCGTCTTCGCGCCGCATGCGATCGGTGCAGTCGGAAGCGGGCAGGCGGACGGGGCGATTGTAGCGTCCGCTCGCCGGGTCTTCGCACCAACCCTGGTCGCGCCGCAGCGGCTTGAGCGGCACGCCGCCGGCC
>Ga0255350_1000601_pt1 | contig 13250 bp, 10 predicted proteins | sample HBST25r1metaG_FD_186028 | JGI IMG/M metagenome (GOLD analysis project Ga0255350, IMG submission 186028) | Peat soil microbial communities from Stordalen Mire, Sweden - H.B.S.T-25.r1 | ecosystem: Environmental > Terrestrial > Soil > Wetlands > Peat | place: Sweden: Norrbotten County, Stordalen...
GCTTCGGCGTCGCCTGAATGGAATCACGACCTGGCCGTCGAACTGGCGCGTACGCCGCACCGTTCAGCCGGTTCAAGAAAGACGCGCTTTTATCTTTGGGCAGGAGCCGGGCTGGCTGCTTCACTTTTGCTGGCGGTTGGGGCCGGTTTGTGGTGGCAGCGCGCCAATACGCCGGAACGCCTGTTGGCCGAGGCCTACACCCACGACCGCATCTTTGAGCTGCGCATGCCCGATGCCGGATTCGCCGATGTGACTCCGCAGACCCATCTTCGCGGCGGTGCGGCAGCGCATGAATCCGCGCGCCTGCTCGATGCCCACGCCCGCATCGAGCGGCAGTTGGAGAACGCGCCGGAAGATCCGCACTGGCTGCAACTGGAAGCCCGCGCCGACATTCTGGAAGAGAAGTACGATCCGGCCATCGACATTCTCGACCGCCTGATTGCGGCTGGGCCGGTGACTTCAGGCCTGCTGATCGACGATGCGGCAGCTTACTTTCAGCGCGGCTCAAGCACCGGCAGCGAAAACGATCGCACCACGGCCCTTGAATATCTGCGCCACGCCGATGAACTGGCCCCTGGCGATCCGGTGGTGCTGTTCAACGAGGCAGTGGCCATGGAAGATCGCGGCCAGGTGATGAACGCCGTGGAGACATGGAACCGCTATCTGCGTTTTGAGCGCGACCCGAAGTGGCTGGCCGACGGCCGCCGCCGCCTGCAGGCCCTGGAACAAAAGCTGAACCAGTTGAAGACCCATCAGAGCCGCATGGAGCAGCACCTGGCCACCCCGCAGGCGATGCTGGCCCTGGCGGCCGATCCCGCCGCGCTGGCCGCAATCGATGAGGAGCTTTCCAGCACGCTGTTGCCCAAGGTGCTCAACCCCGCATTCCCCATGCCGGTAGACTGCTCGCGCGGTTCTCCATGCACTGCGGCTTGCCCGGAAAATTGCCGGGCCGCCCGCACTTTGCTGCACGCTCTTGCCGACTCGCTTGAACGCAATCATCAAGACCCCTGGCTCTCCCAACTGCTTCTTCCCGATTCCCTTCCGTCAAACTCCTCTAAATCCAATCTGAAATACATGCGGGCCATCCGCTTGCTGGCGCTGGCAATTGACGCCGATGTGAAGGGCGATTACCTGATGGCGCAACAGCAGACGCTGCTGGCGGGAAAGCTGTTTCACGCGCTGGGCAACCCGGCTGGCGAAGACCGCGCCCGGGTGGAGCGGTCGTACGCGCTGCTGCGCAGCTCGGACATGCCCGGATGCTATGCGGCGGCGCATCCGCTGCTGGGACGCGATCCGCAGTTTGCCTGGATACAGATTCACGACCTGACTCAAGACATCATCTGCGATCCCCGTCCGGGGAGTGTGCAGGAAGAAAATCCTGCGTTTCTGAACGCGCAAAAGCTGGCCGAGGAGCGCAAGTATGCGCTGCTTGAACTGCGGGCGCGCATCATGCTTGGCTCGGCGGCCGTGGATACCGGCGACGCAGAGGCCGCGTGGCGGGACGGGATGGCGACGGTGGAGCGGTTCTACTCCGGCGACTACCCGGCGATACGGCTTTATGCCACGCTTTCGGGCTTGTACGAGGTGGAACACGCCACGCCCTGGGTGCGGGTGGCGCTGGCCACGCAGCGGGAGGTGCTGGGCGTGCTGGAGCTGACGCCGAGCCGCGCCTTGATTCCCACCGAGCGGCTCAACCTGGCAGCGGCGGCGATTCGCGCCGGAGCGATCAACGAGGCGCAGGAGCAGGTGAAGCAAGCCCAGGCCGAGCTGGCCGCAAACGGCGGCGAGATGTCGATTCAGGGATTTCTGGCGGAGAACGAGAACGCCATGGCCAAGCTCTACCTGGAGCGCCACGACCTGCCTGCGGCCGCCCGCACGCTGGATTCGGCAATCCGGCATATGGATGGCGAAAACAACTCGTATCATCGCCGCGAGTATGCGGTGGCGCGCGGACAGTTGGAACTGGCCGAGGGCCATCCGGAGACGGCTGAGCGCACGGTGCGGCAGGCGCTGCTGGATGAAGAGCGGCTGGCGGGCGCGGGCGGCGCGGACAGCATTGTGCTTGCCCAGCAGGATCGGGAGCTTTACGCCGTGCTGGCCGGGGTCTGGCTGGCGCAGGGACGCTCCGGCGAGGACGTTCTTGCGCTGTGGGAGCGGTACCGGCTGCGGATTCTGGGTGAAGCGGCGCCGGTCTGCCCGAGGAAGGGGCTTGACTGTCTGAAGCCGCGGCTGGGGGAGGCGCTGGGAAAGTTGGGCGACAACCGGCTACTGGGGCAGATTGTCCTGCTGGACCGCCTGCTGCTTTACCGGGCTACCACGCAGGGCGTCGAGTGGAAGGATGTCCCGGTGGGCCGGCAGGATCTGCTGGCGGCGGCGGCTCCGCTGGAGTTTGCCGTCAGCTCGCCGGCGACGCCGATGGCCGCGGTGGACCGGGCTGCGCGCAAGGTGGGCGGCATCCTGCTTGGGCAGCTTGACCAGCAGGATGTTGGAGGCGGAAACGGCGTGCTGCTTCTCGAACCCGACCCGCTGCTGGGCAATCTGCCCTGGCCCTCGGTTGAAACGGATGCCGGCCCGATCGGTTTGGGGTTCAATCTCGAGGAATCGCCATCGCTTCTATTGGATCGCGGGACGGGAACGGCGAGCAGGACGACAGCGCCGGCGGGCAGGCCGCTGATTGTGGGCGCGTCGGTGGCGAGCGGCGAAAACCCGTTTCTGCCCGAGGTGCTGGCCGAAGCCAAAGCCGTGGCGCGGTTTGGAAACTCCCCGAACCTGTTGCTGGCCGCGGACGCGACCGAGCCGGAGATCGCCATGCGGCTTTCCACGGCCACAACATTTCATTTTGCCGGCCACGCGGCGCAACAGGACGGCGGCACGCGGCTTCTGCTGGCTCCCGCCAAGGCTGCAACCGGCGCTAAAGATGCCGGTCCGGACAGGCCGTATCTCAACAGCGCCGTCTTTCGCAAACATCCCCCCAGGGCCGTCCGCCTGGCGGTGTTTTCCGCCTGCTCCACCGGCAAAAAGGAAGAAGGCTGGAACCACGGCATGGGCGACATTGTGGACACGCTGGCCGCGCTCGGCGTGCCGGACGTGGTGGCCACGCGCTGGCAGATTGACTCAGGGTCCGCCGTTCCCATGATGGACGCCTTCTATGGCGGCCTGGCCAAAGGGCTCACGGTTCCGCAGGCCTTGACGACGGCGCGGCAAACCCTCATCCGCGACCCGCGCTACCGCCATCCCTACTACTGGGCTGCCTATTACGCGTCCGGCACCGGGCGATCGGATCTGAGCCAGGTCTTTCACGGCATGCCCTAGGGCGCCGGGGCTCTTCCCCCTGCCACCGGCCGCTGATCCGTCGGCGCATCCTCCCACCGAAATGATTTACGCTTTCTGCTGAAATGAAAAACATCTGCACGACCCTCATCCTCCTTGCCCTGCTGCCGTTTGTGATGGAGCCCGCCGCGAAGCTTTCAGCCCAGATGGTTTCGCCGTCGATTGACCGGCCAGGCCAGCCGTTCTCTTACTACTCCAAACCCACTGACGAGATTGGCGTGATGGATGCCGAGGCGGCTACCGAGATCACGCCCGAGGGCTATCTGCGGACCGGCTTCGGTGAACTGATGTTCTTTGCCGGTCCGGAGCTGGAGCCGACCAGCGTGCGCCTGCGCACTCTGGAAGACGGGCGCCTGCCGGTGATTCACTACAGCTTCGAGCGCGGTGGCGTGGAGTACACATTCACGCTGCTTGCGGCGACCAAAGAAATCCAGAACGGCGAGCCGAGCGGTACGCTGGTCAACTTCATTCGCATCACGATGAAGAATGTGGGCGGCCAGACCACGCGCGCCATTCTGGCCACGGGCATTCGCTACGACGCGCCCAACAACACCGGCGGACGTCACGGCGACAATCGTTTTGACCGTCCGCGCGAGGGCAAATTCCCCGGCGATTATCGGCAGCTTGGCGAGAAATTCAACCCGGACTGGGTTTACTCATTCGATGGTGGCCGTTTCCTGCGCGACGGGCGCTTGCTCTACACCTTCCCTGAAGGGTTTTCGTCGCGCGGCTACACTCTGCATGGCAACTACAACTACCCGCAGGACGTGACCAAACCGTCGAATCTCACTGTCGATCCAACCGTGCCGGTGGGTATTGTGACTTATTCGGAGCTATTGACTCCGGGGAAGGAACGCACCCTCGACTTGAAGATGCCCGTAGTGCCCACGGACGATCCGGCAACAATTGCGGAGGTTGAAAAGGCGAGTTTCGATGCGGCCCATGCGCAGACCGTGCAGTTCTGGAACGGGATTTTCGCGCAGGGCATGCAGGTGAGCCTGCCGGAAGCGAAGGCTGTGAACACATTTGACGCAAGCCTGATGTATGACCTGCTGGCCCGCGATCACATTGGCCCGGATTACATCCAGACGGTCAACAAGCTGCACTATCACATGTTCTTTCTGCGCGACGGCGCGGACATCGCACACAGCTACGACGTGACCGGCTATCCAAATATCGCGAAGCAGGATCTGGAGTTTTTTGCCAAGTCGCAGAAGAAGGACGGCAATTTTCTTTCGCAGGAACAGCAGTACGATGGCTGGGGTGAGGCCGTGTGGGGCTATGCGCAGCACTATCGCATCACCCACGACAAGGAGTTTGCGGAGTGGGCGCTCCCGCAGATTGCGCGCGCCGTTGACTGGCTCAAGCAGGCGCGTGCAGCCGATCCGCTGCACATTATGCCGGCCAGCGACGTACGCGATAACGAGTACGTCCCCGGCCATTTGACCGGCTATAGCTTCCTCGCGCTCTCCGGGCTCAAGCTCGCCATTCAAATGGCCAATGAGACCGGCCACACGGATCTGGCAAACAATTGGCAGACGGAGTACGACGACTACAAGCAGGCGTTCTTCAAAGTCCTGGCCCAGCGTGCCGATGAGAACAAGGGCTATATTCCTCCGGCGCTCGATGGGCAGAATGGTGGATACGACTGGGGCAACCTGTTGGCCGTTGTTCCCGAGCCGACCCTCGATGCGCACGATCCGCGTGTGACGGCGACGCTCAAGGCCACGCAGGCCAAGTACGCCGAGGGCATCATGACCTACGCCGACGGCGAGTTTCTGCACCACTACCTGACCATCAAGAACACCATGACCGAAGCCATTCGCAGCGATCCTGAAGACCAGCAGCAGGCTCTGCGTGAGTTCTACGCGCTGCTGGTGCACACCAGTTCCACGCAAGCCGGTTTTGAGTTTGCGATTCTCCCGTGGGGCGATCGCAACTTTCAGGACAACCTGTCGCCGCATGGCTGGTTTGCGGCAGAGTACCGGACGCTGTTGCGGACGATGCTGGTGCGCGAAGACGGCGACCAACTGCATCTGCTCGGCGTGGTTTCACCCGAGTGGATCGGCAAGGGCAAGACGATCTGGGTGAGCCAGGCTCCCACGAACTTCGGCACTGTCGGTTTCACCCTGGAGCAGCCGGCCGCGAATGAGGCAGTCCTTCATTTGAAGACGAACTTCACAGCCGCTCCAAAGCAGATCGTCGTCCATCTTCCGTGGTTTGTAAATGTGCAGAGCGCAACCGCCGATGGCAAAGCGGTGAAGGTTGCCGATGGGGCCATCGCCATTGCGCCAGATGCAAAGGAAGTTGATCTGCATTGGACCGTGAAGCCCAACACGCCGCACCTGAGTTATGACCGTGCAGTCGCCGATTACACGGCGGAATACGCACGGCGGTACGAAGTACTCATGCACGGAGAGCCGGCAGCGAAGAAGTAAGGTCGCCCGGCCCAGTTATTCCATCTTCTGGATTTTTGCCCCGTCAGGAATGGGCACCACGAACTGGTTGTCGGGCAGCGGCTGATTTTCTTTTACGCTGTCTACGGAGAGAATGATGCGGATCTCTTCCACCGGTCGCGTAATCACCACCGAAGACGGGTACTTGCTGCCGTCGAAGTCCTGATAGCCGGCGTAGCTCACCTGGGTCACGAGGTTGCCGTCGCTGTCGTAGATGTCCTGCTGGTACGGCTCGAGATCGTCGCGATGGAAGTAGATCACGCGCTGCGGCTCGAGCTCATGCCCATTGGCCTTACGGCGCATGATGTTCAGTTTGTATTCGGGGACGGAATAGAGATGCTTGCGCGCCGAGTCCTCGACGGTGATGGTGTCGGCGGTAACCTCGTAATCGTCTTCCGGATGGATGCCGCGCACCAGCATGGCGTCAAAGAAGAAATCCGGCCGCAGATTTTCCAGCGGATTGGCCGACCTCTTGTTCACCGCATTTGAGCCTTCAATCACCTTGCTCTGCGGCGGGATGGACAGCGTAAAGTTCTTGCCGTCGGTGGCCATGTCAAAGAAGCGTATGCCGATATACTGGCCTACCACGCGCAGATCCGACGGCTTGCGCATCAGAATGTGTCCGTGCAGGGTTGGGTAGTCCTTGGCCAGGCCTTCTTTTGACTTCATCACGCTGGCCTGAATCTCAACGGTTGCGGTCAGGGTCGTCAGCGTATCCCAGCGTTGATTGAGGCGCGCCACCAGGTCCTCCGCCGAGACAGTCTGCGTAACCAGCGGAGGTTTGGGCACGGGCAATTTGCGCGTAGTGGGAAACAGCGAGCAGCCGCTGAGCGCGAGCGGCAACGCGAGCGCGGCGGCGGCGAGCAGGCGGGCGCGGCCATTCATCGCGTACCTGCCTTCTTCACCGCGTGCCGGTAGCCGGCCACGTTGTGGTTGTGCTCTTCCAGAGAGCTCGAAAACAGAGAGTGTCCCTGCGGATTGGCTCCGGCAGCAACGAAGTAGAGATAGTCCGTGTGCGCCGGTTCCATGGCCGCGCGCAACGCCTTGGCTCCCGGATTGGCGATCGGGGAGGGCGGCAGGCCGGGGTGCAGATAGGTGTTGTAGGGCGTATCGAGCTTCAGGTCGCTGGCGTAGAGCGTGCCCCGCCATCGGCCATCGAGTTCGAGGCCATAAATCACGGCCGGGTCGGTCATCAAAGGCATCTTTTTGGCGAGGCGATTGACGAACACGCTGGCCACCTGGGGCCGCTCCGCATCCACCGCCGTCTCCCGTTCCACCAATGAAGCCATCGTAACCACTGCGTGCACGTCTTCCTTCAATCCCAGTTGCGCGGCCACCGCGCGGAAGCGCCGCACCATCGCGGCACAAATCTGGCCCGGCGTTGCCTTGCGGGCGAAATGATATGTGTCTGGAAACAGGTAGCCCTCCAGACTTGTTGCCCCGGGATCCAGATCGGTTACCAGCCCTGCCTGCTCCCTTGCCGCATCCAGAAAACCCTGGCGCGGGCCTAAGCCGGCCTGTTCCAGCCGGGTGGCGATGTCAAAAATGCTCTCGCCCTCCGGAATCACGACCGTCCTGGTATCGACGTCCCCGCGTGCGATCCGGGCGTAGATTTCACTCACCGGGGCAGGGTGATCGAAGCGGTATTCCCCAGCGCGCAGCGTGCCCCGTTTCCACCAGCGCAACAGATCGAAGGCAAACCGGCTGCGAACCACGCCGGCCTGTTCCAACTGACGGCCGATGCGTGCGGTCGTTGAGCCAGGCGCGACTTCGACAAACGTTTCACGGCTGGGCCCGAACGGCGCAAGAATCATCCAAGCCGCCGCGCCCGCCGCGAGAGCTAAACCCAGTAGCATCAACAGGAGGAATCCCGCCGCACCAGAACTCTTCTTCTTTTTCCGGCTCAGCCGCTTGCGGACAACCATTCAGATGCTTTTAATCCTTCCGTCTATTTAAGACGCGCCAATTCCCCAAGGGGATTCTCTTCCTTTGATTGTACCGGGTATGCCGTGCGCAAATTGGCCATATCGGATGAGCCCGGACCTTTCACACCGGCTTGGAGAGCTTTAAGATCAAGGTTGGGAGTAAAGTTCTGGACACGCAATCCCTTTTCCGTCCACGCTATCTTGGCCTCGACGTCGGCAACCGCCGCATCGGCGTGGCCGTGAGTGACGAGCTGGGCCTGACCGCGCAGCCGGTGATGACGATCGAGCGTCACCATAACCGGCGCGAGGACCTGCGCCGGTTGGGACGGCTGGCGCGCAAATTCAGCGTGGCGGGGATCGTGGTGGGCAATCCGCTGCACCTTTCCGGCGAGCTGAGCCCGCAGGCCGAGAAGACGCAGGCCTTTGCGGCCGAGCTGGGCCAGCTGACCGGCCTGCCCATTCACCTGTGGGATGAGCGGCTTACCTCGCATGAAGCGCACCAGATCCTGTACGAAGCCGGCCGGCCAAGGCAGGAGCACCGGGAAGTAATCGATCAGGTAGCGGCAACGCTGATATTGCGGTCGTTTATGGATAAGCAGGGAACAGGGAACAGGGAACAGGGATCAGAAGAGCAGGTTTCAGGGATCAGGGATCAGGGATCTGAGAGGGACGACGGCCATACTTCAACTGGGGCATAAGGGAAAATCCTTCCCCTGCGGTTTGCTTGTTCCCACTGGTGCGCGGATTCTCCATGCCCTGTAAGTCGTGCTGGCTGGGCGCGCCTGACCCCTGCCCCCTGATCTCTGACCCCTGTCTTCTCCCCCGCGTATAATGAGAAATCAAGTTCTTTCATCTTTCGCGGATTGAGCATGCCTGCTCGCCGCCATGGACCATGGATGCCCGAGCATATCAAAAAGCAGCTTCTCGCCGAGATCGCCATCCTTGAGCATGAGCTCCAGCATGAGCTTCCAGCGGAGATCAAAAAAGCCGTGGCCATGGGAGATCTCTCGGAAAACGCCGAGTATCACATGGCGAAGCAGCGCCAGGACTTTGTCAACGCCCGCCTGGGTCAGCTCAAGCGGCGCATGGCCGAGCTTTCACTTGTGAACCTGTCGAACATTCCCAGGGACAAGGCCGGGTTCGGCTCGACCGTGGTGGTGTTTGACTCCACCAAGGACGAAGAGATTGTGTACCGGCTGGTGACCAGCGAGGAGTCCGATGTTTCCAAGGGGCTCATCTCCACCACTTCGCCGATCGGGCGCGGCATTGTGGGCAGGAAGGTGGGCGACATTGCCACCATCGTGACCCCCAACGGCAAGCGCGAACTCGAGATATTGAAGCTCACCACGATTCACGATGAAGCGGGCGAAGGCGCCAAGGAAAACAGCGCCGGAACCGGCCAAGAGCAGTAACAAGGAAGATGGGAATGACCTGGACCAGCGCTTTCGGCCGCGCCTGCGGCTGGCTTCTTGACCGCATCGTGCACGGCCTGGCCCTCACCCGCATCTCCCCCAACGTGTTTACGTTTATCGGCCTGGTCATCAACATCGTGGCCGCGTTTCTGTTTGGCCACGCCAATGCGGCCAACTCCGGGCGCATGTTTTTCTACGCCGGAATGGTCATCTTCGGCGCCGGCATCTTTGACATGGTGGACGGCCGCGTGGCGCGCAAGAACAACCAGGTGACGGTCTTCGGCTCATTCTTTGATTCGGTGATCGACCGCTACTCCGACGTGGTTCTGTTCTTCGGACTGCTGGTCTACTATGGCCGCATCAACCGGTTCAGGTATGTCGTGCTGGTGGCCTTTGTCATGGTCACGTCGCTGATGGTGAGCTACACGCGCGCCCGTGCCGAGGCTCTGATCGGCCAATGCAAGGTGGGCTTCATGGAGCGGCCGGAGCGCATCGTGCTGGTGATCCTGGGCGCCCTGTTTAACCAATGGGGCGTGATGGCCCCGGTGCTATGGGTGCTGGCGGTGCTGTCCACCATCACCGTGGCCCACAGGATTATTTATACCTACCAGAACACCAAGCACCTCAAGCCGATTGGGTGAGGCGGAGCTGCGATCCTAGCAGTTCACCATGACCGCCGAGCAGCCCGGCTTCAGCGGCTTCCATTGCACCAGAAATCCGGTGACGGACGAGGGATCAATGCGACGCATCGATTCAAACTCGCCTGTGCGCTGGCTGTAAAGCAGCTTGCCGTGGTCGCTGAGCACCGCGAGTGCCGGCACACCCTTCTTCAGCGGAATCTCATACTTCTCGGCGATGTCCAGATTGGCGTCGTAGTGCCCGATGTTCACGTGAACAAGGACGAAGTTCGACTCCAGAATGGGCAGGTTCTCCGAATTGTGGAAGTAGATGTCGAGAACCTGGCAGTCCCCGCACCAGTTGCCGCCAAAGTCCAGCAGGACACGCTTGTGGGTGGCTGCGGCGGTCTTTAGGGCGGCGGCGAGGTCGGCCTTGGCCTGCGCGGGGTCGGGATAGATCTCGCGACCGGCCGAGTTGGCGGTCGCCGCTCCCATGGCCAGCATCAGGGCAAAGACAGCGAATTTGACGGTTTTCAACGGGAACCTCCGGGGGAAGCTTGAATCTGTTCCTAATAGATGGCAGGACGTTTGCCTTTGATCCATTGTTTCAGCGGATGGGGTGTTTCAGCGGCCTGAGGATTTACTCTGGAGAACGTATGTCAAGTCACACCGATCTGCGCAAACGACTGGAATCGAGCAACTACTCCGACCTCACAGAGATGATGGACGGCTATGCCCGCGCGGCGGCCGAGTTGGCCAAGAAGGAGTTCCGGCAGAGCCTGGACTTTACCTCGGAATCGATTGACGCGCTGGACGAGATCCTGGTGCTGGTAGGGGAGAGCCCCGAGCTGGATGTCGATTTTGAAGTGCGGCTGTGGGGCGCCTACCTGGGCGAAGTGCTGCGGCGGCGCTATGCCGGCGGCTGGGAGATGACGCAGTATCCGGGCGGCGCGGTGGCCGTACCCGCGGTGGATGTGCGCGGATCAAGGCTGTTTCCGCTGATGAAGGTCTTCCGCAGGCTCACCATCGGCGAAGAGGAAGACCTGCGCGCCTTCTACACCATGGTGACGGAACGGCTGGGCAAACCGGCGCAGGTGAATTAGAAGCAGGGGTCAGGGATCAGGGAACAGGGATCAGGGAACAGGGGCAGTGAGCCAGTGCAGATGAATTGAACCAGATCCGCTGCATCCGACCGGGCGTCCGGCGCGTATTCCAGGTGGACAGGTCTGTTTGGGGTGTGACGTATGTCTCTCCGGGCAACCGGGCTTTGTGCAACAATGACTATTGAGTGAGATTGTGCGCCGGGCGTGCCGGCGCGGAGGAACAACCATGGGTGATCTTCTACAGCCTTGGCATTTGATTGTGCTGGGCGTGGTCGCATTTCTGCTTTTCGGCGCCAAGCGGCTGCCGGAGCTTGGCAAGGGACTGGGCGAAGGCCTGAAGGGCTTCAAGGAAGGAATCAAGGGCGTGACCGATCCGGCCCCTACTCCGCACATCGCGCCTCCCGTGGTGCAGCAGAGCGCGCCTCCTCCTCCGCCGCCTCCGACAACGCCGGGTGAGCCCAGGTAAGGTTTGCCGCGAAGACCGTCTGCCGGGCTGTTGTTCCGCCCGCATGAAGTGTGATTCAGATACCAACCGAGAGGCCTGCGCCGATGCGCGGGTCTTTTTGCGCCTCTTGGGATGGATTTTGCTAGACGCTGAGCAGGGCGACGGCGGCCAGGGCGACCGCAATCCCGGCCAACTGCCTGCGTGTGGGCCACTCGCGCAACACGATGGCGGCCAGCAGAATGGTCCCGCCGGGGTAGAGGGAGCAGACCACCGCGGCCACATCGAGGCGCCCAAAGCGCGCAGCCTCAAGGAAAAACAGGTTGCCGAAGGTATCGAGGGTTCCGGCCAGGATGCCGATCAGCCAGAAACCCCGCCAGGGCGCCTTGGGGGGCATAAGGGCCAGAACCAGAAGCAGCGCAGCCACGCCAGAGGCGCGGGTCGCCGTCATGGCCCACAAAATCCCGCCGGAGCCTGCCGTCTTGAAAAGAATCAATTGGGTTCCGAAGCCCACTCCGGAGAGCGCGCCCAACAGCAGCGCAGCCGGCGGGGTGGAATGCCTGGCCGCGTCCGGCCCCTTTGTGGCCGGAGCCCGGGTAATGAGCCAGATGGCCGCCAGGCCCATGGCCAGACCTGCGGCGGTCAGCGGGGTGGGCAGCCCCTCCTGAAAGATCGAAAAGACGACGGGGATCAAAGCCGTCAGCAGGCCGGTGAGAGCGGCGGTGAGTCCCATGGCGCCCATGGCCAGGGCGCGATAAAACAGGGCCAGTGTCAGCGCGCCTTCAAATCCGCCCAGAGCCGCGTAGACCAGAAACCGTGTGGCGGGAAGGGGCACATGCATGCCGCGGCAGAGAGCGAGGAGCAGAAAAAGGGAGATGATCTGGCCGGAGGCGACGACGAGCAGGGCGGGAGCGCGCCGTGCGCCCCACCCGCCCGCAAAGTCCGAGCCGCCCCAACTGGCGGCGGACAGCAATCCAATTCCAGCCGCCGTGCCCGACGAGTTCACTGTCTACTGGTTGTCCCGGGCGTTAGGGTAGTAGCCGTTCTTGGCGGTCACGTCCAGGCCGGGCCGTTCCACGCGCACATCGATCTTGCGGAACTTGCCGTCGATGACCGGTTCATGGCTGTTGTAGCCCAGCGTGTACTGGTTGCGCGCCTCGGCAGCGATCGCCTGGTAGCTCTTCTCAATGCCGTTGAGGTTGCGCTCCGAGTCGGCCGTGCCGCCGGTGGCTGCGATGTACTTGTAGAGCACGTTGTCGTACATGGTAAAGGGCAGGTGGAAGCGGCTCAGGTAGCCCTCGCCCCAGCGCGCCGAATCGCCTACCAGCGTGCCGTAGACGCCGATCTGGTTGGTCTCAAGGTAGCGGATCACTTCCTTGATGGTGGCCTTGCTTCCGTATTCCTTGCCGTCGGAGATGACGTAGATCACGCGCCGGCGGCCCTTGGGACGCGTGGACAGCTCCTTGGCCGCGGCCAGGATGGCGTCGTTCAGCGTGTGGATTTCCTTGGGGATGGTCATCGGATTGGTACCGCTGCCGACGGAGCGTCCCGGCTGAATGTTGGGGTCGGCGCAGTTGCCATTCACGTGGATGCTGCACCCAGCCATGGGGCCGCTGCCGACTGGCGCAAGGATCTCCTCGCCGGCCGCCTTGGTCATGGAGAAAATAAACGGAACGCGTGCGCTCTGCGCGCCGGTGAACCCGACAGAGCGGTCCTGTGCGCCATTGCTGTAGGTGACCACGGCCAGTTCGTCGTAGGGAGTGAGCGCGCCCTGGATGGCGTCGAGGGAGTTGTTGACCTTGGACATGACGTCGGAGGTCAGGCTCTGGTCGACGACGAATGCAATGGAGAGAGGAGCTGGATCAACCGTGAACAGCGTCAGAGGTTCGCGCGTGTTGTTCTCGTAGACCTTGAAATCGCGGAAGGTAAGGCCGGCCACCAGCTTGCCCTTGGTGTCCTTCACGG
>Ga0255350_1000608_pt1 | contig 13192 bp, 11 predicted proteins | sample HBST25r1metaG_FD_186028 | JGI IMG/M metagenome (GOLD analysis project Ga0255350, IMG submission 186028) | Peat soil microbial communities from Stordalen Mire, Sweden - H.B.S.T-25.r1 | ecosystem: Environmental > Terrestrial > Soil > Wetlands > Peat | place: Sweden: Norrbotten County, Stordalen...
GGCTGTGTTGGGTATCGCCTGCGGCTCCTCCCAACCTACGAGAATATCTGGTATCTTCGGTGAAATCGCTGTCTTGGTCTGCTTGTGTGGCGCTTGTGGCGGGCTGTGTTGGGTATCGCCTGCGGCTCCACCCAACCTACGAGAATATCTGGTATCTTCGGTGAAATCGCTGTCATGGTCTGCTTGTGTGGCGCTTGTGGCGGGCTGTGTTGGGTATCGCCTGCGGCTCCACCCAACCTACGAGAATATCTGGCATCTTCGGTTAAATAGGCGGAAATATCTGCTTGTTGTGTAGGTTGGGTTGACGAAGGAAACCCAACATTGCCCGCTATCACACCGGCCCGCACGAACTTACTCCATTCACGCTTCTTAAATCCCGATCTGATTATACGCAAGCCGATACCAGTCCATCCCGTATCGCTTTGCAGCCGGCAACCGCGCCGTTTTGACACGCCCCTGTCGTCGCCAGACATTTATCACGCTGCATCCCTCGCGCGGCCGGGTTTGGAGAACCGGGAACAAAACTGAACAGCGGCGTCAAGCCGCTGTTCACTCATACACGTGTCACACGTCTTGCCCCATGGCGGGGCGTGGTGGGGAGGCCTACGGGCCTGCCGTTTTTGTTCTCGGTTCTCCAACCCTGCCATGTGCCCGCCACCCTCGTTTACCCGCGAGGGTGCGGGCAGTTCCCTCTCAAGGAGGACTGCCATGATCAGGATGTTCCGTGTCATTAATCGCGTGTTACCGTCTCCCCAGGATTTTCTGGCCCTGTCCCCATCGCGGGGCCAGCGGAGGTGGGCGCATGTGCATCTGTCGAAAGCAGCCATTTGCTGTATGCCCTGTTTAATGAAAGCGGGGCAGCAGCGGGCGGGTGTCCTGAGCCGGTTCAAGTCGGGGGCGTAGTCTGGCTGCGCGCCCCGAGTTGATTTTGGCGTGCCTCAGAGCGAATCACCGCTCACCGCGCCCCGTTTGCCGCCCCAGGCCTGAATCATATCGACGGCCGGTCTCTTTGCTGTCCGACTAAGGCCTCAATCTCCCGGAAAATAATTGCAGGCCAGTGCGCTGATTGCCTGGTTTGCATCGGTTTCACCACAAACGCAACAGCCTGCCTGCAGTCTCTGCGGCCGCGCTATCCCGCCCGCAACCCTGCTGCAGTGGGCTTTACAGCTGATTTCAGGCGGGTCCGTCGAGTAGGGCACCGGGTGAATACCTACGAGAAACAAAGGGGAATATAAATATACATATTAATATGATATTTATTATGTTCTTTTGTGATATTGTACCCAAAACGGGTCAGGAAAAAATGTCGCTATGACGAATAATCTGTCTGACGGAGAGAAAACCGCGCAGGGGAGGGGGCGGCAAGCAAGCGGATCGGCTGAATTCCACCCGCGGGATTCCACTTGCTATCCAGCACATTGTAGGGGCAGGGCGCACCTTTGGATCAGCATTAAGAAAAAATAAGGAGTGCGCAATGAGATTTATTTTTACGCTGGTGTTTGTTGTCGGCCTGCTGTTTATTGGCAGCTATCTGACCAAACAGAATCTGATTTCGGCCTCGTGCCATGATTGGTCCTGCACGGTGGCGGTACCGGGCTTGCGGCATGATACGGCGGGGCAGCGATTTATTCGGGCGGTTTGTCCGGATTAACCTCCCCCAAAGGGTGATGTACGCTGAATTTGGTAAATAACACCTCATTTCCCAATCCAGGCAGGTGGCATGGTTAGTCTGACATCACGCGACGCCATGTAGTTTGAATTAGTGAATGGCAGCTACATTGCAGAGTCCAGACGGTATTGAACCGGTGTTTACATTTTTTGTATGGGATCGCCGTGCACTTTTGCCATGGGTGATTCATCGCGGAGGGTTACATGTATTCTCTATTCGAAATATGTCAATGAATCCGATCGCGCATGTCATCCCGGGAAAAGGCATTGAGCATCTTCTTTGCGATCATTTACGTGCGGTTGCCAAAATCGCGGGTGAATCCAATCGTACTTATGGTGAATGGGCTAGCCTTGCGGGGCGGTGGCACGATCTTGGAAAATACAGCCAGTCTTTTCAAGATTACATCCGTTGTGAATCCGGCTATGAAGCCCATCTGGTTGATAATCATCCTGGACGCGTCAATCATTCAAGTGCGGGCGCGCTCTATGCTCTTGAGAAATTAGGACCTGTCGGACGGTTGTTGGCTTATGTGATTGCTGGGCATCATGCCGGCCTTGCAGATTGGTTTGCTAGTGAGTCTGGAGCCGCTGCGCTTGAGCAACGGCTTGAAGAAGGGCGAATCAAAAATTTTCTGGCTTTGGTCCAACAAGGACCGGCGCTTCCTCCGGATGATATTCTGGATGGGACGCTACCGGCGCAACCGCCAGGTTGGGGCAACCCAGATGCGCTGCACTTGTGGTTAAGGTTGGTATTCTCAGCGGTGGTTGACGCGGATTTTCTCGATACCGAAGCCTTTATGGATGTGGCTAAGGCGAATGACCGTGGCGTCTATCCGACGCTGGATCAGCTCACTCCGTTATTTGCTCTGTATATGGCAGAGAAGACCCAAAAACATGCGCCCAGCGGATCGGTCAATGCCATTCGTGATCATGTGCTGGATCAATGCTGTACCAAGGCGGCCTTGCCTCCCGGACTGTTCTCTCTGACGGTTCCAACGGGTGGAGGGAAAACCCTTTCCAGCATGGCTTTTTCATTGCACCATGCCAAGGCACACGGTAAACGTCGCATCATCTATGCCATTCCCTACACCAGCATCATCGAACAGACTGCCGAAGTGTTTCGCGGGATATTCGGCGAAGCTGTACTCGAACACCATAGTAATTTCGACCCGGACAAGGAAACTCCCCATAGCCGGTTGGCAACAGAAAATTGGGACGCGCCGCTGATTGTAACGACGCATGTGCAGTTGTTCGAGTCGTTGTTTGCCGCCCGTACCAGTCGTTGCCGAAAGTTACACAACATTGTCGATAGCGTAGTGATCCTCGACGAAGCGCAGCTTTTATCGGTTCCTTTTCTGCAACCCATGATGGATGTCATTAATTTGTTGACGCGCTATTGTGGCGTGAGCTTTGTCCTCTGCACGGCCACGCAGCCGAAACTATCGGGTTGGCGCGATAGTTTCGGCCGCAGCCAATTGCGAGGTCTGGAGGGCATTAGAGAAATTATTGATGATGTACCTGCGCTCTATACCGGGCTCGATCGGGTACGGGTCACTCTACCTGATGAGATGAACACCCCCACTGACTGGGATAGTCTGGCCAGTGAATTGCTCCAGTTCGATTCGGTGCTGATTATTGTCAACAGCCGTGCCGATTGCCGTGATTTACATTCTCGTTTGCCAGGGGCGATTCATCTTTCAGCCCTGATGTGTGGCGAACACCGTAGCGAGGTAATTGCGGATATTCATCGCCGGTTAAAGGAAGGTATTCCTACTCGAGTCGTCAGTACGCAACTGATCGAGGCCGGAGTCGATGTAGACTTTCCTGTGGTTTACCGTGCCTTGGCCGGGCTGGATTCGATTGCCCAAGCCGCAGGCCGTTGTAATCGGGAAGGGCGCCTTGGCGGCAAGGGAAACGTCGTGGTATTCGTTCCTCCAAAACCGGCTCCGGCGGGGCTGATGCGGCTGGCCGAAGAAGCCTGCAAGGCGGTGCTTTACCTGCGCCCGCCCGCGCCCTTGTCTCCCGACGCATTTTCCCTTTATTTCAAACAATACTACGGTCGTGCCGGCGCCGAAGGGTTGGACAAGCACGGTATCGTCAAGCTGCTGACCGCCAATGCACGACAGTTGCAAATTCAGTTCCGGACCGCCTCCGATCGATTTCGCTTGGTGGAGGATGGGATCAGCCATGCAGTTATCGTGTCCTATACCTCTTCGGGCATTTCCGACAGGGGTAGCGCCCAACTGATCACCCTGTTACAGCAAGGCATCATCCATCGCCAACTTATGCGCAGACTGCAGCGTTATACCGTCAATTTGTATGAAAGAGATTTTAACCGCTTACGACAACAGGGCGATATCAGTGAACCAATTTCCGGCGTGTTCGTATTGAACAGCGCGCTCTACCACTCTGAAATGGGGGTGCTGCTTGATGATCTTAACCAGATTGATCCTGCCAATCACATCATCTGATCTGCCCAAGGAGATTGCATGACTCAACATTTTTGTCTTGAAGTGGCCGGTGACTTTGCCTGTTTTACCCGTCCAGAAATGAAAGCTGAGCGGGTTAGTTACGACATCATTACCCCGTCGGCGTGTCGCGCGGTGTTTGAAGCTATTTTGTGGAAACCGGCCATTCGCTGGGTACCCGAGACGATTGAGGTATTGGCACCCATCCGTTGGATTTCGCTACGGCGCAATGAATTGGGTAGTAAAGTTTCAGTGTCCAATGTCAAAAGCGCCATGAACAAGGGTAGTGGCCAATTGGGTCTGTATATCGAGGATGACCGTCAGCAACGCGCAGGATTGTTTCTGCGCGACGTACGCTATCGACTGACCGCTCATTTTGAACTGACCGATCGTGCTGGAGCTGCGGATAACATTGCCAAGTTCTCCGAAATGTTTGAGCGTCGCGCCCAGCGAGGGCAATGCATAAATCAGCCGTACCTGGGGTGCCGTGAATTTGCGTGCGATTTTGCATCGGTGACGCCAGGTGAAATGGCATCCGTCCCCGACGAACTGCTTGGGGAACGTCCCCTGGGCTGGATGCTCTACGATTTGGACTTCACCAACCCTGCCGATCCTACTCCCCGGTTCTTTAATGCGGTGCTGAATAATGGCGTACTGCATATACCCGACTGGAATAGTCCGGAGGTACGCGGATGATTCTTCAGTCGCTGGTTGATTACTATGAGCGCAAGGCAGCGGATCCTGAATCCGGTTTGGCTGAGCCTGGCTTTGAGCGTAAGGAAATTCCGTTTGTAATTGTCATCGACCGAGAGGGTCATTTTGTCACGTTGGAAGATACGCGCGAAATTGTCGGTAAAAAGTTGCGGGCTAGAAGTTATCTGGTACCGCAGGGAGCAAAAAAGACGTCAGGTGTCGCTGCAAATTTATTGTGGGACAGCGCAGAGTATGTTGTGGGCGCTGTCATCAAATCTAAGCCGTCTCGTGTTAATGAGCAGCATGCCGCGTTTATCGCCCGACTGGATAAGCTTCCTGCTGAAGATGCCGGCAATATAGCAGTGCATCAATTTCTGGCGTTGTCGCCTCTGGGGTCTTTGCAGGATCAGGCTCTGTGGTCTGAAATTATCGAAAGTAACCCTGTACTCAGTTTCCGATTGGTGGATGACGTGGAATTGATTGCGCAGCGTCCCTCCATTGTTGCCTTTGTCCGTGCTTGTCAGACCGGTAGTAAAGATGCTGTAAACGGCATCTGTCTTGTCTCTGGTAATGAAGGTGCTGTGGAGCGCTTGCACGCTGCCATCAAAGGGGTCTGGGGTGCTCAGACTTCGGGTGCGAACATTGTTTCATTCAATCAGCGCTCTTTCGAATCGTATGGCAAGGAGCTGCGCCAAGGTGAAAACGCGCCCGTGGGGCAATATGTGGCATTTGCCTACACCACTGCTTTAAATCATTTACTGAGTAAGGATTCCACTCAACGCATCCAGGTAGGTGATGCGTCTACGGTGTTCTGGGCAGACAAACCGTGTGAGTTGGAGGACGTTTTCCAGAGTCTGTGGTCCGAACCTCAAAAAGATGACCCAGACCGTGCTGGCCATGCCGTGCAAGCGCTGTATCGTTCGGTGCAACAAGGCGTTAGCCCGCTCACTCAGGAGGCATCCCGTTTCTTTGTTCTGGGTTTGGCACCCAATGCCGCCCGGGTTTCCATCCGCTTTTGGCAAACAGGGACGATCGCCGAATTTTCAGCGCGCATTTGTCAGCATTTCGATGATATTGCCATCGTTCATGGCCCGTATGATGCGGATGCGCCGTCTTTATTTCGCCTGTTGGTTAGCACTGCCGGGCAGGGTAAATCCGAGAATATCCCTCCCAATTTGGCCGGGGATGTCATGCGCGCCATCTTGTCGGGCCTGCCTTACCCCTCGACCTTGTTGCAGGCGGTGGTGCGCCGTATTCGTGCGGAGCAAAGCGTCAATTACTATCGTGCGGCACTGATCAAGGCCTGCTTGAATCGTTCTGCACGGTATCTCAATCAAATGGAGGACATCACCATGTCGCTCGACCTTAATAATCCCCACCCAGGCTACCGCTTGGGCCGACTGTTTGCTGTGCTGGAAAAAATTCAGGAGGAAGCCAGCCCTGGGTTGAATGCAACCATACGAGATCGATTTTATGGTGCGGCGTCCAGTTCGCCCGTTTCTGTGTTTGCTAATCTGATGAAATTGAAAAACCATCATCTGGCGAAAATCGAAAACAGAGGCCGGGCGATTAATCTTGAAAAAATCATTGGTGAAATTATGGATGGCCTAGACGATTTTCCGTCACAGCTGTCCATTCATGATCAGGGCCGCTTTGCAGTCGGTTATTATCATCAGAAACAATCTTTTTATAAAAAATCCGAATCTGCCCAAGGAGAATCCGCATGACCACCTTGCAAAACCGTTATGACTTTGTGCTTGTCTTTGATGTCCGTGATGGCAACCCCAATGGTGACCCGGATGCCGGCAATCTGCCGCGTATTGACGCAGAAACCGGCCGGGGCTTGGTGACGGACGTGTGCTTAAAGCGCAAAGTGAGAAATTATGTCGGATTGGCTAAAGGAGAAACGCCACCTTACGAAATTTACGTCAAGGAAAAAGCCATTCTCAATAAGCAGCACGAACGTGCATATCAAGGGATTGGTGCTGCCGACCTGCTTGTTGGCGATGACAAAAAGCGCAAGGGCGGCGACAAGGTGGGAGAAGCCCGCACTTGGATGTGCAAAAACTTTTTTGATGTGCGTACCTTCGGCGCTGTGATGTCTACGGGAGTCAACTGCGGTCAGGTCCGTGGTCCGATTCAACTGACGTTTGGCCGATCGGTAGACCCGATTGTTGCACAAGAGCATTCCATTACCCGAATGGCGGTTGCTACAGAGGCCGAAGCCGAGAAACAGCAGGGGGACAATCGGACAATGGGACGCAAATTTACCGTGCCCTATGGCCTGTATATTGCCCACGGCTTTGTTTCTGCCCATCTGGCTAACCAGACCGGTTTTGACGAAAGCGATCTTGCACTGCTATGGGAGTCGCTGATCAATATGTTTGAACATGACCGCTCTGCCGCCCGTGGCGAAATGGCAACCCGAGGATTGTACGTATTCAAGCACGATAACCAACTTGGCAGCGCACCTGCACACAGCCTGTTCAAGCGCATTCAGTTTGGGCTTAAATCCGGCATTGGTGTAGCTCGTGATTTTGACGACTACTGGCTTGAGGTTAATGACGCAGATCTGCCTCCGGGGGTTAGTCTGCAGCGTCTTTTGGGCTAAATAGAGCATCTCCATGCGCGACGACTGGATCGCCATTTCCGCTTTGCAGCACTTCAGCTATTGTCCGAGACAATGCGCATTGATTCATCAAGAACAGGTCTTTGCGGACAATCTGTATACCGCACGTGGTAATGCAGTACACAGCCAAGTTGACCTGCCGGGCGGCGAAATGCACTTGGAGCGGCGCGTGGAACGCGCGCTGCCACTTGTTTGTGAGCGTTTGGGGCTATCTGGGCGGGCTGATGTGGTGGAGTTTCTCCCCGGCGGAACTCCCTATCCGGTTGAATACAAGCATGGACCTCGACGCGCCAAAGAGCACGATGATGTGCAATTGGTGGCTCAGGCTCTGTGTCTTGAGGAGATGACCGGCTTGAGCGTGCCGCTTGGCGCCATTTACCATGCCAGCTCGCATCGCCGTCGTGAAGTGATCATTACACCGGAACTTAGACGCTTGGTGGCAACCCTCACAGAACAAGTGCGCGCCATGCTTGATAGTGGCCATCTACCTCCACCCGCCAATGATGCTCGTTGCAAAGCGTGCTCGCTGATTGATTTATGCCAGCCGGCGTTATTGGCCGAACCGACGCGCGTGCGGGCCGCTCTCTCCCGTTTGTTCATTCCGGAGGACTGATGCAAACCCTTCTTAATACCCTCTATGTGACGACCAGCGGTAGTTATGTTCACCTGGATAATGACACGCTGCGGATTGAAATTGAACGCCAGACCCGATTGCGTGTGCCCTTGCATCACATCAGTAGTGTGGTTTGTTTTGGTGATGTACTGGTTTCGCCAGCCGCGATGCACCGGTTGGCTAATGAAGGAAAAACACTGGTCTTGCTCGATCGCAATGGCCGTTTTCAGGCTAGGTTGGAAGGGCCCGTCAGCGGCAATATTTTACTGCGACAGGCGCAGTTTCAACGCATGCCTGACGCTGGTTTTTCGCTGGAAACCGCCAAGGCGCTGATTGCTGGCAAGCTTAAAAATAGCCGTTACGTGTTGTTGCGCGCAGCCCGCGATACTAGCGATGGAAGCGACAGCCAAAACTTGCACGCTGCAGCTGACGCAATCGCCATCAATTTGCGCAACCTTGCTGGTGCTGAGAATCTGGATAGTGTGCGTGGACTGGAGGGAGAGTCGGCGCATCGTTACTTTGCGGCTTTTCCTGCACTGGTGCGGCCGGATCTGCGCGTTGATTTTGCACCTGATGGTCGCAGTCGCCGCCCTCCGCGCGACCGGATGAATGCGCTCTTGTCCTTTCTCTACAGCCTGTTGATGAATGATTGTCGTAGCGCGATCGAATGTGTGGGACTTGATCCTCAACTGGGGTGCCTGCACGCAGTGCGACCGGGGCGGGCGTCACTGGCGCTGGACCTGATGGAGGAATTTCGTCCCTTGCTGGCGGATAGATTGGCTCTTAGCCTGGTTAATCGTGGTCAACTGAAAGCCAAGGATTTTGACTTCCGACCTGGAGGATCGGTGCAATTGCACGATGATGCGCGCAAGGTCTTGTTGGTGGCCTATCAGGAGCGCAAGCAGGAGGTTGTTGAGCATCCGCTGTTAGAACAGAAAATGCCGCTTGGTCTGGTCCCCTCTCTTCAAGCCAGGTTGATGGCACGGGTGGTCAGGGGCGAGATTGACGGTTACTTGCCTTACTCGGTGCGTTGAAATGCTGATCATTGTCTGTTATGACGTCAACACGGAAACCAGGGAAGGCCGCCGTCGTTTGCGGCGGGTAGCCCGGGTTTGCGAAGGTATTGGTCAACGAGTGCAAAAATCGGTGTTTGAGTGCCGAATAGACCGTATCCAATATGAAGCGCTAGAACGCGAATTACTGTCTGAAATAGATACGAAACTGGATTGCCTGCGGCTTTATAGATTGACGGAGCCGGTCAACATGCACGTTAAAGAATATGGTAAATTTAAGGCTTTGGATTTTGACGGACCGCTGGTTATTTAGCGCGAACCCCAAGCGTATGCCAAAATCCTGAACTGTTCGCGCGAGGCTCAATGTATTGAATTCAAATGGATTTTATTCGAAAGCACGCCGCCGACCTATGGGCGGGTTGCTGCTTGCCTGTTGGTTCGCGCTTGCGATCGAAATAATGCTGTGGATTCAAATGGTTGGACCAGAGCGGCATCGCCCAGCGGTCACGCTGGGCGTGGATTGAAACCTGTACCGCTGCGGCGCGTCCGGACTGCATGAGTACGCATCGCCCAGCGGTCACGCTGGGCGTGGATTGAAACAGTAAAAACCCCGTCATGTCCTCCTCATGCAATGCATCGCCCAGCGGTCACGCTGGGCGTGGATTGAAACTGTACAGTTCTGCGGCAACATCTGTTTTAGATAAGCATCGCCCAGCGGTCACGCTGGGCGTGGATTGAAACGTAATATCGCGCTGGCGCAAGCGGATGTTAAACGGCATCGCCCAGCGGTCACGCTGGGCGTGGATTGAAACATATAATTATCCTTTAATTTGCTCGCCATTTTCGCATCGCCCAGCGGTCACGCTGGGCGTGGATTGAAACGTGGTATACCTCAGCGTTTTGTAGATCATGGGCGGCATCGCCCAGCGGTCACGCTGGGCGTGGATTGAAACTTCGCACAACAAGCAATAGCCTGTAGCTTGCGGGCATCGCCCAGCGGTCACGCTGGGCGTGGATTGAAACTATAACCAAATACGTGGCCGTCAGCGTCAATCGCGCATCGCCCAGCGGTCACGCTGGGCGTGGATTGAAACACGAACTGGAAAATCAGATGCTTTGGCATGGGATGCATCGCCCAGCGGTCACGCTGGGCGTGGATTGAAACTTGGTATTATGAGTATGACAGAAATGCTTGCCATGCATCGCCCAGCGGTCACGCTGGGCGTGGATTGAAACCGTCTGATACGGTGTCGATCAAGATGCGAGATGGGCATCGCCCAGCGGTCACGCTGGGCGTGGATTGAAACTCCGAATACTGTTGCATCAAGCGTGCCGGAATCGGCATCGCCCAGCGGTCACGCTGGGCGTGGATTGAAACCATAAACGCAGATAGTGATGGATCAAACCATTCAGCATCGCCCAGCGGTCACGCTGGGCGTGGATTGAAACTTTCCACCCCGTCATATCTGCTGCGCGTGCGTGCTGCATCGCCCAGCGGTCACGCTGGGCGTGGATTGAAACTAATAGTAATCTTTTGACTTATAAGGATTTTACCGGCATCGCCCAGCGGTCACGCTGGGCGTGGATTGAAACGATAATCCGAATGTCACGCTGACCTGATATGTCTGGCATCGCCCAGCGGTCACGCTGGGCGTGGATTGAAACGATTTCATCACGTCGGCCACGGCTCGCGTGAATGGCATCGCCCAGCGGTCACGCTGGGCGTGGATTGAAACGATTTTATCCATGCGGGCACCGAGTGCGGTCACGCATCGCCCAGCGGTCACGCTGGGCGTGGATTGAAACAAAGCAGATGCATCTAAAATTTCGTTTGGTAGGCATCGCCCAGCGGTCACGCTGGGCGTGGATTGAAACTGGGTCAGCAGGCCATAAGTGCCCGCAGCCAGCGCATCGCCCAGCGGTCACGCTGGGCGTGGATTGAAACATCGAATCCACTGACGAGGCGCAGGGGGCGAAGGACGCATCGCCCAGCGGTCACGCTGGGCGTGGATTGAAACGTCATGCGACAGAACCAGTTTCGGGCTGATGTTGCATCGCCCAGCGGTCACGCTGGGCGTGGATTGAAACGTCTTGTATTTGGTTCTTGTTTGACTGAAATTTATGCATCGCCCAGCGGTCACGCTGGGCGTGGATTGAAACAGCCATACGAGCAGGCAAACAATACTGTGGGTTGCATCGCCCAGCGGTCACGCTGGGCGTGGATTGAAACTGAAGGGATAAACGAAACGTACTAAAACCTTTTAGCATCGCCCAGCGGTCACGCTGGGCATGGATTGAAACAGTTATCTAGTAATGCCATCAGAATTCTTATGAGGCATCGCCCAGCGGTCACGCTGGGCGTGGATTGAAACCAGCAGTTTTTCCGCGGCCAGGTTGGCTCGGAAGAAGCATCGCCCAGCGGTCACGCTGGGCGTGGATTGAAACCCTGAATTCGGAATCGGCACGTATCCCTTTCGGCTGCATCGCCCAGCGGTCACGCTGGGCGTGGATTGAAACCTCTCGACTGAGTGCGGCAGCCCTTCGACATATCGCATCGCCCAGCGGTCACGCTGGGCGTGGATTGAAACACCGTTGAGCAGTTTGGCCGGCATATCCGCCGCGGCATCGCCCAGCGGTCACGCTGGGCGTGGATTGAAACCCGAGGCAGGGAATGCTATCAAGGGCGCTGCATCGCATCGCCCAGCGGTCACGCTGGGCGTGGATTGAAACTGTAATGATGATATCCATTAAATTAAATATCCCAAGCATCGCCCAGCGGTCACGCTGGGCGTGGATTGAAACGGACAAATCGGCCTGGCCTTTTAGAGCATTATCAGCATCGCCCAGCGGTCACGCTGGGCGTGGATTGAAACCCTAATAATCAATCAAATCCGGCCGGGGCTGTCCGCATCGCCCAGCGGTCACGCTGGGCGTGGATTGAAACATCATTATCTTCCTCATCTGAGGTTTTAAAATCGTGCATCGCCCAGCGGTCACGCTGGGCGTGGATTGAAACGACTTCATCACCGCCACCTGAGCGATTTCCTCAAGGCATCGCCCAGCGGTCACGCTGGGCGTGGATTGAAACCGGTAAAATCATGCGATGATAACGACTCACAGCAGCATCGCCCAGCGGTCACGCTGGGCGTGGATTGAAACTGCCGAATATCCTTCACAATTCGTAAAAGCCAAAAGGCATCGCCCAGCGGTCACGCTGGGCGTGGATTGAAACTAGTATTGAAGCCGATACTAATCGTATTTTTGCAAGCATCGCCCAGCGGTCACGCTGGGCGTGGATTGAAACCGGTAAATACATACGATGAAAACGGCTTACAGCAGCATCGCCCAGCGGTCACGCTGGGCGTGGATTGAAACTAGAGCGGCCCGAATGCATCATCATTGATGCCGTGCATCGCCCAGCGGTCACGCTGGGCGTGGATTGAAACTTCCACTGATAGTGGGTCTGCAGCGCCTTGTACGGGGTCACGCTGGGCGGGATTGAAACTTCGACCCAGCAGCCGGCGCGATCGCCTTTATACGCATCGCCCAGCAGTGTTTCTTCGAATCGCCAAGCTTGAAGTCAATGGCGCGGGTCTTCCCCTCGGGCGTGGGGAAAACGATCGGGGCTGACAAAGAAGCATGGCTCTGGTTGCCCCGCAGGCGATACCCAACACGCAGACCGTGGCCATGTCCACCACGCAGGCTGGGTGCCGGCTTTAGTATGAGCTGCCAAATTGCACGCCCGGCGGCGCGCCGGTGACGGCCGCCAGCGCGTCGCTCATCGCCTTGGTCAACAGCATGGTGTCGACGGCGATGGCGACAAAATTCGCGCCACAGGCCAGATAGTGTTTGGCGGCCTGCGCGTCGGTCACCAGTATGCCGGCCGCCTTGCCCAGTTCGCGCACGCGGCGGATCGCTCCTTCCACCGCCGCCTGTACCTCGGGGTGCGTCGAATTGCCTATGTGCCCCATCGAGGCCGACAGGTCGGCCGGACCGATGAAGACCCCGTCCACCCCGTCCACCAGGGTGATTTCGTCCAGATTGGCCAGCCCGCGCACCGATTCAACCTGCACCAGCAGGCACAGCTGTTCTTCTGCATGCTGCAGAT
>Ga0255350_1000616_pt1 | contig 13041 bp, 24 predicted proteins | sample HBST25r1metaG_FD_186028 | JGI IMG/M metagenome (GOLD analysis project Ga0255350, IMG submission 186028) | Peat soil microbial communities from Stordalen Mire, Sweden - H.B.S.T-25.r1 | ecosystem: Environmental > Terrestrial > Soil > Wetlands > Peat | place: Sweden: Norrbotten County, Stordalen...
AGCTATGACCATCCTCCGCTTCATTCTCCGCTTGCTCTTCCGTGGATGCATCACAGAGCCACATGATCCCGTTGCTGAGTGGTCAGTGATTGCTTACCCTGCCGTCTTAACCGCTGAACAGTGCCAGGCTTTGAACGCTGAACGCTGGCAAGACTGAATCGGTGCGATGTCGCACTTGAGTCTAAAGTACTCACATTTCAGGAGATAAGACCATGAGATACTCACAGATTGTTCCGATGAGAAACCTTTACACTCTGTCTGGGATTGACGAAAAAGGCCAGACGAAGTTTTACACCGGACGAGGTTTTTCTAACAATCCCGACTTGGCAATAAGTTCCCTGTCGATCAATAGCGTTGACCTTTATCTGACGTGGGGCAAGATAGATCACCCTGATTGGACAGATTGGACTATCAGAATAAGTTCTTAGTGGTCATGGAGGCACCATGCAATCAAGCGAGCAATGCAGGAACGCATTTTTATCTCTCATCGCATGGAGCGAGGGAACCAGCACCAGCCCACTCACACGCAACGATGGATACGATGTGATTGTTTCCGGCGTCAGTGGGCCTCAAGTCATCACAGACTACTCAGACCATCCATTCGCCCACGGCGGTGCAGTGACCGTCAGACGGGTGCCTCTGCTCGTCTCGACAGCGGCAGGGCGCTACCAGGTGCTTGCGCGATACTTCGAGGCGTACAAGGCCCAGCTTCACCTGGCCGACTTTTCGCCTGCCAGCCAGGACGCGGTAGCTCTCAAGCAGATGGGAGAACGGGGGGCGGTGGCCTTGGTCGATGCGGGGAAGATCGAAGCGGCAATCACAGCCTGCGCTCCGATCTGGGCGAGCTTCCCCGGAAACGACTACGGGCAGGGCGGCAAGAGCATGGATGAACTGCTGGCGAAATATCAGGAGTACACGACCGGCGCATAGCTTCAGTGCGTCCCTCAGCAGCCGTCTTCGGGCCAGTACATCGCCGTCTCGTATCGCGTGCTTGATTGCCAGCTCATCCCCTCCCCTTCCCGATCTGCTCGATCTCCCGGTAGTCTGGCAGCGCGAAAGCCGCCTCCAACTCGTCCACAGCGCTCGACAGGCCCGCAACCCTCTCCGAATCGTCAGGGCGGCTCAGAGCCGACGCCATGCTCAGCAATCCATGCTGTGATCCGCAGGCTGGGCAGGTAATCGCCGAATCGCTCACCCGCTGGCAGTCTGCGCACAGGTAAAGCTCGTTCAAGGCGTAGTGCCAGGATATTGTCTGTGCACTCATGAATCACTCCTCACAAACGATCCCTTCGCCCGCTGCGTTTGCCGATGCTCTGCCGCTGCCGGGGTTGCGAGACGACTGATGAAGTGCGTCTCAAGTGGATTATGGACACGGCATCCTGCGTCATCGATCCGATTCAGGCACCGGAATTTCTCGCCGTCAATGGTGATGATCTCGCCCTCTTTGTGGCAGCAGCACACCGGCTTGTTTGCCATGAGTTCCTCGCGCTCCGCCATGCGCGACTGCTGCTCCGCAATGGCTTCGTAGAACCGTGGCGAATACTCCGTGCCGCCGCCTCTACTGTTCAATCCTCGTGCTTTCATGCTTTTCTCCCGAAGTACCGTAGGCGCATCCCCATCGCCCCGGCATTCAACCGCGTTAGAATGTCGGACTGGGCTGCGGGTGCAAGATCGCGGACATAGAGCATAAATCCTCGAAACTCATCTCCCGTAAGCGATCCCTTGAGCTTATTGCATTTCAGACAGCAGCAGACGAGGTTATCAAGGACTAAGGAGCCGCCGCGAGACGCTGGAACGTCATGGTCCAAGGAAAGACTCAGCGCGTCGATAGGAGTGCCGCAGAACGGGCAGGGAGAGGCATAAATACCGACTTCCGCCATAACCCATGAATGCAACTCTGCGGCGGAGAATGGAACTGTCATGCCCGGTTCGCGTAATTGGCCTTTGCGCTTACCGGACTTCCAAAACTTTGGCCCAAACCGGCGCAACATCAAACCGTGCATCTTCTTGATTCGTTGCTGGATTTCCTTCTCGCTCATACATCCTCCCGGTGCTTCTTGTGTTCAATAAACGCTTCGGCCACATTGTCTCGATACGGAGAAACCCACCCGCACGTGCAAACGGATGCTATTCCGCCAACATGCACAACGCCATCGCGGTCACGAGACAGTAAACTCTCCTCGAACTCTTTAAGATCGTGGCTCATGCCGGTTCCTCGCTGCAAAAATCCCAGGGCGGCTACTTCGTCACAGGTCGATACTTTGAGCGTCCCGCGTTTCGCTGCCTCCTAGTTCAAACTACCCGCGTTTATGCTGCGCGTCTGTGATGGCCGACTTCTTGCGCTTGTTCTTCTGACGGCACGCGTTGGAACAGAACTTCTGCCAGGTCGTGTTTGAATCTTTCGTCTTACCGCAAATCTTGCACTTGAACTTCGCCATACAATCACCATAACGCATTTCGTATCATAGCGCAACTACTTTTTCGGTACTGGTTTTCCACCGCTATGCTCTCTCATGTGACACCGATGACATAGTACCCTCACGTTGTCGAGCGTGTCCCCGTGGTTCCGACGATTGCCGATGTGAGCTATGTCGTAAGCCAGGGGATCGCCGTCGAATCGAGCATCCTTGAACGTCCTCTCCCCGCATGATTGGCAGATACCAGCGTCACGGGTCCAGCAATCGTTGCGTAGAGCCGTTAGGTCGCCCCCGTACAATCTGACGATGCCAAGCCTACCCGGCACACCAGATCGAGCACGGCGAGCCTTTGCAGACGCTCCATGGCGTATCATGCGGTTGCTTTCTTTGGGTCACTCAGATGCTCGAACGGAGCTGCGTACTCCTGTTCGATGAGTTCGGCGATGTGGATCAAGGCTTCGTCCCGGTTACACTCCTCGACCGCCATCACCATCTCAACCGCGTGGTCAAACTTGGCCGCATCGGGTGAGGCTACCATCATGACGGGTTGCTTCACCTCAAGGTGCTGGGCATGGTCCCGATTCATCTTTTCGACGAATTGCTTCTCCGGCAGGTTCTTGGCGGCTTCGATCACCTCCGGCAATAGTCGCAAGGAACTGGAGACTTCTTTCAGTTTTTCGATGTTGCACCGCTTCATCTTTCCGAAGGCGTCGAAGGGAATCTCCTTCAGTTCCTTGCGTGCCCGGAGAGCGTCTCTACAGTATCCCCACGAGCGCGGCAACGTGTCTTTGAGCCACTTGTCGAAGCTCTGGTAGTAGTCACCCACTTCTTCGTCGATGACGTAGCGGTAGAGGTCGCGCTCTTCGATGAGCAGCATGGCCTCACCTCGGACGGCGAAGGACTGCTCCTCGATAGTGTCGAGAGCACGCAACACAGCCCCCAGACGAGCCGCTGCGGGTTCAGGGGCCATCAGCCTTATGGCGAACCAATCAGGCGTGTGTAGGGGAGACGAGAATTGATGCGATATTGCACTTGAGTTCATGGAATACACTCCCAAATATCGTCACCGTACTCGGCGATCAGATGTTGTGCTGTTTCGTTGCGGAGGTTGTTTGCGGCTTCATCTGGAAATAGCCTACTCCTCAGTTGCCGGATTTCAACAGCGATATTTCTTTCCACTGCCGACCAGTATCGACGTTCTTCCGGTATCACAGCCTGAGACATCATCGCCAGTCCAAGACGGTGCTCCTGCTTCTCTAGACGGTCCTCGTCGCGCTTTCTTTGCTCCCACTCTGGACTCCGGGTAAAACCATTGAGAGCCAAGTCGCGTACTTGTAACCCCATCGCCGAAAGCATATCATCTCGTGAGCAGCCAGCAAAGCACTTCAGGCATACCCACCCGTCTTCTGACTCCCATACGCTCAGGCTGCGATTCCGGTCCCCGTGCTGGTGCATACGACCGTTGGGGCAACGGCAGGACCATCTTTTCCCGGCCTTGACGCCGTGGAGTTGACGAGCTATCTGGCTGGCTGTCATTGGCGCTCGTTGACCAGAACTGCGACGGGAACAAAATCCCAATGCTTGCCGTTCACGTCTCCGTGTTTCCAGAAAACCGCCCTCGACTTTGCCAACTGCTCAGCATCGACTAGGCGTTTGAATAGTGGAATCTCGTCGGCTTCCATCTTGGTTCCGTGTCCGGTGACTATCTTCCCGTTCTTTACGAACAATCCCGTCTCCGGGATGTCGATCACAGCGAACCCGGTTGGTAGCGTGAATTGATTCCGTCTACGCATTCTGCATCCTCCTTTTCAACATCGCTGCATCGATAGCTGCGCTCACCATCCCCTTAGTAGATCCGGGTGGTGGTGTGATCTTCAGGTGTCGGCACATACCCATTTGAGCCGGAGTCGGTGAGTCCTGCTTCCATCTGGCATCTCGAACCAGATATCCCTTCACTCCACCTGAGTCGAGGATGAACTTATCGGCGGCATTGAAGGCTCCCGCCAAGTTCTGTGCCCTGATCTCGGCCACCTTATCGCCGATCCGTCCCCGCACAACGTAATCGCCGCGCAAGTCTTGAGTCACGGTCACTAGGTCACGGTTCACGGCCAGGATGTAGCCTTCGGTGCTCTTGCGCCATGCCAACTCGGATAGCTTGCTGATCTCTGGCGGGTAGCTCACCGTGAAGAGCTTGAAGTTCTCGGCGATGGACTTCAGATCGTCGAGCCGTTTTATGTCCTGAATGTTGGCCGTGGGATACTCGGCGGCGATGCGGTCTAGTTGCTTCTTCGCTACCGAATACTTCTCGCCCTTTAGGTCAAGGTCTTTCGGGAAGCCAAGCAACGTCGAGATGGTGGTCAACTTGTGCTTCGATGAGTTATCGACCACATCCAAAATAATGCAGGAGTCCTTGCCTTCGGCGATCCTTGTTCCGCGTCCAATCTGCTGGACGTAGCGCAACTCTGACTTTGTAGGAGCCGCTGATATAATGCAGCCGATTTTAGGGTCATCATAGCCGATGGCAAGTACGTTGCAGTTGCAGAGGACGTTGAACTCGCCTGTCTTGTGTCTGCGGATCTTCTCGTGACGTTGCGGGTCGTCTCCCCAAACGGCCTCTGCTGGCTCTCCGTGGGCCGTGAACGCCGCCGCAAGGTCCAAGGCGTGCTGCACGTCCACCGTGAACGCCAGCGTCCGTTTGCCGTAGGCTACCTTGTACCACTCTTTGACGATGATTCCGTTGCGTAACGGAGTGTTCACTTCGTGTGACAGTTCGTCTTGCGCAAAGTCTCCGGCCAGTGTCTTGATCCCGTCCAGCTTCGCTTTACCGTTGACCCGGTAGCCTACGAGGTCGCAGAGCCATCCATCAGCTATGCCTTTCTCGATGCCCATGTCGAACACGATCATGTCGAACAGTTCCCGAAGACCCTTGCCGTCAGAACGGTTCGGCGTAGCGGTGATGCCGAGAAACAAAGGCCCGTTAGGGTTGGGCTCAAGCAGGCCGAAGTGACCATAGACCCGCTTGAAGGAATCAGCTATCGAAATATGCGCCTCGTCCTGAATGATGCAGTCGAAGTCGGCGGGGTCGAATCTCTTGATGCGGTCTGACCCTTTGCGGCCTAAAGTTGGTACGGAGGCCACGATGAACGTAGGCGGATACAATCCGTCGAAGTCCACATAGCTTCCAGCCATCTCTACGCCCGTACGGAGAGTGGGATTCCACTTCAGCATCGCATTCGCCGCCTGCACTGCAAGCGTTTCCATGTGTACGAGGAAGAGACACTTTCTCCCCATCCCATGATGAGAGTGCAGCGACGATGCGATGGCCGTGTTGTGAGTAACTGTGAAGTCTCCCAAGAGAAACAGTCGATCCGGTCCTTCGATCTCGAATCCGAAATACTCGCCATCTCCGACGCTCTTGACGGAAATTCCGGTTACGAGGTGATCTTTTTTCTGAAGTCTAGGCGTAGCCTTCTTTCGTTCCACTCGGCAAGGAACTTCTTCCACGGGTCCGTTGATGTTGCAGTGGTAATACGTTCCCTCAGTTCCGTTCTGAGATTTCTTCAACATAACCGACTTGTAGGCTGAAAAACCTAAAGAGCGTGCGACAAACACCACATCGTCAAGCAATCTCTCGCTCTTGAGGGTTAACTGAAACCCTTTATCTGCGTAGTGTCCGTCCGTGTCGATGATCCCTGCCAAAACAGCAAGTCGCTCTTTCTTTGATCCCGTCTTGAAGCGGTGAGGGATGTGCTTGTTGTCTTTCAAAAGGTCCATGACAGATGCAAACGCCTCAATATAGCGAACGATTTCTCCGTCTGCGCTAGTTATAGCAGGACAGATAGACGTTCCATCTCCTAACCACAAGCCGAGAAAGTAAGGGTCGAGGTAGAGAGGTTCGGTGTGAGGTTGGAAGTCAACCGGAACGCGCCAACCTTTTGCCATATGCTTGAAGGTTGGACTCTTCTTCAGATATTCGTCCACGGAAATATCGACTCTTTTCCCGAAGTAGCACGGATATTGCGTTCCCCGTGGGGTCATCTTCAAGGAAAGGATGTGAGAGCGGTTCACGGTGTACTCGTCACCCTTGACGGGGATCACGCGAAACATCTCTTCTCGGCCACGCGCAAGAGATTTTACAAGGCGAGGACTTGAGTCTGGACCCATAAGTAGGTCGCCTACGCGAATCTCCTCCACGGGGAGAATGGTCCCGTCGAACATCAGGACGGGGGTTCCTTTGCCTAGACACTTCCCAAGACCGGTGGCCAAGACGGCGAGTTGCCGGTTGATGCCGTTCCGGTAGCTCTCTAGGCTTCGGTCGAGGCAATCGATTTGATACGGTCTGAGTTGCATTACCACTCCTGCCAAGGCGCTTCACGGTCGATAACTATTTCAGTGCCGTGGATGTGAGAGTGCACGAAAACCTTCTGTCTTCCGCCCATCCATTTGTCTAACTTCGGGCCGATTTTTCCAGCCCAGCAATATCGGTTGTCCTTGTCATAGACGAGAACAAGACCGGGCTTCGATGGTGGCTGAGAGCGTTGAATCTTGACGATCACTGATTACCTCTTGTCGATTGGAGATTTGTCTTCAAACACCCTTATTGCATCTTCGCCGCAAATAGTCATCGCAGCTTTCTTGTTTGCTCGAACCGTTCCATTGATCGCCACCTCGTTAACCTTGACAAACTCCGGCTTTAATTTTGTCCAATCCAAAAGCTCCCACTTCCATACCGACCGGAAAGACGTTCCCTGAATCTGCGGGACGAATGACGGCAGGACCACGGCGGGAGCCTCGACCACCAGCGCCTCTTCGAGTACATGAGCGGCGGCTTGCTTGTCTCCCTGCTCTTCGAGTTGACGTGATTCTTCAAGGAGCCTTGCCTGCTCTGCGAGACGTGCCGTTTCCTGAGCCGCTAAGGTGGCTGCACGGTGTTGACGCTCTTGCTCCTGATACCAGGCACTCCGCTCTCCGTTGAGGCGCTTGCGCTCGTTCTCTGCATCTCCGGTGTACTGAGTCCTGAGTCCGGTTGCGGCCTTGTGTGCCTTGTTGAAGGCTTCCACTACGGGGTCGAGGACAGCCCTGATCTCATCGACGGTATCCCGAAGCAGCTTGCAGGACTCGTCGGCGTTGCGGTAGGCCACGTCTTCGGGGTCGTTGAACTTGACGGTGATTTCCTTGGCCTGAGTTACCAGAGCGTCACAGATAGCGCGTTGGCAGGTCAGTTCAGGGATAGCGGCGAACAGTTGCTCAAGACTTGCCTTTATATCGGTCTGGAGAGCGGTTGTCTGTTCGATGACGGTCAATGCGGTGGTGGACATTCTTGGTGCATCCTTTCGTGATCGGCTATTGCCTATGTGGATTCCGTGACAGAGTGGGCAGTTGTAAGACCCTGCTCCTTTACCTTTAATCGGCGGTAGAGATTCGACTACCGGACGCGCTTCTTCGTGGCTGTCGTAAACAGCCTTGGCGATGCATCCTCGAACCAGTCTCCCGCGTTGCTCTTTCGAGAGGTGCGTAAACGGCTTGCGTCCAACGTGTTGATACCAGCGTTGCCATTCGGCGACAGTCCAAGTGTGCATGTCATTTCAACAAGCCGTCATTGAGACGGCAGTAAACGTTCGTGAGTCCAGCGGCGAGAAACAACTTCTCGTCCATTTTGTTGTCGTGTTCGACCAGGTTGTAGTAGCGGTTCGCCGCATTCGCCTTTTCGCGCAACTGAACAACGAGTCTCTTGAGTGGGAGATTGAGGCTTGTCGCGTGATCCTTGAACGCGATGGCTTGCCCTGCCGTCTGATACTTGACGTGCTTCTCAATCTGCGCGGTGCATTTCTTTTCGACGACAGCCATTGCCAGTTTGTCGCCTTCGCCGATGCAGCCATAGGCATCCAATTTCATGGCGTATAGCATTCCGTTGACGCGAACTCCCATCGGAATCTCGCACGATGACAAGTCGGGAACGAAGTGGTAATCCTCGCGGAACTGCTGCCAGCCAAGACACCGATTGTAGTAGTCTGGCCACGGCGCAAGGGACTCAAGATCGAAGTCGTCTTGATCCATAAGCAACGTCGCTTCGTGAACCTTGGTTCCGCGCTTCGCCGCCGCTGGCCGGTTTGCCATCTCACTCGCCGATTCCGGTTGCCGAGCCAAGCCAGATAGTTCGATGATCTGAGTCAAAGAGAACGGAACCTTCACGCCTTTTAGCTTGTAGATATGACCATCCTCCACGAACTCCATGCCGTCTTCCGGCCTGAATACTTCCATCAGTCTTTCCCCCTTGCTTCCAGCATCGCATCGGCTATCGTGTACGCATCCTTGCAATACGGAAGAACGTTCATCTCTGTGTCCAGATCGCCCCGGATGATGATCGCTGCCATCGCCGCTATCGCAATCTCGTCCCGCAACGTCTTGTATGTTGCTCCCTCGTGATCCATTTGCTTCCTCCGGTGGGTCTTCAATGCGCGCGTAAGGGTACTTTCCCTTCACGGTTAACTGGTACTGGCGATATGCGTAACGGGCACGGCGGAGTTTCATGTAAGCATCTTCAGGAACTCCGCTGTGCCGACCTTCACCCTTAGCCCATCGGACGGCAAGAGTTCCATCTTCCCACCCTACTGATAGGAGTTGATGGTTAGGGTCCGTTACGCCATACATCCTCATGGTCACGCCTCGATTTTGGTGTAGGGGTATAGTTCGGGATGCTTCTTGATATGCTCCCCGAAGAACTCGCCGACGCTCACCGCTTCGACGAGTGCGGTGAGCAGTTCCGGCGAGACGTTGGAGTAGTGGTAAACGCTGCCGGGTTGCTGGTTGAGAATCTGTGATTTGTTTTGATGGAAGCGGATTCCTAGGGTTGACGGCTCCTCGAAACCAACTTCGGCGATTTGCGATGATTCGATTGGTTGCCAGTTCATAATTCTCCTTCAGAATGGAAAGTCGTCGTTTGTTGTGGATACGGAGACGGGTTGAGTTGGTATTGGTTCCGGTGTCGCTTCTAGTTCTGGTTCTGCGATAACTTCGGGTGGAAGTTCCGGCTCGAATATCGCAGCCAACAGGGAGACGCAAGCCGAGTCGTGTAATTTTGGAACAATGGCGTTGGTTACTTCTCGGCAGTGCTTTGCGTTGTACATGCCGTGGTAACTGTTGCGGCATATCTTCTCGTGCAGATACACCTCTAACCGATCAAGCAACTGCTCCTGCCTGTCGCTTACCGGAGTACCGTATTCAACGGTTCCGTCTGACTTGAGGAATTTCATCGTCAATCCTTTCTGGTGTGGAATTTGAATTGCGGATCGACGGCATCCAGAACGTCTTGGAAACGTCCCTTAGGTATGTCGTCACGGTGACACGTCAGGCCGATACCGGCCAAAGTGTCCTTAACGTCCTGATCGCTCAGGTTAGCCGAGCGGCTGATGGCGAAGAGCATTTTTCTCTGCTTCTCGGTGATCGCCAGTTCGCCGCCCATGACTTGCCCCTGTGGTGCCGATTGCTGAGCCTGTGGGGCGAATGGTGAGGCTTCTGCTGTGCGGTCGATGGTCTGGGCCTGTTTCTGGCTGCGGGGCCGTATATCGGGCTCGCCCTGGTCGTGCGATATTGCACTAGGAGTTGGATGGTCGTTCGGGTTCACGTCGATGCTTGCCGATGATGGAGCATTGGAAATAGGAGGGTTTGGCGCTTGCCAGTTGTTCCCCTGCGGATCTGAGGCCACGCCTTGCTGCCTCAGGGTGTCCACTTCTGTTTCGTCGAGCATTCCAAGTCCGCAGATGGAGAGCGTAACCCGGCGCTTGGCCTTCGTCTCGCACTTCATCATCGCGTTAGCAAGAGCTTCCCCGGTCAGGTCGTACTTGTACTTGTTTCCCTTCTGATCTTTGCCTTCAACGCCCTTGACGGCCACGGCTCCAGTCGATGAGTCAACCCGTCCATCCCGGTCGCCAGCATCGGCTACGACCACAACCAAATCGCCGATCTGTTTCGGGTCCACCTTCGTGATGGAGACGCCGTGAATCTTGCGAAGCTGCTCAGTGCAATCCTTCTTCGCGTAGAGTTGGAGCTTGCCGTTGAGCACGATATAGGCGAAAGGTTGGGTGAGTGCATTGAGTCCTAAACTGGAGCAGAGGTGGTTGTAGTAGTTCAGCCTCTCCTCCGGGTTCAGTTGCGCCAGATCGCCGCCGATCAACACCTGTTCGATGTTGGTAGACAGTGGGCCGCGTGTTGCGAGTGCTTCCGTCATTGCTTCCTCTTTTCGATGTGAGATGTACTCCCTACCGCTTCCCGCTTGCACGATTACTCGCAACGCATGGCTTTCTTCGGAGCTTGCACGGTAGGGAATCTTGTTAAAACTTGCCAAGTGCAGATTCCTGGGCTTCCCGGTCTAGGACGGCTTGCTCGTAGCACGAGTCCACAACGCAGTCCGTCACGAGTTCGGCGAGAGCTTCGATTGCCCCATCGGGCTTGTTCTCCCATCCGACATACTTCTTGATCTTTGCGATTGACGATTGATTGAGCATTGCCTTATTTCCCTCTCTTGACAAATGCTACTATGATACAGATTGCGTGTCCATAGCTAATTTCACTTTATCTATGGAAATCTTCGGTGGGATGACGACGATCTTTCCTGCTGTCGTCGATGGAATGTTGATAGCCGCTTGCTTGTGAAGCATGGAGTTCCGTTCTTTCGCTCTGTAAGAGTCAGCGAGTTCGGCGCTGAGTGAATCTCTCCAGTTGGTCACATACTCGCTAGGCTTCGGTTTCATTCTTCTGATAGTCGCCTTGGCTATACTAGACGCCGCCTTCTTTCCGAATCCCTTACCTCGCAGCGCCTTGACGATTGCATCCTTGTGAGACTTCGCCATATTTCCTCCAGACACACCTCTGGTCAATTCCCTTCGGCATTTAGGGTCTTAGGCTCTTGTTCTTGCTGGTCTCTGGGAATCTTCTCTGCCTGTTTTTTCCTTGTATGCCTTAATGGACCCGGACGTATTGACCATGCAGGATCGACTACCTGCCCGTTGCCGGGGAAAACCATCAAACGATGGAAACAGACTTTCGACTACCAAAACAATCGACCGGGTGCCGCGCCGGTCAATCTCCCATCAGGCCCTTAACCCCTTGGGATAACCGGCAATGCTTGTACCGTCTGGACGTGGCTTCTCGCTCCTGTACGCTCCAGATATTCCGGGGAGGAAGTCACCATGCCGGAAAGCGGCGCAGGCGCACGAGGGCTGAAACCTTGACGTAAAACGAATTGTCAGAGATTTTACCTTCATAGAGTCCTGAGCACTTGCAGAATAGCGCCGATTTTTGGTATAGTCAAGTTGCGTTCATAGTGCCCTGAGCAGCCGTTGACGCAGTTCCTTTCTCGTTGGTGGGCTAAGAGCCGGTTTCCTTCCCAGGATTCCGGCTCTCGGTTTTTGGTGGGAACATCAACTTCGAGGATTATTGGCAGGCATCCGACGGTATAGCGCCTTTCATTCCTGAAAAGCCATTGTGGATGGGTTACGGTGGGAGAACTTGCGTTTCACCCCTCATAATGCTTGTTCGGGAGAAACTTTCCAATCCGATTTCAGCCGATCAACTTCAGCCCACGGTACTCGGTAATCCCGTCCGTTTTCGCCGCCGAGTCGATAGGCTTTAATTCGGCCTATTTTGATCCAATTCTTGACCGTACCAGGAGAGCAGGAGAACTCTTTGGCTACTTCTGGCACGGTGTAGTCGCTTAGCTTGTCGGTCATTGGTTCCTTTCGGTGCAATTGGTTAGGATGCTGCTGCAACTTCGGCCTTGTGTGCTCGGCTGTAGATTCCCTTGTCGTCTCGCTTCTGGGACTCGTCGTAACAGGCATCGCACTGCCAGTGATAGCAAGAGCTGGGGTTGTTGTTGGCATACGCCGATAGCCAGATGGTACTGCGGCACTCGGCGTACAGTTGCGCGTCCGTCATATCTTCCAGCTTCGTCCTATACTCGGCTTGCTTCTCTCGCGCGTTGTCGGGATTGTCTTTGAACCTTCTCATGGCCGTTTCCTTTCGGTGCAATATCGCACCTGTTGCTGTGAGCCCTAGAACGTTTCGGTGGTCCTACCCTACGTCTCGTCCCCTATAAACGTCATGGCGGGGCATTGCAGGGGCAGGAATCGACGCTTAATTCCATCGCTCGTGGTTGTTATCTTCGACGGGTTCTGGGTGAATGACGGTTCTTAGTTCGTTGGGTATCGCGTCGAATGGGTGCGCGGCTTCGCGCATGAATGTTGGCACATCTGTGGCCGCATCCCATTCTCGCTGCCACCGGGCGTATTGAGCTTCCTGTTGCTCGATGCGCTTGCGCCGATGGTCGGCGAGTTCCATTTTTGCCCCGACCCATCCAGCTGCGGCTGAGAGCATGAGCACGACCAGCACGGCAAAGATGAACCATGTGGTGTCGGTGTCGATCTGTTGCATGAAGTGTGTCATTGCAGAACCGTCCTGTATCCGTCAGCATTCAAAGCTGCCTGTGTGAGAGCTAAGGCGAAGACGGGAATGACTATTTCCCAATTATCGGCGATTGTTTGAGTGATTCGTTTCACGGTGTTATCTCCTTTCCGTTTTCAATTGTTGATGTGATTAGATAGACCGCGACCGCGACCCCGACCGCGAC
>Ga0255350_1000619_pt1 | contig 13003 bp, 10 predicted proteins | sample HBST25r1metaG_FD_186028 | JGI IMG/M metagenome (GOLD analysis project Ga0255350, IMG submission 186028) | Peat soil microbial communities from Stordalen Mire, Sweden - H.B.S.T-25.r1 | ecosystem: Environmental > Terrestrial > Soil > Wetlands > Peat | place: Sweden: Norrbotten County, Stordalen...
GCCCTGCCTGCTCGAGCCCATCATGAAGGTGGAAATCGAAGCCCCCGACGAGTTCGCTGGAACCCTCATGGGCGACCTCAACTCCCGCCGCGGACGCGTCGGCGGCATGGAGTCCAAGGGCCGCACCACCGTCATCAACGCCCAGGTCCCCATGGCCGAAATGCTGACTTATGGGACGCTACTAACTTCCATGACTCAAGGCAAGGGAAGTTACCGCATGGAGATGGACCACTACGACATCGTCCCCCAGCTAGTAGCCGACAAAATCCTAGCCAACGCCAAGCGCCCGGTAGAAGAAGAGGAAGAGTAAAATCAACGAACGAGGGTGTCCCAGGTCTTAGAATCAAGACCTGGGCCACCCGCCCGTCGGCTGATTGTTTCTATCAAGGGAAGGAAATCACCATGTCGATCTGGGATAAGCTCTTCGGGAAAGACAAACAGATACCGCAGGCTGCCGTTTCAAGCACCGTTTCGTCTACAACTTCGAGCAATACTGTAGGTTCTGATGCACCTGCTGCGTCCGATCCCGGTGGCAGAATTGTCATGCCGGACCACCCACTGTTTAGGGCTTGTGGCGTTAACGGCGACATGAATGAGGTTCAGTCACTATTGCAGCGTAAGGTCAATCTACGCGTCATAGATAGGGATGGATTCACGGCGCTTCATCACGCTAGCGTGTTTGGTCGAACTGAGATATCCAAAGCGCTCATTGCGGCCGGCGCGGAGGTCAACGCGAAATCAAATGATGGCAGCACCCCGCTCTTCAACGCCGCGAAGAACGGCCATTCAGATCAGGTCAAATTTCTGGTTTCGAACGGGGCATCTTTTGATCTTGCGTGCAACGACGGTGGTACTCCTCTCATTGCCGCATCAGAGAATGGTAGAAAAGCAATAGTCGAGCTGATATTGGCAGCCGGGGCGAATCCTAACACACCCATGAAGAACCTGGTTTCAGCGCTATATCTTGCCGCGCAAAACGGGCATGCGGACATTGTGTCAGCATTGCTGGCATCCGGCGCGGCGGTGGACTCGCCCGATGATGAGGGTATGACACCGCTTCTGGTCGCATGCGGAAACGGTAACAAAACCGTCGTTAGCATCCTACTCGGATCAAAGGCGAATCCAGATGCACGCGACTGCTACGGCAATACACCGAGGAGCATAGCCATCAAATATGGCCGGACTGAGTGTATCCAGCTTCTTCAAGCGGTGTAGTGTGGACGACGTACTATTGGGCAGGTGGCCCACTCATCAGCCCCGAAGAGTCACTATGAGCCATGAGAACCCCGACCGTCCGTCTTCCTTTTTCCTCACGCCGCGTTAGGAACTTTCGCAGTCAGCTTGACGCCGAGGGCGTCCATCACCGCCAAGGTTGTTTTCAGCGTCGGGTTTCCCTTGGCACTGAAAGAGCGATAAAGCTGCTCCCGGGACAGGCCCGTCTGGCTGGCAATCTGGGCCATTCCCTTGGCCCGGGCCACCACGCCCAGAGCATGAGCGATGTAGCCAACATCGTTGGTTTGGAATGCTTCCGCCATGAAGACCGCAATGGCTTCGTCCGATCCAATATCCTCGGCGGGATCGTAAGAGGTCAATTTCTCACGCGTGGTTTTCTTAGGCATTCTCTTCGCTCCATTCCGCCGCCAGGCGCTTCGCTGTCTGGATGTCCTTCGCCTGTGTGCTCTTGTCGCCGCCGCACAGCAGGATGACGATCGTCTCGCCCCGCTTTTGAAAGTAAACGCGGAAACCTGGGCCATAATCGATGCGCAGCTCGCTGATGCCCTGTCCTACCGGCCTCACGTCCCCTGCATTCCCGTAGGCAAGGCGATCAAGGCGAGAAGCAATCAGGGCACGTCCCCGTTGGTCCTTAAGCCGTATCCGCCATTTTCGGAAGGTCTCGGTCTGCTTGAATTCCATCATGACGTTCGTAGTTTATAAACTACCATATTTGGTGACCGAGTGGCGGGCGGCCGGGTGCCCGTCACCCTTTTTTTCCAACTGGCCTAGTTTTGTGCGTGCCTGCGTGCTTGCGAGAGGTAGTTATTTCCCGCCGCGTTGAGCCGTGCGCCTGGACTGCTTCAACTCCGCAACCTTTTCCGCGCACCAAAGTTTGATCAGAGACTGATACGGCACGTCCAGCCTCCGCGCATGATGACGGATAGTGTTCAGAACGTCCTCCGGCATGCGCAGGGAGATGGTTTCAGTCGAAGGCCGCAGCTTGGGAAAGGTCATCAGCTTGGCCTTACTCCAATCCACATACTCCGTGCTGTCGTTCTTGGGCGATTCCCAGAAGGTGCGCTCCTCGGCTTCGTTGGCAAACTCAGGAATGGGCTTCAACTGCTTGCTCATAAACAGCTCTCTCCTTCCGGCTCATGGTGCGTGCCGAGATGAGGCGAATCAGCGTTCCATTGGCGCGTTCGGTAAAGGTGACGTGCAACCAGCGTTCCTCATTGGTCCTGCCCAGCGCGTGAAATCGCGGCTCCCGTTGACTGTGCTTCAGATCGTCGGCCAACAACAGCGGCGCATTGAGAAAAACCTGCTCGACTTCGGATTGTGATACGCCGTGCTTCTCGTTCTTCCTGGCATTTCCTTCGTCCCAGTCGAACCCAACGTAGAGCATGGACGTCCTCTGTATATGTTTGCAATATACCATACCACAGGCAGGTGGCCCATTCATCCCAGCAGCAACTGTGCCCCGTTCATCGCGGCCGTATCGCGATGAGTGGGGCTTCGCGGTTAGCCCGTCTCTGGATTCTCAGACCTGCGAGACAACGAACCCCGACTGTCCGTTTCTCTTCTCCCAACCTGTCGGCTGGGACCCGCATAAACCCGCCCGATGCTCCATTTCTTAAATAGTATCGCCCGCGATATGGTATCATCAATCTGGTGAGACTTTTGCTCGACACCGACGTGGTGGTGGCTGCAATGCGCAGTCCCCGCGGTGCAGCGGCGGAGTTGCTGCGGCGCATCGACAGCGGCCACGCCACAATGCTGTTGACCGTAGCCCTGGCGCTGGAGTACGAAGCCAAGTGCATGTTGGCGGAGCACTGTTTGGCCGCGGGAATTTCGTATGTCGAGGCAGGCGTGTTTATTGATGGGCTGATCGCCATGGCCGAGCCGGTCCAGTCGCACTTTCGCTGGCGGCCTCAGCTTCGCGATCCGGGAGATGAGATGGTTTTGGAAGCGGCCGTCAATGGTCGAGCCGAGGCCATCGTGACGTTTAACGAGAAGGACCTGCGGGAGGCGAGGCGCAGCTTCGGCATTTCCGTCATCCGCCCCGGCGAAGCTCTGAAGATGATCGAGCCATGAGAATTAAACAGGATTCAACGAGGAGGACGCCATGACCACAAGAGTTGCCACATTTCCGCTGCGTCTGCCGGTCTCGCTGAAGGCCGCCCTGGAGAGCATCAGCGACCGCGACGGCACCAGCATCAATCAATTCCTGGTGGTCGCCGCAGCAGAGAAAATCGCCGCCATGCAGACTGAGGAGTTCTTTCTCGACCGTCGCAACCGCGCCGACCGCGAGGCCTTTCGCCGCATCCTCAACCGCGAGGGGGGAGAGCCGCCCCGTGCCGACGATTCCTGGGACGGGCGGGTGGCCCACATCTGACCAGGCGGAACTCTGGGTGTCGGGTGCCTCACCCTCGGCCTGGCCAAAAGACGAGGGTGCCCCGTCCTTCGCTTTTTCTAGCCAAGGGTGCCAGACCGCGCCCCGGAAAGGTCAGTCTGCGAACCCGGCGATTGCGCAATCTGCAGTCGCCGCAATACGTGCGACGCCTACGATCCTGACGAATAGAGCGGCCTTCGGAACTACTTGGGAGAGTTGGACTTTTCTGTCGCGTCGGTGGACTTGTCCTCTTGCTTGAGCGCTTTGGCATCGTTCTTGTCGGCCTTGGCAGAGTCCTTGTGCGCTTTGGCGTCGGCGTTCGCGGCCTTCTCCTGGAGCTTCTGCCGCCTCCTCTGTTCCTTCAACTCCCTTTTGGTCATGGGAACTGGAGCAGGGGTGTCCTGAACCGTGGTGGTTGTCGTGGTTTGCGTGGTAGCAGGCGGAGGATTGGAGGGCGCCGGTTCTTGCCCGATAGCGAGCGTAGAGAAGACGCTAAGACCAAGACTGAGTACGGCGAGACGCTGAAGGTAAGTCATGAGTTCCTTTCCTATACGGCAGTTATTGCCATCTATCAGTTCAACTATCGAACAAAAGCGATCATCAAGCTGGTCAATCTTGGTCAGTACCATCCGGGCGGGTGGCCCAGGTTTGAACAGCACGAAAGGTGGATGCCCCGCATCTCGACTTTGAGATGTGGGAAACGATGAACTTAAACCCGCCGCCGTTCGTTTCCCACCGATCCAACCGTGGCCCTGGATCAAGGATGAAGCGATGCCGAAGGGCCTATTGAGGCTCTCCATTTGCCGGAGAGGGGAACACACAAGCAGTGTTAGCATCGTCGTGGAGTTATGCAGATGGAATACGACGAGGACAAAATCGACGAGATGGTGCTGGCGCTGCTCTGGCTTGGGCGGCACGAGGAATGCCGCGTATGGAAGTCGCACGACTGGGATGCGATGGACCGCCTGCACGCCAGAGGCTACATCTCCGATCCGCAAAGCAAGGCAAAGTCGGTCGTTTTGACCGAGGCTGGCGAGCGCCGTTCACGCGAACTCTTCGAGCGCCATTTCACCCCAAAAGTCTGAACTTCGCAGGAGGTCCCAAAGTCGCTGACCCCGCCGCGGGTGGCTGCGGATCATTCAGCTCCCGGGGCGCTTGATGACTGTCTGCCAAGCCTCTTCCAGGTCGATGCGGAGCTCAAAACCGAGCCCGAGTCCGTACCCCCACCCCTTGGGTGGCCGCGATTCCGACCGCAGATCCAATTTAAGCGTCATTAAATGAACAACATGAAATCTACATATTCACTCTCCGACAAACATAAGCCAGGTCTTTTGCCCCAGGGCAATCGCATGAAGGAAGCGTCTCAAGCCAGGCCGAAGCGTTCGGGGCGGTAGTTGTCGCTGGTAGCGGCAATGAGCCGCGGGACCCGCGAGGGACACGATTTGGCCCCGGCCGGCTCGCGATGGAAGGAAGTTGAGCCTCCGGTCCCCGTCGCATCGGCCACCTTCACGCCCGAAGAACTGATTGCCATGGCCAGAACAGATGGATTGGTGCGAGCGGGAGATGCTGCGCACGAGCCGTGAAATGGGCTGCGGCGACGATTGGCTGATAGCCCTCGATAGAGCGAAACTCCTGCGTGCAGCTCGGCCCTCGTCCGATCCATCGAACAACGCCAAGCGATCAGATGACGAGTGTAATTTGACAAGCCAGGGACCGACGCCTAACCTTTATGGCAAGTCTCCTTAAAAAGCCGCCCCGGCATTGATTGCGTTGGCCGGTTATCTGTAATGGTGCATCTCGTGCGGATTCAGGTCGCCAGTCTATCTGGTCGCCTGAGCCACCCAGGCTGCTGTTTTGCGGGCCGCGATTCTTCAGGCATGAAGTGTTGACAGGGCGATCGAGCTATAGGCACAGGGTTTCAATTCCTCAGCAAACCGCATCATCGAGTGGGGTAAGGTCAATGTTCTCAAGTGTGAGAGTTTCGCTTCTACGGGTCCTGATTCTGACTGGACTCATGGGTTTAGCATCGTTCGAGGCGGTTTCGGCAAGCCCAGCGCCCCAGGCACAAAAGGGCTCTCCACAGGGAGTCCCACAGGGCATAACGAGCGGAGGCACGTCCGGATTCACCGTCGTCGATGCGCCGGGTGCGGGAGCGGGGCAGTATCAGGGAACCGGCTCGCTGAGAATCGATGCGGCGGGAGACATTGCGGGAATCTACCTTGACGCCAGCAACGAGGAGCACGCCTACCTGCGCCTCGCAAATGGCACGGTCGCGGCCGTCGAACCCCCGGTATCCACCTCGGGCGCCAATCGGGGAGCTGTTCCGCTGGGTTTCGACACGGCGGGCGATCTGGCGGGAATCTACATGGATGCCAACAGCGTGCTGCACGGCTTTATCCGTTCCGCCGCCACGGGCGCCATCACCGTCTTCGACGTTCCGGGGGCTGGAGCGAACGAGGATCAGGGGACCTTTCCCATCTGCATCGACGCGGGCGGGGACATCGCCGGAAGCTACACGGATGTCAACAACGTGCCGCACGGATTCTTGCGCACCGCCAATGGATCAATCTCCTCTTTTGACGCCGCGGGCGGCGACAAGGGAACAGGGGTTGTCGGCATCAACACGGCAGGCGAAGTCGTGGGATCTTATCTGGACGCGAACGACGTGGTGCACGGATTCGTGCGCGCCGTGAACGGGGCCATCACCCCCATCAACGCTCCCAACGCCGGCACTGGCTCCGAGCAGGGGACCGCGGCTTTCGCCATTGACACGGCGGGGGACGTGGTGGGCATGTACGCCGACGCCAACAATGTAATCCACGGATTCGTGCTTCCCGCCCATGGGTCCCTTGCCGCGATTGACGCCCCCGGGGCGGGCACTGGCACCTTTCAGGGAACCTACCCCATCGGCATGGACGCTGTGGGCGATGTGGCGGGAAGCTACACCGACGCGAGCAATGGAATACACGGCTTTGTGCGCACCGTCAGTGGGACGATCACCAGCTTCGACGCGCCGGGCTCGAGCTTGTCCCCGAGTGTGCTCGCGGGCCTCAACAGCCGATTCAACAAGAAAGCCAGCCAGGCGGCGAGAGCCAGCAGCAATCTCAGGCCAGCCAGCAAAAAGCCTGACAGTCCGCTTAACCGGGCCCGGGCCATGCTGAGCAGGGTGGGCGGCGCCCCCAGGGGAAACATTTCCGCCATGGAGTTAACCGGCGGCGTATTCAACGTAAGCGACGGCAAGGTCGCCGGAACACTGTGCACGAGCATCGACGCTGCGGGAGATGTCGCGGGCATCTACACTGGCGGCGACGATGTGGCTCACAGCTTTCTGCGTTCTGCCAAGGGCTCCATCACCACCTTCGACGCGCCGGGCGCGGGAACGGCCACCGCCCAGGGAACGGGCAGTTTCGCCCTCAACGCTCCTGGGACAGTCGTAGGGACCTACGCGGACGAGAATTCGGTGATTCACGGCTTTGAAGTCACCCTGGCGCAGGTCGCGACCACCACGGCGCTTGCCTCGGCGTCGGCTTCGTCCGTTTACGGAGAGCCGGTGACCTTGACTGCAACCGTCACTTCCAGCGGCGCCGCTCCAGCCAATGGCGAACCGGTCTGGTTCATGAACGGCGCTACAAGCCTGGGGACGGAACCGCTGAGCGGAGGCACGGCCAGCTTGACCACCACGGGCCTGGCCGGCGGCGCCGATTCCATCACCGCGGTCTACTCCGGCGACACAAACCTCTCCGGCAGCACATCGACGGTACTTAGCCAGACGGTAAGCAAGGCCACCTCGTCCATAACCCTGACTTCGTCCCTGAATCCCTCCAATTTCGCGCAGTTGGTGACCCTGACAGCGACCGTTACGGGCCAGTTTGGCGGCAAGGCTACGGGAACGGTGACGTTCAAGAGCGGAACCGCGACACTGGGGACGGCATCCCTGAGCGGCAACCAGGCTGGCTTCACGACCGCGTCGCTGCCTTTGGGCGCCAGTACCATCACGGCGGTTTACGGCGGGGACACGAACTTCAGCGCCAGCACGTCGACCGCAGTAAGCCAGACCGTCAAGCAAACCACGCCCACCATCACCTGGGCCACCCCGCTGGCCATCCCTTACGGGACCGCGCTGAGCGCGACCCAACTGGATGCCATCGCAAGCACCGACGGCACCTTCGCGTATTCTCCGGCGCCAGGAACCGTGCCCGCGATCGGATCGCAGACGCTTTCCGTCACATTTACGCCGGCGGACACGAAGGATTTCACCACAGCCAAGGCCTCGGTCTCGCTGACGGTGACCGCCGCGGCCAGCACCACGCCGACGGTGACCGTGACGCCCTCCTCGAACAGCATCACTTCGCTGCAGGCATTGGATGTTGCAGCAGCCGTCAACGGCGGAACGGGAAACCCCACGCCGACCGGATCGGTCATCCTGACCAGCGGCAGTTACACCTCCGATACCGTGCCGCTCAACAACGGCAGCGCAACCATCGCGATTCCCGCCGGGTCGCTGGCCATTGGGACCGACACGCTGACGGTCACTTACATTCCCGACTCCGCCAGTTCAACGACCTACAAGAGCGCCAAGGGAACGTATGCGGGAGAGACGGTTGCGCAGGGAGCCGCGCCGGGCACCGTGACCACCCTGACGGTGACTTCCTCTGGCGCTGCGGCGACCACGGTCACCTGGGGCAGCGTGGTCTCACTGACCGCGACGGTAAAGGCCGGGTCCACTGCATTGACCACCGGCCAGGTGAATTTCTGCGACGCGACCGCGGCCTATTGCACCGACGTTCATCTGCTGGGGACAGCGCAGTTGACCCGTGCCGGGACAGCAACTCTCAAGTTCAAGCCGGCGATTGGCAGCCATAGTTACAAGGCGGTCTTCGCCGGAACCAAAGTCTACGCATCCGCCGCCTCAGGCGCGTCGGCGCTGACGGTGACTGTTGGGAGTGGCGGCGGGTATCCGTCCACGACCTCGATTGTCGAGAGCGGCACGGTGGGCAATTACACCCTGACTGCGACCGTGGGCGGGCCGGGGCATGCCGCGCCTACCGGGACGATCTCATTCCTTGACTCCACCTATGGAAACGCCGTTCTGGGCACGGTGGGCCTGACCGCGTCTCAATCGGCTCTGAGTTGGAGCAGCCTTGAGACGCCGGCTGAGGCCAGCGGTTCTTATCCTTATTCCGTCGTGGTGGGAGACTGGAACGGAGCCGGCATTCCGGGTCTGGTCGTGGCGAGTTCCGTATACACCAACTCGGGGTCATCCGGATCGTTGACGACACTGCTCGGTAACGGAGACGGAACATTCAAGGTGGCAGCCACGCTCCCCTTTGCCGGCTACGACGAAGTTTCCATGGCAACCGGAGACTTCAACGGGGATGGCATCCCGGATCTGGCCTATACCAACAGAGAAAGCCAAACGGTCACCGTCCTGCTCGGCAACGGGGATGGAACATTCAAAGCCACAGCGGCCAATCCGGCAACGGGCACCGGTCCCGTCTTCATCACCACGGGCGACTTCAACAACGACGGCATCCCGGACCTGGTGGTTGCAAACGAAGACAGCAGCTCGCTGACGATTCTTCTCGGCCATGGGGACGGTACTTTCAAGGCAACAGCGTCGAACCCGGCAGCGGGCTATTACCCCGTCGGCATCGGGATAGGCGACTTTGACGGCGACGGAATCCAGGACTTGGTCGTAGTAAGTCAAGACAGCGGGATAACAATTCTCCTGGGCAACGGGGACGGCACGTTCAGGGCTGCAGCATCCAATCCCACCGCCGGATATTATGCCAGTTCCATCTCCGTGGGGGACTTCAACGGGGACGGCAAGCCAGACCTGGCTGTTGGGCTTTACTCGGGCCAAGTGACGATGTTACTCGGCAACGGAGACGGAACCTTCAGCACCGGGGCGATTCTGGATCTTGGACAAGAGCCTGTAACCATGGCCGTGGGCGATTTCAACGGGGATGGCATTCCGGACTTGGCTGTTGGGCTTTACTCCGGTCAAGTAACGGCGTTTCTCGGCAATGGGGACGGGACGTTCACGCTCGGTGCAACGAAGTCCGCCACGCAATCCGACCCTGTGACCATGGCCGCTGGAGACTTCAATGGGGACGGCGTCTCGGATCTGGTGTTGGCGGATGGTAACGGATATGAAGCGACTGGAAACGTATATGAATATGCTTCGACTGTGCTCTTGACGCAGGCGCAGCCGGTCACGGCGACGGTCAGCGGCATCTCGGTAGCGGGTCTGGGGCCGCACCAGGCCGTGGCCAGCTATTCAGGCGACAGCGACTACAACGCCAGCACCTCGGCAGCCACTGCGCTCTACGCGCCCACGCCAGCGCCAGTGTTCTCGCTTGCTGCGGGCACCTACACCACGGTCCAGACGATAAAGCTGACCGATGCCGCAGCCGGCGCGACCATCTACTACACCACCGACGGAAGCACGCCGGAAATCTATTCCACCAAGTACATAGGGCCGATGACGGTGCCCGTGTCTGAAACCGTGCAGGCCATCGCCGCAGCGACCGGCTATTCGCCGAGCCCCGTGGCGTCGGCAGCCTACGTCCTCAACCTGCCCGCGGCGTCCATGCCGGTGTTTTCGCTCGCCGCCGGAGAATATGCCCAGGCGCAGACCGTTACTATTGCGGACGCGTCGCCTGAAGCTACAATCTACTACACCACCAACGGCTCCACGCCGACCACCAATTCCACCCACTACACAGGCCCCATCACGGTCGCGGCTTCGGAAACCCTGGCGGCCATGGCTACGGGCGGGGGATTCTCGAATAGCAAGGTCGCTACAGCGCAGTACCTGATCGGCTCGTCCGCGGTTCCGATGATCTACACCATCGCCGGCGACGGGACCCAGGGATACAACAGCGATGGCATCTCAGCAGCCGCTGCCAATCTGAACTTCAGTCCGGCGACGGCGCTGGACTCCGTTGGCAATCTCTATATTGCCGACGCCGGCAACAACAGGGTTCGTAAGGTCGCCGCGGGCACAGGGGTCATCACCACCGTGGCCGGCAACGGAACCGCGGGCTACACGGGCGATGGCAGCGCGGCAACGAGTGCGGAACTCAACAATCCCCAGAGTGTGGCGCTGGACGCGGCAGGCAATCTCTATATAGCCGACTCCGGAAACGGCGCAATTCGCAAGGTTACGATTAAGACGGGAGTCATTGCTACATTTGTCGGCAACGGGACCATCGGGAACCTGTACTACCCCACAGGCATTGCCTTCGATACCTCCGGCAACTTGTATATCGCCGACTCCTGGGCCAGCCTCATCCAGGAAGTTTTCGCAAGCTCCGGAACCATGACATCGGTCGCCGGAAACGGCCAGTGGGGCTTCAGCGGAGACTACGGGCCGGCAACAAGCGCAGAACTCAACTATCCACAGGGAGTGGCGCTCGATCAGCAGGGCAACCTCTACATTGCCGACTCCATGAACAACGTCGTCCGCAAGGTGCAGGCTGGCACCGGTGTGATCAACACTTACGCTGGCGATGGGTTTATCAGTGGCTCGGGCGGCACCCCTCCCGCCGGCTATTCTGGAGACGGCTACCCGGCGATATACGCAGAGCTGCATTTTCCTTCGGGAGTGGCTCTGGACGGCGCGGGGAACCTCTATATTGCCGACCAATACAACAACGTGATTCGTAAGGTTGCTGCAAACACGCCGATGATCATCAGTACCGTGGCTGGCAACGGAACATCCTGTGCCGGGTACGGCGGACAGGGCGATGGCGGCCCAGCCGCCAGCGCGGGATTCTGCTATCCGAACGGGGTTTCCGTCGATAGCGGAGGCAACCTCTACGTAGCCGACAGTTCCGACTATAGAATCCGGAAAGTGACGACTGCCGTCCTTCTACCAAGCGCGCAAACGGCGGCTCCCGTCTTCACCTTGTCGGCGGGAACTTACGCAACTCCGCAAATCGCCACCATTACCGATTCCACCCCCGGCGCCTCTATTTACATCACCATGGACGGCGCCACGCCGACCGCGGCCTCGCCTGGCTACAACGGGCCCATCAACGTATCCGGCACGGTCACCATCAAGGCAATAGCCATTGCACCGGCCCATCTGCAAAGCGCCGCGACTACCGCCGCTTATACCATTACCTCTCTGCCCACCGAGGCCATCACGACAATCGCCGGAGACGGCGCTTACGGCTTCTCCGGAGTTGGCGGCCCTGCAACCAGCGCCAGCCTGGGTGCCATTTATTCCATGGCGCTGGACGCCGCGGGAAACCTCTACACGACCGATGGCGCCAACAACGTGGTCTGGATGGTGTCCGCTAACACGGGCCTCATCACCACCGTGGCGGGGAACGGTAGCCAGGGGTACAGCGGCGACGGAGGCCTGGCGGTCAACGCTGAACTCAACTCACCCTGGGGGGCCGCACTGGATAGCGCGGGCAACCTCTACATTGCCGACAACGGAAACAACGTCATCCGCAAGGTGGCGGCAAGCACAGGAAAGATCACTACGTTTGCCGGGAACGGGACAGCTGGCTACTCGGGCGACGGGGGCGCGGCAACCGCCGCCGAACTGTCCTATCCCATTGGCGTGGCAGTCGACACCGCAGGCAATGTCTACGTTGCCGATGGCTACAACAATGTGGTCCGAGAAATATCCGCATTGACAGGCAACATCACCACCGTTGCCGGGACGCAATCTGGCAGCGGCCTAGGCGATGGCGGCCCTGCGACCAGCGCCACCCTTACCGTTCCAACCACCCTGGCATTCGACAACACCGGCAATCTCTATATTGCGGAATCAGGCGGCCGAGTTCGGAAGGTGACGACCAGCACAGGCATCATCACAACCGTGGCCGGTAACGGGGATACGGGCTTCAGCGGCGACGGCGGCCCGGCAACCAGCGCGGAGATCAGCCCCTGGGGGCTGGCGCTCGACGCCTCCGGTAATTTGTACATTGCCAGCGATCCCGGCTCGATCCGCATCGTCCAGGCCGGCACGGGCATCATCACCACCTTCGCGGGTAACGGATTCTGCGGCCACAATGGCGATGGCGGCTCGGCAACCGTAGCGGAAATTTGCAATCCCAACGAGATAGCGCTCGATGGCGCCGGCAACCTCTACATTGCAGATACCAACAACTATCGTGTTCGAAAGGTGGCCCCCCCGGCTCCGGCAGCCACACCGACGTTCTCTCCTGCCGCGGGCACGTTCACCTCAGCGCAGTCGGTGACCATCGCCGACACCACAACCGGCGCTACCATCTACTACACCACCAATGGAACCGCTCCGACAGCCAGTTCCACCAAGTACACCGGCGCCATCTCGGTCAGCGCGACGGAGACCATCGAAGCCATTGCCATAGCGACCGGCTATACGAACAGCACTGTCGCGACGGCTCAGTACACCAT
>Ga0255350_1000636_pt1 | contig 12778 bp, 7 predicted proteins | sample HBST25r1metaG_FD_186028 | JGI IMG/M metagenome (GOLD analysis project Ga0255350, IMG submission 186028) | Peat soil microbial communities from Stordalen Mire, Sweden - H.B.S.T-25.r1 | ecosystem: Environmental > Terrestrial > Soil > Wetlands > Peat | place: Sweden: Norrbotten County, Stordalen...
GTGTGAGGCTCGATGGCCAGGAGTGCCGAGCCAGCCCAACCGCTGGCCATCGAGCCTCACACAGTCAGCCGCGAGGCCAGCGTCTACGCGGTCTTCGCCATCGAATAACGCGGCCCCTTCCAGGCTGCCGCGGCGGCTCCTGAGCGGCGGTGAGCCTAACCCAGCCGTTCGAGCGTCCGCGGATCGGGTTGTCCGTTGAAATACTTCTCCAGGGCCTCGCGGAAGATCGGGACTTCAGGGGCGGCGCGCGCAAACAGCGTCATCGAGGAGCGGAATTTCAGGTCGTCGGGAAACGCCAGGATCTCGCCGGCCTCGCGCCCCTCGATGCGGTGAACCAGCTGTGTGCATTGGACCAGCCGCGGGCCGAGCAGCGGATGACGGACGTAGGCCACGGCTTCATCGAGCGAGCCGATGCCGTAGTAGTCCGACTGCGGGCTGTGGCCCAGGCCCTTCATCTGCGGAAAGATGAACCAGATCCAGTGGCCGCGCTTTTGGCCGGCGCGCAACTCGGCCAGAACCTGGGGAAAAACCTCGGCCTGGGCACTGACAAAGCGTTCAAGGTTGAAAGAATCGGTCATATTGAAGTCCATGCGAGTCGCTTCAGGCAAGCCTGACAGGGCGCGGCGGGGGCTCTGACCGCGCGATATCGTACGTTGCATTTCTCATCCCAGGTCCCAGATGCGGGATCCTGGGGCACCCTGGTTGGTGCAAAAATAAACGGTCCCGGAACTATTTGCCGCTCTGGTACCAATGCCTTCTGCGCCCGACCTTCAGACCGGAGTCGATGGCGATGGCCAGCAGGCCAAAGATCATGCACAGGTCAATGCGGGCCGCGTGGAAAAAGCTCAGCCATCCGTAATCGTTCAGTTTTTCGGGAGCAAATGGGCCCAACGGCCTGCCCAGCAGGATGGGCAGCTTGGTAGTGATCAGGGCGGCGACCATCACGGCAAGCAGCGCAAGCGCGGCATCGCCTGCGTATAAGTTCAGCAGGATTGCCACGGCGCCGGCAATCTCGAAGACCCCCACCAGCGGCGCCAGAAAATGAGAAAAGGGCAGGCCGATGGAAGCAAAATGAGCCGCGCCCAGCTCTGCCGGCCGGAGGAACATGAGAGCGCCTTCGAGGAGGAATACAAAACCCACCACCATCCGGATCAGGAGCATGGGAATATTGAGGTTCAACGCTGTCTCCATTTGCCGGCTGTTTCCGGTCGGACCTGTTTGACTTTCGGGGAATAGCCTGTTTCCAAGCCCGATGTTGAAAAGCATACCTCAGGAATCAAATGCGAGGCGAAAAAGAAGAAGCACGGCAAAATTTTTCATGGCGGCTCGATCGACCAACCGAACCGAACAGCGGCCGAAGCTTCGCGGTGGGCACAAAAGCACTGAAGGTCAGACGGACAAGGCCGCGGAATGATGCGGCGCAGCGGCCGGGTGCGGATAAAAAAGAGGAAGTTGCCCAATCCTGCGGGCAGAAAAATGCTCCAACCTGCCGGAGTCCGTTAGACTGTTGCTTAGGTTCCCAACAGTTGGGATTCTCAGGGGCTGGTTTTGTCCATTGAAGGGCCGGGCCCCGTGAAAGATTCCCGTTGCTGGGCGGCCTGCGCACGAGGGATGGATTCGCGGCTGGGGATTCTGGGAGAGGCTCGGTTTCCGGGGCAATTCTTTGTCCGGTGATTGAGTTTCCATGGCCGCGCTCCAATGAACCGGGGCCCCCGAGAGGAAGACCTGTATCTGGGGTGATAAAATCAGTCTTTCCGCGAGACAGGATAAGATTTTCAGTATTGAGGGTGTCGATATTCTTGCCGTGAATCCGAACTTTGGACCGCACCACTACTTGTGCTCAGCGCAGGGCGTCCGCCCGGCGAAGATCGAGCGCAATCCCATCTCTCGTGCCTTGCGGACCGCAAGCCTGCTGGCGCGCACGGTGCTTCTTGTTGCCCTGGCGCTCAGTGCCGCGTCTGCCTTGGCTCAGGAGCCGCAGACCGCCGGCCAGTTGTCGCAGACCATCGAATCGATTCGGGTCATCGGCAACCGTCGCATCCCCAAGGAAACCATTCTTGCGCGCATTTTCACTCATCCCGGCGACACCTATGACCCGGCGTCGATTGAGCGCGACTTCAACTCGCTGTGGAACACCGGGTACTTCGAGGATCTGCGCATCGAGCGCGAAGATTCGGAGAAGGGAATCATCCTGAACATTTTTGTTCGCGAGAAACCCACGATTCGCGAGATCAACTACAAGGGTCTGAGTGCGGTTTCGCAGTCCGACGTGCTGGACCGGTTCAAGAAGGAGAAGGTCGGCCTGACCGTGGAAAGTCAGTACGACCCGGCCAAGATCAAGCATGGAGAGACGGTGCTCAAGCAGATTCTGGCCGAGCACGGTCACCAGTTTGCCACCATCAAGACCGAAGTGAAGACGATTCCCCCGGCCTCGGTGCAGGTGAACTTCAACATCAAGGAAGGCCCTGTGGTGAAGGTGGGCCGCATCAAATTTACGGGCAACCAGCACATCGGCTCGCTCGACCTGCGCCGCGCCATGAAGAATCTCCGGCCCATCGGCGTCCCCCATTCGCTGATCTTCGAGGATATTTTTCCGCGAACCTTCGACAGCTCCAAGCTGGAAGAGGACACCGAGCGGGTGCGCCAGGCCTACCGCGACAAGGGCTATTACAATGCCGCAGTCGAGCAGCCCAAGACGCAGATCCGCGACCAGGGCGGTCTGAACTGGCTCACCTTCCGGCCCAACAAGGGCAAGCGCATCGATATTCTGATGCCCATTGAAGAGGGCGGACGCTACCGCCTGGGCACCATCACATTCACCGGCAACAAGGCGGTGAAAAACGTGAAGGCCCTGCGCGCCACCTTCGCCATCAAGGACGGAGACTGGTTTAACGCCACCGCCATCGGCAAGGGCCTGGAGAACCTCAAGAAAGCATACGGTCAACTGGGGTACATCAACTTCGGCGCCATTCCCCATCCCATCTTCAACGACCAGAACAAGACTGTTTCGCTCAACATCGACATCGATGAGGGCAAGCCTTTTTACGTCTCGCGCATCGAGTTCCAGGGCAACACCGTCACCCGCGACCGGGTGATCCGCCGCGAGCTGCTGTTGCAGGAAGGGCAGGTCTACAATTCGCAGCTTTGGGAGTACAGCCTGCTCCGGCTGAACCAGCTCGAGTACTTCGAGCCGCTCAAGGTGGATCAGGATTCCGAAGCCCACCAGAATACCGAGGCCGGCACGGTGGACCTGCTGCTGAAGGTCAAGGAGAAGGGCAAGAACTCGATCGGCCTGAACGGCGGCGTGAGCGGGATGTCGGGCGCGTTTCTGGGCTTGAACTACCAGACCAACAACTTTCTCGGCCTGGGCGAGACGCTCAGCCTGCAGGGCAACTTGGGCAGCATAAGCCGCCAGTTCATGTTTGGCTTCTCCCAGCCCTATATTCGCAACCGCCCCCTCAACCTGGGCTTCCAGATCTACAACCAGAAGCAGGACTACAACGCAGCCAAGAACTACCAGGCCACCACCGGGGCATCGGTGAACCTGAGCGCGGCCCAGCAATCGCTGACGCAGAACTACAATCAGGATTCTGACGGGATGAACTTCTCGATCAGCTATCCGCTCAAGCGGCACGTCTTCCAGCGCGTGGGCTTCACCTACGCATGGAGCCGGTCTTCGATTACCACGTTCTCGACCGCCTCGCAGACCTTTTTCCAGAGCATCGGCTACCGCTCTGGCGTTCAGGGGGCCAACGCGCTGACCGGCATCGAAAACAGCATGGTCTCGCTGAGTTACAGCTACAACACCATCAACAACCCGATGCGCCCGCGCAGCGGCAAGGAATACACGGCCGTTCTCCAGGTCTCCGGCATCTGGGGCAACCTGCGCTATATCGCGCCCATGGTCGCCTACAAGCAGTTCACGCCGATGCACCTGCTGACCCCGTCGCCCACCGGGCGCAACGTGCTGGGCATCCGCACACAGTTGGCTTACATTCAGGGCTACGGTGGAGCTGTCGCACCGCCCAACAACCGCTTCTTCTCCGGCGGCGAGGGCGATCTGCGCGGTTTCGATATTCGCGGAGCCATGCCCTACGGCTACGTTCCCACTCTGAGAAATGTGCAATTGACAAATCCGGACGGTACCTGCGTTCCGCAGTACCCGAACGAGAAGCAGACCGGCCTGTGCGTCCAGGTGCCGCTGCCCATCTATGGGATCGCCTCGATCGGCGGCGATACCAACTTCACGACCAATGTCGAGTACCGCATTCCCATCGCCGGTCCGGTGACATTCTCGCTTTTCGACGACTTTGGAATCGATGTGGCCCTCAACAAGGGGCAGTTGAAGCAGAGCCCCGAGGGCTTTGCCGCTTTGACGGCGCCGCTTTATGGCTGCCCGGAGCTGGTCCAGGCTCCAGACGGCTCTCAAGTATGCGGCAATGGTATTCCCGGTTCGCTGGTTGGGTTCAAGAAGGACATTCACGTCATCTCCGGAACCAACTTTGTTCCCCGTATGTCCACCGGCGGCGAAATTTCCGTCGTCGTGCCGGTCATCAACGCTCCTTTCCGTCTCTACTACGCATACAATCCGTTGCGTTTGAGCGAGAGGCCGTACTGCAACCTCGGAATTGGCAAGAACAAGCAGAGCTGTTCCGCGGAGTTGATTACTCAGTCCATGTTCCCGAACGACTCTGCGGGCATCTACACCTACACCGAGGTGACCTCGGCCTACGGCGCGCAGAACATATTCCGGGAACCGAGCAAGACCTTCCGCTTGACGGTCTCCACGACCTTCTAGTACCGTGACCGCGTGAATTGGTCATTGTATGAATGGAACGCCGGCCTCCCGGCCGGCTGTAGCGCGGACGTCCTCGTCCGCGCTTGTCCACGATGAATGACCAATTCATGCGGTCTAAACACTAGTACCGTGACTTGGTGAATTCGTAATTTAACCCCAAGCGCTCGGGTGCCCCAGGTCTCGCTTTTGAGACCTGGGAAACGACGAAATTCTGCGGTCAAAACACGAGTGGTATGTCTCACTTGGATCATCGTTTCTCGGACTTGAAGGGTACGGGCTTTAGCCGGTACGTAAAGCCTGCAAAATCAACCGGGCTTTAGCCCCCGAGGGGACCCCGTTCAACCCAGCCTGACGCGTTGTGGCGTGCTGACAACAGACGCAATGATTGAGACACACCACGAGCGTGATCTCTGCCGCGGATGATTGATGATGGTTGATCCGTTTTGAATGCGCATGGCTCCCGTCGTGCCCAGTTGCATTCGTATCGATAGGGCTTTTACCTTCAGGAGAATGCCGGTTCGCTGCTCCGATTCGCTGCCGGGCGATGAAAAACCAATGCAATCCTTGAGACATTCGGCAACCGGCTTCCGGCAGCCGGAACCACAAGAACCCGGCCGGGCAGCACCCAGCGAGTGCGAGCGGACTGACAGTCAGCCCGCCCGCCGGATTTCCGCAGGCTTCCGGTGAGGCGCGGCCATCCTGAACCTGTGCTTATCAGCTACAATTGCCGGTATCTGGACCGTGGAGGCTTGCCCCTGTTCGCCGCGATTGTACCCTCTCTGAATTCCGCCACTTCTCTCGTCTATGGGCTGCCCTTGCGCATGGCTTCGCTTCTCGCCTTTGCTCCCGAGAATGGCCTGCGCCACTATCTGAAGATGCAGTATGCCGACCAGACCTTCAAAGGACTCTACCAATGGAACTGGTTTGATCTGTCATTGCTGATTCCGTACTTCTTCGTGATGATCGTCTTGTCGGTCTACGGGCTGCACCGCTACACCATGTGCTACCAGTACTTCAAGTACAAGAAGAACTACGATCCCAATCCGAAGCAGCACTTCGACGAACTTCCCACGGTTCTCATCCAGTTGCCGATGTACAACGAGCAGTTCGTCGTGGAGCGCCTGGTGGAAGCCGTCTGCGCCATGGAGTACCCACGCGAGAAGCTCGAGATCCAGGTGCTCGACGACTCGACCGACGAGAGCCAGAACGTGGCCCGCGAGGTGGTGCAGAGGTACGCCGCCCAGGGACACCCGATCGTCTACATCCACCGCACCAATCGCCACGGCTTCAAGGCCGGCGCGCTGGACGAGGGGCTCAAGGTGTCCAAAGGCGAGTTCGTCGCCGTCTTCGACGCCGATTTTATGCCCCCCGTGGATTGGATTCTGAAGGTCATTCATCACTTCGCCGAGCCCGATGTCGGCATGGTGCAGACCCGCTGGGCTCACATCAATCGCGACTATAGCCTGCTGACCAAGATTGAGGCGATTCTGCTCGACGCCCACTTCGTGATCGAGCACGGCTCGCGCGTCCGCACCGGAGAGTTCTTCAACTTCAACGGCACGGCCGGCATGTGGCGGCGCCAGGCGATTACCGACGGCGGCGGCTGGCAGCACGACACCCTGACCGAGGACACTGACCTGAGCTACCGCTCGCAGATGGCCGGCTGGCGCTTCAAATACCTGCCCGAGGTCGAGTGCCCCAGCGAACTCCCCATCGAGATGAGTGCCTTCAAAACCCAGCAGGCGCGCTGGGCCAAAGGCCTGATTCAGGTCTCGATCAAACTGCTGCCTTCGATCTTCACTTCGTCTCTCAGCCCGCGGCGCAAGTTCGAGGCAATCTATCACCTGACGGCGAACATCGCCTATCCCCTCATGGTCGTGATGACCGTCCTGATCGTTCCGGTCACGATTGTGAAGGCATTGCAGGGATGGTGGGTCATGCTTTTTTTCGATTTCCCGATCTTTGCCGCTTCGACTCTTTCGATTGCCGTCTTTTATGTGCTGAGCCAGCGTGAGCTGTTCCCCAACAACTGGAAAAAATCCATTTTATATATGCCCATGCTGATGGCCGTCGGCATCGGACTGACGGTAACCAACACAAAGGCGGTCATGGAGGCCATCTTTGGCATTCAAAGCCCCTTTGTGCGCACCCCGAAATTCAGCGTGACGAAAAAAGGCGAGAAGTCCCAGGCCAAGAAATATCGCACGCGGCTGAAATTGGCTCCATGGATTGAGTTGCTGCTGGGCAGCTTTTTTGCCTGGGCAATTGTGTACAACCTGATGAACGGGAACTTCTTTACCCCGCCATTCTTTATGATTTTCGTCGTCGGCTTCTGGTACACGGGCATGATGAGCCTGCTGCAAGGCCGCTTCGACCGCTGGCGCGGCGGCACCATCACCGACATCGACGATGAATCCAGCCCCAGGCCGTTCCCGGTGGGTGTTTGAAGCGACCGGTAATTTTCCGGGAATTTGGCGCTATTTTGCGCAAATCGTTCAACGGTCCTGCAATCGTTTCTATTTCCTTGCCGGTAGCAGCCTGCGAGGCGCACAGGCTGCTTCAGAATGCCGCGCAACGCTCCCGCTGCTGTTCGCGGGAGCGCGCATACGGCTCTTGCCGTGGCTGTAGGGGGATTCGCCGCTCGTGATCGGCAACGCGTCTCTCACCGGGGGGCATTCCGGTCAATCAGCGGCCAGTTAGGAGACTCCGGCAGCCTGCAAAAACGCCTTGGCCCTTCCCGAGGGAAGGGCCAAGCTGCCAGACTTGCTCCACGGCCTAGTGGTAGGTCTCACTTAGATCATCGTTGATCGGACTTGAAGGGTACGGGCTTTAGCCCGTACGTAAAGTCTGCAAAATCAACAGGGCTTTAGCCCCCGAGGGAACCCCGTTCAACCCAGCCTGACGCGTTGTGGCGTGCTGACAACAGACGCAATGATTGAGACACACCACTAGTTCACGACCACGGAAAATGTGACTTCGGGCGACGGCGTGACCGCGGGATTTCCAGTCGCGGTCACCGTGAAGGTATACGTGCCGGCCGTCGTTCCCGGAGTGCCCGAACTGCCCGATCCGGCCGAGCCTCCGCCACCGCAGCCCGCCAGGCTGCCCAGCGCCGCCATCAGCACCAGAACGCCCAGCATCGACCGCCAACTGCGCCGCCGCGCCGGAATTCCCAGCAAGAGCACCAGGGCCAGCGTCGCGCCACCGCCCGCGCCGAACAGGCCGCGGAACAGGCCGCGGTCTTGGCCGCCCGAATGCGGGGAGACCAGTGCCGCGCTCGTGGCCGCGGTGGTGTTGACGGTAAAGGTCGCTGTTCCACCCATGGCCGTGGACGAACTGGGAGGGGTGCAGGTGGGAGCGTATGCCGTCCCATAGGACGGACCCGCCGTCAGCACGCACGACGAAGAGGAAAACGTGACGCTTCCCGTATAGCCGCCCGCCGCTGTCACGGTAATCCCGACCGTCGTGGAACCGCCGGGGCTGGAAATGGCCGGCGTCGTTGTCGGCGGCGACATCGCAAAAGTCGCGCCAGAAACAGACGAGGTCACCGTCTCGGTTGCGGTATTGGTCGCGATTCCATAAGTCGTGTCAGAGCCATCAGCGTTATAGGTCGCGGTAATTGTGTCTGTGCCGACGCTGAGGTCGCCGGCGGGAATCGTAAAGTTGTAGGTTGCGCTCTCGCCGTTCGTGCTCAGCGTGGTGGGACCGGAGAGATACGTGCCGCCAGCGAGCGTGACCGTGCCGGTGGGCACCGTTGAGGAGCCGGTGACGGTGACAAGAACCGGGAGGCTGTCCGACACCAGAATGGAATTAGACTCTGGAGTCACTGTAACCGTGGCCGTCGCGGTGCCATTCGCGGTATTCCAGTAGGTGATGAGTTTTGTCGCGTCCACGCTGCCCAGCCCGGTGGCCTGGTCGTATTCGCCGACGTTCGTGTTGTAGCCGCTCTCGAAGGAATGTCCCCCCGAGGTCGTCACGCAGTCCAGGTCTTCGCAGGGCACCGAGTTGTTGCCCACCTTGTCCTGGGAGTTATTGTTGAAGACCGAGCTGGCATGGCTCCCGTTGTAAAGGTTGTAAAGCACGGAAGCAGCCTGCCCCAGCCGGCCGCCTGTTGACTGCTCTACCAGCGCCAGAATGCCCGCGAAAGTCGGTGCAGCGGTGGAGGTTCCGCCCCAGCCGTCAAAATACCCATCCGGTATATTCGAGCAATTCAGCGTCGCGCCCGCGCCGGAGCCGGTGCATGTTGGATCTGTAGCTACATTTTCGCAAGAGTTATCGCACACCAGCCACACTGCGGCGTCGAAGCCGTTGCCCGCCATCAACGACACATCAGGCAGATCACGTTTCCCGTCTGCCGGCACACCGGTGCCGCGCTGCCAGGAAGGCTTGGCGTAGCCGGAGGTGCAGCTTCCGCCTCCGACTGTCGAGCTGTTGTTGGTGTTGGTCGAGCAACTGCTCGCGCCGCCGCCGCCGGCCACAATATTCGCGTTAGTGCCGGTGACCGGAACATTTGCACTCAAGGTTGTATCGACCGAAGACGAATCGTTCCAGGTCGATTCCGGGATGTAGCTCTTGGCCGTCCGGTAATAGGTTGAAGCGCTACCCAGCGACGTGCTCACGTACTCTTCGAAATCAGCATTGCTCTGCCACAGCAGATAAAAATCCGTTCCGCCCACCGCGATGTTATACGGCGTGGAGGCCAGGCCGCTCACCGACAATCCACGAGAAGCAACAGTAGGAAGTGTATCGGCATCTCCATCGCAACTTGCCGAACCTGTGTCGCCGGTAGAAACCGTCACTGCGATGCCCTGCGCCGCCGCCTGCTGCCACATGCTATTCCACTGCGCATTGTCGCTGGTGCTCATGTCCTGTTCGCACTCGCCGAAGCTGAGGCTGAAGATGTCCACCTTGTTGGCGTCGATGGCCGCCTCGATCCCCGTCTCGAGATCCGTCGAGGCGTAGTAGTCGACCGTCGCTCCCGGAGCCATGCCGCCGGAAAGTTCGGTATCAATATATGCCTCGCCGCTGTCGCTCGACGCATATCCAGAACCTGCGGTGCTGGAACATGAAGTGGAGCTGGTGCAATAGTAGAGCGTGGGTGCGGTCGAACTGCCCAGAAAGAGGCTTCGATAGGTCTCGACGATGCTGGCGATGATCGTTGCGTCGCCGCCGATTCCGATGACCACGCCTGAGCCGGTGTAGCTTGTTCCCGAGCTGAAGTTGGCGTTATGGGAGTTCGGTGAGTCGTAAATCGTCGCCGCATCACCGGGTACGAGCCACAGGGAGTAGCCCGCGCTGCTGGAGCCTGTCGTGAGCTCGGACCTTGTCCCGCTTGCCGAAACGGCGTTCAACGGCTCCAGCCGCTGAGTCTGCGGGTCGAACTTTCCCGCGCTTCCATGCACCGATTGCGGCCGGGGCCGGATGGTGTTCAGGTGCGCGACGCCTTTGACCACACCGGCCAGAGCCGAGGGAATCTGCGGGTCGGTGGTATTCGAGGTGAACTGGGTTCCGTTGGCCGAGAAGTTGTGAATCGAGGTGTGAAAGGCCGCTTCCACCTGGCTCACCGTCCCGGAAAAGGAGATATTCGTGCGCCCGGCCGAGACCGTATCCACTGTCAGCCCGCGCGATTGCAGCCAGGCCACAAGAGCCGCAACGTCGGAGTCCGCCGGGCCGTAGAGCGCGCCGAACTGAGCCGGGGTGAGCCACTTGTGGTAGTTTGGCGAAGATTTGTCCTGCAACTGGGCCAGGTACAGATCCAGCCCTGCCTGCTGCTCACTCGTGCGTGAGAGAACCATGCGCATGTGATCCAGTTCGGTCGAGGCAGCCGCCTCTCCCCGGTCCGTCGCGATCCGCGCCAGGCCCGGCACATTGCCCCTGAGTGTTGTGAGTGAAGAATTGTCGATCGACGCGGTAATCCGCGGAGCAATGGTGGAATTCTGGGCCCGCAAACCTGAGCTGCAAAGCAGGGCACATACCAATACACAAAGGGGGAACGCCTTCATTGAGCGCATCGTATTTTTCCGGACCCTTCCGCTGGAAGAAAGCCTGAAACAGATGAAAAGTTGCGCCTCCGACCCGCCCGTCCGGCAGAAATTCCCGCCCGTAGCGGATCGACCATCGGCCTGGTTGATGAAAACAACTGAATACTAGAACCAAGATAATCCCTTCTTGCGCTACAAGAAGGAGCAATACGGCCATTTGCCCAGAAAAGTGCGGAAATATTTTCAACCTGGGAAAATTGCGCTTCCCAGTCCTGAATTTCGCTTTCCTGCGCCGCGGGCCAAAACAAGCAGCCCAAGAATAGAAGTCCGCAAGAGGCAGGCGCCCGCCGAAAGCCCAGCCTGCCAGAAAAAACGGCCAACCCCAATTCAATTAGACGGGGTTTCAACCGGGGAGGTTGACCGTAAGAAGAAAAAGAGTACGAAAATAGCCGCCAAGGTTGGCGGTGGCGCGAGGCGCAAGCGCCGGCTTCTCAAATCCCGGACCGCCAGGCCGCCGGTTTGATAGACTTTGAAGCCGGAGGAAATCTCTCTTGGCGCTCGCATCGCATCCCCTCCCGCTCACGCAGCTTTCCGAAGAGGAAAGCCTTTTCTTTTCAACCGTCCGGCAGTTTGCCGAGGAAACCATTGCGCCCCAGGTCCGGGCCATGGACGAGGAGCAACACCTGGCCAATGGGCTGGTGGGGCATCTGTTCGAGATGGGGCTGATGGGCATTGAAATTCCCGAGGAACTGGGCGGCGCCGGCGGCAGCTTTTTCGATTCGGTGCTGGCCATTGAGGCGATTTCGACCGTGGACCCCGGCGTGGCGCTGGTGGTGGACGTGCACAACACGCTATGCGTGAATGCGCTCTGCCGCTGGGCCACGGACGAGCAGAAGAAGAACTGGCTGCCGCGGCTGGCCTCCGATACGGTGGGTGCCTATGCGCTGAGCGAGGCCGGCTCGGGCTCGGACGCGTTCGCCCTGCAAACCCGCGCCGAGGCGGCTGGCTCCGGCTACCGGCTGAACGGACGCAAGATGTGGATCAGCAGCGCGCGCGAGGCGGGGCTGTTCATCGTCTTCGCCACGCTCGATCCGGCGGCCGGCTATCGCGGCATCACGGCGTTTCTGGTGGAAAGGGACGCTCCGGGATTCACCGTGGGCCGCAAGGAAGACAAGCTGGGCATTCGCGCCTCGAGCACCTGTGAGCTGATCCTGGACAACTGCGAGGTACCGGCGGCCAACCTGCTGGGCGAACCGGGCAAGGGCTATAAGATCGCCATCGAGACGCTGAACGAGGGGCGTATCGGCATTGGCGCGCAGATGCTGGGGCTGGCTGAGGGTGCCTGGGGTCACGCCGCCCGCTACGCCCGCGAGCGGCGCCAGTTCGGCAAGCCGATTGCCGAGTTTCAGGCGGTGAGCTTTGCCTTGGCCGAGATGGCGACCGAGATCGAGGCGGCCAAACTGATGGTCTACAACGCGGCACGGCTCAAAGACGCCGGCCATCCGTTTCTGCGCGAGGCGGCAATGGCCAAGTATTTTGTTCCCCAGGTCGCGGAGCGGGTCGCCAGCCAGTGCGTCGAGGTCTTCGGCGGCAATGGGTTTGTGCGCGATTACCCGGCGGAAAAGTACTACCGCGACGCCAAGATCGGCAAGATCTACGAAGGTACCTCGAATATGCAACTGGCCACGATTGCCAAGCAGGTGCTGGGCAAGTAGCGCGCGTATCTTCGCATCATTGATTCGGCTCAAAAATATTGTGAATGTATCCCATATCTTCCGCAGGGAACGCGGAAGATATGGGGGATTTCTATTTTGTGTTTGTGAAGTAAATTTGGTGTCCGAAAAACTCAACACGGAGGTTGGAGCATTTTAACTTTTGATGTAGACTTCCGTGCCCCATCCATTCCGCGTTTTTCTGCGGAATGGGTGGGATACCAGTAAAATTCCGGTCTACACCATTTCCGAAAGATGAATATCAAGCTTGGTCAGGCGAACGGCGT
>Ga0255350_1000645_pt1 | contig 12664 bp, 11 predicted proteins | sample HBST25r1metaG_FD_186028 | JGI IMG/M metagenome (GOLD analysis project Ga0255350, IMG submission 186028) | Peat soil microbial communities from Stordalen Mire, Sweden - H.B.S.T-25.r1 | ecosystem: Environmental > Terrestrial > Soil > Wetlands > Peat | place: Sweden: Norrbotten County, Stordalen...
GTGTCGATCGGAAAACGGTTGAGGTAGCTCAGCGCCGAGTAGCCAGTGCCGAAATCGTCGATAGCGATGCGCACCCCCGCCGCATGCAGTTTCTCGAGAATCTCCGGCACGCGGGGAAACTGATCGACCAGCAGGCTCTCGGTGATCTCGACCTCGACCCAAGAGGGCAAGCAGCCGCGCCGCTCCAGCGTCGCCATGAAATCCTCGAACAAATTGGGATTCTCGAACTGGCGGTTAGAGAGGTTGATCGCGATCGGCGTCGGCTCGGCGCGCCCGCGGTTCCACGCCGCGGCGACGCTCACCGCTTGTTCGACGATCCATCGCCCGATCACGTGGATTTGCCCAGTCTCTTCGGCGACGCCGATGAACTTGGTCGGCGGCGTCGGTCCGAGCTCGCGACTGTTCCAGCGCACCAGCGCCTCCGCGCCGAGCAGCCGGCGATCGACCATGTCGAACTTCGGCTGATAATGCAGCTCGAACTCGCCGCGCTCGAGCGCGTTCTGCAGGGCGCTCGCCAGACGCATCCGCTCGACGGCGCGGGCAGTGATCTCCGAGGAATAGAATTCGAGCCGGTTCTTACCGCTGGACTTCGCGGCGTGCATCGCTACGTCGGCGCAATTCATCAACCCGGACACGGTGACGTCGTCGTATGGGCAACGCGCGACGCCAATGCTCGCGGTGACGAGGGTCGCGCGGTCGGCGAAGCGGAAGGGTTGAGCGAGGCGCTCGACGATCCTCGCCGCCTCTTTGCGTACGGCGTCGGGCCCGGCGCTTCCGGTAAGCAGCACCGCGAACTCGTCGCCGCCAATGCGCGCCGCTGTGTCCGCCTCGCCGACGCTCTCCCAGAGGCGCAGCGCCACCTGACGCAACAGTTCGTCGCCCAGTTCGTGGGTGAAGCCGTCGTTGATCTGCGTGAAATCGTCGATGTCGATGTGAAGCAGAGCGAATTCCGCGCCCTGCGTCACATGGGCGCGGACCGCGTGGGACAGCGCTTCGGCGAAGCGCAAGCGATTGGGCAGTCCGGTCAACGGGTCGTGAGAAGCGAGAAATCTCGCTTGCTCGCCGGCCTTCAGCAGGTCGGAGAAGTCGCGCCCGATCGCCAGGACGCCGCTCGCCGCGCCCGACGAGTCGAACTCGGGCGCCATGAGAATGCTGTGATGGGCCATCTCGCCGGCGACGTCGCGGAGGGCGACCTCGAACTTCTGCGGTCGCCCTGTTTCGAGACAGGCCCGCAAGCGGCGTGTGTATTCTTGAGGGCGGTCGACGCACGCGCCCTCGTCGGGGCGCTTGCCCAGCGCTCTGGCTGGCGTCGGCAACGCGCGCTCGGCCGCAGAATTGCGGTAGACGCGGCGCAGATCGGCGTCGTAACGGATGACAATGTCCGGCGTCGCTTCGAACAGCGACTCGAACTGGCGCGCCTTCATCTCGGCGGCGGCGATGGCGCGCTTGAAAGCGCTGACGTCGCGCGCCACGCCGATGACGCCTTCGACGCGTCCGCTCACGCCGCGTTCGGGATGGAGTTCGATCGCGAGATCGATCGCCTGGCCATTTTGGTCGGCCACGCCGGAAAGGCGGACGTCGAGGCGGCCCTGCTCGCCGGTCGACAGGACCCGATCGAGGAGTCGGTCGTAAGCGAGCGCCTCCTTCGACAACAAGGCCAGGGTTGAGTCGCGGGCGCGGTCGCGCCCGCTTCCGGGCGTGAAATAACGCCGGCAGGCGGCGTTGCCGCAGACGAACCGTCCCTTGGCGTCATATAGAAAGATCGCGTCGGCGAGGTGCTCGGCGTGGATGCGAAAGCCGCGCCGGGATGGCGCAATCCGCGCGGCGCGAATGGTCTTGGGACCGAGCCTCTTCGGGCGCGCGCCGGCTCGGCGACGCGCCGCGTCAATCCCACCTTTCACGGTGTCTCGCATGGCCGCGACCCAATCTCGTGAAGAATCTTGTGCAAGCTCACGAGGCTTTCGCGCGATCGGCGGAGACAGACCTCCAACCGCTCGCTTTTCACCGATCCCTATCGGCAAAAAGTTAAAGGCCCTTAAAGACTTAGAGTTAGCGGGAGGCGCCGGCTTCCATTGGACTTGGAGCGCCAGCGCCGCCGCCCTCGCCGAGGCGAACGTTGCGCGCCGTCGGCCGTAGCGACTGCGACGTTCGTGCGCGCCGCGATCGCCTTGACGACCGGGGGGGATTTCCCGTTTATGCCGCGGTGACTGATTTTATCGTACCTTTTCCCGTCTTCGTCGTCGATGTCGGCGGCACCAACGCGCGCTTCGCTTTGCAGCCGGCGCCCGACGCGCCGCTCGGCGACGCGGTTCATCTCAAGACTCACTATTATCCCGGCCTGATCGAAGCTTCCGAGGCGGCGGTCGCTTCGCTCGGCGCGCGACCGCGCTCGCTGCTCGTCTGCGGCGCCGGGCCGGTCGACGGGCGCAAGCTCAAGCTCACCAACGCGCCGTGGACGATGGACGGCCCCGAGACGGCGCGGCGGCTCGGCCTCGCTCAGGGTCTGCTGTTCAACGATTTCGAGGCGCAGGCCTTGTCGCTGCCGACGATTCCGCAGGGCTGGGCGCGCCCGATCGGTCCGGTTGGCTTCGGCGCTGCGGGCCCGCAGGTGATTCTTGGACCCGGAACCGGCCTCGGAATCGGCGCGCTGGTCGAGGCGGCCGGCCGTCACACGCCGCTCGCCTCCGAGGCCTGCCATATCGACTTCGGCCCGGTCGGCGACGAGGAAAGCGCGCTGTGGCCGCATCTCGAGCGCGTCTACGGCCGGGTGACGACCGAGAGCGTGCTTGCCGGCCCCGGCCTGGCGCGGGTCCATGCCGCGCGGGTCGCCGCGCTCGGCGGCCCGAAGCCGACGCTGGACACGCCGGCGGTCGTCGCCGCGGCGCTCGCCGATCGCTCAGGCGTGGAGGCGGCGAGCCTCAGGCTCTACTGGCGCATCGTCGCCCGCTTCGCCGGCGATATGGGCGTCGCCTTCGTCGCCACCGGCGGCGTGACGCTCGCCGGCGGCGTATTGCCGCGCATCGTCGACTTCCTCGACGATTCCGCGTTCCGCGGCGCTTTCGAGGCCAAGGCGCCGGTCGACGCCTTGGCGCGCCGCATTCCGACCCGCCTCGTCATTCGCGCCGACGCCGTGCTGGTCGGAATGGCCGCAATCGCCGCCGCGCCGCAGCGCTACGCGGTCGACTACGCCTCGCGGGCCTGGGCATGAGCGTCCTTCGCCCCGATTTCGCCGCTTTCTTGCTCTCAGTCGCGCCGTGTCGCGAGATGCGGTAAACTCGGCGGCGGCAAACAGGCGGGATCAGAGTTCAATGACGATGCGTTCCACCGCAATGGCGTCGTTGGCGCTGGCGCTCGCCGGCGCGGCCTGGGCGGGGCCGGCGCTGGCGCAAAGCTGCGGCGACGACTTGCAGAAGCTCGCGCAGCGCCGCGAAGCCGAAATGGCGACGATCAACGCCGTCATCAAAGCGGCCAAGGGCAAACAGCTCGATCCGACCGTATTCTGCGCCAAGTCCAACGGCCTCATTTCGGTCGAGAACGCGATGATCGCCTATATGGAAAAAAACAAGGACTGGTGCGGGATCCCGGACGAGACGCTCGACGGGCTCAAGGCCAATCACGCCAAGAGCGCCGCCTTCGCCGCCAAGGCGTGCAAGGTCGCGGGCGAAATGAAGAAGGCGAAGGAGCAGGCGGAAAACGGCGGCGGGCCGCAAGTCCAGCCGTTGCCGACCGGCCCTCTTTGATCGCCGAGGCCGAGCGCAACGGCGCGCTGCCCGACGCGCGTCCCGAAAGCCTCGTCTCGAGGCTGACGCCGGATTTTGCGCTTGCCTACGTGCAACTCGCGCGGCTCGACCGCCCAGCCGGATGGCAGTTGCTGCTTGCGCCCTGTTGGTGGGCGACCGCGCTCGCCGGCGACGCCGTCCATCGCGGGCCCGAGGTCTGGCGCCTGCTGCTGTTCCTGATCGGCGCGATCGTGATGCGCGGCGCCGGCTGCACCTATAACGACATCCTCGATCGCGACCTCGACGCCGGCGTGTCGCGCACCCGGGGCCGGCCCTTGCCGTCGGGCCGCGTCAGCGCGCGCGCCGCCGCGCTGTTCCTCGTCGCCCAGGCGCTGATCGGCTTCGTCGTCCTGCTCACTTTCAATCGCTTCTCGATCGGGCTCGGTCTCGCCTCGCTGATCGTCGTGGCGATCTATCCGCTGACGAAGCGCGTCACGTCCTGGCCGCAGGCCGCGCTCGGGCTCGCCTTTTCGTGGGGCGCGTTGATGGGCTGGTCGGCGCGCTTCGGCGAGATTGGCGCCCCGGCGCTGCTGCTCTACGCCGCGGCGTTCTGCTGGACGATCGGCTACGACACGATCTACGCGCTGCAGGACGCGCGCGACGACGCGATTATGGGGATCAAATCGACAGCCCGCCTGTTCGGTCGACACGCGCGGCTCGGCGTCGGCGCGTTCTACCTGCTGACCGCGCTGCTGGCGCAAGGCGCTCTGCTGGCGGCCGGCGCCGGGCTCGTCGCCGAACTCGGCTGGGCGGCCTTCACCGCCCATCTCGTCTGGCAACTCTCCAAGGTCGAGGGCGCGAGCGAGGCGACGGCGCTGAGACTCTTTCGCGCCAACCGCGACGCCGGCCTGCTGCTGTTCCTGGGGTTTGCGATCGAAGGTTGGATGCGCGCGGCCTTCGGCTGAAGCTCACGCCCGCGGCAGCGCAACCCTGTGCTGGGCGACCGGGATCAGCCGCCGCACGCGCTCGACGACCGCCATTTCGATCCGCGTCGAGACGACGCCGATTCCGTCCGACGCTTTGGCGACGACATGGCCCCAGGGGTCGGCGACCAGCGAATGGCCGTAGGTCTCGCGCCGTTCACTGCCGACGGTGAACCCGCCGGTCTGCGCCGCCGCGCAGACATAGGTCTCGGTCTCGATCGCGCGCGCCCGCAGCAGCGTCTCCCAATGGTCCTTGCCGGTCTGCAACGTGAACGCCGCCGGCAGCGCGATGACCTGTGCGCCCTTCGCCGCCAGGGCCTGGAAGAGATCGGGGAAGCGCAGGTCGTAGCAGATCGAGCAGCCGAAGGTGACGCCGTCGCAATCGTAGGTGACGACCGCGTCGCCCGCTTTCACCGTTTCGCTCTCTTTGTAGGCGGCGCCGTCGGGCGTGGTGACGTCGAAGAGATGGATCTTGCGGTAGCGCGCGATCTCCTTACCCTTGCGGTCGAAGACGACGCTGGTGTTGTGGATGCGCCCTTCGCCTTCGATTCTTTCCATGATCGAGCCGGCGTGGATAAAGACGCCGTGCTTCGCCGCGAGTCCCTGCGCCATCGCATAAGCAGGCCCGCCGGGAAGCGTTTCGGCGTTCTTCGCTTTGTCGCCGCGCGCGCCGCCGGCCCAGTCGAACTGCTCGGGCAGCAGGATCCAGTCCGGCCCGTCCTCGCCGATCGCGCGCTCGATCAGCGCCCTGGCCGCCGCGATGTTGGCCGCCTTGTCGCTGACCGAGTTCATCTGGACGAGGGAGACTTTCATCGGCGACCGCGCGCGTTGGAGGGGTTGAGCGAATATGTCGGCGCCGGGCGCGCAGGCGTCAAGTCATGGCCGCGGCGTGTTTGTAGGCGCGCGCGAAAGCGGTGAAGCCAGCGAGTTGCTTGGCGATGATCTCGCGCGTCGGCGGATCGGTCAATTCGCCGGTCGCCGCGTCGATCTTCTGGTGGGCCTGACCGACGAACACTTCCGGTTTGTTGAAGACGCGCGCTTCCAGCATGACGAAGGTCTGGCGCAGGTGATACTGCGCCCGCGCGCCGCCGAGCATGCCGGGCGAGGCGCTCTCAAGCGCCACCGGCTTGTCGAGGAACGGGTTTGGCTTCAGCCTCGACAGCCAGTCGATCGCGTTCTTCAGGCCGCCGGGAATCGAGTAATTGTACTCTGGCGTGACGACGATCACGCCGCCGGCCCTGGCGATCGCTTCGCCCATCGCCGCGACCGGGGCTGGGATCCCCAGCGCCTCGACGTCGCCGTTGTAGATTGCGAAGTCGCCGATCGAGCCGAGCGGTTCGATCGTCACGCCTGCCGGCGCTAGGGCGGGCAGGGCGCGCGCGACCGCGGCGTTGTGGGAGCCGCGCCGCAGGCTGCCGAGCAGGATGACGAATTGCAGGGGTTCAGCGACGGACATGAACGCCTCCTCACGGGATAAGCTCGATCGGCGCCTGCGCGCGCAGCGTGATTGTTGGCCCACTATCCAAAGCCGACTGTCGCCGTCAATGCAACGGTGACGCGGCCGGCCGGTTCCGATTGGCGCGCCGGCGCCGTTCGCCTAGTCTCCGCCGAGGTTCTCGCTGAGGGGAAAGCGCCGATGTTCGCCTTGACTGATCTCTTCTCCGTCGCCGACCGCGTCGCGCTGGTCACCGGCGGCGCGACGGGCTTGGGGCGTATCTGCGCCGAAGCGCTGCTGTCAGCCGGCGCGCGCGTCCTCATCGCTTCGCGCAAGGCGGAAGCGTGCCAGGCGACGGCGCGCGAGCTCTCGGCGATCGGACCCTGCGAGGGTTTCGGCGGCACGGTGGCGGACGAGGCCGGCGTCGCCGCCCTCGCCGGAGAAGTTCGCGCGCGCACGGACAAGCTGCACATCCTGGTCAACAACGCCGGCGTTTCGTGGGGCGCGCCGTTCGCGACCTATCCGTGGAAGGCATGGGAACGGGTGATGGCTGTCAACGTCGCCGGGCTGTTCACGCTGACGCGCGACCTTGCGCCGCTGCTGTTCGCCGCCGCTTCGGCCGAGCTGCCGGCGACGGTCGTCAACGTCGGCTCGGTGATGGGCTCGGTCACCCAGGCGGGAAACGCCTACGCCTATTCGGCGTCGAAGTCGGCGGTCCATCATCTCACCCGCATCCTCGCCGCCGAGTTCGCGCCCAGGCAGGTCACGGTCAACGCGATCGCGCCGGGGCCGTTCGCGACCAACATGACGCGCTTCTCGGTCGGCGACGAAGCCGGCGCGGCGCGCAGCGCCAAAGTCGTGCCGATTGGGCGGCTCGGCCGTCCGGACGACATCGCCGGGACGCTGCTCTACCTCGCCGGCCGCGGCGGCGCCTATACCAGCGGGGCGATCGTCCCGGTCGACGGGGGCGGTTCCGCCTTCGCGCCGCCGCCGCTGTTCGGGGAGGGCGGTTGAGCGCCTCCCTCACGCAGGGATATGGATCGCGTCAGGCGGCAGGTTGGCGAGGCGGCGCGCGTGTATCGCTTCGAACGCCGCGTCGAGGCGGCGGGCACAGAGGTCGGTGTCGAACAGCGGGGCGGTCGCCCGGTTGCGCGCGAGCTTGTCTTTCAGCGCCTGCGACCGCTGGGGATTGTGGGCGAGATCAATCGCCGTCGCGACATAGGCTTCGCGGTCCGGGGCGACGAGTTCGGGCAGCCCAACCGCCGCCAGCAGGCTGGAGGCGACCCGGCTTGCGAAGGTCTCGCCGAGCCGCGTCAGCACCGGCAGCCCTGCCCACAGCGCGTCGCTCGCCGTCGTATGGGCGCCGTAGGGCCAGCCGTCGAGGAAGAGATCGGCGACGCGATTGCGCGCCAAATGTTCAGCCGTCGCGACCCGCTTGGCGAAGACGAGCCGAGTCGGATCGACGCCGCGAGCGGCCGCCTCCTTCTTCAGGTTGCCGACCACGGCTGGGTTGTCCTGCAGCAGCCACAACACGCTGCCAGGGCAGGCCAGGAGGACGCGCGACCAGGCGTCGAGCGTGTCGGGATTGAGCTTGTAACCGCTATTGAAGTTGCAGAAAACGAACGTGTTCTCTGGCAACCCAGACTCGCGCCGCGAAATCGCGCGTCGCCCGACCACATGTTTCGAATCGTTGGGCTGATAGCTGTCGGGAAGATAGACGATCTTCTCGACGAACCACTGTTTCTCCTGCAGCGGAACAACGATCGCGTCGGCGATGAGATAGTCGCTGTTGGGGGCGGCGGCGGCGCCCGGCGAGCCCAAGTAATTGACCTGCAGCGGCGCCGGATGCGTGGCCAACACCCCGTAACGAAGCCTCTCGCTGGCGAAGTCGAGATTGACGAGGATGTCGATTTCCTTCTGGCGGATGAATTCGATCAGCCGCGCGTCATCGAACTGGAAAACGTCGACGAACGACGCGACCGCATCAATCACGCGCTTCTGCTCTGATGATCCGTCGCGCGGCGCGTCGTTCAAGACCGTGATTTCGAAACGATCCCGGTCGTGCCGCTCGATCGTGCCGACGAACAGATGGCCGGTGGCGTGATTGCGCAGCTCGGCGGAAAGATGGGCGATCCGGATGCGTCCTTGGCGCGGCAGCCGCCGCGCTGTGCCCCGCTGCGGCCGCCCCGCCAGTCTGCCGCGCGTCTCCGCCGCAGCGAACTGGTCAGCCGAGGAATTCGAGGTCGGCGGAAATCATCGGCAGGCGACCCCAAGCTCACGCGAACCGCACCGGCGCGCCGGTCGAAGGCGTCGTCACCTCGCCCTCCCACATCACCTTGCGACCGCGAACGAAGGTTCCGACCGGCCAGCCGGTGACGGTCTTGCCGTCATAGGGCGTCCAGCCGCTGCGCGACGCGATCCAGGAATTGCGGATCGTCTCGCGCCGCTTGAGGTCGACGACGGTGAAGTCGGCGTCGTAGCCGGCCGCAATGCGGCCCTTGCCGACGATGCCGAAGATGCGCGCCGGGCCGGCGCTGGTCAGGTCGACGAAGCGCTGCAGCGTCAGCCGCCCCTCCGCGACATGGTCGAGCATGATCGGCGCCAGCGTCTGCACGCCGGTCATGCCCGACGGACTCTGCGGATAAGGCTTCGCTTTCTCTTCCAGTGTGTGCGGCGCGTGGTCGGAGCCGAGCACGTCGATCACGCCTTGAGCGAGGCCGCGCCACAGGCCTTCGCGGTGCTCGGAGCCGCGCACCGGCGGGTTCATCTGCAGCTTCGTGCCCAGCCGCGCGTAATCCTCGGCGCTCAAGGTCAGATGATGCGGCGTCGCCTCGCAGCTCGCGACGTCCTTGGCGTCCTGCAGCAGCGCGATCTCCTCGCGGGTCGAAATGTGCAGCACGTGCACCTGGGCGCGCGACTCGCGGGCGAGGCGGATCAGCCGCTCGGTCGATTTGACGGCAGTGGCCACGTCGCGCCAGACATGATGCGAAGTCGGGTCGCCGGCGACCCGCAAGTCCTTGCGCTCGATCAGCCGCGGCTCGTCTTCGCTGTGGAAGGCGGCGCGGCGGCGCGTCTGCTCGAGGATCGCCAGCACGCCCGCGTCGTCGGGCACCAGCAGCTTTCCGGTCGAGGAGCCCATGAACACCTTGATCCCCGCCGCGCCCGGCAGGCGCTCGAGCTCGGGGATGTCGGCGATGTTGTCGTGGGTCCCGCCGACCCAGAAGGCGAAGTCGCAATGCATGCGGCCCGTGGCGCGCTTGACCTTGTCGGCGAGCGCCTCGGCCGAGACCGTCAGCGGGTCGGTGTTGGGCATCTCGAACACCGCCGTCACCCCGCCGAGCACCGCGCCGCGCGAGCCGGTCTCGAGGTCCTCCTTGTGGGTCAGGCCCGGCTCGCGGAAATGCACCTGGCTGTCGATTACGCCGGGCAGGACGTGCAACCCGCGGCAGTCGATCCGCTCGCCCGCCGCGGCCGCGTAGAGGTCGCCGATCTCGGCGATCTTGCCGTCCGTCACGCCGACGTCGCGCTGGGCGGCGCCGTCCTGGTTGACGACCGTCGCGCCGGCGAGAATGAGGTCGAAATGGCGAGGCATCCGAGTTCCTTGCTTGCGCGGCCGCCCGATCGGCCTAACTAACAGGCTTCGTCCTGGCAAGCCGCTTGGGGGCCTTTCGATGGGTTCGACCGCCGCCTTTCTCGCCGACCGCGGTGCCGTTCAGGTCGAAGGCGAGGACGCGCCCGGCTTTTTGCAGGGGCTGCTGACCAACGACGTCGTCGGCCTTCCCGCAGGCGAGGCGCGCTACGCGGCGCTGCTGACCCCGCAGGGCAAGATCCTGTTCGATTTCATCGTCCTGCGGGCGCCCGGCGCGCCGCCCGCCTTTTTCCTCGATTGTCCCAAGGCGCTCGCCGCCGACCTCGCTAGACGGCTGTCGATTTACAAGCTCAAGGCCAAGGTCGCCATCGACGACGCGAGCGCCGACTTCGGAATCGTCGCCGACTGGGGCGACGCGGCCGACCTTCCGGCGGGCGCCCAAGTTTACGCCGATCCGCGCGCCGCGGCGCTCGGGCGGCGCGCGATCTTGCCGCGCGCTGCGGCCGAAGCCTTCACTGAGGCCGCGCTGCCTGCCTACGAGGCGCTGAGAATCGGGGTCGGCGCGCCGAAGGGCGGCGTCGACTTCGCCTATGGCGACGCATTCCCCCATGACGCCGACATGGATCTTTTCAACGGCGTCGACTTCCACAAGGGCTGCTACGTCGGCCAGGAGGTCGTCTCGCGGATGAAGCACCGCGGCGAAGCGAGGAAGCGCGTCGTGCGGGTTCGCCTCGCCGGCGCGGCCCCGGCACCCGGCACGCCGGTGACTGACGGCGGGCTCGCCGTCGGCGCGCTCGGCGCCGCAGCGGGCGACAAGGCGCTGGCGCTGCTGAGAATCGACCGCGCGGCGGAAGCGCAGGCGGCGGGTCGGCCGCTCGAAGCCGCCGGCGTTACAGTGACGGTGGCGGAGACGCCGTTTGCGTCGTGAACGGCGGCGGGTCTCTATGGCCCTCAGGCGCCGCGGCGGCTAGACTTGGCCGCCGTCCCGTAAGCGGCGCAGCGCGTCAGGCGGGCCGTCGCCGCGGCGCGAGGGGGAGTGGCCATGATCGCCGGATTTGGCATTGTCGCGATCGCGATCGCGCTTTTCGTCGTCATCACCGTGTTGATGGGCGTGCGGCAGGTGCCGCAGGGCTATAATTACACGGTCGAACGCTTCGGACGTTTCAACAAGACGTTGACGCCCGGCCTCGGCTTGATCATTCCCTATGTCGACCGCATCGGCCGCAAGCTCAGCGTCATGGAGCAGGTCGTCGACGTGCCGAGCCAGGAAATCATCACCAAGGACAACGCCACGGTGACGGTCGACGGCGTCGCGTTCTATCAAGTGCTCGACGTGCGGCGCGCGTCCTACGAGGTCGCCAATCTCGAACAGGCGCTGCTCAACCTGGTGATGACCAACATCCGCACCGTCATGGGGTCGATGGACCTCGACCAGTTGCTGTCGCACCGCGACGAGATCAACGCCCGCTTGCTCGGCGTCATCGACGCGGCTTCCGAGCCCTGGGGCGTCAAGGTCACGCGCATCGAGATCAAGGACATCGAGCCGCCCAAGGACTTGGTCGAGGCGATGGGCCGGCAGATGAAGGCGGAGCGCGAAAAGCGCGCCGTGATCCTCGAGGCCGAGGGCATGCGGCAGTCCGACATCACCCGCGCCGAAGGGCGCAAGGCCGCAGTCATGCTGGAAGCCGAAGGGCGCAAGGAAGCGGCGTTCCGCGACGCCGAAGCGCGCGAGCGCACCGCCCAGGCCGAGGCGTTGGCGACGCGGGTGGTGAGCGAATCGACCGCCCACGGCGACGTCGCGGCGCTCAATTACCTGATCGCCGACAAATACGTGCGCGCGCTGCAGGCGTTCGCGCAGGCGCCCAACCAGAAGGTGTTCATCGTGCCGATGGAGCTGTCTTCGCTCGCCGGCACGCTCGGCGGCATTTCGCAGATCGCCGCGAGCGCGTTCGGCGAAGGCGCGGCGCGGGCCCCCGGACGGCCGGTGAGCGTCGTTCCCGACTCGCCGCCGCCGCCGCCGCCGACCTCGGGACAGAGCTAGGTCGTGACCGATCTCGAGCTGTTCGCTGTCCATCCTTACGTCGTCTGGCTGGTCGCCGGGCTGGCGGTCTGCGCCGCCGAGACGTTCGTTCCCGGCGCCTTCCTAATCTGGATCGGCCTGGCGGCGGTCGCCGTCGGCGTCGTCGAATTCCTCGTCGCCGTCGCGCTGACGCCGGCGCTGCTGCTGTTCGCGGCGCTGGTCGTCGTCTTCGTCTTCATTGGTCGGAGGGTCTACGGCTCGCTCGATTCCAGTGCGCCGCAATTGCCGCTCAGCCGCGCCCACGCGCTGATTGGCAAGGAGTTCTACCTCGACGAGGCGATCGAACGCGGCCACGGCCGCATCCGCGTCGGCGACAGCCAGTGGCGCGTCGCCGGCGACGATCTGCCCAAGGGGGCGAAAGTGCGGGTCGTCGCTGTCGAGGATGGCGTGGAAGTCAAGGTGGAGAAGGCGTGAGCGGCGGCGCGCTCAACGCTTGTGGTTTCGCCGGCTCGCCGAACGGCGAATAGAGCGTTGCGTTAGCGTCTGCCTGCGCCCCTTGCCGCGAACCTTTGGTCCCACGGACGCGGAAGCGCAGGCCGTTCTCGCGACCCGGCGCGACCGGCGTCGCTTCGTCCTTTGACGCCCATCGCCGAGACCTCCGTGCCGACGCGCCAGAGCGCGCCGCGGTGCGAACCGCAGTCCGATTGGCGACAGTTGGGAATGCGCGCGGGCGAGCCGGATCGTCCGCCGGCGCAGTCTCGGATCGGCGGCCTTCGGCGGACGTCGCCGGGAAAGGGCGCGGCGGGTTGGGATTCGACCTGAGATCGCGCTTCGCGTAACGATAGACGCGGAACCGGACCGTAAACCAGCGTGGGTCCAGCGCACATCGGCGACTCGAGTCGCCGATGTGCGCTGGAC
>Ga0255350_1000646_pt1 | contig 12651 bp, 9 predicted proteins | sample HBST25r1metaG_FD_186028 | JGI IMG/M metagenome (GOLD analysis project Ga0255350, IMG submission 186028) | Peat soil microbial communities from Stordalen Mire, Sweden - H.B.S.T-25.r1 | ecosystem: Environmental > Terrestrial > Soil > Wetlands > Peat | place: Sweden: Norrbotten County, Stordalen...
GTGGCTGAAGGCGACAAAGATGCGCCGCGCATCGAGCGTGGCTTCGGCGTTGTAGCGCAAAAACTCCGGATTGCCGAAGACGAAGCCGGTCTTTGCGTAGTGGAACGCATACCAGCCGGCCAGCGGAACCACGCAGCCTACGAGCCATGCAGTCTCACGCCAATGCCGGGAACGATCCAGCCGCGTGCCGCGGATTCCTTCCACCAGGCTCACGGCAGCCAGCGTCAGCGGTACGGCTATCGCCGTCTCCTTGCACAGTGCCGCGGCGGCGAACCATAAAGCGGCAGGCCAATACTCAGGACGGGGACTTCGATCTCGATCCGGGAGCGCATAGACGAGTCCCCATAGTGTGCAGGCCGCGGCAAAGATGTCTGCGTGGGCCAGCGAACTCTGCGCAAACCAGATGGGGTAGAGAGCGGTGAGAACGACAGTCCAGAAGGCGACCGCCGCTACGCCTACGAGTCGCATGGCCAGCTTCCATACGCCGAGCAGACCAAACGACGCAACCATGAGGACGGCCTCGCGCGTGACCTCGGGATAAAAGCCTGAGGCCTTCCACCAGAGCGCGAGGTAGATGCTGGGCAGCGGTGGATGCGCGTTGGTGGGCGTAGTGAGGGGAATGAGTGAGCCGGTTCTGAAAAAATCCAACGCCGCGGGAATGTAGTAGCCTGCCTCGTCCCAGTAGTAGGGGACGCGGAGCAGCGTAAAGTGGCTGGCATAGAGCGCGGCAAAGACCACTGGAAAAATCATCCAGAGGGGCAGAGGCGCATCCATCCGCGGGTGCAGAACTCGTGTCAGGCGCAAAGGTTCTCCTCAGGTTTAATTCACGGGGCCTTGCGGGAAGTTGTGGCTCATGGGCTCCAGGTTCAGCGTTCCGAAGGCCTGCTCGTACTGGGCAAGGTTCTGGCCCAGTATGTTGAAGAGGGCCTTGGCCTGCTGCGGGCTGAGGAAGATGGCCTGGTGGTTGCGAATGTTGACCTGCTCGGGGGTGTCACTCGAGGCCAGGCCGAACACAAGCTGGAAATCCCACACGCTCACGCGCACCTGCACGCTGTTGGCATAGGACTCGCGATAGTCGGAGGTCTGGACCGTATTCAATTGGGGCTGCTGCGGAGTTGGACTCATGATGAATCCAGATTACTCCGGCAGGGCCCCGGATGCCGAACGGACGCAGGGGAAGCGATGCCGCTGGAGCGGGTTACACAGGCCGCGGCTGCTCGTTGAACCGGTATCCGACGTAGGCATCGGTTAACAGGTATTGCGGATTGCGCGGATCGTCTTCAATCTTCTTGCGCAGTTGGCGGACAAAGGTGCGCAGATATTCGAGTTCGTTTCCATACTCCGGCCCCCACACCGACTTGAGCAGGCGGGCATGCGGAATGGGCTCGCCGGCGTGCATCATCAGGTAATGAAGCATTTCGAATTCCTTGGGCGTGAGATGAATCGGGCGGCCGGATTTGCGCACGCGGTACTTCACCGGATCGAGTTCCAGTTGCCCATGGCGAATCGGCGTGCTGCGATTGGAATCCTGGGCATTTCTTCTGCGCACCGCGGCACGCAGACGCGCGGTCAGCTCGCGCAGTTGAAAGGGTTTGGTAATGTAATCGTCGGCGCCGGCATCGAGGGCCAGGACCTTGTCATCCTCGCTGTCCATCACGCTCAGCATCAGAATCGGCAGGCGCGCAATGGTGCGGCGAATGTTGCGGCAGGTCTCCACGCCGCCCATGCCCGGCATATCCACATCCAGCAGAACCGCGTCAAACCAGGTGACGCGCACCAGCGAAAGCGCCTCCTCGCCACGCGCCGCTTCCACCACCGTGAATCCCAGGCCAGAAAGAGTTACGCGCAAGGCGCGCCGCGCCGAAGTGTCGTCGTCCACAACGAGGATGGCGCCCTGCATCGCATTCGATGATTCAGTCGTCAATGCATCCTCCTTTCGCCTTTCGGGGGCGACAGAAAGAATGTCGTTCCCTCCTTGTCGCCACCGATTACCCACACGTGGCCATGGTGAGCCTCGGCTGCCCTGCGTACTACGGCGAGTCCAATGCCCGTGCCCGGCACGGTGTCTTTCAAATCCTCCGACCGGTAAAAGCGATCGAAGATCCGCTCGCGGTCTTCAATCCGAATCGTCGAGCCGAAGTCATGCACGGAGAACAACACTTCGCCATGGCTCATGCTGGCTTTAATCTCGATCGGCGTGCCCGGTGTGGAGTACTTGCGCGCATTGTCGATGTACTGGGTCAGGATCATCGCCAGCAGCGCGGGGTCCACGCGCACCGTAAGCACGGAGTCCTCGACCGCGATGCGCATGCGCTCTCTTTCCGGTCCCGCATGACGGTCCTCCAGCACTTCCTCAATCAACTTCTGCACGTTCACATCGTTGGTTGTCTGCCCCACCTTCCAGCGCCACATCCTCCTCGCCCTCGGCCTACTCGCCCATCCGGTCCTGGCGACCAAGGTTCATGTCGTACAGCGCAACCGCTTCCGCGGCGAAGATCCTGTGAATCAGCACTGCCAACCGCGGTCCGGGCGGCTCATGCAAATTCAGCAACAGCGAACCGCGGCTTAACGCGTAAAGCTTCTCCATGCTGTCCCGATGAAAAGCCGCTTCTCTTGCATTGCGCAGTTCCTTCGCCGATAACCTGGCGATGGTGAGCGCCGTAATCTGAAACGCCGCCAGCGCCACCCAGGTTATGAAACGATCTGGCTCAAAAAGGAGGCTTCATAATTTATTCCGCCATCCCTCATTCGATTCTTATGTTGAAGGCGTAAAGGATTCACAAGGGAAACGCCGTGAGTTATATAAGGCGGTGAGGCATCTATTCTTTTCTAAAACACTAAGATATTGCACTGCTTTCTGACTCGACGAAAGCAGCCACGGGATGCGCAGTTCAGTTACTGTATTCAGAGTATTGGGGCATAGACGTGAGGGCGGCATAAGGGATTCGACAGGATTGCATATGGAAGTTTGATACTGTTGCCACGCAGGCACAAGGCTCTGTCGTTTACCGCGCTAATGTAAGACAGGCCCTAGCGTTGCACCAACGATTTTGAATCCATCCGCTGTTGATCGTTGCAAGACTCTGTTCTTTCTTTATTGGTTCCTTATTCCCCCACGGTTACTATCGCAGCACCGCACAGGAGAATGCTCATGGCAGAACAGAACGCGCCACAGATGAAGTCCACCCTGGGCCTTACCGGGTTGACCAGCAACGCAATGGCGCTCATCGCTCCCGGCGCATTCCTTTGGCTCACCTTCGCAATCCAGGCGAACACGGCCGTTGCCGGCCAGCCCTCGACAGCCCCCGCCATGTGGTGGGGCATCGTGCTTGCGTTGCTGCTCTGCCTGGCCACGGCTGTGGCCTACGCGGAGACCTCCAAGCTCTATCCCGGCACCGGCTCCAGCTACTACTACGCCGAGCAGGCGCTGCTCTCAAAGGACCAGGCGTTCAAGTACGCGCGCATCGCCAAGTTTATTGTCGGCTGGGGCTCGCACCTCTACTATTGGGTCTATCCCGGCGTGATGGTGGCCACTACCGGCATCTTTGTTGGCTACGTGGTCGGATTTCTCTATCCGAGTTTCATGAGCGGCGGGAATCCCGGCCCGGTTTTCATGGCGCTGGTCGCGGCGGTGTTTTCCTTTTTCGTTGCGTGGATCGCACAGAAGGGTGTAGGCGCTTCGACCGCAGTCAACCTGGCCATCAACGTGGTGCAGATCTCGGCGCTTCTGCTATTCAGCTTGCTGGCCCTCGGCTATCGCGTCCATCATCCCGCGGGAACCAGCGGCCCCAGCGCATTCCAATACGATGTGCAGACGCTCGCGACCTACAACTATCAATTCAAAACCGATCCCAAGGATGGATCGATTGTGCGCGACGCCGGCGGCACGCCGCTGCCGCTGCTCGACTCAGCCGGCAACAAAGTTCCGTACGCGATCAGTTATCCAGACAAGGATTCAAACGGCAACATTCTCACCCACGCCACCGCCGCATCGGTGGTGTCGCCGCACAACTTCAGTTGGGTTTTCATTCAGGGCACAGTGGCCATTCTCATCCTGGTCGGCTTCGAATCGGTAACCACGATGGGAGGCGAGGCGAAAAATCCAACCAAACATATTCCAATCGCAGTTATCGCATCGCTGCTGATCCAGGGCTTGCTGTGTTATCTGATTGAGTATTTCGCGGCCAACTACTTCCTCAATTCGGGTTATACAATGCAAAGCGCCACCGGCTCGGCCGCTCCCATCGGCGACATGATGATCATTGTCGGCGATGCGCTGCTTGGCCAGGGCAACGGCAAGTACTTCATGCTGGGCGAGGCCATCACCGTCTTCTTTGCGCTGATCGGCACCACGCTGGCCTGCATGAACACCGGCGCACGCGTGACCTACGCCATGGGCAAGGACGACGAGGCTCCCGAGCACTTCGGCCTGCTGCACGCCAAGTCGCTTTCGCCGCGCCGCGCCATCTGGACATTAGCTGTCATCTCCGCCTTCATTGGCGTCGTGGCTGTTTCGCTGGTCTTCGCCGACGGCGCCGCGATCTCCGATGCAACCATTGCGTCGCTGCCCAAGGGAATCTTCTCGAGCTTCGGCTACAGCACACACGACAAGCTGGCCGCGCTGCCCAACTCACTCCTCACAGTCACGCTCACCTCGAACTTCGGCACGTTCATTCTTTACGCGCTGAGCTGCTTGTTGTGTATTGTGGCCTTCTGGAAGCGGCCCGACTTCAACTTTGTTCTGCACCTGCTGATCCCGGGCTTCGGGCTTTTGGCGAACCTGGCCTGCATGTCGTTCTACCTGATCGGTCCCTTCTTCAATCTCGGGACCAAGATGGAGCCGCTGCTGGCGCTGGGCATCTCCGCGGCGTGGGGCATCTACGGCGCAATCTACTTCATTCGATCGTCGCAGACAAAAGGGAAGTCGCTCCTGCTCGAATCCAAGTAATTTCTCTCAACACAACCACGGCCGCTTGGTAGCGTTGGTTGAGATCGCGGAGTAAACGGCGTTCCAAACTGAAAAGGTCCACGACTGCATCCGTGGACCTTTTCTCTTGGAACGAAATGTGGTGCGAAAGGAGGGACTCGAACCCTCATGGATTGCTCCGCCAGATCCTAAGTCTGGTGCGTCTGCCAATTCCGCCACTCTCGCGCTTTTTCAGTTTATCGCCTTTCGCGCGCGACGCCACACTGAGCAGCCCGTTGTGAAAATCAAAACCTTGAAAAGACCCTCCTCAGGGGCCAAAGCCCGGCTGATCTTAATCGCTTAATCGGCACGACTGAAGTCGTGCCCTTTCAAAACCAGACTTCTAGCGCAATCTGTCAGAGGCGGCGCGAGAGCACTGAAAAGGTGGAATCCGAAGTCGGCGCCCGGTCAACTCACCCGCAGCACCATCTTCAGCGTGGCGCCCGGCGCGGTGGTCATTTGATCGAATGCCTTCTGGCCATGTTCAAGCGGCAGCTCGACGGTCCAAGGCGCGAGGTCGATCTCGCCGCGGACCAGCAGGTTGAGCGCACGCTCGAAGTCCACCGGCGTGTAGGCAAACGACATAACCACGCGATGCTCCTTGCGAATGCTGGTGACAAAGTCAATCTCGCTGCGTTCCTTGCCCATGCCCAGCAGCACCACCGTACCGCCTGGACGGCACAGGTCGAACGCCGATTGCCGCGCCGCTTCGGAACCGCTGGCGTCCAGCACCAGGTCAAGACCGTGGCCTGCGAATTCGCGCGCCTGGCCGCGGCCCTCTTCGGTGCTGACGTTCACTGCAAGGGTCGCGCCCATTTTGCGCGCGGTCTCGATGCGCACATCGTTCACATCCTGCACCAGCAATTCGCGCACGCCCAGCCGCAGCGCCGTCTGCACCGCCAGCGAGCCCATGGTGCCTCCGCCGACAATGCCCATGCGAAAAAACGGCAGCGGTGCGGCGATGCGGAACAGATGCACGATATTGGCCAGCGGCTCAACAACCACGGCACGCGCGTCGCTGAGTTGGTCGGGAATCTCGTAAATCTGCGATTCGGGAATGGTGACGAACTCCTGGTAGCAGCCGGCCGTCTTGTCCATCCCCAAGAGGCGCCAGCTTGAACAAAGGTTCTGCGCGCCGCTCAGGCAGGCCGTGCAGTGTCCGCAACTGATGAGCGGATTGGCCACCACACGGCGGCCGTCGGGCCGGCGGCCTACCAGTTCATGACCCAGCACCAGCGGCGGAATACGACGCCTGCTGTGGCCCAGGAATCCTGAAATGTCCGAGCCGCAGATGCCGGCGGCATCCATCGCGATTTCGCTCTCACCCTCGGCCGGTATTGGTCGCGGCCGATCTTCCATCTCCACCTGCCGTGGGGCGGTATACACCAAAGCACGCATTGTTTCTCCTCGCCGGCTTCTTCTTTTGCGCCGGGTAGCAGGCGCAAAGCACCGTCGTTGCCATCTTACGGCGCAGCCCCTCGAACGCGGTACATTGAGCCATGTCCGCGCGCCAGTTTCGGTGCCCAAGGGGATGGGTGCGCGGTTATAGTTCTGATATGCGTCTGCGACTGTTTTGCTCTTCCCTGTGCGTGGTACTTTACCTCGGCGCGCCCCTCTGCCCGGCTCAATCCGCCCCGGCCATCACGCTCGATGAGTTCATGAACACCACCGAGATTACCGACGCCCGGCTTTCGCCCGACGGCTCCTCGGCCGTGATCGGCACCGAGAGCCCCGACTGGAAGGCAAGTGTTTTCAGCCATGACCTGTGGCTTTGGACGGCGCAGGGCGGCCTGCGTCCGCTGACCCACTCCGGCAGCGAAGAGAGCCCGCAGTGGAGCCCGGACGGCAAATGGATTGCCTTTACCTCTGACCGCGCGATTGCCGGGGCCGACGGCGAGGCCGACAGCGACGCAGCCAAGGCAAACCGCCTCTGGCTGATTCCTGTGGCCGGCGGCGAAGCGCTCCCGCTGTTCATGGAAAAGCTGGACGTGCACTCCTTTGCGTGGTCCCCTGACAGCGCAGCGATCTACTACTCGGTGACCGCGCCCCTGACCCACGAGCAGGAGGAGACGCAAAAGACCGAGTGGAAGGACGTGATTCGCTGGCGGGAGCAACATCGCGGCGATGTGCTGGTGAGGCAGCCTGTAGCCGCGGCGCTGGCCCGCGCATTGGCAGTCATGCCCCCCGCAGCCGCAGAAGCATCGAAGGCTGCCGAGAGCAAGTCCGCCGAAAACAAATCGGAAGACAAGAAGACTGACGGCAAGAAGGCAACCGATGCGGGCGGCGCGACGTCACTTCCCGCCGGCGCAGAGACGATCGCTAAAAGCGGCATCTCGATCGGCCAGATCAACCCGTCGCCCGACGGCGCCAGCGTGGCCTTTGAGACCGAGCCGGTCCACCATCGCATTGAGAATCCGGCGGACTATGAAGTGTTTCTGGTCGCCTCCGCAGGCGGCGAGGCGCGGCAGATTACGCACAACGAGGCCAACGAAACCGGCCTGCGCTGGTCGCCCGACAGCAAGTGGCTCTACTTTCTGGTCGCCGGCGCTTCCGGCTCTCTGGAAGGTAAGTACCGCGACGTGCAGGGGCGGCTTTATCGCATGGACCCCGCCATCGGGAAAGCGGAGCGGCTGGGCGCGGCGTTTGACGGCTCCTGGGATTCATTCACGCTGCTGCCCGACGGCCGCGAGCTGGCCCTGGGGCTGAAGGGAACCGAGCAGCAAATCTACCTTGTGGAAGGGGAAAAGGCCTCCAAGCTCCTCGGAGTTGCCGGCACCTACGCGGGCCTGGATTCAGCTCGCGGCGCCGGCGCGCTGCTCTTCCGCCATTCGGCCATCAACCAGCCCACACAGGTGTACCTGGCCGCCGATCCGCTGCATCCTGACCAATCCACGGCACTCACCCGCTTTGACCCGATCTTCGCCCAGCGCGCGCAGCCGGAGTGGCAGCCCTATACGTGGAAGTCCGACGACGGACGTACTGTCGAGGGCGTGCTGATCTTCCCGCCGGGCAAGAAGGACGCCAAGCACCTGCGCATGCTGACGCTGATTCACGGCGGTCCGGGGGAAGCGGACGGTGACCACTTCGGCGCCGACTGGTACGACTGGGCTACGCTGGCGGCTGCGAACGGCTGGCTGGTGTTCCGGCCGAACTACCGCGGCTCGGCCGGCTACGGCGACGACTTCATGCTGGAGATTGAGCCGCACCTGGTCTCGAAGCCGGGTCGCGATATTCTCACGGGTGTCGACGCGCTGGTAAAGGATGGCTACGCCGATCCCGACCATCTGGCCATCGGGGGCTACAGCTATGGCGGTTACATGACCAACTGGCTCATCACCCAGACCACGCGCTTCAAGGCCGCCGTCACCGGGGCGGGCGCGGTGGAGCACGCGGCCAACTGGGGCAACGACGACGAGACCTGGGACGACGCCTGGTACCTGGGCGGCCAGCCGTGGCAAAACCCCGCGCTTTACCAGAGCGAGGCGGCGCTGTTCCAGTTTGACAAGGTGAAGACGCCCACACACCTGGTGCAGGGCGGCGCGGATGTGCGCGTAAGCTATCTGGAGGGGGTCACGATGGAGCGGGCGCTGGCGGCGCTGGGCGTTCCGCACTCGTTTCTGGTCTTCCCCGGTGAGGGCCACGGGCTGGGCAAGAACCCCTGGCACGGCTACATCAAGGTGCGCGAGGAGCTGAAGTGGCTGGAAAAGTATGCGGGAAACTAGCCGCAATGAAGTTCAAGGAACTCCCATCCATCGGACAAAGGCGTCCGATGGATGGGGCACAGTTTCATCCCCCGCGGGTCGTAGATACCGGAGGAGACTGATGCGAATTGAGGAACCCGCAAGGCGCCTTGGCGCATCTTCCTGACAGGGGCACATGAATCCGATCGAGACGGCACGGCAGACCACCTTCCAGCAAACGCTCCTGAGCGCGCGACGCACCATGCTGCTGAGCGAGATTCTGAAGCTCGCGCTGGACAGCTTTCGCGCCTCCAAGATGCGCTTTGCGCTGACCGCGCTGGGCATGGTCATCGGGACCGCATCGGTCATCCTGGTGATCACCATCGGTATGACTGGGAAGAAATACATTCTGCAGGAGATTCAGAAGGTCGAGACCAATTCAATCGAGCTCGAATACGCGGGCGGCGGGGCCACAGCGGCCGAGCGCGTTCTCTACAGCGACTCGCTCACCCGCGACGACGAGAAGGCCGTGGTGGCACGGTTGCCGGGCGTGCTTTACTCTTCGCCGGTGCTGACCATGCACGAGCGCATCGCCTTTGGCGGAGGCGTGTTCAAGGATACGCTGGTGCTGGGGGTGAGCCCGCAATATCAATTTATCCGCAACCTGCTGGTCCCCAACGGCCGCTTCCTCGACGACGAGGACGACAGCGCCCACATCCGCTGCGCCGTGGTGACGGAACTCTTTGCCCAAAAGCGATTCGGCAGCGACGAAGCGGCCGTTGGGTCAACCTTTGAGATCGCCGGCATTCCGTTCACCATCATCGGCGTCTTCAAAGAGAGCGTCTCGGACTTCGGCGTATCGGAGCTACAGGATCAGACCATCCTGATTCCCTTCTCCGTGGCCCGCTACTTTACCGGAACCGAAAACGTGAACCAGATTTACTTTTCCATGCGCGACATGGAAGAGGTTCCCGACGCCGCCAAGAGGATCAGGGAGATTGTTCAAGCCCGCCATCGGAAGGATTCGGTGTACCAGACCCAGACCCTGGTGGAACTGCTGGACATGGCCAACAAGATCACCACTGCCCTGACCGTGGTGCTGGTGCTGGTGGCCACGGTCACGCTGGCGGTGGGCGGCGTGGGCATCATGAATATCATGCTGGCCAACGTGCGCGCACGCATTCGCGAGATCGGCATCCGCAAGGCGCTGGGCGCAACCTATCGCGAGATCAAACTGCAGTTTCTTGCCGAGGCGGTCATCATCTCCCTTGTCGGCGGTGTTGCCGGAACGATTGTGGGGCTTTCCCTGCCGCTTTCCATACGCTTTTTCACCGGCATGGCCATCCCCATCTCGCCATGGTCGGTGGTGATTGCTCTGACGTCAGCCACGCTGGTGGGCGTGATCTTCGGCACCGTGCCGGCTACGCGCGCGGCGCAGATGGACCCGGTTGAGGCGCTCAAGTATGAGTGACGACCCGCGGTTGCCGCGGCCTGGCCCCGAAGAGGATGAGGAGCCGGAATCGCAGGGACCGAACCTGACCGCGATGTACAGCCTGATTGGCCTGGCGCTGGTGCTGGCCATCGGGTTTGCGATGGCGATCGTGTTCCCGTTCTGGAAGAGACGGTAGGCGCCTGCGGTGCGGCGGATATGTGCCCAGTCTATTTCGTCGGACATCCGCTCGGTTTATACCACCCTGACAATCCTCTCCCCCACCCCTTCTGCGAGTAAGCCGCGTATTTTCATGGGTTTACCGGGTGGCTGCGGCTTTGAGGATGTGATTCTAAAGGAGTTATCCGCAGATATGAGAAAACAAAACACTTAGCCTTGCGGCAGACGCTCGCGCCATTGCATGGTGCAGACGCTCGCGGGAGGCTCGCATGAGCCTTCTGCGCTTCCCTTTTTGTGGGCTATGAAATGATTGTGCGCCAAATGGGGGAAATTATCGGCAAGAGTTTGGGCAGTATTTCGGATTGTTTTTGGGCTCTCCGGGACACCTATGACCACATCTCTAAAGAGAATTGCTTGATTTGCTGTTGAATCTTGGAAAGAAGAAGTAAGAACGGGCATGACAGCGGCGAAAGCCGCTGTCAATTTATTGAGGCCTCAGTCTTTGGACTGTGTATCAGGAGTTCCTTCTGCCACGATCTTTTCTCCGGTCCAGTTATAGTTGACAACTTGCCCTGGGCCGACTGACCCGGTCCTCAGATACGTCACGGCGAACCTACCTGTTCCCAACGACTGAACGTCTTCGATGCCCCATGACGGCTTTAATGTATCCGCGCCTAAGAAATTGCCGTTTATCGCCATGAAGAGCTTTTCACACCTCTCGCGACGTGACGACTTGCAGGCACCCTTTTGAAGGTCCAAAACGCCTCCCTGTCCATCTGCCGGTACAAAGAGAGTTTCGCCAACGGAGCGATAGCCTCTCTTGGCCAATCTACTTTGGAACATCTGTGTGGCCGTTGCTTGATCCGCTGTGGTGACCACATCAGGTTTACTTTCTTGTACAGCCGGTCCCTTGTCGTGTGGAACTACGAATACAACTACTACGGCCACAACTAAAAGGATGAATAAACACGCAAATACCGCGCCATAGCCGTTACCCTCTTTCTTGGGCTGGCTGTCAGATTGTGCCTTATCGGTCGTGGCGGAGCCGTAGTTGCGAGGCGGCTGGCCTTCAGGCGATTTCACAGCCCCGCGGCTAACATTGGCTACGGCACTCACTCCGTTGCCTTCGCAGGTCGCCTTCACATCACTCATAACCCGGATGATCCCGGAATCAAGAGGTTGATTGCTCCTGATGGGCGCTCCAAATTGCCCCGGGCGAACACTCTCAAGGTTTGCCGATAGGCATACTTGATCGTCGACTGGAGCAATGGAAAAGGAAAGAACCCAACTAGGTCTTCCAGCGGCATTCCCACCCACAACCATGTTGAGAAACATACTTCCAGAGCCTTGTTGTTTTCCGAAGACCATCCGATAGGCGCTGTCATCCTGCAGTGCCCAACCTTCAGCGGTCATTCTTCGAACCAACGTGGACTTCACCCTCGTCGCTTCTGAGCGAACATCAAGCTGATATGTATAGTTTTGTTGGTTAGAGCCAAAGACTCCCATTGTTCCCCCATACTGGTTCGGCGCGTAAAACTCAGTCACGTCATTGTCGATAAGGTGCGGTGAAGACATGATAGAGCCTCACCCACGTAAGTCAATGATTGGAAAGTGTGGTGATTCCACCCACAGTTGTAACGTGATGGCTATCACGGCATTGCAAACCGATAGCCGTTCATGTGGTGGCGATTAGAAGATGCAACTAGTTAGCAACAAAGCTGGAACCCGGCGCAGGAAGCGCTTCATGCACTCGGAATAGCTGGTTTTTTGCCACGTAGCCACTCGAATACCACCCGTTTCGAACACCGGCTTGGCAGATACAACGACGTCAAATCTGGCGCGACGATCCGCATGAAGCCTTCCGACTGCCACCAAGGATACACCTGAATCCAAGAGGCATTGCCTCTCAGTGCGATAAACGTTGTATGCGCCCTCGAAAAAAGGGTCAAAAGTTCTGAAAATTGGCGAGATTTTTGAACTGGGGCATCTAGGGAGCTCTATGGCTATATGCGTCTCATCAAGGGTCGATGAAGCATTTGTCAAAATGAATGTCGTTCTGCTGAGGTCGTATATGAGAAACACGCCATCGAGGAGTCAAGTGCTCATCGACGCAACAATCATTTGAAGTTCTGCTGGTAGGAGGTTCAATCATGTTCGTTGATCCCCGCACTGTTTCGCGTGCAGAAGGCTGTTTACTCGGTCAGCTTGCCGGCGATTGCCAAGCGTGTTCCCTCGATTCATCCGTCGCAGGTCGATTCTACCGCCCTCCGTAGTCTGTTCAGGTCTCATCGATGTTGGGATCGATGGAACCGCTGTCCTACGCAAAACCCACGTCCCATGGATCCACAAGAAAGTCCCCAACCTCCTGCGGGGGCACGGAAAATCTCTCCGGTTTC
>Ga0255350_1000647_pt1 | contig 12642 bp, 7 predicted proteins | sample HBST25r1metaG_FD_186028 | JGI IMG/M metagenome (GOLD analysis project Ga0255350, IMG submission 186028) | Peat soil microbial communities from Stordalen Mire, Sweden - H.B.S.T-25.r1 | ecosystem: Environmental > Terrestrial > Soil > Wetlands > Peat | place: Sweden: Norrbotten County, Stordalen...
GCAGCGGACCGCCAAGATGAATCCCGACTCGCCCCGCCTGCTTGGCATGGACAACAAGTGGAAGCGAGAAGGCGCCCGCGCCCACGAGAGCGACATCGTAGTCCAGTTGGCTCATCTCGCCCTTCAACCGAGCAAGCGCCGAGGTCCAGTCAGCATCGACCGGTTCCACCAGTCCGGCGCTCATTGGCACGCGTACGGTCAACAACTCGAACTGAGGCAACACGCGCGGATCGTCCCAGAGAGTTTCATACCTGTCGTGCTGTCTCCTGATCGAGTCGACAAATGGCGAGATCACAAGCACCTTCTTTCCCTCGAGCGCCGCAGACCAGGGGTCTGAGAAGAAAAAGGGATAATGTAGACCGCTCAGATACACCAACGTCGCGCTCTTGCAGTATCGGCTGAGGACCTGGGCTTCTCCCGCTACATTCCATGAGGCAAGCATGTCACATTGCTCGATGGTCTCAAGGAAGATGGCGCCGAATTTATCGTATTCAGCTTCCTGTTTCGGAAAAATTCCCGCATTCAGGTGCATTTTGATGGAGAGAAATCGACCGTATCCGGGCGGGCTTGCACCGCGTGAACGGGCCTTCTCCCTTTTGAGGAACGCCGTCAAGCCGGACACTTCCACCGAACCCATCTTCCCCGCCGCATAAGGGCCCGCTTTCGTAATCGCATCCTTCAGATGCTGGCCGGCTTCGACAATGGGCTGCTTCACCAGAATCATCCGCTCGACCTCGTGGAACCGGGTCCTCACGGTCCACTGGGCTTTGTGGATATATGGGTTCGAGAGCACACGCCGAGCCCGATGAAAGATTGCGTCCAGGTTCATGCCAGATCTCTTTCCCTTTGCGTGCTCAACCGCCCGAGTGGAAGCGAGAGTTTCAGTTCCTTCAAGGAGTGAGGCTCTGCTTGACGTGCCTGATCGACCTTAATCAACAAAACCCTTTGTCCGCGTAAAGTACTTGCTTTCTCTCGACAGTTGCTTGACGGGGCGCGCTGGATTGCCGGCATAGAGGAAATACGGCTCGGTATAAATCTTGTTCAAAAGAGAGTTCGCTCCGAGTATCGAATAATCGGGAAGCCTGGTGCCCGGCAGCACAACAGCTGCGGTGCCCACAAAACAGTACTCTCCAATTAGGACAGGCTGCGCGCGTTGCTTGCATGTGACCAGGTCAATGCTGTGGCTCAGCACAATCGAGCGGACTCCGGCGAATGTCGTGAAGCGGCCAATTGAAACCGAATCGGAACAATCGAAGGAATGACGATTGGTAATGGCAGCGTAATCGTGCACAATCAGTTCAGGACGGCGGTCTGGCTGATCGTGAAAGTGGGGGCTGCCCTTCAGCGGCAGGGCCCCGAGCCAATTCAGGTTTCCCACGATCGCGCCCTCGCCCATGTGCAGCAGGTCCAGCCCCGGTCTGCACACCGTCAAATGTCCGATCAATGCATACGGGCCCATTTCCAGCCGGGCCGGGCAAATCAACGAAAAGCCAATCCGTGCCCTCTTGTGGATGGAATATCCGAGCACATGCACAAGCACCACGCGGCGCAGGGGCCACGGCAAAAGCATTGCTGCAAGAGAAACGAAAACACGAAACGTCATTTACCCTCGCTGGACATTCCGAAAAGCGGGCTCATCGCTGAGCGTTGGTCATCCGGTCCCTTTGACCATCTGAAGAGGTCAGTCATCCAGCGGGCGCCCATATACGGGACCTCGACGGAGCCGCTCCCACGTATCGATCGGATTAAGAATATGCTTCAGGGTACGATAGGCCAAAGAGACGATCTTGTCGGCCTTTCGCGGCTCCCGATGCATCACTCTCAGAAACATCGCTGCATTGGTTCGTTCAATCTTCTCAGAGTTTGTCTTTGAACCGCTGATGCTTTGCCGATGAATGCGGTACGCACTCCAGAATTGATTGGTGACGGCAAACCTGCCCCCGGCAAGCGCCATGTCAAGAAACAACTCGCCATCCCAGATAATTCTGTTGTTGACATTCAGCCCGCCAACGCGCTCAAAGATCTGCCGCCGGAAAAACGTTGAGGGTTGCATAATCACGACGCCGCCATAAAGAAATGGCTTCACTGACATCCGATCACTGTAAAGACGCCGCAGAAATCGATCGTCCGGGCCAATCAGGTTGCTGTGCCCGCTGACAATATCAATATCTGGATGCGCATCGAGGAATTTGACAGCTGAAGAAATTGCGGTGGGCAGCAGCAGATCGTCGGAATTCAGAAATCCGAAGATCTCACCGGTCGCCTCGGCGAACCCTCCGTTCAATCCATCCGCGGCTCCGCGATCCGGACGGAAGATCACTTTCGATATGCGCGACCGATAACGCTCAATAATGTCGCGGCTGCCATCGGTCGATCCGGGATCGACCACAATATATTCGATCCCCGGATAGTCCTGTCCAAGCACTGACAGAATCGTGCGTTCAACAAATTCCGCCTGATTGAACGAGATTGTGACAAGACTTACCCGCGTCATCGATCCTCGTAAATGCACTTATCAGGCATTCCGGTTCCCTTTACGAAACCACTTTTTGGCAAGCGCCGACCCATCGTACACAATCGCGCACTCAGGAATGCGCCACGACCAGGGCTCCAGAAACCTTCGCCGTTTTCCGTGGGACGATCTCTAAACAGCTCATGAAGATCACGACATAGTACGGGACAAAGACCCGGCTGAGCGTGCCATAGGGACTGAACAGAATGTCCCAAAGAAGTCCGAATGCGCAATACGCCACCAGGGGAAGGATGTAAAGCGATTGCGGATACGCTCTGAACAAGGCCCGCGCTGCAACACTCCAGACCCAGACCCAAAAAACTGCTCCCAGCAATCCCGCCCATACCCAGGCGCCGAACAGGTATGAATGCACCGGGATGGCGTCGCTCCCTTCTTTTACATCCTGATCAAGCCCTTGAGCGGCCTCGTCATACCCCAGCAACGCAAGCGATTCCTGCATAATCATCACGTATTTTGGATCCGCTGCCTGGGAGCCGTGTCCGATCAACGGCGAATCATAGATGGCCGGCAGCGATCCCAAAATCTCGGTTCGTCCTCCAAGAAGAAATCCGTATTTCCCGGCTGCCTGCGAGTTGAACTTGCTTTGCGCCACTTCACCGAGCATGCCGCGCCCGGCAACGTATTGATAGGCCCACGCGAGTCCGCCTGCACCCAGCAACAGCGATATCGCAATGGCAACTTTCGTCCTGGCTTGGACCTTCGGGGTGACTGATTTCTTTTTGTGAACCCTTCGGGTGATAAGAATGAACATGGCCGCGGCAAGGCAGACCTCCCCCATACTCCTGGCGCCCAAGGACACATTGACGATTCCGATGATCGTCAATAATTGGATGGGCAAATTACCGCGGAATTCCTTGCGCGAGGCTAAGAGAACGACCCCGAGCGTTACCGGCCATCCGATTCCAAACTTCCAGGGGTATTCCCTGGCAAAGTCGTTGGGGCTTACAAAAAACGCGACGATTGAGCCAAGAACGCATCCCCATCCATAAATCACGATGCGGCGAGGCCGTCCGTACAACAACGTGAACAGCACCGTAAAGGCGACAAGCGTGACCGAAATACTGCTCCAGGATCGCGCAATTGGATCGAACCCTGTATGCCGAATGAGATCCGTCGCTATCTGAGAAGACAGCCATAACAGACAAAGGACGATGAACTTTCTGGCGAGTGGTGTTGAGACGCGGAGCTTTAAACGGGCAGCAAGATAGATGAAGGAGAGCAGAAACAGGACATCGGATCCAGTCAACGTGCCGATGACCCTGATATTAGCGAACTGCAAAAACGGAATGAGAAAAACCAGAATATCAACGGGGTCGAGCTTGCCCGGCCGCTTGCTCTTTGGCTTATTGTCGATGGCTCCGGTTTGGGGTGTTTCAGAATTCATCTTGGCCAGGATTGAGCTGTTAGGTACTTAGACTTGTGCCGCATTGGCGGTCATCTTCAGGCGGATGCTGCGTCCGGCGTACAAATTAGGCAAGAACTGAATACAAATTGTCTCTGCGCTCTTGCGCGCCAGATGATCTTTCCAATCAGCGCAAGGCCGAAAACCTCTGCTAGTGCACCGAACTGTCAAGGTTCCGGCCGGTGCTCAATAAACACACGAAGAGGAGGGCCGCAGCCACAAGCACAATTGCTCCCTGGAGGAGATACATCTGGTTGCTCATCCACGGGCCCAGCATCATGTAGTAGTTTTGAAAAGGAAAACGCTGATATTGAAAGTCGTCATAGGCTGGTAAGTTCATTCGCATCCAGACCCTTGTAGAGGCCATTGCCAGTGCGACCGTGAGCCACAAGAAGCGGCCAGGCAAAGCGAGCTTATCAACAAGTAATCCGAGAAACGGTCCGGCGATCACGTAGCTGGGAATGCTCTGGCGCGACTCCGGGTTCGAGCTAGTAAAAACTCCCATCCAGATGACCAGGACGAGCCCGATTCCATATCCACGGATCATCCGAGAGAAAGGCTTGAAGCAAAACACCAGCAATAGAAACATGGGCCCGAAATACATGGGGTGCGAAACCATGAAGACTAAAGGTTTGGCCACCGAGTGACTGACAGTATGATCAATTGTTCCGAGTGTCGAGACGGCGCGCAGCGAATGATTTGCCCAAAGATAGACTGGGGTTTTAACGAGGACCACAAAAGCGGCCGCGATCGCCGCGCCGCCCAAGGTAAGAGATCCCATCCACGTTCTCCAGTTGATCCCCTTGAGCAACACTGCGGAACCCGAATATACATAAAGTGCACTGAGAATCAGGCTGAGAGGAATCGCGACACGGATCGGTTCTGGCACCGCCTCCTCGACAGGCCTATGCAGAACATAAAAGTGGAGGACAGCGACGGCGCAAACCATCGCGGTCAATCCCGCGGCCAGCCACTTTGAAGTACCCTCATCCTTCTCCACGATCGGCTCCCGCTGAAACGCCAGCAGGAATATGCCCGCATCAAAGAGCGTGGGCCACGTATACGCACCCAGCAACGCCACGAGAAGCAACAGGGATGTCTGCCGTCTCAGATAAAACAGAAGCATGGCGAGCGCCAGCGCAGCAGCCGTTGCGTCGGTCAATACAGGGTAATACCAAGTCATCTTTAACGACGCGAAGTTAACAAATATGGCGACGAACCCAAACCAGAATCCGACGTTCTCCAAACCCAGCTCATCGGCTATCCCGCGATAGAGGATACAGGCCAACAGCATGGCTCCAAGGTTCAAGAGACCGAAGGCAAGAATGACATGTTGGTCGTCAAGTGGCTGTCTGGATACGACAAGTGCAAAATGGACCAGAATAGAGGGAAGAGTGCGCTGGAAGTAATATGTGTCGAACGCGCGCAAGTTCAAACTTTGTGCCATGGACGCATACGCTCGCCCGTCCCAACCAAGGCCTCCATTTATCGGGATTTTCTCTCCCCAGGCCACGGAAATGATCCCCACGGCAGCGATGATCAAAAGCATCAGCGCAAAGGAATAGCCGCGTTGAGGCGAGTGCTGCAGACGAGAGTGCGAGGTCGAAGACATCATGAGGAATATCGTTCTTTTGAACGCCGATTCGGGGCGTGATGCTACTTCTCAGCAGGACCAGGCGGCCAGGTTTGCTCCGGCAATCAAGGAATCAAGACCGCCTGGCGTCATGCACGCGGTCCCTCGATCAAGAGATACGCCTGGGGTCGCATTCGTGCGTGTCGTCGCGAGGGCCATCACACATATCCACTTAGCTTTCGTCCAAGATTGATGAAGGGTGTCTCAACAAGTTTGTACGATATCCAAGAGGCGATTAGCACAGCAACGAGGCACAATCCCAAGTTGATCGAAAGCGATATCCTTCCATAAAACCACTGAAGAAAAAGCAGCATGATGATGAAATGCAGAAGATAGATGCTATACGACATCTTGCCAAGTGCATGAATGGGCGCCCACAGCAGAACGCGACGGCAGGATGCTGAGTTCAAACTGAACACGATAATTCCAACCGCACCTAATGCACCAAACGGGTCGACAAAGTTGCGATGAAAATAGGGTTCAAGAATCACAGCTCCACAGCTATAGACAAAGGCCGTTAGAATAGCAATCCACACTCGATTGCGTTTCGAAATGTGATCGAAAATCGTTGAAATCGCTTCCCTATTCTGAGAAAGAAAAATCCCAACTACAAAAAGCGAGGCATAGTGTACGGACTGAAGGTAGTCCATTGCAGCGTCGGAAGGATGCCAGAGCCTTGGCGCCAACATCGGAAGAAGAAATAGACTGACGGCAAAGATCAACTGCTTGATTCTTCCTAAACTCAAAACTATTGCACACAATAAGGGGAACAAAAGCGAAATGCGCATCTCTTGAACTAGTGACCAGATAGGAGGATTAAGTGTAGCGGTTTGGTAATGTCCTATGAATAATACATGTTGCAAAACCAGGCCCCAGCCTGGTTGAAAATGCCAGGAAACATCCGCCCCATAGCTCCAACCGGCTGGAAGATGCCAAGAAACATGCCCTGAAAGATTTGCTGCGTCGCTAAGAGCGCGCTGAACCATAATGGCAAAGACCAGGGCGACAATGTACGGCATGTAAATACGAAAGACTCTTCGTACTACAAAAACTGAATATTTCTGCGCCCGTGACTTTGTGGCTGGTATGGAAAGCACGAATCCACTGAGAACGAAAAAGAGAATCACCGCTTCAGGGCCTGCGCAAAGCGGCTGTGTAACATAATCAACGGCTCGGCGAAATAGAATCGATGTGCCAGGCAATGCATTGGCAGACCATGCACCTCTAAGATGGTAGAGCACAACGCTTAATGCCGCGAGTCCGCGAACAGAGTCAAGCTCATCAAATCGCTCTGCCGATTCCGAGATCAAGAGAGAATTTCTTTCAAAATGCCGCTTGCAGGTTCTCGCCCTATGAAATCAAGCAAATGATCCAGATGAGCTGTGATGGAAAAGTAAGTCAAGATGTCTGGAACCTTTTCGGGCTTGCTCCCCGGCTGTCGTCACCATTTGCCGCGGCTCTGACGGCTGTCACGGTTTGATATTGCATTTCTCCGGTCATCACCAGCCCGCCTGATGAATTCCTGCGACACGCCGCTCAACGTGTAATTGCCTGTTCAATCAAATTCAGAAGATTCGAAACTCCTGCGCTCCAATTGAGCGTTTGCTTATACCGTTCGAATCCCGCCAGCGAGAGGCGGCGGTAACTGTTGGGATCGTCCAACGTTTCTTGAATCACATCCGCGTACGCGCTTCCTGTTGCGGTCATGGGAAGGCAAAATCCTGTCTGCCCGTCCTTCACATAACTTTCAACGCCCCCCGTCCTGGTCGTTACGACTGGAAGCCCAAAAGCAGCCGACTCGCAAAAAACAATCCCCGCTGCCTCAGCACGCGTCGGCATCACAAAAAACGTCGACGTCGCCAGCAATTGCTCGATCCGCCGCTGTCCGTCCGCCGTTCCCTTGCTTATAAAACCAAGTCTTTCTACAAATGGCGCATCCGGCGCATCGCATCCAACCACCTTCAGCACCGCCTTGATTCCTCTTTCGTTCAGCAGCCTGGTTGCCTCAAAAGCAAGTGCTCCACCTTTTCGGCTCCAATCGACGCCAATGAACAAGAGCACGCAGTCCTGCGCCAGTCGCTTTTCGTTCCAACGGACAATCTGCGCCGCATCGTGCTCGACAGAAAGATTGGCTCCGAATTCAATCACCCTGACCTTGTCTGGCGGCGCCTGGTAGAGGCTCTTCACCGTCTCGGCGGCCCAGGTCGAGGCAAACACCGCGTAAGCGGCATGATCCAGGGCAGACTGTTCCTGATCGTGCGCAATCTTCAATTCACGCGCGGTCATCCTCAAAAAACTTCCGGAATAGTAGCCCAGCATTCCTTCAATCACTGCGTCTGTCCAGTACAAAACCGGAATCTTCGCATCCAGCCGCGCAATTGGAATGGACGACGGTGAGAAAACTGCGTCGAACTTGCCTACCTTCAGTCTCTGGCTTATCTGGGCCGCATAGTGATTCAATGCCAGTGGGCGGCGATCTACCTGCAGACTGGCGCCGGTAACCTTGGAAAGAATCCTCTGCGGAATAAACCGGTACCTGAGTTGCGACCTATCGGGGGCGATCACCTCAACGTCTATCCCTCTGCCGCGCAGCTCACCCAAAATAAAAAAAGGGATTCCCGACCATTGTTTCGGGTCTTCCGGATCATGGATTGAAACAAAGGCCAAGCGCATATCAGATCTCAAAGTGCCCTTACAGATCTCCGCCAGCTTTCTGAACGCGTCCCGGCAGAATCCTTACGCTGGCCCATGCCCTGCAGACTGAAGGTCACCGAGTTCCCCGCTGCTCTCGTACCCGGACGTGCTCCTTCCCGTGTCCGCACTCTCGAATACCTTGCTGCATCCGTCTTCCTCTCTGGGATCAGCTGGTCGCGCTGGCATTCCGCCTGCGCACACCGCTGAGAGTCTTCTTCACTCCGGCTACAATTTCAAGAATCAGCTTCTTTGGTTCGGCCTCTCGGTCCATCTGCTCCCAGAACTTGAACCCAACCACCAGCAAACAAGCCACTGCGAAAGAAACCAGAGTGCCCACGATCATAATCATTGAACGGACAGGGCCGGACTTGGACTTGGGAATATTGGCGGCATCGAGTACGCGAACGGTCGGCATCGACTTTACCTCCTCCACCTTCGCCGATTCATATTGTTTGGCGAGGGCTTCCCAAATTGCCTCCTGCACCATCATCTTGCGCTGCAAGTCATAGTAGGTCACGCCCAAAGTGGACAATTGCGCGGCAGAAGGATAGCCGGCATTACTCGCCGCTCCTTTGCCCCCGCCCGGCTGGCCGCTCATGGCATCGATTTCCTGTTGCAATTCGCTGATCCGCGCTTCCAGCGACTTGACCCTGCTGTTATCTTCCGAGTAGACCTGCCGCAACGCCGCCAGCTGGCTCCTTGCGTCCGCCAGCTCTGACTGCAGCCTGATCCCGGCATCCATCATCGCCCGGGCTTGCGAAGCGGCGTCGACCGTCCGGTTTTTTCCTGAGAACTCGCTGAGCGCCTGCGCCGTATCGTCAAGGTCCTTCTTGATTTCATTCACCCGTCCTTCGAGAAAAATCCGCTCCCTCCGGGCTGAAGACGAGGAATTGTCACTCAATACGCGATTCAGTTGCGTCACCATGGCATCGGCGATCTTTGCAGCCATCTCGGGATTTAAATCATGAACCGTAATCGTGATGATTCCGGTTCTGTGGTCGCTCTGCGCCGAGACCTCTCCAGCCAAGACCCCGCGAGCACTGACGGCATTGTCCAGATGGAAATACTTGACAAGATCCAGCTGGGCCACCACTCCATCCTCGACACTCCGGCTCGAGAGAATACTCACATACAGTTCGCCAGGAGCTTCAAGACCCAGTTCGCCGCTTCCAAGACTGGCTGCAGCACTCCCGCCAGAGAACAGGCCCATAAGGCCTGAATACGACGAAGATTGGTCGGGGGGCATCAGTGTCGTCGTCGATGTGTAGATGTTCGGCTGCCTGGTCGCATCCACGAATGACAGCAGAATTCCCGCCAGCACGATGCATAGAACAAATCGCCACCTGGCCCAAACTATGCGAACAAAGTCGGCGATATAGTTGGTCAGAGCTGTGCCTTCTTCTGAACCTTCGGGCGGTTCAGGATCATCTGCCGTGGGCCAAAGATCGGTTTCCGTTGTTGCGCTTTCAGATTTGCTCATGGGGTCATCGTTTCCTGATAAAGTATTTCGGTTTTCGCTTTCCGCCAGTCGAACAAGGTAGCGCGCAGCCGGGCTGACTTCCGCCGCTCTTCAGCCAAACTGCGCTCGACGTTCCACCCTTGCGAGCCCGGCGCATTCAACCCTGGAACAGTGTCGTCTGCCTAACAAACACTCCCGGCCGCCTACAGAACTCCTGTTGCCGCCAGGGGAATCGCGGCTGCAGATACCACTTGTGCCGAGTTCAACAAGGTCTGCCAAACCGAGGATCCGCCCGCAATCTTCTCGGGAACAAAAATCGTATCGCCCGGCCTCATGCGAAGGTCCATGAAGTTATTGTTGAACCAGCCTCTTCCTCTTGGCACGACCGATCCGTCAGAGCGCAGAACGTAAATGTCCTTCTTGTTCCCTGACCGCATTGCGCCCCCGCCTTTCCGCAGGTACCAGCCAAGCTTCTTGCCGGGAGAGTAGCTGATGGCGATCGGGTTGTATACCTGCCCGCTGACGGCCACAAAGCTCGGCCGCTTTGGAATGTTAAGCGTATCCCCCGCCCGCAATTCGATGTCGGCGGAGGTATTCTCCCAGCGGCTGATATCCGGCGAGATAGTGATCACCAGCCGGCCGCTGGCTGGACGATTGCGAAGGGTTGTCAAAATCTCGTTGCGCTGCGCTGTCAGTGACTGTATGTCGCTTGCCCCCTGGCCGAGCGGCCCATTCTTCACCTCGACTGGGGTGTCTTCAATGCGCTGGATCATCTGCTGGCGCGTCTGTTCGCCCAATTCCCTCACTTGCACGCGCAGCAGCACCGCGGCATACGGATAGGCATCCGGTCGAAATCCTCCTGCGCGCTTCAACACTGAGCTCAGCCGCTCTCCATCCTCAATCCCGTAGTTGCCCGTGTGTCCTACTTCCCCTGTCACCGCCACCGAGCCGCCAATGTCTTGCCAGCCGGCCAGCGCCCGGATGTTGACCGTATCCCCCGGCTTCAGCAGTACATCTGCGCTTTTGTCTCCCTCGAGCGCCTTTTCCAGGTCAACATCGTGGCGCTCGAGCACCACTTTCTCGCCTTCCTGCACCGTGTAGGTCACCAGGCCCGCTTTCTCCCGGTATGCGCTTCGCCTGAAGCCTCCCGCCATCTTTACCAGCCCCGCAACCGTCATGCCTTGCGACAGCGGATAGGGGCCCGGCCTAACTACTTCGCCCTCAATTCTTACCCTCGGCGAATCAACCTCATATCTCCCAAAAACGCGAATCAGGTCGAACGGTTGCAGCGGAATCGAGCTGTTGCCGATCAACACATCCGGCAGATTGAACGGGATCGTCTCCGGTCGATAATCGGGCGGCTGCAGCCGAACCAATTCCCCGCGCTCGGCCGGCTCCGGCAACACGTCCTGATAGGAACGCAGCAGGTCCGCAATCGTCATTCCTTCCTTGTAGGGATACTTCCCTGGATGAAAGACATGGCCTTCCAGATACACCGCTTGGCTGTTGTACGGCTGGATCTGCGAAATCACCACGTCATCGCCGTCCCTCACGTTGAACGCGGCAAGCTTCTCGGCTGCCTCCGTCGGATTATCCGGCAGCTCGAGGTTGAACATGGTGCGGCTTTCGTGTGCTTCGATCCGTTCCACATGAATCTGTTTCAGGTTGGCAGAGACCAGCACTCCGCCGGCGAGGTCGAGAATCTGGTTCAAACCCTGTTCGCCGTTCAGCTCGTAAATTGCAGGACGGTGCACCATCCCTTCCACCGTCACCTGCGGCCCTGCCGGCGGCACCAGCAGCGTGTCCCCCGCCTCGAGCCGGTCATCGCTCGAACGAATTCCATGCAAGAGAAAATCGTACAGATCGATCCGGCGCACCAGTTTATCGCCGCGCATCTGGCGCATAATGCGCATTGAGCCGCGGCTTGTGGGCCCGCCCGCCGCATAAAGCGCGCTCAGTGCCGTCGACAGCGAACTCACATCGTAGGCCCCGGGGCGCTGCACATCGCCCACCACATACACGCGCACGGTACGTAGCCGGCCCAGGGAAATCTCTACATGCTCGCCGTGAAACTGCGAATCCAGCGTTTTTTGAATCGCGGCCTGCGCCTGCTCGATCGTCAACCCGCTGATCATTACCGGACCCGCTTCCGGAAGTTCAAGCTGGCCTTGCCTGTCGATGCTTCTATTCAATCGCTGCGCCATGCCGCCCCAGAGATTCAGCGTCAGGTTGTCGCCCGGCCCCAGTACGTAATCCGGCCCCGCCGGCAGGTCCATCGGCAGCAGATTTGCATTCCCCGTCCCGATAAGGAAAGCGTCGCTTCCGAATCGCTTCAGCTTCGCCCCCGTCGTTGAAAACTGAGAGTAAATGTCAGTGAGCGAAGGCATATTGCTGTAGGGAATCTTCTGGAGATGCACCTGGGGATTGTCGGGATTCTCGTAGGGAGCCGTCTCTCCCCGCACCGGTTGCGTCGGCCTTCCGGTTCTCGTTGTTGTCCGCGAACCGGCCGCGGTCGATGTTGGCGACGTTGCCCCCTCGGGATTCACGCTATACCCACGAGCCACCAGTTCCTTCGTCGCCATTATCCGCGTCTGCTCGCTCTCGGTTATGCGTTCGGACACCGATCGATTGGTGAGCGTCGTCGGGTCCACTCCCGACTCCTGGGCAATCTCGTCCTTGATGACATCCAAAAGGTCCGGCTCCGCCTGGAGAATGCTGATGATCTGCGCGGCCGTCATGGTCTGGTTTTCCTGCGCGCCTTCTGACGGCGTTGGCTCCATCTGCGGCGGGGGGACCATTTCCGTCGGCGACTGTTCCGAATTCTGGCCCGGCGATTGTTCCGAGTCCTGATTCGCCGCTTGCCCTTGTTGCTGCTGGCCCGTCTGCGTCTGCGGCGTCGCTGACTGATTCGTCTCGGTGTC
>Ga0255350_1000648_pt1 | contig 12629 bp, 13 predicted proteins | sample HBST25r1metaG_FD_186028 | JGI IMG/M metagenome (GOLD analysis project Ga0255350, IMG submission 186028) | Peat soil microbial communities from Stordalen Mire, Sweden - H.B.S.T-25.r1 | ecosystem: Environmental > Terrestrial > Soil > Wetlands > Peat | place: Sweden: Norrbotten County, Stordalen...
CCCGAACCTCAAGGTGATCATCTCCTCGTCGGCGGTCAGCGCCCCGGCGGCGGCGCGGGCGATCGAGGCGAGCGGCCACGTCGGCAAGGTCTACGCCACCGGGTTCGCGCTGCCGAGCGCGATCAAGCGCTATCTCGAAAACGGCTCGCAGAAGGCGTTCGGCTTCTGGGATCCCTTCGAGCTCGGCTATGTCGTCGCCTACGAGACGCACATGAAGCTCGCCGGCAAGTTCGACCCGTCGAAGGTCGGCGCGACGATCGAAGTGCCGAAGGCCAGCGCGACCTTCACCGCCGGCAAGGACGGCGAGGTTGTCTACGGCAAGCCGCTGATCTTCACCAAGGAGACGGTCGGGAAGTACAACTTCTGAGAACGGCCGGGTTCACGCCCAGAGGCCAAGGCTGAACGAGGGGCGGCGTCGCAAGAGGCCGCCCCGAGACGCGCGCCGCTCGGCGTTGACGCTTGGGCGCAAGCGGCCCGGTCTCTGCCGCCGGCGCGTCGCCTCGCGACCGGGGGCGGCCGGAGAGCGAAGGAGAACGACAATGCTGCGCTCGCAGATCAACGCCGCGATCGAACATGCGAAGTCGATTCTGCGCGTCAACGGCTTCCATCTGCCGCCGTTCGCCTTCTGGTCGCCTGAGAAATGGCGGCGCAAGGGCGAGGAATGCGACGAGATCCGCGCCTGCAAGCTCGGCTGGGACGTCACCGACTTCGCCTCCGGCGATTTCGCCCGCGTCGGTCTGGTCGCGTTCACCCTTCGCAACGGCGGCGCTGCGGCGCCCTATCGCCGCACCGTCTATTGCGAAAAAGCGATGGTCGTCGGCGAGGGCCAGCGCACGCCGATGCATTGTCATGCGATCAAGCAGGAAGACATCATCTGCCGCGCCGGCGGCGCCCTGATCTGCCAGGTCTACAACCGCCGCGCCGACGGCCGCCTCGACGACGACGAAGTCAGCATATCGCTCGACGGGGTCGCGCGCCGTGTGCCGGCGGGGCATCGCTTCGTCGTCCGCCCCGGCGAATCGATCCGCCTGACGCCGTTCCTCTATCACGAGTTCTACGCCGAGCCGGGCGGGGGAACCGCGATCATCGGCGAGGTCTCGTCGGTCAACGACGACGCGTCCGACAATCTTTTTCTCGACGCGCCCGCGCGCTTTCCGGCGATCGTCGAGGACGAGCCGCCGACGCATCTTCTCTGCAACGAATACTGAGAGGTCTCGGCGCGGGCGAGCCTGCGGCGGCAAGCGCGCGCGCCCGCGTCGCCAAGCGCACGCGATCGACCGCTGCAACGATTTCTGGGAAATTGGTCGGAGTGAGAGGATTCGAACCTCCGACCCCCTCGTCCTGAAGAAGCCGCGCCGCCGAAACGGCCCGCTTTTCTTGACGTTTCCCGTCGCGATCAAACCGATTGCCCCGTTTTGTTCACGTCAAGCTGCCCTCGGCGGCCTAACGCCGCGTGAGCGCGTCGCTGACCGCCATATGGTGATCGGAGTGAAGGTGGCCGTAGATTCGCTTGAGCTCGGCCGGCGAGACGCCGAAGAACTTGGACGCGACGTAGAGGTCGACGCCGACCTGCATCGCCCAAGTGATCGCCGTATGGCGCAGAATGTGCGGCGTCACGTCATCGAGGCCGGCGTCCTTCGCCGCATGCGCAAATGCCTTGCGCGCCTTTGACCGGCGCGCGGTCGAACTCGACCACGGCGTCGCGCAAAAGCCCCTTCCCTTTCCAGCGGCGCACGTGCGCTAGCGAGCGATCGGAGATTCGGATCACCGGCTGGCGCTTCTTCGGCCGCGCCGAGCGCGCGCCTGTGGAACAATCCCTTCTCCAGATCGACAAAGCCGCGGCCGATCGCCGGATCGAGCGCCGCGCCGCAGATCGCCTCCGATCGCGTGCCGGTGTGGAGGGCAACGAGAATGAAGCGCGTGACGTGCTGGCGCGACGCGCGCTCCGTCTTGACGCCCTTCTGCGCCTCTCGATAGCGCCAAGCCGCCCGGATCAGGCGCGCCGCCTCGTCGCGCGTCAGCCATCGCTCGCGCGGCGGCGCCCGCGGCGGGCAGATGCCGGGGTGAAGCCGGTCAGGTCCGCTCGGGCTTGGTGATTGATCGCGGCGTGCAGATCTGACAGCGCGCGGCGCGCCATGCTTTTGGAGCCGCGGTGTGTCGCGTAGGAGCAGCACGGCGCCTCGTTGACGTCGGCGAGTCTTGGGCGGGCGAGGCGCTCACGATCGAGCGGCTGATCGTGCTGATCGCGCCCGCCGGCCTCGCGCTGGCGGGCGCTTTTTGCGTGTCAGAGGCCGTACTTGATACTGGTTCTAAAAACGGCGACAATTGCGGCGGTCGTTGGACGGGAGAGCAGCGATGTTTAACCAAGACGGCGCTACAGGCAGCGCCCCGCCTAAGCATGAAAGCTCGAGACTTCGCTCACTGGACGGTCTCCGCGGGGTCGCGATCATCGTCGTGATCGTGTGGCACTGCTACGGAGAGTTTTCCAACCTTCTGCCCTTCGGCGATCGTTTCAGCTTCTATCCTGTCCGAACCGGTTGGGCGGCCGTCCAACTATTCTTTCTGATCTCGGGATTCGTGATCCTGATGACGCTCGAAAAGTGTCAGACCTTCTCGGAATTCGCGTGGCGCCGGTGGCTTCGGTTGTTCCCCGCGATGTTCGTCGGGTCGATCATCATTCTTGCGTTCGATTGGACCTTCGCCACAGGGCCCTACGCCGACCGCACCGTGATCAACCTCCTGCCGGGCTGGCTATTCGTCAGCCCTCAACTGCTCCACGCCGTCACGGGATTGAACATCGATTCGATGGACGGTCCGTTCTGGTCTTTATACGTTGAAGTCTGCTTCTATGTGGTTTTTGGCGTCAGTTACTTCAAGCTAGGACGACGAGGCGCAATATCGGTGCTTCTCGTCTTGTTTGCCCTATCTGCTATCGCCTCGACACTATTAAAGTTAGGGTTCGGAGGCGAGCCGCTTAATAGCGTTTCGGGCGTTTTCAGCTGGTGGCTCGGGCCCATCCATTTCGGCTGGTTTGCGAGCGGCGCGCTCTTCTACATCGCGTTCCGCAACCAGGATTATCGCATTTTCCGCGCAGCGATCATCGTCGCGATTGTTTCGGCGCTCTACGATTCCGAGGATTGGAGACGAGCCGTGTTCGCCCTGCTCACAGTCGTCGCCGTGTTTTCTTGCGCGCTCGCCACCTCTTGGGGTCGGGCGCTATTCGAGTGGCGAGGCTTCACCTTCATGGGGTTCGTGAGCTACCCACTCTACCTGATCCACAACAATATCTCGGTCGGCGGGGGCATGTTGATGGCGAAAATTCTGCCGGCGCACTTGGCGGCGGCCACGCCGATCGCGCCGCTTGTTCCGATCCTCATCGCGGTGGCGATCGCCTGGGTGATCGCGCGCTACGTTGAGCCCGCGATGCGGGACGGATTGCGGGCGGCCTTCGCTTTCGTTCGGCGCCGCCCCGCGGCCGAAGCGGTCTAAGCCAACCTGCCCGGAACCAGCGCGGCGGCCATTCCGGCGCCCGCAAAAAGCCCCGGAAAAATTGGTCGGAGTGAGAGGATTCGAACCTCCGACCCCCTCGTCCCGAACGAGGTGCGCTACCAGGCTGCGCTACACTCCGACGGCCCCGTCTCCAGCGCCGCCGGCTTTATAGTGGCAGGGCGGAGAAGGCGCAAGCGCGGCGAAGGATGACGCCAGCCGTTGTCCGGCGCCCGCTTTCCGCGCTTGCCGGTCCGCGCGCACGACGTTTAACTCGCCCCAGAACGAGGAAAGCGGCGACGCGCTCGCTTTCTCCGGCCGAATAGCCTCCCAAAGACGGGAGCGCCCGCGCCGGCGAGCTTCGGCGGCGCGTTCCTGATCGGCGACGCGGCGATCGAGAAATGTCGCGTCGTCGCGACGCTCGTCGGCCTGGTCGTCTTCGTCGACCTGACGCTCGCGCTCGACCGCACCAAGATCGGCCTGCTGATCCACGCCGAGGTGTAGGACGGCAAGCCGGTCGAGGGGCTCGGCTACCGCATCGGCCGGCTGTTCGTCGGCGTGTTCATGGCCGACGCCGCGCTCGGCGCGCGCTCCGCTGGCTGGCGCGGCCGACGCCGGCCTGCCGCTACTCGCCGGACTGCTTCGCCCCGACCGTGGCTGTTGTGGCTCGACTTGCTGTTCGTGCTCGCAGTCTATTTCGCGTCCGCCGGTCTCGTCGGGGCGCTGCGTTCCAAAGACGAGGCGGCGCCTTGACGCGACTTGTGGGCGAACCGCGCGCGCCCCAAATCAGTCTAAAACGGGGCGTGAGCGTCCCGAAGGCGGAGCAGGAAAGCATGAAGATCGGCGTCATCGGCTCCGGCGTGGTCGGCAAGACCCTCGCGGCCGGATTCCTGAAGCACGGCCACGCGGTGACGATCGGCACGCGCGAGGCGAGTAAGCTCAAGGACTGGGCGAGCCAGCACAAGGCCGCGAAAGTGGCCGGCTTCGCCGACACGGCCGCCTCGGCAGAGGTCGTCGTCCTCGCGGTCGGCGGCTCGGTCGCGCTCGACGCGCTGAAGCTGATCGGCGCCGCCAATATCGACGGCAAGCCGGTGATCGACGCGACCAACCCGATCGGCGGCGGCCCGCCGGTCCATGGCGTGCTGTCGTTCTTCACCAGCCTGACCGACTCGCTGATGGAACGGCTGCAGAAGGCCTATCCGAACGCGCATTTCGTCAAAGCGTTCAACTCGGTCGGAGCGGCGCAGATGGTCGATCCGCAATTCGCCGGCGGCAAGCCGACGATGTTCATCTGCGGCGACGCCGACGGCGCCAAGAAGACCGTCGCCAAACTGGTCGAAGAGTTGGGCTGGGAGGTCGCCGACATGGGCGCGGTCGAGGCGGCGCGGGCGATCGAGCCCTTGTGCATGCTGTGGTGCATTCCCGGCGTCGCCCGCGGCGACTGGTCGCCGCACGCGTTCAAACTGCTGCGCTGAACCGGCCTTCAGGACGGCCGCGCGCGCCGGTCGGCTCGCCCCACGCAAAGAGGTGGATTTTCGCGACCGGAAGCGGAGGTCGTCGAGGCGTCGTCGGAGCGCTCAACGACAATTTCGTCGTCCTCGGCGACGTCGCGGCCGGCGCGTTCGTGTTCGCTTAGCTAGCGTCGGCCCTCGTCGTCCGGTTCGATCGCTGCGGCGAGATCGAGGCCGTCGCGCCCTGATTCTCGCCGCAGCGTGCGTAGAAGCGTTGATTCGCGTCAAGGTTGAATTCGCGACGGCGGCCGTCGCGCCACCGCCGGCGCCGAAAACGGACGCGTGTCGCCGAATTGCAACACCGGTCGTATCCATCTGATATAAAAACGTAAATCGTCCCAACCGAGGTGACTCTCGGCGGCTGTGACGCATTTCCCGCAGATTGCCGATGATGCAACCTTGACGTGTATCTCCGCTAGAGATACCCGTTTTCCGCTAGCGGCCTCGCCTAAGGGCGAGTTAACGGGGCGGCAAGGTGGACGATTTCGTGACGAACACGGTGAACGAACGTTTGCGTTCGCCCACTGGCGCTTCCGGGGGCGGCGGCTCGGACCGACGCGGGAGAGTCGGCGTCGATCGGTCGCCTCGCGCCGGCGGCGGCCGGAGACGGCCATTTCGTGTCGCGGCTCGCGCCGATCGAATGCGCAACGAGAGGGGAATGACCATGAAACGAGGAAAGCAAGCGGCGCTGAGCGGCGTCTTGGCGCTGGCGGCGCTGGCCCTCTGCGCTGGGCCGGGATTGGCGCAGCCGTCGAACACATCAGACTCAAACTCGACCGCCAACTCCGGCTCGAATTCGACCGCGGGCGCGAGATCGAACCAGAACCAGGGCCAGTCGGTCACCTACTATGAAACGACGCCGGCCAACCAGACGATCAAGAACGTGCCGAATGTCTACGGGCCGGGCCTCACCGCCGCGGGCTCGGAGGTCTGCCTGGGATCGGTGTCGGCCGGCGGGGCGGGCGCAGGATTCGGCGTGACTTTGGGCGGCACGTTCGTCGACCAGGAATGCCAGTTGCGCATGAACGCGCGCACGCTGGCGACCCTCGGCTATGCGAAAGCGGCGCGCGAAGAGATGTGCATCGACCCGCAGGTGCGCGCGGCGATGGCGGCGGCCGGCACCCCCTGCGTGGCGGACCAAGCGGCCAAGCCGGAGGCGACCGCCGAATACGAGGGGCCGGCGCCCGCCGCAGTCCCGCTGACCTCGGCGCGCGGCTGCCAAAAAGGCTACCAGCTATTGGGCGGCTGGTACGACGTCTGCCCGCCTGGCGCGCAGACGGCCGATGCGGCGCCTCAAGCGCCCACGCCCCAGGCCGTCGCTCAGGTTTCCCAAGATCGGATCGCGCAGGACTTGGCGCCGCCGACGGCGACAGACTGTACAAAGAAATACCAGTTGATTGGCGGCTGGTATGACGAGTGCAAATAGAACGCTGGGGGGCGCCAATATCATCTAACGCGTAACACCATAGCATCAAGAGTTCCGCTGAACGCACGACGGACGCGCGTCAGTTTAATTCAACCTGAAACGGAGCTAGCAATGAAGAAGACACTGATTGCAATGACCGCGTTGTCGGCGGTTCTTCTCTATGCGGGCGCGGCGAGCGCCCAAGGTTCCATCGTCGCGGGCGGCGGAATCAGCGGCAGCTGGTCGACCGCCCATGGCGGCAGCGGCGGCACCGCGACGACGACGGGAACTTCGTCGAGGAACGGCACGACCAGCGGCAGCGCGGGCGTCGCCACCGTCGGGGGCGGACTCGCGACGACCAAGTCCCACGCCGGCGGCGGCGGCGGCGGCTCGACGACGACGACCTCGATCGGCGGCGCCGCCACCTTGAGCACGGCCTCGTCGACGACCAGCGGCCGTGGCGTTTCGACCGACACCTCGACCGCCAGCGGCGGCGGCGGCGGCACGGCCACCGCGATCAGCGGCGGCATCGGCGGCAGCAACACCGGCGCCGATTAAAGCCTCAGGACGGCCGGCGTCTTTGGCGCCGGCGTCGCGGCGCGTCCGCAGAAGCAGTCTGGCCTCGCGGCCAGGCTGTTTTTCTTTGATTGAAGCGACGAAGGGCCCCCCAACTCGTCACGGCGAACCAAGCGACGCTGCCTGAGTTGGCGCGACCAGGCAGCGCCGCTTGGATCGCCAACCTCGCGAGCGGTTCCATTCGAACGGAGACGGCGGGGGAGAGTGGGGCTTGCCCGCGGCCCGGGCGCCAGCGATGGCCGGCCGCAGCGGTCGACGACGCGAAGACACCATCGTCGCGCAGCCAACCCGACCGCCGCCGTGAACCCGTGAACCCGTGGCCAGAGAAAACCGAGGCGGGGTCGAGCGCCTCGCCGGCGGCGCGTCGGCGCGAGGCGTCGCCGACGGCAAGCGGTCGCCCGCCGGCGCCGGTCTTCGGCCGCAGCAACTCGGGCGAGCGAAGAGGAATCGGGCGACTCGCGCCCTACTTGCAACCTGGCATGCGACGAGCGTCGCCGGAGGTCGGCTGGGCGACGAAGACGCAGTCCGAATCCGAGCTGAGCCACAGCCACAACCGCTCGCGATCGGCGAAACTGCCGGGTGTGGCCGCGCGATATTCGATCTCGCCCCGCGCGTTCGGAACGACCGCGATCGCGCCGCTCGCCGGCGGCCGGACATGCGCGTCGAACGCCCATCCGCCGACGCCGAAATCGGCGGCGAAGCGGTTGTGGTCGGTGTGCCGGCCAGCGGCCGACGCCGGTCCGACACAAAGCGACGCGAACGCCAAAACTGCAGCGATTGTGGCTACGCGCATGGAGTCGCTCCCCTGAGTTCCGGCGCGGCGCGACCTGCGCTCGCGGGACGCCGCGCCCGATCAGCCGACGCAGCAAATCGTCGACGAAACATATGCAACTAACAGTTGCATATATGGCGATCGACGCGCATATTGCAACCGAAATTGTGCGTCGAGACCGCTCGTTTCGTCGATGCCGCGTCCTCGACGCCTCGGCTCGCGGCGGCGGTCAGCGTCCGCTCGCCCGGCCGGACAGGCGCCGCAACGCTGGCAGGGGACTTCAAGCCGATGACCGCTCCGCTCCGCCTTGTCGCCGTCGCGTTCACGCTCGCCGCGGCGCTCCCCGTCGCCGCCGAGAGCGCAAAGCCGCCGGCGCGTCCGACGCCGGCTGCAGTCGATCTCAATCCCGACGGCAGCGTGCCCGACAAGATCGTTTACGCCGGCAAGGAGACGCCGGTCGCGTTCGTTTGGGATTGTGCGCTGCCGACGCTCGCGCCGGTCGTCTCGGCGCGCGTCGAGCACGGCGGCCTCGGCATCCGAACCGGCAACGCTCCGCGCTGCGGCAAGCCGTCGATGAGCGTGACCGAGATCTTCTACCAGTCGGCGCCAGGCTTCCGCGGCACGGACACGCTGCACATTCTCGGCTTTCTCACCAGCGGCGACATCGACCAGACCTTCTCGATCCTGGTCAAATGAACGCCGCCTGATTCGGCGCGTCCTCGTCGCGATCGCGCGTCGCCTTGTCGCGTCTTCCTGCACGATTACCGATGTACCGTATGGAGACGCCATATCGCTTGCGGCGCAAGCGAAGCGCGCGCGTCGCGCCTCGCCGGTCCCGCAGACTTTCCGGCAAATCGGCCGACGAACGCGGAGGCGATCGATGTCGGAACGCGTCTGCCCTTGGTGGATAGGGTATTTTCTGGTGAGTCCGCTGCGCCGGGCGTTCCAGAATCCTGCGCGAATCCTGGCGCCTTACGTGCGCGCTGGCATGACTGTGCTGGAGCCCGGACCCGGCATGGGGTTCTTCACCCTCGATCTCGCTCGTCTCGTCGGGCCGTCGGGGCGAATTGTTGCAGTGGACATGCAGTCGCGCATGCTCGACGCGCTTCGCCGCCGAGCGGCGAGCGCCGGTCTGGCCGATCGCGTGACGACGCGTCTCGCACAACCCCGCAACTTGGGTGTAAGCGATCTGGCCGGACAGGCGGATTTCGTTCTCGCCTTCGCGGTCGTGCATGAGTTGCCGGATGCGCGGGCATTCTTCGCCGAGGCTGCAGCGAGCCTCAAGCCGGGCGGCGCCCTGCTGCTCGCCGAGCCGACCGGACACGTCTCGGCCGACGCTTTCGCTGATGAACTGCGGGCGGCCGCGGCGGCGGGCTTGACTATGCGCGAGCAACTGTCGATCCGTAGCAGCCGCTCAGCGTTGCTGATCAAGACGGGCGACTGACGCCCGCGTCGTCAACGCGAGGGGGATGGCGCTGAATCTTCTTCTTCGCCGTCGATTTCGCGCGGCGGCGCGACGACGATGCGGCCGCCGGCGAAGTCGATCTCCGTCGCCACCGCCTTGGTGAACGGCAGCAGCAGCGTCTCGCCGCCGTCGGCCGGCGCAATCTCGAGAATGTCGCCGGCGCCGAAGTTGCGCAGCCTGGCGACGCGGCCGAGCGGCGCGCCGTCGGCCGTCACCGCCGTCAGGCCGACAAGGTCGTCGTAATAGAATTCGTCCGCCGCCGGCGGCGGCAACTGGTCGCGGCGGGCGAAGATCCCGACCCCGGTCAGCGCCTCGGCGGCGTCTCGCGTCGCCACGCCGGCGAGGCGGACGACCAGCATGTCGTCGCGCAGCGGCCGCACCGATTCGAAGCGGAACGCGCGCGCGCCGCCGCTATCGGTCAGCGCGCCGTAGCGGCCGATCGCTCTCGGCTCGGCGGTGAAGGACTTGACGCGGACTTCGCCGCGCACGCCCTGCGCGGCGCCGAAGACGCCGAGCTGGACGAGGCGCGCCGGCGAAGCCATCGCCTGATCACGCCGGAGCGGTTTCGGTCTTCTCGGCGGCGGCGGCCGCAGCGGCGACGCGCTCCTGCGACTTCTTCTTCGGCAGAGCCTTGACCGGGTTGCTGTGCGCCTCGCGCTTGGCGATGCCGAGGCCGTCGAACAGCCGCAGCACGCGGTCAGTCGGCTGTGCGCCCTTGGCGAGCCAGGCCTTGGCCTTCTCGAGGTCGACAACCAGGCGGGTCGCGTCGTCCTTGGCCTTCAGCGGATCGAAGGCGCCGATCCTCTCGACGAAACGGCCGTCGCGCGGCATGCGCGCGTCGGCGACGACGATGCGATAGAATGGCCGCTTCTTGGCGCCGCCGCGAGAGAGACGGATTTTCAGAGACATTGGCAGGTTCCTTTCAGATTGGCGTTTGCGTTGCGTTCAAGATCCGGATCGCGCTCTTTTCCCGCGTACGGGAGAGAGGAAACTCACTTCTTCTTCCCCCCGAACGGAAAGCCGCCGCCGAGGCCAGGCAGTTTCGGACCGCCGCCGAGGCCGGGGAACTGCGGCGGCGGATTGAAGGCGCCGGGCGGCGGCGCGGTCGGGATGCCGCCTGTCGGGGGCGCGCCGCCCGCCGACTTCTGCATCTCGGCGACCTGCTCCGGGGTCGGCATGGCCACGCCGCCGCCGAACCCCATCATTTGCCCAAGCTGGCCCATCAGACCGCGCTTGCCCGCCGAGGCACCCATCGCCTTCATCATGTCGGCCATCTGGCGGTGCTGCTTGAGCAGGCGGTTGACCAGCTCGACGGTCACGCCTGAGCCCGCGGCGATGCGCTTCTTGCGCGACGCCTTGAGGATGTCGGGGTTGCGGCGCTCGACTGGCGTCATCGAGGAGATGATCGCACGCTGACGCTTGATCGTTTTGTCGTCGAAATGGGACGAAGCGATCTGGTCCTTGAGCTTGGCGACTCCGGGCAGCATCCCCATGACGCCGCCGAGGCCGCCGAGCTTCTCGATTTGGGCGAGCTGATCGGAAAGGTCGTTGAGGTCGAAGACGCCCTTGCGCATCTTCTCGGCCATCTTGGCCGCTTGTTCGGCGTCGATCGCCTGCGCCGCCTTTTCGACCAGGCTGACGATGTCGCCCATGCCGAGGATGCGGTCGGCGAGACGGCGGGGATGGAAATCCTCCAGCGCGTCCATCTTCTCGCCGACGCCGAGCAGCTTGATCGGCCGCCCGGTCACCGCGCGCATCGACAAGGCCGCGCCGCCGCGCCCGTCGCCGTCCATGCGGGTGAGCACGATGCCGGTGACGCCGACCCGCTCGTTGAACGACTTGGCGAGATTGACCGCGTCCTGGCCGGTCAGCGCATCGGCGACGAGCAGAATCTCGTGCGGGTGGGCGGCGTCGCGGATTTGAGCCATCTCCGCCATCAGCGGCTCGTCGATATGGGTGCGGCCGGCGGTATCGAGCAGTACGACGTCGTAGCCGTTGAGGCGGGCGACGCTCTCGGCGCGCCGGGCGATCGCGACCGGATCCTGGCCGGCGACGATCGGCAGCGTGTCGACGCCGACCTGGCGGCCGAGCACCGCAAGCTGCTCCTGCGCCGCCGGCCGCTTGACGTCGAGCGACGCCATCAGCGCCTTGACCTTGTGCCGTTCCGCCAGGCGCAGCGCAATCTTGGCGGCGGTCGTCGTCTTGCCGGCGCCTTGCAGGCCGACCAGCATGATCGCCACCGGCGCCGGCGCGTTGAGGTCGATCGCCTCCCCTTCGCCGCCGAGCGTCTCGATCAGCGCGTCGTGGACGATCTTGACCACCATCTGGCCGGGCGTGACCGACTTGACCACCGACGCGCCAACCGCTTTCGAGCGGGCGCGGTCGATGAACGAACGCACGACCTCGAGCGAAACGTCGGCCTCGAGCAACGCGCGGCGCACTTCGCGCATGGCCGCGTTGACGTCCTCCTCGGAGAGGGCGCCGCGGCCAGTCAGTCGATCCAATATGCCGGAGAGCTTTTCGGAAAGGCTCTCGAACATCGCTTCGCTCCAGATATCGGAGGACAGATGACGGACGACAGACCGTATCTGCCTTCCGTTCTCCGCCTTCTGTTTTCCGTCTTCCGTTCCCAAACGCCCATCGCGCCCGGGAGCGCGTTGCGCCGCCGGACGTTGACCGCCGGCCTCATGGGGACAGACGGCTTCTCGACGAGGTCAAGACCTGACGAAAACAGCCCGGAATTAGGCGCGGCGGACGCGGAAGTCAATCGCGACGCGGCCAACTCGGCCTTTTCGGCGCATTTCGGCCAGCAGCGGCGAATGGCTGCGCCCCAGCGAATTCTTGGGCAAAAGAACGTCTGTCACGCGCGCCAAGTATATTGCCAGCGGCGCCGCCTTGGTTATTGTCAGCTCCGTGGCACACGACGTCTTCATCAGCTACTCCTCGAAGGACAAGGCGGCGGCCGACGCCGCCTGCAACGTCCTCGAACGCAACGGCGTCCGCGTCTGGATGGCGCCGCGCGACATCCTGCCCGGCGTCGGCTGGGCCGAATCGCTGATCGGCGCAATCAACAACGCGCGGGTGATGGTGCTGGTCTATTCCAGCAACGCCAATCACTCGCCGCAGATCGAGCGCGAGGTCGAGCGGGCGATCAACAAGGGCCTGCCGGTGGTGCCGTTCCGCGTCGAGGACGTCGCCCCGAGCGCGACGCTCGAATATTTCATCAGCGAGACGCATTGGCTCGACGCCTTCACGCCGCCGCTCGAGCACCATCTCGAACGGCTGGCGGACGCGGTGAAGCGGCTGCTGGCGTCCAAGTTCGTCCAGCCGGCGGCGCCTGATCTGAAGCCAGGCCTCGACGCGGGTCAGGTTGGCGCGTCAAGCAAGGCGGCTGCCGAGACGACAGTCGCCGGC
>Ga0255350_1000653_pt1 | contig 12572 bp, 10 predicted proteins | sample HBST25r1metaG_FD_186028 | JGI IMG/M metagenome (GOLD analysis project Ga0255350, IMG submission 186028) | Peat soil microbial communities from Stordalen Mire, Sweden - H.B.S.T-25.r1 | ecosystem: Environmental > Terrestrial > Soil > Wetlands > Peat | place: Sweden: Norrbotten County, Stordalen...
GTGCTGGGCGCAAACACCATCGCCGAGCTGGTTGCGCTGGATGCCACGCTGCGCGCCGCCACGGCCAGCCGCCTGATGGCCTCCGGCGTCACCATCTTTCGCCCCGAAACCTGTGTGATCGACGCGGATGTTGAAGTTGCGCCCGACACCGTGATTGAGCCTTTTGTGCAGTTGCTCGGCGCCACCCGCATCGGCTCCGACTGCCTCGTCCGTTCCTATTCTGTGATTGAGAACTGCACGCTGGGTGAAGGCGTCCTCATCCGGCAGAGTTGCGTGCTCGAGGAAAGCTCGGTTGCCGACGGCGCACAGATCGGCCCCTTCGCGCACCTGCGGCCTGGCAGCGAGATCGGCGAAGGCGCGCATGTGGGCAACTTTGTCGAGACCAAGAAGGCGAAGTTGGGCAAGGGCGTCAAGGCCGGCCATCTCACCTACCTGGGCGATGCGGAGATCGGCGAAGGCACCAACATCGGCGCTGGCGTCATCACCTGCAATTACGACGGAGTCAACAAGCACAAGACCCAAATCGGCAAGCAGGTTTTTGTGGGCAGCGATTCCACGCTGGTGGCGCCGGTAACCATTGAGGACGGAGCCTATGTCGGCGCCGGCTCCTGCATTACGAAAGCTGTGCCGGCAGGTTCGCTCGCGGTTGCCCGATCGCATCAGATCGTCAAGGAGGGCTGGGTTGCGGCCCGGCGATCCCGTCAAAAACCGTCGCAATAGCATCCCCCAAAATCCCCTGCCGGTTCAATACCATGAAAAAATCTGTGACTCATCGGCGTTCGCTTTTCTCCGGCGCGTCGTTTTTTGCCCTGGCGTTGACCGGATGGAAAAATCCCCGTGGGGGAACACCCCGGGCACGGGCTTTCGCATCTAATCGATCAACCGCTCGTCGAAAATCACGTTGCGCGCGACCCGCCTGAGAGCGTAGCGTTTCGATACGAAACCCTCAAAAATGGCCGCGGAAATGAGCAACTTGGAAAGGATCGAAATTGGGAGATGTTCCCCTTGGCGATCGGAGCAATTCATCGGGCGTTGGTAATTTTTTGGAATTCTTTTCCTATTCGACGCATCCGGTCATTTGTGGGTTGAAAATGAAGGAGCGGGGGAGTTTGCTGGAAGCTGAATTCAACCCGGCGAACTCTCTTCAGGCACAATCGTTCGCGGTATTCTTTGATTCGATCCATTTGAGTGAAGCTGATTAATTAGTAAGCATTGCTTCGGAAGTAGACGGCTTCGCAACATCTGCCGTGTTGCAAAGTTCCAGGGGAGGCACCAGTTTGGCATCGAATCTGGCGGCAAAGGGGGCGCCTGACCCAGAACTGAAACCGCGCGTCGAAGGCGATGCGCGTGCTGCGGGACGCTTGCGCCGCCCGGCGCGAATTCTGGTGGTGGACGACGAAGCGCACGTGCGATCCATGATTGGCGCCACGCTCGAGCGCCACGGATACGACGTGCAGTTGGCCACCTCAGGCCGCGATGCCTTTGAAGCGCTGGAGCAAAACACGTTTGACCTGGTTCTGACCGACATTGTGATGCAGGACGGGAACGGCATCACGCTTCTTGAGCGCATTCATGCACAGCACCCGAATCTTCCCGTGGTGATGGTCACCGCCATTCACGACATCAGCGTAGCCATCGACACCATGCGCCGCGGCGCCTACGACTATCTCCTCAAGCCCTTTGAACGCGAACACCTGGTCAGCACAGTGCAGCGCGCATTGGACCACCGTCAGGCCCTGCAGGAGACCCACAACTACCAGCAAAGCCTGGAGCAGGTGGTGCGCGCCCGCACCGAAATGCTCCGTCAGGCCATGGACGACCTAGAACACTCCTACGACGTCACCCTTGAGGCCCTTGGCGATGCGCTCGATCTGAAAGACTCCGAGACGGAAGGCCACTCCAAGCGGGTAACCGCCTATACCATCGCCCTCGCGCGGGCCATCGGCATCTCTCCTGCCCAGATCAAGGTGATTGCACGCGGCGCCTTTCTCCACGACATCGGCAAGATGGCGATTCCCGATGACATTCTGCGCAAGCCGGGTTCGTTATCGCCTGAAGAGCAGGAAGTGATGCGGGACCACTGCACCCGCGGCTACCACATGCTGCGCAAGATTCCCTTCCTTGCCGAAGCGGCGGAGATTGTCTACTCCCACCAGGAACACTACGACGGCGGAGGCTATCCCAATCGGACCCGTGGCAACGAGATTCCCATCGGCTCCCGGATCTTCGCGGTGGCCGACACCCTCGACGCCATCACCAGCGACCGCCCTTACCGCAAGGCGCGTGGCTTCGACGCGGCGCGCATCGAGATTCTGCGCTGCTCCGGAACCCAGTTCGATCCCGCCGTGGTCGAGGTCTTCCTCAAGATTCCCAATGAGTTGTGGCACGAACTCCGCTCGGAGATTACCGGGCAGAACAAGCGCTTCTCGACCTTCGATCTCGCGCAGACCTCGATTCCCCCTGCCGCCAAGATTCCTAATCCCGGAGACTGACCGGGCGTTGTTTTCCCTTTTGAAATGAGCTGTCATCCTGAGCAACTGACTCGCGCACGCGAGTTACGGCTAAAATGACCGCCTCTCAAAAGTTCATAGCAAACAAGGCCTGTCATCCTGAGCAACTTGACTCGCGCACGCGAGTTACGGCTAGAATGACCGCTGGTCGAAAGCACCAAGCAAGAGCAGAGTGTCATCCTGAGCGCACGGGGCCCCAGGCGTTTTTCAGGCCCGGGGCCCCAAAGAGCGGTCTTTGCTCTTTGGGGTGGAGTTCGGGGATGGTGAGTCGAAGGATCTGCTTCTGCTCTTCCAAAAGCTCATAGCAAAATAAAGCCGGTCATCCTGAGCACGTCCAAGGGGACCTGCGGTTGCACTCCGGAACTTCCGACAAGAACCAGGCACCCAACCGATGCTCGAGCGAATCGAAATCCTCAAGACCGACATCACCACCCTCGAAGTCGACGCCATCGTCAACGCCGCCAATAGTTCCCTGCTTGGAGGCGGAGGCGTAGACGGCGCCATTCATCGTGCAGCCGGCCCCGATCTTCTTCATGAATGCCGCCTGCTCGGCGGCTGCAAGACCGGCCACGCCAAGCTCACCAAGGGCTATCGCCTGCCCGCAAAGTACGTTCTCCACGCGGTAGGCCCGGTTTGGAACGGCGGAAGCCACAACGAGCCCGAACTGCTTGCCAGTTGCTATCGATCCTGCTTCGAGCTCGCGCGCCGGCACAATCTCCACACCCTCGCCTTCCCCGCCATCAGTTGCGGCATCTACCACTACCCCATCGAACAAGCCGTTGAAATCGCGCTCCGCGAAACCGTCAAAGCCCTGAGCGAAAGCCCGGCCATTGAGAAAGTAATCTTCGCCTGCTTCGGCAACGATGTCTTCACTGCCTATCAACGGGGCATCAAGTCCATCTCCCAATAGCGGAAGATGGCGGCCGCAGTTGGCCCCACCTTGCAAAAAAACTCGTTTCGGACGCGCTTTGTAACAGTCGTCCACCGGCGTTGCCGACCCACGGGGGATGAAACGGGCATCGTTGCTGGTTTAGAGTAGGCTTGCGTCGCCGGCACCGAGGTCGTTCGTTCCCTGGTGCGTGCGAGCCCGAGTAACAGTCGGACCCGGAACCCTTGAGCACCCCGGATTGTGCCACGGGCTTGTCAACAGCCCCGGAGCACGCTTTTTAGATTCTTTTGGATAGGGGTTCCACGCCAGCGGCGCAGGAGGAGAAGCGATGGAAGTTTTACATCCGCATTGCGCCGGTCTGGATGTGCATAAGGACTCTGTAGTGGCCTGCATTCGTCACATGGTCGAAGGCAAGGTCACAACCCATGTCAAGACTTTCAAGACAACCACCCAGGAGCTGATGGCCCTGTCGGAGTGGCTTTCCACCGAGGCCGCCACGCACATCGCCATGGAAGCGACGGGCGTCTATTGGAAGCCGGTCTGGCACATTCTGTCCGACGGCGAGTTCGAACTGATCCTGGCCAACGCCGCCCACGTGAAGAACGTGCCGGGTCGCAAAACCGACGTCAACGATGCGGTCTGGCTGGCCGACCTGATGGCACATGGACTGATCAAGGCCAGCTTCGTGCCCGATGAACCCACCCAGCAGATGCGCGACTTGCTGCGCACCCGCAAGCAGATGGTGCGTGAACGCTCCAGCCACATTCAGCGCATCCAGAAGACGCTGGAGGATGCCAACATCAAGCTGGACTCGGTGGTGACCAACATCCTGGGCCTCAGCGGACGCCGCATTATCGAGGCATTGATCGCCGGCCAGACCATGCCCCAAGCCCTGGCGACGCTGGCCCATCGCAACCTCAAGGCCACTGTCGATGAACTGGAGGCCTCGCTCCGCGGTCGCGTGACCAGGCACCATCGCTTCCTGCTCAAGCTGCACCTGGACCAGATCGACGCCATCGACGCGGCCGTTGCCCGCATCGACGAGGAGGTGAACGTGAACGTAGAACCCTTTCGCGTAGCCATCGAAATGCTCAGCGCCATCCCCGGTGTCGGCGACCTCTCAGCGACCGTGATCGTCTCCGAGATCGGCATCGACATGAGCCGTTTTGAGACTGCGGCCCACCTGATCAGTTGGGCTGGACTGTGCCCGAAGAACGACCAAAGCGCCGGAAAGCGCCGCTCCAACCGCATGAAGAAAGGCGCGCCCTGGCTCAAGTCGACACTGATTCAATGCGCATGGTGCGCCAGTCGAACCAAAGGCAGTTATCTACAGGCCCAGTACCTGCGCCTGCGTTCTCGCCGCGGAGCGAAGAAAGCCGTTTGTGCTGTCGCGGCATCCATCCTCACCGCCATCTACCACATGCTCAAAAACGGAACTCTCTACCAAGACCTCGGCACAAGCTACTTCGATAACCGCGCCAAGGACAAACAGGCACTGCGGCTGATCGACCGCCTGAAAAACCTCGGATTCGAAGTGCAAATCAAGCCATTGGCAGCCTAAGCGCGGAGCAGTTTCTTTTTAGGGCATGACTTCAGTCGTGCCGCAAGCGATCTCAAATGAGAGAGATGGGGCTTTAGCTCCATACCATTCTCCCCTTGTTCTCCCAGAATCGGACCAACGTCAGCACCCTTTGACCGCCGCCTCCCGCCCCCCAAAAACTTCCGTCCGCACTTTGCCGATTATTTGTTCTCTTGGGCGCACAATAATAAATGGATCGAGAAAGAAATACCCCCGGCAATCCATCCCTTCCGCGCAAATACATGTCTTTTTTGGGTTTTTTACCTTATCGCATTGAAAACAAGTATGTTATATCAACAATGACCTCTTCTACCCTGTCAATCTAAATAAGTTACGTGTCTATGGTTTCCGGGATACTCCAAAAACAAAGAACTTACATCACACCCCGGCGTCACAAATACCGCCTGAAAAACCTCTCCAAAATCCGCTCGGGAGCTCCCCGCACCAAAGCAACAAGGGGGGCAAGCCGCAGCGGCCCGCCCCCTCCCATTTTTTGGGACTCTTAGAAGTTCACCGTAATCTTCGCCGTCAGTGCCCGCGGCGTCACATAGTGCGTGCCGCTGAACGTCGAAAGGAAGTTATACAGCGCGGTCTTGTTGGTCACGTTGATCGCCGTCAGGTCCAGGTTGGTCTTGAAGTGGTCGGCGTGGAAAATGTTGTCCTTGCCCACTGTCGCATCGAACAGGTCGCGCGGCATAATCCGCTGCGGTTTGTGGTCGTTGTCGCCCGTCCCCGGTGCGGGAATGCTGAGCAGCGTTGACCCGAACTCCGACGCCAGGCAACTCGCCGGCAACGGATTGCCGGGAGATGCCTTCGCGCCATTGCAGGTAAGCCCCGCCTGGAACTCTTCATCCGCAGTCAGACTGGCCAGATTCACCGCCGGCTGCCCCCCGAGGGCCGTCGAAGTAGCACCACACGCGCTGTTGGGGTCGTTCGAAAGCAGGTTGTAGCACGGCGCCGCACCCGCCACCTGCCCTGAATCGTACCGCCAGTTGAAGCCGCCCCACAATCCACTCAGCAGCTTGCTGTGCGAGAAGGTGTATTGCACGTGCGTCGTCTGGTTGAACTTCTCGTCGTGGTCAATACGGAACGGCAGGCCTGTCTGCCCCACGGTCGCTCCTGCGCCTGCCACCTGCGGCGGGAAGAAGCGCGCCGCCACCGACGACATAATGGCATACGCGCTGATGCCGTGGTACTCGGGAACGCTCACATTGATCGCATAGCCGGGTATCTTCGAGTTGTGCCAGTCAATCGGGAACGTGATGGGCGTGTTGCCCAGCACGCTGAAGTCAAACGCGTTGTGCGTGTACTTCCAGATGTACTCGCCGCTGACCACGACGCGCTTTCCAATCCCCTGCTGCAGGCCCGCATGAAACTCGTTCCGGAAACCCGGCTGTAGTATCCCCGAAACTCCGTTCGAGCAAGCCAGCAGCGGCGCAAGCACCGCGTTCGCGCAGCCTTCGCTTGAAAGAATCAGGTTCTCGTTGAACGGCGTCTCCAGTGTGCGCGCGTACGAGGCGCGCAGCACGGTTCCCGTCCGCTTGACGTTGTAGGCGATACCCGGGCGGGGCTCCGTCTGGTGTGCCGCGGAAAGGCCGTTATAAACGTCCTGGCGAATGCCCAGGCTGAAATCCCAGTTCCCTGCCTTGATCTCGTCTTCAATGTACAGGGCCAGCTCTTTCACATCGGTGTGACCGGAATACCCATAGATGCTTCCACCGCGGGTCAGATCGTACGGCGCAAGCACTGGACTGTAGCTCGGGTTCGGGCCCGACGCTCCACCCAGCGCGGGACATTCAGAAGGATCGGAATATCCGGGGATCGGACTTCCATTCGCGCCCAGGCACGGTGCACTGAAGGAATAGGTCGGATCTACAATTCCCAGGTTGTCATTCTCGTTCAGGAATGTCTGCCCGTACTGCGCGCCCGCCTTGATCGTCTGGATTCCCTTGGAATACGTGAAGTCGGAGTGAACCGCGCTGTTGGTCAGTGTGCGCGTCTGCGCGATGGACGAGGTCTGCAGATTGGCAGGCCCCCTGTCGGCCAGAGGATTGCCGCTCGGGTAGTAGTTGTAATCGTCTCTGCGAACAAACGCGCCCAGGTTCCACACCGAGTGCTCGCCGACGATGCGCGTATACGTGGGCGAGACATTGATGGTCCCGATCTTGGAGTGCTGGTCGGCGTTGCCCACGTTCACAAAAGTTGGGTCGGCGCTGGAGCCGCTATTCGGGCCAGTCGTCTCCACGTTCTGCACGTTCAGGTTGTCGAAGGAGTTCGGCGTCTGGAACCACGACCGGCTGTAATTCAGGTCAAGGTGAATCGAATCTTTCTGCGTAAAGCTATAGTCCACGCGGTCGAATACGTTCTGCTCGTTGCCCTTGTCGTGGAAGACCGCAAACTCCGGCGGATCGAGAAAACGCCCCGAGTTCAATCCATCGACTTCAGTGAAGTTACCCCAGCTCTTCCCGCCATACGCCACGTCGATTCCGGCGGATGCAGACCCAAATGCTCCATACGAACTGCTGATGCTCCCTGTCGGTTTTGTTACGCCCTGTCCGGAGCGCGTTGTTGCCACAATCACCAGGCTGGTCTTGTCGCCGTACTCGGCCGGCGGCGCGCCGCTGATCACTTCGATCGACTGAATCGAGTTCGACGGAATCTGGTTTGAAAACACCTTGCTCTGCTGATCGGTAATCGACTGGCCGTCCACCGAGAACGAGTTTTCCGCGTGATCGCCCAGCCCATGAAACAGCCCGTTGGAATCGGCCGAAACACCAGGAGTGGTTTCAGTCACCAGCGAACTGAGCCCGGAAGATTCACTCTCCATCGGCACCTTGATAAACAGGTCGCGGTCCACGTCGGTATGGAAGGTCGGGTCGTCCGTAACCAGGTCGCCCGCACCGCCTTCCACCGTCACCGTCTGGTCGGCTGTGGCAATCTGAAGCACCAGCTTCACGCTCGTTCCCACCGCCGAGTGAATCTCAACTGCCTTGCGCATCGAAGCAAAACCGTTCGCTGCCACCGCGATCTGGTAGTTGTTGAAGGTCACATTGTCAAAGGCGAACTGGCCGCCGCCGTCTGAAATCGCACTGCGGTCCACGCCGCTTGCTGGGTTGGTCAAATGCAACGTGGCGCCGGGAATCACTGCGCCCGAAGGGTCGGTCACCGTGCCGCGAATCGCGCCGGCGTTGCCGCCCTGTGCCGGCGCTGAAAGCGCCGCGAAGATCATCACGAAGATAGGAAGTATACGAAAAATCGTGCCGCGAATGAGCGACATAAAAGCCTCCAAAAAATGGCTGAATAATTCAGGAACCGGCCGCGGGGGAAATGCGCGGAGAACTCATCTGCATTCGAGGGGCATTTTCGCTTCGCCTCTTTTCAATTCGCCGGGGCAGCGTGTCGGGATGTGCCTGAAATTCGCCCGTCAGAGGGGGCGATCAGCAACCGGAATCAAGCTGAACTGCGAATCTAGGCGAAGAAGCCCTGGCAGAAGATCGGAGGAGGGCGTGTAAAAAGCTGGGGATGCCAATAACGGATGACCGTGTGCGCCTCAAAAACCGGCGCGGCGGTCTCGATGTGGACCAGGATAATCACGGCTGCCGTAACGGCTACAGGCGCTGCCGCGTGCATCACGATGCACAGCGGGCAGTGGTCGGAATCGGTATCGAGCGGGTGAACGTGGGCCACCTGGGCCACGGTCAAGAGCGCCAGCAGGATCAGGCACACAACGGTGACGGCCGGCCAGGCTCGCAGCCCGGCGCGGCGATTCCCGCGTAATTTTGCCAAAAGTCCTGTCAAATATCGACCCCTTCTTTAAGAATACACAAAATTGGATGCAAGCGAATCGTCCGGGGTTACGAAACCGTCGCAGTTCTTACCCGAAATGAGCCGGCCAACGTCAATCCGCTCCGTTCGTCTAAACTGATGCGGATGCACCGGCAACTCCATCTCCGGCTCCTGTCGAGCGCGCTTTTCGCAGTTCTGCTCCTCGCGGGAGCGGCGCGGGGAACCCGCGCCCAGACCCCGCTCCCGCTCAAGCCGGACGTGCCCGGCGCGGCCACCAACCATCGCCTCATCCTCAAGGACGGCACCTACCAGTTGGTCCGCAAGTATGAAATTGTCGGCGACCGCGTGCGCTACATTTCCACCGAGCGCGGCGGCGACTGGGAAGAGTTGCCCGTGGACCTGATCGACTGGGACGCTACGCGCAAGTATGAAAAAGACCACGCCACCCCAACTGAAGAGACCTCGCCGGCCATGAAAGAGGCCGCCGACATCGACAAGGAAGAAGCTGCCGAGCGCACTGAGCAGAAATCGCGCATGCCTGAAGTCGCCAAGGGACTGGAGCTTCCCGACGAAGACGGCGTCTTTGTGCTGGACACCTTTCAGGGCTTGCCCGAGTTGGTTGAGCTATTGCCCACCGAGCTGAACGCGGAGGCGAAGACCAAACACGGACTCAGTACCCTCAATCCACTCGCCGGGTCCAAGGCAAGTCTTGAACTGGACGGCGCGCACGCCAAGATTCACCTGCACGTGAACGAGCCCGCCATCTACCTCTCGCTCAACGCCCGCGACGACGCCGAGCAGGTCATCTCCCACTCCATGACCGTGAATACCGGCGCCGCAAGGGAAGTGGCCAGCCGCAAGCACGGCGCGCATTCAGCCACCTCGGGCTTCGCCATCGTGCGCGTGGACGAGCGCCGCGCCTTGCGCATCGTCGGCGCCATCCACATGAGCCCCAGCGGCGTCGTCACCCAGGACGAAAACGTGATTCCCGCCAAGGTGGAAGTGCTGCCCGGCAAGCATTGGATGAAGATCGCCCCAGAAAAACCACTGGACATCGGCGAGTACGCTCTGATTGAAATTCTCTCCGCATCCGACATCAACCAGTCCGTGTGGGACTTCCGCGTCGACCCGCAGTTAGGCGACAATCCCGGCTCGATCGGGCCGATCCTGAAGTAGGAGCATCCTATGCGCATGCATAACCCCGCACATCCCGGACGGATTCTCGCCTATTACCTTCAGGACGCTCTGTGACCGAAGTCGCCCGTCACTTGGGCGTAACTCGTCCGGCGCTGTCGCGCGTATTGAATGGAAAGGCCGGAGTTTCCGCGGACATGGCGCTTCGCATCTCGGAAGCCTTCAATACCGATCCGGAACTCTGGCTTCGCCTGCGGGCGCAGCGCGACCTCTGGGTTGCATCAAGAAAGAAACGCGCCAAAGTGAAGCCGCTCATCGAAAGCGCTGCGGCTTATAGCGGTTTCAGGATTGCCGTACCCAAAGGGAATACACTCAAGTCGACGCGACCCCAAGGAGCGGCGACCTCGCAGTAGTGCAGATAGGGTATACCTATCCTGAAACCGCTCTAGCGCACTATTCACAGCGCCTCCGGCGATTTCGCCTTGGCGAACTTCTGCCGCCGCACTTCCCACTCATCCGAGTTGAAGAACCTCGGCCCCACTTCAATCAGCCGCGGAATCATATTGAAGACGGCAATCCTGCTCCATGGCCGACTGTCGCGCTGGCGAAAGCCCTTCTCATTCAGGTCGCTCACAATGCTGGAGTAGCCGAAGTCCTGCACCAGCAATTCCATCATCAGCATCAGCGCCTGGTGCTCGCCGGGTTCCACCTCCAGCCGCTTGCAATCGTCTGAAACTCGCAACCCGTAGGGAATGTCCTCGTTGAACGCGCCATCGGTCGGCGCCTCGGCGTCCGGCAGCTCCCGCCGCCACTCGATGGACACCATCTGCCATCCCGCCTTCGTCCGTTGCTGAATCACGTCCGGGCTGAACGGCCCGGAAACCACATCGCGAACCCGTTCGAAATAAGCCATTGTTGGCCTCCGTGCATGGTTCCAATGGGCATGATTCAAGCAATTTGCCTGCCAGATCTACGGTCCGCGGCGAGTCTATCAAGTAGCTCACAGGGAATGTGTTAGCTCAATGTCATTCGCCTTGGTTCACTCTGACGCTGTCCACATTCGCAAATTCATGTCCAATTCCGGACAGGCACAGCCAGAACTCGCTGTTTCTTGAGAAGCGTAATGATTGTGCTAACTTCTTGCCGGGACCCGGCTCAAATGATTGCCGATCCGCCAACGCGGAGGTCCGCCTTTTGATTTGGAGGAATAATGGTTCTGCTTTTGAAGAAATTCGTTGCGGTGGTCTCTCTTGTTCTCTTCTGTGTAGTTCCGGTTTACGCCCAACAGCAGAGTTCGGCAGCCAAAGGCGTCAACAGCCTTGCGGCGCCTGTACCCACACCGCTGCTCAACGGCAAGCGTGCATTTATCTCCTACGAGCTTGGGGACGTGACTGTGTTCCCCTCTGCTTACAGTGGCGGACCGGAACGAGCCTACAACGAGTTTTTCTCCCAGATGAAGGCTTGGGGCCGATATCAACTGGTGCTCGACCCAAGTGACGCGGATGTTGTATTCGCAATCCGATTCGTCGATTCGCCTGGATTGCCTCTGCCGCAAATTCGTGTGAGCATCTCCGATGCCAAAACCCATGTGGCCCTCTGGGGTTTCGTCGAGCAGGTTGATCCCGCCTTCTTCAAGAAGCATCGTGACGCCAGCTTCTCGGAATCGGTCAAGGTCCTCGTCGGGGATGTGCAGGCGCTGATCACGCCGGGCGCCGCCCCCTTAGCGGCGATAAAACCAGGGAAGACGCGCCTCTCCGATCAAGCCCAACCGTAAAACAACCTGCGGAATCGCGCAGTCGTCGGCATATCACCTGCTGGCAGGTGTCCGCTTACTCCCGCACCCCAATCCCCAGCGCCTTCATCTTCCGATAGAGATGGCTACGCTCCAGCCCCAGCAGCTCCGCCGCATGGCTGATATTGTTCCGCGCCTCTTCAATCTTCTTCAGGATGTACTCCCGCTCATACGCATCGCGCGCCTGTTGCAATGAAGAAAACTCCTCCGTCGAACGCGTCCCCGCCTTATGCGTCAGCGGTGGCAGATGCTTGCGCTCAATCCGCAATACGCGGGGATTCAGAATCAGCACGCGCTCAATCACGTTTTTCAGCTCGCGCACGTTGCCCGGCCAGTGGTACTGCGACAGCGTGGCCAGCGCCTCTTCGCCAATCTCCATGCGCGGCCGTCCGTACTGCCGCCCAAACTCGGCCAGAAACTCCCGCGCCAGCGGCGGAATATCCTGCTTGCGCTCGCGCAGCGGCGGCACCGCGAAGGGAACCACGTTCAGCCGGTAAAAAAGATCTTCGCGGAAGTTACCCTTTGCAATCTCCTCTTCGAGATCCTTGTTGGTCGAAGCGATGAGCCGCACATCCACGCGCAGCGGCTGCGTGCCGCCCACCGGCGTAAATAGTTGGTCATCAAGCGCCGAAAGCACCTTGGCCTGCGTCTTCAGGCTCATGTCGCCCACTTCGTCCAGGAAGAGCGTGCCCCCGTCCGCGCGTTCCAGCGTGCCCCGCTGCTCCGGCGGCCGTCCTGGCTGCGCACTGTGCCGGTAGCCAAACAACTCCGCCTCGATGTGCGCCTCGGGAATCGCCGCGCAGTTCAATTCCACAAACACCCGGTCGCGGCGCAGGCTTTCCGCATGAATCGCGCGCGCAATCAGTTCCTTCCCAGTGCCGG
>Ga0255350_1000654_pt1 | contig 12568 bp, 8 predicted proteins | sample HBST25r1metaG_FD_186028 | JGI IMG/M metagenome (GOLD analysis project Ga0255350, IMG submission 186028) | Peat soil microbial communities from Stordalen Mire, Sweden - H.B.S.T-25.r1 | ecosystem: Environmental > Terrestrial > Soil > Wetlands > Peat | place: Sweden: Norrbotten County, Stordalen...
GTCAAGATCCTCTGAGATCTCCTTGCGCCTTGAATGCATGAAAACGGAAATCGCGTTCAGTTGTGGAGAGTCTCTTGCCTTGCTCAGACCCTCGTAGCAACGAGTATTTACCTGCCATGTCGCTGAACGCTGTTCGCAATTGCTCATCTCGCCTGGGACACTGGGCGCGGGACCATATGCGACTGGTTCCGAGCCGGCTTTGCCAGGTCGAGGCACGACGCACCTGGTTTTGTCGAAAGCTGCGGAAACAAAAACGCCGCCCATTCGGGCGGCGTTTTCGTCAATCAATCAGAAGCCAGCGCTTTATTTGGCGCCCTTGGTATCAATCCGCATCCCGTAGAACGACTTGTGCACGAAGAAAGTCGACACCAGGAAGAAGGCGACTGCCAGTACATGGGTCAGCATCGGGTTGCTCACGCTGAGCGTGACGGCCAACTCAACTGCCAGCAATCCGAACAGTGTCGTGAACTTGATAATCGGGTTCATGGCCACCGACGAGGTGTCCTTGAACGGATCGCCGACCGTGTCTCCGATGACGGTTGCATCGTGCAGCGCTGTCCCCTTCTGCTTCAGGTCAACCTCCACGACTTTCTTCGCATTGTCCCAGGCGCCGCCCGCATTGGCCATGAAGATCGCCTCGTACAACCCGAAGATCGCGATCGAGAACAGGTAGCCGACAAACAGGAACGGCTCCATGAACGCGAATGCAAGTGTCGAGAAGAACACGGCGAGAAAGATGTTGAACATGCCCTTCTGCGCGTACTTCGTGCAGATCTCCACCACCTTCTTCGAGTCCGTTACCGACGCCTTCTCCGCGCCTTCCAGGTGAATGTTCGCCTTGATGAACTCAACCGCGCGGTACGCGCCCGTGGTCACCGCCTGCATTGAAGCGCCCGCGAACCAGAAGATCACCGCGCCGCCGCAGATTAACCCCAGCATAAAGGGCGCGTGCAGCAGCGACAGCTTATCCACGTTCGTGGTCAGTCCGTGGGTCAGCGCCATGATGATTGAGAACGTCATCGTGGTTGCGCCCACCACCGCCGTGCCGATCAGCACCGGCTTGGCCGTGGCCTTGAAGGTATTGCCGGCTCCATCGTTGGCTTCGAGCAAATCCTTCGCCCGTTCAAACCTGGCCACGATGCCGTAGTCCTTCTTCAACTCGGCTTCGATGCCCGGAACACTTTCGATCAGCGACAGCTCATACACAGATTGCGCGTTGTCGGTCACCGGTCCGTAGGAGTCCACAGCAATCGTCACCGGCCCCATGCCCAGGAAGCCGAACGCCACCAGGCCGAACGCGAATACGGCTGGCGCCAGCATCAGCACCGCCATCGACGCGCCCGTGCTGAAGAAGTAGCCCAGTCCCATCAGGGCCACCATGCTCAGTCCCAGCCAGTAGGCTGACATATTGCCGGCCACCATGCCCGACAGTATCCCCAGCGAAGCTCCGCCTTCTCTCGCAGATGTAACGATTTCCTGCACGTGGCCCGACTTGGTTGACGTGAATACCTTCACCAGTTCAGGAATCACCGCGCCCGCCAGCGTTCCGCAGGAGATGATCGAAGCCAGCTTCCACCACAGCGTGCCGTCGCCAAGATTCGGAATCATCAGGTAGGTCACGATGTAGGTGAGAATGATGGAAACGATGGAGGTGAGCCAGACCAGCGAAGTCAACGGCGCCTCAAAGTCCATCTCTTCGGAGTTCGCGTATCTCGCCTTAGCGATAATACCGTTAAGGAAGTAGGCGCCCGAGCTCGAGACCAGCATGGCCACGCGCATCACGAAGATCCACACCAGCAGTTGCACTTGCGTGGTGGGCTCCTTGACGGCCAGCAAAATGAAGGTGATCAGGGCGACGCCCGTCACGCCGTAGGTTTCAAATCCATCCGCGCTCGGTCCAACCGAGTCGCCCGCGTTGTCGCCCGTGCAGTCTGCAATCACGCCCGGGTTACGCGCATCGTCTTCCTTGATTTTGAAAACGATCTTCATCAAGTCGGCGCCAATGTCGGCGATCTTGGTGAAGATGCCGCCGGCAATACGCAGCGCCGCCGCGCCCAGCGATTCGCCGATGGCAAACCCGATGAAGCAGGGGCCCGCGTAATCGGCCGGGATGAACAGAAGGATACAAAGCATGATGAGGAGCTCAACCGAGATCAGCAACATGCCGATGCTCATGCCCGCCTTCAAAGGAATGGCAAACAGCGGATACGGCTTGCCGCGCAATCCGGCGAAGGCCGTCCGCGAGTTGGCAAAGGTGTTTACGCGAATGCCGAACCACGCCACACCGTAGCTGCCCGCGATGCCAACCAGCGAAAAGAGCAAAATGATCGGCAGCGTAACCCAGATCGGTTTATTCGGCACCGGCGCCAGAACGCCGAAGTACAGACTGATCACAACCGCGATGAAAGCCCACAGCAGGAGAATGAACTTGCCTTGCGTTACCAGGTAGGTTTTGCAGGTCTCGTAGATCAGGTCGGAAATTTCGAGCATTGTGCGGTGAACCGGAAGGTTCTTCAACTGCACATAAATCGCCAGGCCGAACAGCAGGCCGCCCACGCAGAACAGCAATCCGATCGACAGAAGCGCATGTCCGTTCAGGCCAAAGAAGTTCGCGAAAGTCACGCTCCTCAAATCCGGCAACACGAGGTTTGCTTCGCCCCCACCCGCGTGTTCTGTCTGCGCATGGGCCAGGGTCGGAAGCAGCAGGCCCCCCAGGGCCGCCGCCGTCATGTATTGCCGCTTCAGAAAGGTCCGTGCGCCTTGCCAGATCGCGCCCGGAATCGAACACACCGAATTCGTTGCAGTCACAATTCCTCCCACGTAATGGTTTTTAAGTGAAGCCGCATGAACTACGGCCTTGAAATTCGCTCCCCTGAACCGCTGGGTGAATCGCCACCGGAAGGCTATCATCCGCATATACCTCTGTCGAGTGACTGCAATCACAGGGTTCCCCAGGGTATGTCCGGAGCGTTCCGATTCGGCACTTGAAACGGTGTAAAGTACACACGTGGGGGTACTTCAAAGATCACCATGACCTCGCCCAACCTGCTTACGCCACGCCAGGCCGCGGAGAAGATCGGCATCAGCTATCCGGCCATGAAGCACTGGATCCTGGCCGGGCGCATCCGCACCGTCAAGACCCCCGGCGGCCATCACCGCGTGCCCGTCGAAGCACTCGACGAATTCCTCCCTGCCGCCTCCGCTCACTCGGGCTCTGGCCGCATCAGCGGCCGCAACCAGCTGCTCGGCTCCGTCGTCGAAGTCGTCATCGACGGTCTACTCGCCAAAGTCGTTCTCGCCGTCGGCAACCAGCGCGTCACCGCCATCATCACGGCCGACGCCGTGCGTGAGCTCGCCCTCAAGCCCGGCGACGCCGCCGTAGCCCTCGTCAAAGCCACTGAAGTCATGATCGGCAGACCCTGATCCCTCCAAAATAATAGTGTCCTATGCCAGTGCCCCGCCCTAGCCTCGGTTGCGCGCGCCAAAATTCATATTGAATCGACCATCTATATTGAACCGATCAGATAAAATCGTATAGAATATCCAAATTAACGGTCGAATCACTTCCCAAAAGGAGATTCCATCCATGGAAGAGCAGTTCTTCCACGCTGCGGTTTCCCCGCTGCGGCGTTTTGTAGTGCAGTCCGTTATTCTTGCGGCAGCGTTCCTCCTCTTCCCAACGACGCCGGCGTTCGGCCAAGGCGCCAAGGCCGACACCAAGACGCCCCCCGACCCCTGCGCGAACGGTCGCGAATTTGCCACCACCGACTGCACGCTTACCTGGCACGGCATCACGGTCTACGGTGTATATGACATCGGCGTCGGCTACGTGAGCCACGGCCTTCCGGAAAACGGCTACAACTATGAAGGCGAATCCCTGATCAACCGAAACGGCTACGAACATCGATTCCTCGTCGCGCCGAACAACCTGCAGCAGACCAGCCTGGGCATCCGCGGCAAGGAACAGTTTCTGCCGGGCTGGTCCGTTGTCTTCAATGCTTCCACGGGTATCGATCCGAATTCCGGCCTGCTGGCCAACGCATCGGCGACCATGTTTATCAACAATGGCCTGCCCAGAGCCAGCTATTCTGAAGCCATCGACGGCGCGCGCGCAGGCCAACCCTTCAACGACGAATACTATGCCGGCATATCGTCCAAGGATTTCGGCGCCATCACCTTCGGCCGTCAGCGATCTCTTGGCACCGATGCCATGCTCCTTTACGATCCGGCCGGCGGTAGCTATGCATTCTCCTATATTGGCTACAACGGCACCATGGCCGGTGGCGGCGACACCGAGGACAGCCGTTGGGACGACGCACTCAAGTATCGCCTCGCCTATGGCCCGGTCCATTTTGGCGCAATGTATAAATTCGCCGACGGCTCTGCCGGCTGCTTCTCGGCCTCCTCAACATGGACAGCCGCAAACTGCACGGCGGAGCAGGCGCACAACAACGCATTTGGATTTAACCTCGGCGGAGAAGTCAACAAGTTCTCGAGCGACCTCGTCTACCAGCACTACAACCAGGCCATCAGCGTATTGAACCCGTTGCTCGGGCCTCAGAGCCTGACGCAGCCCTATCAGTCGACCGCCGACAGCATCAATACAAACCCCATCACCGGCGCTAATCTCATCGCCACCACCAACACCGTCTATGGCATCGTGACCGACAACAACGCAATCATGGCCACAGCCAAATACACGTGGGATCCGGTCAAGTTTTATGCAGGCTACGAATACATCTGGCAGAACAACCCCAAAAACCCGTTGGGTGTGGGCGCCTCAGACCAGGGCGGCTATTTTATGAGCGGGGTCGAAGACAACAATCTGGATTCTGAAAAGCTGGTGCAGATCTGGTGGACGGGCGCGAAATACACGTACCGCAAAAAATCCGACTTCACTCTGGCCTGGTATCAACAGCGGCAGAATGACTTCCGTAGACCGCCGGCCTGTTCGGCCGCAGCCGGTTTCCGCGCTTCCTGCGCGGGCACGCTCAACGAGGGGTCGTTCTATGGGGACCATCGCTTCACCAGACGCCTGGACGCGTTTGCCGGCGTTGCCTATTCCTTCGTGAGCGGCGGTCTGGCCATCGCCATCCCTCATGGCCCCGGCGTCCCCTACAAATCTGACAACAACCTCGCTCCGACCATCGGTGCTCGTTTCAGCTTCTGATGGATATCCACCGAACATCGTCATGTCAACGGTTTTTGGACGAGTCGTCGCCCGCGCTTCGTGGACGTGATTACGCACCTGCGCGTTGATCGGTTCCTATTGCTCAATGCGCTTTCTGAGCACCCAGGTCGTCATGCAGCGAAGGTTCTGCACGATCGTCGTCTTTAGCGGATCGACCAGCACTGCATTCAACTCCTCTGTCGAGTCCAGAAGCATCTCCTCATCCACCAGGAACCATCTGGAACCATCGCCGATCACAAAGATATTGCCGCCGGCCCGCTCAAAGTCCATTCCAATTCTGGAACCCAGCCGGCAGAACAGCATGCCGCCGGGCCTGACCACCCGCCATAGCTCAGTCAACATGGCCCTGAAGTTTTCTTCATCCCGGGCAAAGTGAAGCACCGAATTGCAGATCACCACATCTGCAAACCCGTTTTGAAACGGCATCTGTTCAATTGACCCCACCTGGAAGTTCTCAGCAGGCAAACCGGTCATAAGCGAAGCTGAAAGCCGGCGAACGTGCTCAACGCCGCCGGCATCCTCATCCACTGCAAATACTTCGCACCCTTCGCGCAGCAGATGGACCAGATTTCTTCCGTATCCACATCCGGCGTCGAGCACCCGCATGCCTGGGGCGATGTTTCCTCGCAGAATCTGATCGAATACGTAAATATCTATATGGCCGAATTGTTCCTGAATGTTTAGCGCCACTCTCTCACCGTCCCAACCTATCGCGTTTCCATTTGCCGAACCCTGACGACTGATTCTCTCACTCTGTCGGAATCTGGATGGAGTCATCGGGCAAAACGTCTTTCATGTTCTGCACGGTCGGATCACGCACCTCGCCGCCGGGCAACGGGTGCAGCTTGAACAGCACCAACTGATTGCGCTCGGGATCATCGAAGGCAGCGAAGCTTGCCACCTGCTCCAGAGAAAAATGAGTGTGCAGGTCCTCGAGCGTTCCCGGATCAAGATCATTCCAGGACGCGTACCATCCCGGCTGGTAGTAGGCCGTCTTGGTCGGCAGGTCGTTAATCGAGCCGTTTGGGGAGACAAAGTCGTCGCAGAGCGCGGGCACGTGACTGATAAGCGAAACTTCGTCGCCGCTGATCGACACCAGCAGCCGCCTGCCGTTGGGATGCTCATCCATATAAAGCGCCAGTTGCCCGGCCGCGGTCACGAACGTATATTGCGGGTGAAGCGCGTACTCGACTAGCCTTGCGCCATTCAGTCCGGCAGCCAGCACCGCAACCCCAATCACGATGGCGCCGGCGATGGTCAGCGCTGGCCTGTGGCTGGCGGGCCTATTCAGGCCCTTACCTGCGCCGCCAGCGCCCAACAGTGCCTGCGCTGCACGCGCAATCACGATAAAGCAGAACAAACCCACGACCGTGAAGTAGCGCGGCTGTGGATGATTCTGCACCGACATGAACCCGATGTATCCCGCCACCGAGAGCACCGAGGCGCCGAGCACGGGGTCAAGGAACATCCTGCTTCCCCAGTCGCGCCGCCTCTCGACATCGAGCGCGCGCGCCTTGTCCCTGCCTGCGCGCGACCAGGCCGTTCGCCGCGAGACCGCCGCAAACAACAGCACGATTCCGGCGAGCGGGACCAGAATGTGATCGGCCCACAACCCGCCGTGGATTGACCACGCCGCACTCACCACTGGCCAGTAAAGCTCCTTTGGCTTGGGGTAGGTGTTCACGACGTACATATATTTGTAGTCGCCCCACAGTCCTCGCCACGCCACCAGCGAGAGCCATAACCCGTAGGAAAGCGCGAAGGCGCCAATGGCAGCCAGCGCGCAGCGCGCAGCGTGAAACACGTTGCGGCGCAGGGGCATCAGCATCGCCCACGCCACGGCTGGCAGCAGAAAAATCGCCGTGGTCTTGGTCAGCATCATCACGGTGAAGAGCAACCCGATGCCCGCGGAAGAACGTACCGGCCACTTCAACTGCGGCAGGCGCACGGCGATGTTGAGCGCGCACAGCTCGAAGGTCATCAGCACCGGCTCAAGAATGGCCAGCCGGCTGAAGCAGTAGAGGAATGGGCTGGTCACCATCAGCGTCACGGCCAGCAACGCGGCCCAGCGCGGTCCCGCCGACCGGATGAGCAGATAGCTCAGCACCAGGTCCGCAAAGAAGAACGCAACGGCCAGCGCGCGGGCGGCCTCCGGCGTAACCCCGGTTACGAAGAACAGCAGCCATTCAAGAAATGGCAGCACCGGCAGCGCAACGGCTGGATTGAAGTCACCGGCCAAATACCAATTCCCAAACAGGTGCGCGCGAATGGCAGCGTTGCCGTACCATCCCTCGTCGGTGTATTTGGCCCAGTCAAACACCCACGGCGAGTGATTCGGAAAATCGGCTCTCAGGTTGACGGCGTGCAGAAGCGCAAACACAACGATGACCAGCAGCCAGGCACCCAACAGCGCTCGTCGTGTCCCGATCGTCAATGGCCCGTTCTCCAGAAAAGTCCCGCGTGCAACGCCGTGGCAGACTCTTCGCCCAGCATTCTGAGAACGATGAAAACTGGAAAAGATGACGCCTCGGCGGGGATGCACCGAGTATAGCGGAACAACGCCGCATTCTTTTGGGATTTAAGACCCGCGCCAGCCTGCCGCGAAGATTTTCCCCTGACCCAGGGCGGGATTCGGTCCGCTTACCACCGTTTTCCACCATCGTTCATGTTTTCTTCCGCATCGCCGATGAAATGAGCGTCGGCCCAATCCACTGACTTTGGGCCATGGAGGCGAGGGACGTTGAGAACCATGCAGAGCGCCGCTCAATATCAGCCTCAGCCGGCCGCAAAGCTCTCCCTCGTTGAGGCCGATGCCTCACCCGCCCTTCAAATCGTCGGTATCAGCGCGGTGTGGCGCAAGCTGCTCATGCAGGCTGAAATGGCAGCGCCCCATCTGCAGGTGGCCTCCATTGAAGGTGAACACGGCTCCGGCAAACACACGCTGGCTCGTCATTTATTCTCACGTTCGCCGCTTTCGGGTTCGGGATTTCAGCGTCGAGATGCGCGCGAGTGGCTCGCCACCGATGCCGATCCGGCCACGCTCGCCGGCTTCACTTATCTTGACCGTGTCGACCTGCTTGCCCCGCCGGGGCAGGGATTGTTGCTCGGCGTTCTCCGTGCCTTGCAGGACCGTCCTCCGGGCCGCGCTGTCTTGCTCGCGTCCTCGCAAACACCGCTACGGCAGATGGCAGGCCAGGGATTGCTGTTGCCCGATCTTGCTTTCCGGCTTACCTCCATCCGCTTTGCCATTCCGCCACTGCGCCAGCGACGCGAAGACATTGCCCCGCTCGCCCAGTGCCTGCTTGACCGCATCTGCACCCGCTATCAGCAGCGTCCTGTGTTGCTCGGCCCCGGCACGCTCGCGCGCCTGCTGCAACACCCGTGGCCCGGAAACATTCGCGAACTCGCCGGAGTACTTGAGACCGCGCTCCTTGAGGCCGACAACGGCGTCATCCTTTCGAGTAACCTCGCTTTGCCCACCGAATCTGACCAGCCAGTTTCAGCCCGGCCGGCTTCGCAGCTCGACGACCTTTCGCTCGACGCCGTCATTCGCAATCATGTGCAGTACGTTCTCGACTTGAACCACGGCAACAAGCTCCGCGCCGCGCGCCAGCTCTCCATCAGCCGCTCAACCCTTTACCGCATTCTAGGCAACGAATCCCTACTCGCCTCCTGATCACCGCCCTTTGCCCCACCCATCGCGATGCCGGGGTCAAAGAAAAAGGGCAGCCTCATCGAGGCTGCCCTTCGTAATCCCAGGAACTTGATTCGTTTTTCCCCTGTATTCACAGGGGTTTTCGCTCATCATGCCGGTCAGCTGAAGCTGACCGGCATGATGATTAGTGCGCGGTGTGGTGAGCAGCAGAGGGCTTGGCCGGGACGTGGTGCACCGGAGCCGCCTTCTTCTCACCCTGGATGAAGCCGTCACGCAGCACGATCTGCGCGGTGGCGGGCCTGGTCGCGGTAGCCGGAATCGCCGTATAGGTGTCGTAGGTGGCGTCCAGCTCGTCGGCGGGCTGCAGCTTGTATTCAAAGCCGGCAGCCGGGGCGTCCTTGCAGCCGACCGGTTCCTTCAGGTTGACGATGAAGTCAGGCGTCTTGTTGTCCTTGGCGTCCTGGGTCACGGCTACCTTAATGGACACGACGGCAGGCTCGACTTCGATCTTCTTGAACTTGGCCGGTGATTCGGTCAGGAAATCAAGGGCATCGGTATCGGCCTTGACGCCGTTGGCAGTGATGTAATCCTCCGCTTCCTTGACGTGGAGTTCAGAAGGCGCGGGAGGAGCGGAGCCGCAAGCCGCCGGAGTGGTGAGTTTGACGGTGTAGTCCTTGGGCTTGACGGCGGCCAGCGTGGTGACCGAGATCTTGAGGACCGTGGCCGTGGCATCCGTAACGACGCCCGGGACCGGGGTGGGCTGATTCTGCACGACGGCCCAGAGCTTCTGCGCGTCGGCTGCAGTGCCGTTGGCAAGGATGAACTCCTTGTCTTCAAGGTTCAGCTTGGTCAGGTCAGGCGTGTTGGCCAGCACGTTGTGCACGATCTCAGGCGGCGTGGGCGCGGGAGCGATGACGACGGAATCGGGCTTGAAGAGCGTTTGCGCCGACGCCGTCTTGACGGCATCCAGGCCGTCGAGGCCGCCGTGGAAACGCTTGTACCAGTACTCAAGCTTGGGCTCGATCTGGGTCTTGTAGGCCGGTGGCGCGAAGTTCCATGCACGGGCGTAGAACCAGACGGCTTGCACAGGGTCGCGGGAGTCGCCGGGCTTGGCATAGGCTTCAGCCAGCTGCAGCGTGTCCACCAAGCCGGTGCCGCTCTGCGTGGCCGGCAGCGGGAAGAGATTGAGCTCGGTCTTGTACTCGGCAATGGCGCCCTTGAAGTCCTGTTTTGAGGCCAGGTCGTCGAGAGCGATGGCGGAGTGGAAGATGGGGAAGGTAGCCGCGGTCATCTTCTGCCAATCAGCAGCTGCCGTGTCAGTGGGCTTGGTGGCCTTGAGGCCCTTCTGGCCGATTGCGCCGGCATCGTCGCAGACCTGGGCATCGTTGGTGCGGAGGCACTGGCTGCGCTTGATGGTGGCCGAGACATAGAGAGCCTTCATGTTGTTCGGATCGAGCTGCAGGAGCCGCGAGGCGGCGCCGACAGCCTTGTCCACATCGCCGGTCTTTTCGTAAGTGTCAATGAGATCGTCGAGGACGGACTTCTTGACCACACTCTGCGGGTAGGTCTGTAAGAAGGACTCTTCCGCCGCGGCGCGGGCGGCCGGGTCGGTCTGGGTCCCGGCTTGTTGATATGCATTGAATTCTGCCGGGTTCTGGATCGAGATGGTTCCCTGATCCTGACCATATGCTCGCAGCGTGGGCGCGGAAACGAGGCAGATGCTCGCCGCTGCCATCACGGTTGCCAAGACTAACTTCTTCATGCAGTGCTCCTGGGAATTCTTGAAGATCGAGATCAATACTTGCGCACTCGCTGGCGGAATGTTCAACCGTACTGAATTTCGGTTGTATGCCGGGGTGCCGGATTAAACGATACCACAGCTTCCAATGCGGTGTTGAAAGGATTATAGAAAGGCTCGGCGGCAGGTGACAAGGAAACTTCGAGGAGAACTTTAACGATAACGTGGCAGAGCGAGCCCAGACCCTTGCCCGGCCGGTGGAAACGGACGGTCGGACCATTCAGAGGGCCATGAAAAGGGCGAGTCAGCAGAGTTGAGGGCTCAAACGAAAGTGGCAGCCCCGCTCCCTCCAATGGTGGAGGGATTCTAGAGCCGGGATGCGGCCGGCCGCCTGCTTTTGAGGTGGGTCCGTCGGCCGGCTATTGAAGTAGCCGGACGAGGGCTGCCTGCTCCGCAAGAAAGGCGTCGTGGCCGTGGTCGCTGACCATCTCGCGGTAGTCGGCCTCAACGCCGGCGGCGCGGATGGAGTTGGCGAATTCGCGGACCATCGGTTCAGGAAAGAGCCAGTCGGAACTGATGCCGATAAAGCTCAGGCGGGCACGGATGCGGCCGAAGGCCTCCTTGGGCGACCCGCAGCCGCGCATCGGGTCCCAGGTGTCCATGGCGCGGAGGATGGCCAGGTAGGCGTTGGCATCGAAGCGCTCAATGAAGCGCTCGCCCTGGTAGTCGAGATAGCCGGCGATGTCGAAGCGGCCGCCGGTGAGACCGCCGCCATGGTCGTTGAGGCACCACGGGTCTTCGATTTCACGGAGGTTGGGATTGCGGCCGAAGCGCTCCTCAAACAGGGGCGCCGACTTGTAGCTAAGCATGCCGATCTGGCGGGCAAGCGCAAGACCGCGGCGGGGCGGACGCTGCGGGAGATAGCGCCCGTCGGCCCAGTCAGGATCGTGCAGGATGGCCTGGCGCTGGAGGTGATTGAGCGCGAGTCCCATGGCGGAGAGCGGCGCGACGCCGATGATGAGCGCGCGCTCAACCCGATCTGGATTGAGGATGGTCCAATCGAGGGCCTGCATGCCGCCGATGGAGCCGCCAAGAACGAGGCGGAGTTTGCGAATGCCGAGCGAGTCAAGCAGGAGGGCCTGGGCGCGGACGTTGTCGCGGATGGAAACGAGGGGAAAGTCGGGGCCGTAGGCGTTGCCGGTTTTAGGGTCGACAGATTGCGGCCCGGTGGAGCCGTAACAGGAGCCGATGAGGTTGATACAGATGACGAAGTCGTGCTGGAGCGAGAGCACTGCGCCGGGCGCAAAGATCTCAGGCCACCAGGAGCCCACCAGGGCAGAGCCGGAAAGCGCATGGCAAACCAGTACGGCGTTGTCGCGCGCTGCATTGAGCCGGCCGTAGACGGCGTAATGCAGCGTGGGACAGTCCAATGAACTGCCACACTCGAGCGGCAGGGGTTCACTGAGGACAAAGTCGCCCTCGTAGGTGGGCTCGATGGGTTTAGTCTTGGGCGGCGAAGCGCCGCTGCGGTTATGGGTGTCAGTCATATCGTTAGCTGCTAGCTTCTAGCTCTTAGCTCCTGGCTTGTTCATTCTGGCTTCTGTCTTCTAGCCTCTGGTCTCCGGCACCGGTTATGGAACCCGCAGTAAAAGCTAGAGGCTAGAAGCTAGCAGCTAGAAGCTGTCTCTCAACATTTTCGCATCAGTCTCAGGCCTTTGTGCCGTTTGCGGCCTCAATGGCCTGGTCGATGTCGGCAATCTGGTCGCGGACGTCTTCAATGCCGACCGAGAGGCGGACCAGCTCGGGGGTGACGCCGGTGGCTGCCTGCTCCTCGACGGAGAGCTGCTGGTGGGTGGTGGACGCCGGATGGATGACGAGCGATTTGGCGTCGCCGATGTTGGCCAGCAGTGAAAAGAGCTTGAGCGAGTTGATGAACTTTTTGCCCGCCTCAAACCCACCCTTGATGCCGAAGGTGACGAGTCCG
>Ga0255350_1000662_pt1 | contig 12492 bp, 11 predicted proteins | sample HBST25r1metaG_FD_186028 | JGI IMG/M metagenome (GOLD analysis project Ga0255350, IMG submission 186028) | Peat soil microbial communities from Stordalen Mire, Sweden - H.B.S.T-25.r1 | ecosystem: Environmental > Terrestrial > Soil > Wetlands > Peat | place: Sweden: Norrbotten County, Stordalen...
CCCAACAACAGTCGCGAACTGTCGATCACCGAGGAGAATGCGCTGTCGTCGTGGCGGATTTTTCCCAACAGCGAGGCGCCCAACCATAAGCTGTACAAACTCAGCGCGGTCTGTTGCGGGTCTTGCCCGGCCCGCAAGGAACCCTCGGCATCAGCGGCGCGCAGGCACTCGGCGATGCGCGCCACGACCTGCGCGGTGCCCTGATCCAGCGCCGCGCGCATGGCTTCCGACAGGTCGCACACCTCGGCGCTGAGTTTCACCACCAGGCATTTTCCGCCCGGGGCGTCGTCGGACTGGCTATCGCGCCAGGCGCGCAAATAACTCAGCAGCCGCTCCAGCGCCGTGCCGGAGCCCGACTGCAATACGGCGTCCAGGCGCAGCAGATAGCTGGAAAAATAATCCTCCAGCAGGGCGGCGCCAAAGGCATCCTTGGATTTGAAATAATGGTAAAACGACCCCTTGGGGACGTTTGCGGCGGTCAGGATCTGGTTCAGTCCCACGGCGCTGAATCCCTTGCCGAGAATAATCGGCAGCGCGGTATCCAGTATCACCTGGCGAACGTCGGTATGTTCTGTGCTCATGCCTGAATGATATATTTCATTAGACCGGTCGTCTAAGTGTATTTGCCGCGCCCCGCGATTGTGGACAGGGGCTATTGCCGTCAGGATGCGGCAACGTGTAGTCTGCGCATTTCGCCACTGCCCATTCTGTCGATGTCCCCCTCCCTGTTTTTACTGTTTTGTCTGACTTCGCTGGCTGCGGTGTTTACCCCGGGGCCGGCGGTGATGCTGGCGCTGCACAACAGTACCCAGTATGGCTGGCGTCGTACCGCGCTGTCGTCCCTGGGCAATGTTTCCGGGTTGTTGCTGCTGTCCTGCGCCAGCGCCATCGGCCTGGGCGCGCTATTGCGCGCTTCGGCCACGCTGTTTCTGCTGATGAAGCTGATCGGCGCCGGCTATCTGATTTATCTGGGCGTGCGCCAATGGCGTTGCCGCACACCGCTGCGGGCCAAAGCGCACGAAACACTGCAAAAATCCCGGCTGAGCAGTTTGTACCGCGAGGGTCTGCTGCTGGCGCTGACCAATCCCAAGGCGATTTTGTTCATCACCGCCCTGTTTCCGCAGTTCATCGCGCATCGGGCGCCATTGTGGCCGCAATGGCTGACGCTGACGCTGACCTTTATGGCGCTGTCGTTCAGCGCGCTGATGAGCTATGCCGTGGCCGGACACCTGGCGCGCGGCAGCTTCATCGCCGCCTTGCAGACACGCGGCTTTCGTCGCGGCACCGGGGGCCTGTTCGTGCTCATGGGCCTGGGGCTGTTGACGCTGCATCCTCACTGAACCGTGTTCCCCAATGCGGCAAGTTCTGGTTGGTGCCGGAGGCGCAGTTGGCCCGTAACATCGGGTTCGATGCTAGAACATTGAACAAGCTGGCCTCAATCGTGGCAGAGAACAAAGACTATTTGGAAAGGGCTTGGAATGATTGCTGCGGCTAAGACGGTGCATTTTGACGATAGCACTCTGTGGATGAACGACTCCCGCTGATAGGCTAAGCCAATACAGCGGGCGTTTCGCACTTCGACACGGCTGAACTTCCACCGCTCCATGCTTCGGTCAGTTCCTGACCCGTGGCGCAGATTAAAACTCCAGACTTGCCATCCCTTGTTGTGGTGGCGTTCATGGGAGTTGTCGTGTGCGCCATTACTGCGTCGCTTATCCATGCTCCATGCAGGGGTAGTGCGATAGATAGTCGCACCACTCGCCATAAGCGCTACCGAATCAGTCAACGGAACCGCAAGCGGATCGAGGAATGCTTTGATTGGCTCAAAACCGTGGGTGGCCTGCGCAAAACCAAGCTGATCGGTCGAGCCAAGCCGGCCGGACAAACGTTTCTTGCGTTTGCAACGTGCAGCTTGGTCCGCATGGGCAGCCTGTCCGGCTGTTGGGGCGGATCTCATGTATAGGGCGTATTACGTCCAAAATCGCCGGATAACCGGAAAACGACCCGAAAACCAAGGCGGTATGCCGCTATATAGTCATTTCGCACGCTGAAATAGCCCATTATTGTTCATCTGCAAATGGGTAGGGGCTATATCCGCGTGTTTTTCAACGGCCTGCTAAGCGCTACGCGACTGCCAGGCGGCAAATTTGCTGCTGGAGCAGCAGGGCGCCGCCTGGCAGAATCTCTTATCAATGACATAGCAATTGTTCGCATTTACCTTATGCAGCAAGACGCATACTATGGAGGGAGAACTACTTAATCAGGTTAGAATATATGCCAAATAATAGCCCGCCTGTGCGTTTTGCCCGCTTTCAATCCGGTCAATTGCTGATCTGGGGATTTACCCTGGTGCTGCTGTTGCTGACCTGGTTTGGTATTGGCTATAACATCCGCGCCGAGCGCCAATTGGAAAACGCCAATATCAACCGCTCGAATCTGAATCTGGCGCGCACCCTGGAAGAACATACCCTGCGCACGCTGAAAAGCGTCGATCAGGCGGTTTTGTTTCTCAAATTCCGTTACGAACAGTTGGGCAACAAAGTCGATATTTCCAGCTATGTGCGCGAGGGGATGATTCTCAGCTCCTTGTTCAACCAGTTGGGCGTGATAGACGAGCATGGGATGTATATCCTGTCCAATCTGCCCTTGCACGGCAATCTGGATTTATCCGATCGCGCGCATTTCAAATACCATATCAAGCAGGATTGTAAATGTCTGTTCATCAGCAAACCGGTACTCGGGCGCGCCTCGGGTCGATGGTCTATTCAGATGACGCGGCGCATCAACAAGAAAGATGGCGGCTTTGGCGGCGTGGTGGTGGTATCGCTTGATCCCTATTACTTCATCAGCCTGTACGACTCGCTCGATCTGGGTAAAAACGGCGTGGTTTCGCTGGTCGGCGATGACGGGATTGAGCGGGTGCGCCGGATGGGCAATACGGTGTCGTTCGGCCGCAGCCTGGTGGGCTCGCCGCTGATGAAACAACCCAAATCCCTGGAACAGGGGGTTTATCACTACCACAGCGTGGTCGACGGCGTGAGCCGTTTTTATGCTTTCCGCCGGGTGCCGGATTATCCGTTCACGATTATCGTCGGCGTTTCCGAAGAATCGGCGCTGGCCGAATATTATCTCCGGGTGCGCATCTATCTGTTGTTTGGCGCGCTGGTCAGCCTGACGCTGGTGGCGTTTGCCGTGGCCGCCACGCGCCTGATGCGGCGTCTGCTCGAAGCGCGCGCCCGCGCGGAAGAATCCAATCGGCTCAAATCCGATTTTCTGGCTTCGGTATCGCATGAATTGCGCACCCCGCTGAACGGGATTATCGGTTATGCGGAATTGCTGGAAGACGAAGAGGAAGTCGGCAGTCGGCGCGAATATGCCGAGACGATCCAGAAAAGCGGTAATCATCTGCTGCAACTGGTGAACTCGATTCTCGACATGGCCAAAGTCGAGGCGGGTCATGTGCAATTGAATCTGCAACGGGAAAATCTGCCCACCCTGGTGCACAACGTGGTGAACGGCTATCTGCCCATGGCCCGTACCAAGGGACTGGAACTCAGTCTGGCATTGAACGATGCGCCGGAAACCCTGCTGTGCGATGCCACCCGCCTGATTCAGGTAATCAATAATCTGTTGCATAACGCGCTGAAGTTTACCGAGCAGGGCGAAGTGGTCATGTCTCTGCAACGTCAGGGTGATCAACTGCGCTTTAGCGTGCGCGACAGCGGGCCCGGAATTGCACTGGAAGATCAGGTGCTGATTTTCGAAAAATTCAGACAGGCGAGCGCCTTTGAGAACCGCAATCATCAAGGCGCCGGTCTGGGACTGGCATTGTCACGGCAGTTGGTCCGATTAATGGGTGGCGAACTGCAAGTTCGATCGGCCTTGGGGCAGGGCAGCGAATTCACGTTCACCTTGCCGATCGCCGCCGAAGAAAACAAGGAGACACTATGAAAGTATTGGTCGTAGACGATCAGGAAACCAATCGCAAGCTGCCGGCGGCTTTTTTGAAAAAATACGGGATGGAAGTGCTGGAAGCCAGCGATGGCCAGATTGCGCTCGATATGGTTGAACAACATCCCGAGATTACGCATTTATTGCTGGACGTCAGCATGCCGGGGATAAACGGTTCCGAAGTCTGCCGTATTCTGCGTTCGCGCCCGGACGGTAAGCGTCTGCATATTGTCGCCTATACTGCGCATGCGTTTCCCAGTGAAAAGCAGAACATCATGGCGGCCGGATTTGATGGTTTGCTGATCAAACCCATCACGCGCGCGGCCTTGCTCGAGTCGCTGGGCATGGCCTGAAACCATGGATTCTAATTCTGGTGTTATGGTAATTTTATTATCATATGAGTTGCATTTCATTGTCGGCCTATGATTAACTCTTGGCTGTAACCTTTACTCGCTCTCCTGTATCGCCGTGGCGCCGCGCTTGGCTGGCGCCCGGGTACAGACATCTGAATAAGTCGAAAACATGCACGCAATCAGCTGGATGCAGGGCCTGTTGCCGTTGGACTGGATGTTGCTGCTGCTGGCGGCATGGCTGGCGATAGGCGTGCTCGGCGTGGCTTTTCTGCAGCGCTTTACTCTGGTGGCCAAAGTCTTGTTTCCGCTCGGGGCGCTGGTGTCGCTGGGGCTGTGCCTGAGCGCAGCCTGCGCCATCGGGCACAACCCGGAAGTGGCCATGCTGCCGCTGGGCTTGCCCGGGCTGCCGTTTCACCTGCGGCTGGATAATCTTTCGGCGATTTTTCTGCTGGTACTCGGCGCGGTCTCGGTCGGCGTGTCCCTGTTTGCTTCCGGTTATTTTCGCAAGGGTGACGGCACGGCGCCCGGGCTGCTGTGTCTGGAATACCATCTGTTTTTGACCAGTATGGCCATGGTGTTGCTGGCCGATGACGCTTACGTCTTCATGGTGATGTGGGAGTCCATGGCCATGTCGTCGTTCTTGCTGGTGATCACCAATCACCGCATCGGAGAAATCCAGCGCGCGGGCTATCTCTACCTGCTGTTGGCGCATATCGGGGCGATTGCCATCCTGCTGTGTTTTGGCGTATTGCAGATGCATAGTGGCGACTACCGCTTCGCCAGCATGCGCGTTCAGCACCTGTCGCCGTTCTGGGCTTCTACCGTGTTCTTGCTGGCGCTGTTCGGTTTTGGCGCCAAGGCCGGAATTGTCCCCCTGCATGTGTGGTTGCCCGAGGCGCATCCGGCGGCGCCGTCGCCGGTGTCGGCGCTGATGAGCGCGGTGATGCTGAAAACCGCGGTCTACGGCCTGCTGCGCGTCAGCATGGACCTGCTGTCGTTTCAGTTGTGGTGGTGGGGCGCCCTGCTGCTGGTGCTCGGGCTGTTTACCGCGCTGTTCGGCGTGGTGTTCAGCGCGGTGCAGGTCGATATGAAGCGGCTGCTGGCCTATTCGTCGATTGAAAATATCGGGCTGATCATGGTGGGCATCGGCCTGTCCATGCTGTTCCATGTCTATCAGATGCCCGGACTGGCGGCCCTGGCGCTGACCGCCAGCCTTTATCATGTCGCCAGCCACGCGGCGTTCAAAAGCCTGCTGTTTGTCTGCACCGGATCGGTGCTGCATGCCACCGGCGAGCGCAATCTCGGTCACCTGGGCGGTTTGATCCGCTTCATGCCCTGGGTCGCCTGGCTGTCGCTGCTGGGCGCGCTGGCCAGCGCCGGTCTGCCGCCGTTGGGCGGCTTTGTTTCCGAATGGCTGCTGTTGCAGAGCTTTCTGTTTACCCCGGGGCTGCCGAACAATTTCCTGAACATGCTGATTCCGGTGGTGGCGGCGGCCATTGCCATGATCGCCGCGCTGGCGGGCTACACCATGGTGAAGTTTTTCGGGGTGGTGTTTCTTGGCCAGCCGCGCGAAGACAAACTGGCGCAAGCCCATGATGCCAGCCGCCTCGAGAAAATCGGCATGTCCTGGCTGGCGGGGCTGACCCTGTTGCTGGGTCTGGCGCCAACCCAGATGATTCATCTGCTCAGCCCGGCGGTGCGCCAGCTGGCCTGGTATGACCTGGGCAGCGCCGTGAGCCACAACAGTGTCTGGTTGCTGGCGCCCATCTCGGTGGAGCGCGCCAGTTATGGTCCGGTGATCTTTTTCTTTGGCGTGGCCGGTAGCTGTGCCCTGGCCTACCTGCTGGTGCGGCGCTTCTATCACGGCGGTTCGCGCCGGGTACGGCCGTGGGACTGCGGCTTCAGTGGGCAAGACGCGCGCATGCAGGATACCGCCGAAGGCTTTGGCCAGCCGATACGCCAGATTTTCGCGCCTTTCTTTCGCGTCGACCTCGAGCAGCCCTCGCCGTTTGACCGCAAACCGCGCTATCGCATCAAGGTCGAGGACCATTTCTGGTACTGGCTGTATTTGCCGGTATGCCGTCTGATCGAGTCGATTTCACGCCAGGTGGGGCGCATGCAGCAGGGGCGGATTTCGGTCTACCTGCTCTACAGCTTCCTCACGCTGATCACGCTGCTGCTGGTGGTGACGCAATGAATCTCTATGGAGTGATGTACCAGACCCTGGATGTGTTGCTGGCCCTGCTGCTGGCGCCCTTGCTCAGCGGCTGGGTCAACCAGTGGCGCGCCTGGCTGCAGAACCGCAGCGCGCCCAGCCTGCTGCAACCGTATCGCGTGCTGCATAAATTGTTCGGCAAGGAGCTGGTGTGCGCCGAGCACGCCTCGCCGCTGTTCATGCTGGTGCCTTATCTGGTGTTTGGCTGCATGCTGCTGGCCAATGCAATCGTGCCCATGCTGTCGACCAATCTCCCCCTGGCCTCGGCTGCCGATGCGATCGCGCTGGTGGGGCTGTTTGCGATTGCGCGCACCTTCATCGCCCTGGCGGCGATGGATATCGGCACCGCCTTTGGTTCGCTGGGGGCGCGGCGCGAAATGCTCATCGGTTTTCTGGCCGAACCGGCCTTGCTCACCGTGCTGTTCTGCTCGTCGCTGATTACCCGCACCACCTCGCTGGTCAGCATGTCGGCGATCATGACCCACCACCCCTTCGAAATTTATCCCAGCCTGGCGTTTGCCGGCGTGGCGTTCACCATTGTCTCCCTGGCCGAGAACGGCCGTATTCCGGTGGATAATCCGACCACCCACCTGGAATTGACCATGATCCATGAGGCTCTGATCCTGGAATATTCCGGCCGCCATCTGGCGCTGCTGGAATGGGCCGCCAGTCTGAAGCTGCTGGCCTATTCCTGCATTGGCCTGGTGATCTTCTTTCCCTGGGGGGTGGCGACCGATACCTCGGCGCACAGTCTGTTGCTGGCCATGGCGTGGCTGGTCTTCAAACTGGCGATAGGCGGGGCTCTGCTGGCGATGATAGAAATCTTCAGCGCCAAGATGCGTATCTTCCGGGTGCCGGAATTTCTGGCCACCGCCTTTATGTTCGCTGTGATGGGCATGCTGGTTCACTTTCTGCTGGGGGCCTGAATGACCAATCTCAACGGACAAATCATCAATCTGCTGGCATCGGTGCTGCTGATCATGTCGTTCGGCATGCTGTCGCAACGGCGCATCCTGTCGCTGATCCGCCTGTTTACCCTGCAGGGGCTGACCCTGGTGGCGACCACGGCGCTGATCGCCTATTCGACCCATCAGCCCGAGCTGTATTATTCGGCCGGGCTGACGCTGATCCTGAAAGTGCTGTTGATCCCGACTTTGCTGCATCGCCTGATCAACCATCTGAATGTGCGCTGGGATACCGAAACCCTGATCAATATTCCGACCACCATGATGATAGGCATCGTGCTGGTGATCTTTGCCTTCAATCTGGCGGCGCCGATCTCCAGTCTGTCGGCGTCGATCGCCCGCAGCAGTCTGGGTATTGCCCTGGCCTGCGTGTTGCTGTCGTTTCTGATGATGATTACCCGCTCCAAGGCGGTGCCTCAGGTGATCGGTTTTCTATCGATGGAAAACAGCCTGTTTTTTGCCGCGACGGCAACCGTGTACGGCATGCCCATGGTGGTTGAACTGGGGATTGCGCTGGATGTGCTGGTGGGCATTCTGATTCTGGGGGTGTTCATGTTCCAGATCCGGGAGCGCTTCGACAGTCTGGACATCAGTCATCTGGAAACGTTGAAAGAAGAATAATTGATGAGCCCATTATTGCTGTTGTTCGCCTCGCCACTCTGCGGCGCGCTGATCCTGGCGCTGTGCGGGGAGCGGCGCTGGGCTCCGCGGCTGAATTCGCTGTGCAGCCTGGTGACGCTGCTGGCGGCCATGCTGTTGACGCAGCGGGTGATCGCGCACGGACCGCTGCTGCTGTACAGGCAGCAATTTTTCATCGATCCGCTCAACGTGTTTCTGGTCAGCCTGACGGCTTTTGTCGCCTGGACCACCTCGCTGTTTTCCTGCGTCTACATGAAGGGCGAGCGCGAGCACGGGCGCATGACCCGTGGACGCCTGCGTCTGTATCACTCCATGTACCAGTTGTTCAGCTGCACCATGCTGCTGGCCTTGACCACCAATAATATGGGTCTGCTGTGGGTGGCGATGGAGGCCGCGACGCTGACCACGGTGATGCTGGTCAGCGTGTATCGCACCGCCGCCAGCCTGGAAGCCGCGTGGAAATATTTCATTCTGTGCGGCGTGGGCATCGCCCAGGCGTTGTTTGGCACCATCCTGCTCTATCTGGCGGCTGACCGGGTTATCGGCGCCGGCAGCGGCTCTCTGCTCTGGACTCATCTGGCGCTGGTCAAGGGGCAGATGGAACCGACCATCATGTCGCTGGCGCTGGTGTTCTTGCTGGTCGGCTACGGTACCAAGGTCGGTCTGGTGCCTTTGCACAACTGGTTGCCGGACGCGCATGCCGAAGGCCCGACCCCGATCTCCGCCGTGCTGTCCGGCCTGTTGCTGAATGTGGCCCTGTACGCCGTATTGCGCTGCAAGGTGCTGGCGGACGGCGCGCTGCACAATCACCTGGCCGGAGACATGATGATCGGCTTTGGCCTGATCTCGGTGCTGAGCGCGGCTTTTTTCCTGTCGCGGCAAAAAGACATCAAGCGCATGTTTGCCTATTCGTCGATAGAACATATGGGGCTGATTACCTTTGCCTTCGGCATTGGCGGCCCGGTGGCCAATTTCGCCGGTCTGTTGCACATGACCGTGCATTCTCTGGTGAAATCCGGGATCTTTTTTGCCGTCGGCCATGCGGTGCAAAAAACCGGCAGCCAGTCCATGGAGCAGATCCGCGGCCTGATGAGCAGCAGCCCGACCGTCGGGTGGGGCCTGATGCTGGGATCGCTGGCGATTCTGGGCATGCCGCCGTTTGGCGTGTTTACCAGCGAGTTTCTGATTCTGACCACCACCATGCGCGAATTGCCCTGGGCCACGCCCTTGCTGCTGCTGGCGCTGGCCGTGGCCTTTGCCTCGGTGTTGCATAAAGTGATGCCCATGGTGTTTGGCGAGGGCGATGGCCAAAAATTGGCGCATGCGCCGGCCCTGATTCCGGTTTTTGTCCATCTCGGACTGGGACTGATGCTGGGGCTGTATATTCCGCCGCACCTGCTGGCCTGGTATCAGCAAGCCGCGCACATGATAGGGGGCTGAGATGAGACTCTGTGGCATAGATGCGCCATTCGAGCGTTTTCCGGCGCCGCTGCCGATGTGGCGCGCCAAGATTTCCAGGGAACAATGGCTGAGCGCCGCCGTGGCGGTCAAGGATGGCGGCGGCCGCTTGTTGTCGCTCTGGGGCGCCGATTATCGCAGCATGGACGGCAGTTTTGCGATTTCCGTGGCCTATGTGGTGGGGGAGGGGCTGGTGTGGCTGATCCTGCCCCTGGTCGCCGACATGCCTTATCCCGATTTGAGCGCGGTGTTTCCGGCCGCCGCGCGCATGCAGCGCGCGGTGGCCGATCTGCTGGGCTTGCAGGCCGGCGGCGCCAGCGATACCCGGCCATGGCTGCGCCATGATGCCTGGCCGGCGGATTATTTTCCGCTGCGTCAGCAGGCGGATGGTCATGAGCAGTTTCCCGACCAGGCTGCCGAGCCCTATGCCTTTGTGCGCGTGGAGGGCGATGGCGTGCACGAGATCGCTGTCGGTCCGGTGCACGCCGGGATTATCGAACCCGGACATTTTCGCTTTTCCGTGGTGGGAGAAAAGGTGTTGCGCCTGGAAGAACGTCTGGGCTACACCCACCGCGGCATAGAAAAACAGTTCGGACATACCGCGCCGCTGGAGGGACATCGCCTCGCAGGGCGCATCAGCGGCGATTCAACCGTCGCCTATGCCTGGGCCTATTGCATGGCGCTGGAATCGATAGGCCAGAGCGAGATCCCGACTTGCGCCCAGTGGACGCGGGCGTTGTTGCTGGAGCGCGAACGCGTCGCCAATCATCTGGGCGACCTGGGGGCATTGGGCAACGATGCCGGCTTCTCTTTCGGTCTGAGCCAGTTTTCCATGTTGAAGGAAAACTGCTTGCGCCTTAACCAGCGCAGCTTCGGTCATCGCCTGATGATGGATTGCATCGTGCCGGGCGGCAGCACCGTGGTGATCAAGCCGCGGATGCTTGAGGCTCTGGCGCTGCAGTGCGAGGAACTCGCTTATGAAGTCAGTCAACTGCAACTGATATACGAAGAGCACGCCGGACTGCAGGATCGCTTTATCCAGGCCGGGCGGGTCAGACCGGCGCTGGCGGCCGAGTTGGGCCTGTGCGGCTTGGCGGGGCGCGCCAGCGGACAAGCGATGGACCTGCGCGCCGACCAGCCGTGGACGCCTTATGCTGAGCTCGAGGTCAAAATGGCCACGCACCGCAATGGCGACGTGGCGGCGCGCGTGATCGTGCGCTTTGAAGAAGTATTTGAATCCCTGCGGCTGATCCGTGAGATTTGTGAGCGCCTGGGCAGTATGCAAGTTGAGCCCAATCGCCCCCCGGTGCATCTGCACGGCTGCGGCATGGGCTGGGTCGAGGGCTGGCGCGGTGAAGTGCTGATCGCACTGGACGTGCGTGAAGGCCGGATATTGCGCTGCCATGCCCATGATCCATCCTGGCATAACTGGCCGCTGCTGGAGCACGCCATCATCGGCAACATCGTACCGGATTTTCCTTTGATCAATAAATCCTTCAACCTCAGCTATGCGGGGCATGACCTCTGATGTGGACTGTGATCAAGCAAATCGCGCGCAGTGGTTGGCGCAGCGAAGCCGCCCCGCAAACCGACGATAGCCTGTGTCTGGCGCCGGGGCGCATCCAGACGGAAATTCTGCGCACCCTGGGGCGCGCGCTGATGATCCGCCAGGTGGACGCCGGATCGTGCAATGGGTGCGAACTGGAGATTCAGGCGCTGAGCAACCCCTGTTACAATCTCGAGGGCCTGGGGATCAAGTTTGTCGCCAGCCCGCGCCATGCCGACATGCTGCTGGTGACCGGCCCGGTGACCAAACACATGGCAAGCGCCCTGCGCCGCACCTACGAGGCCATGCCGGAACCGCGGCTGGTGGTGGCTGCCGGCGATTGCGGCTGCAATGCCGGGATATTTGATGCGCGTTATGCCTGTGGCTGCGGTGTGGCCGACATTCTGCCGGTGGACGTGGCCATCACCGGTTGCCCGCCGCCACCGCTGGAACTGCTGCGCGCGATTCTGACCGCGGTGCAGCATGGCGCCGCGAAAAAATAGCATAGACAGTCTGGATTGACGAAACAAGGCGCTCTACCCGTATATGGAAAACAAAACCGCACGTCTGACGATCTTGATCGATCCGACCAAGAAAAAAGCCTTCGAGGAATTGTGTTCAGCACAAGACCTGACCCCTTCGCAGGTGGTGCGTCAGCTGATTCGCGACTATCTTGAACTACATGATGTCGATTATGCCGCCAAGAACCCGCTCGGAAAAATCAAGGTCAAGGCTGACAGATAATTCTGCCAGCGCGTCGCCACGCTCCTGTTGATCTGACAGGAGTTGCTCATGCTTACCCTCTGCGCCCAGCAGTCCCTCGCCTCCCTGCGCGATAGCGCGCATTTTCACTGGATGTTGCTGCCGCTTTTGCTGCTGGTGCTCTACGCCTATGCGGAACAGCTTGCCGGCCAACGCTGGTCTGTGCTGCTGGGGGCGTTGACCTTCTGGCTGATGGACTGCAACTACGAAATTTTCAATGCCCTTCTGGCGCGGCTAAGCGGTTTTGCCCCGCTATGGGCCACCCCGGGCGCCTCCGCCTGGGGGTTGCTGATCGGCCTGAACAGTGAAATCTCCCTGATGTTCGCCATCATGGGCCTGCTGGCCATGCGGCTGTTGCCGGCAGACCCACAGCTGTCGCTGTGCGGCATGAATAACCGCTGGTTTTTTGCTCTGCTCAATGCGCTGCTGTGTCTGCTGGCCGAATTGCTGCTTAACCGTATCGGCGCCTTGTGCTGGGACTGGCGCTACTGGAATCGGGACGCGCCCTGGCTGATCTTGCTGCTGGGCTATCTGCCGTTTTTTCGCGTGGCCTACTGGGTGCACGATATGCGGGCGCGCCGCAGGCAATGGCTGGCGGTGGGT
>Ga0255350_1000663_pt1 | contig 12484 bp, 28 predicted proteins | sample HBST25r1metaG_FD_186028 | JGI IMG/M metagenome (GOLD analysis project Ga0255350, IMG submission 186028) | Peat soil microbial communities from Stordalen Mire, Sweden - H.B.S.T-25.r1 | ecosystem: Environmental > Terrestrial > Soil > Wetlands > Peat | place: Sweden: Norrbotten County, Stordalen...
GAATGTGACCGTTTACTCTACGCGCAAGGATTAACTGCATAAAGCTAGCTTGTACGGCAGGAGTGGCCTGCCCTAGATCGTCTAGCAGCCAAACTGTAGGACGAACGGCATTTATTGCCGTTGCCAGTTCACCAAAAGGCAGGAAAGTGGCGGTGTTTCCATCGGCTTTCGGCCATGGGAGACCTTTAGCATCTGTTGGGTCTGCTACGGCAGGATGCGAGATAAGCAAGTCTGCTCCAGCGCTTGCTGCCGCTTGAGAGATAATGTCAGACTTGCCAACTCCCGGCGCGCCTGTAATAAGTAACGGCAAGCGGGCAGGAATCATTGCGGCGAGTAAAGCGGTCAATTGTTTTGGCGATAAGATCATGTGTTCAATCTCCTGTACAACAATCTATACTTAGCAAGCAATGTGCCAAACTCTATAAACGTGTATATAGTTGATTTTAATGAGAAGCGATTAAATGCAAAGTGGTATTTATTTTCCACTTTCCCAACAAAAGAGTAAACTTTTACCACTATTCAGGGAAACATTTATTTATGTTGCGTAGAATCAATAGCTTAGATTTTACGTGACGCGCAAGGAATAAAGAGACCGTGACCGCTGTACCCTATATATATGGATGGAGCACCGGCTGTGCGGTCATCGGCGCGGAACCCATAGGCCGATAGGATAATCAAACCACTCATACAGGCTATCTATATATAAGGTAGGACTGTGGACGCGGCAGGGACCGCGTAGCGGTCTCTCACTCAAACCGATATTTAATTCAGCAGCCGATTATTAAGCATCCGATATTTATTCCATTGGAAGCCGATTATTATTTGCTCCGCTCAACTCCGCTTTAATTACCTGCCGTTTGTACGCACTTGCACGCGGTGTTTATTTAAAGACAAGTGACGGCATTTTGTCCACCAACAATCTTCAATAAGCGCTATCAAAGAACAGGCGCAAGATAACGCGGTCAAGGCGCATCGGCGAGCGCTGGGAGCCGGTACAGGCGCATCTATCGGCGCGGGATCGATCAACAGGCCGGTAAAGGCCATAAACAGGCTATTTAGGCGCATATTTAGGGACTGGGAGCGATACAGGCAGCGGAGCGGTAGAGCTATTTTCAAAGAATGGGATAAAATGCGCGTATATCGCTATATTTCATGGTAATCCACAACTATTATTGTCTTATAGTCCAGTATGGCAGTCCATGTGCTAGTTGTCCTGTGTGACGCACGGCTCATAGACGACTGACGGCTTCGGTCTCTGTAGATAAAAACCGGGAAATTCAAAGAAAAGCGCAGGAAAAAGGAATTAAGAATAAAATAAAATAAAGGTACGTGTACAAGCGCAGGAGAATAATAAATAAATAAAAATTGGAATTAAATACGTAGGTAAGCGCAGGAAAATATGCGTAGAAAAAAATTGAGGAAAGGGCTTGACAAGGTGTGTTTATTTGTGTTTAGATGTGTTCATGGGTATTACAAAGCATATTTCGATTAGGGTTCCAGAGGAGATCGTAATTGCGGCGGATGAGGTCGCAAAGATTAAAGATCGGAGCCGTGCGTATATATTGGTGGGTGTTCTTCAAGAATGGGCAGATAAAAAGGATGGTGGATGTATGGCGGTGCAAAAATCGGCTGAGTCTGGCGGCGTGGGGGTTCTGGATATTGAGGAGCCTGTGGTGAGGCCGGTGGCTTATGCGTCGTCAGGTAGGGTTGGCGGGAGTGGCGGGGGTAATCGCGTGGCGACGGGTGAGGAGCCAGATCGGGGCGGTGGGTGCCTGTTGTGTGGCGGGTTAAATGGTCTTCATCAAAAAGGGTGTAAGGGGAGATAATGATGAGCGAGAAAATGGAGAGTTTTGATTTAGAACAGGTGTATGATGAGCAGATTGCGCCTCTCATGGCTAAGATCATTGAGATTTGCAAAGAGCATAAATTGCCAATGGCTGCGGATTTTTTGTTTCGTAATTCGGATGATGAGGGCGAGGAGTATTGCACCAGCTTTGCCGATTTCAGGGACGAGCGCGGGGAAAGTAAACATATGGATGCGGTATGGCAGGTGATTAAGCCAAAACGTAATCTAGCGCCTCTGAATCTGACGGTAAGGAATGGAAGCGGTGACGTGACAGAGATGATTACGATTTTGGGATGACGTGCCATAATGATGGGGTGTTAAATGGACCGGGATGAAATACTAGGCAAGCAGAAAATAATCCGAGGCTGGACGAACGCGGAATTGGTTTCGGAGTTGCGGAGTCCGATGCGGTCGCTATGCGGTAATGAGGTTTACATTCCGTTGTTGGTGGAGGCTGTGGCGAGGTTGCTGGAGCAGAAGATTCCAGTGGCGAAGAAAAAGTCGTTGGCGGCTAATCGGAATCTGATTCGTTAGGAATTAAGGCGACCCGAAATTGACGGGTAATCTAGTAGCGGGTAGGAAAAGAATCATCGGGAGAGATAATATGCACATCATTAAAGAGGATCGCGGATTTCGCGCCCCTGGAATTTTCGAGGTTTACTGGAATCGGTGGGGTGTCGCATTCGACGTAATCTATACCGGAAACGATGAGGATAAATGGCCGTGGATGCTTCACGTTCATTTTCTGTTGCTAAATATCTTTCTGTATTTTCCGCTTCAGTATGTTCCACCGTCTAAGCGTGAGCATTGGATGCGCGAATGGCAGCAGTGGGGTTTTTCGTCTGGCGACGGTTGCATTCACTTTCACTGGAATGAGGCGACAAAGATTTGGGACTTGCCTTGGTTCTCTAGTGTTTTCCAGCGGCATGAGGTACGGTGTGCGGACGGGTCGTGGGTTCCTTATGTTGGGTGTTGGGAAGACAAGGAGCCGGATGGACGTGAAGAGTTTTCTTTTCCGTACACGTACAAGTTAAAAAGCGGTGAGGTCCAGAACCGGACGGCTACGGTTTATGTTGATCGGATGGCATGGAGGCCGAAAGGATTCACTTGGACGGGTTTGTTTGAGAAGGTACGCCAGAGTATCAGCGTAGCCTTTGACGATGAGGTAGGGGAGCGTACAGGATCGTGGAAGGGCGGTACGGTGGGCTGTGGGTATGAGATGCTTGCGGGGGAGACTCCAGAGCAGACGTTACGGCGTATGGAGCGGGAACGGGTATTCGACTAGGAGAGGAATGAAAATTTCCTGTAAATTGTTTGGTTGCGCTTATGATCCGGTTGACGATTCTAGTCCGTTTTTGTGCTTCCGTTGTGACTCGGAAGTGGAAGGCCGGAAATGGTGCTACGGATGGCAACCATTTAGAAAGATTTATAGATTATGTATGGGATGGTCATGGAGGGAATCATGAAACGCTACCGCAAGCCAAAGATTAAAGACGGTGAGCTTCGAGCGTAGTGGGGGCGTATTGATGGGAACGAACCTGATTTGTGCTACTACTGGGGTCCGGGAATTTCTAAATGTGATTCCCATCTTTTGCATAATACTCTAAGCGGTAATGATTGTAGTACGAATTGGGATGCGCCTTTGGGTTCTCCGAGAATACTGTGGACAAAGTACGGAAACTCGTTTATTAAAGAACTAGAGGAGCGCGGGTACGATCTGACTACGCTTCGGTTCTATGTGAGGAAAAAGAATGCGTAAACTTCGACCGGGAGTAGCACGCGCTTATCGTAAGATATTGCTTTGGAAGGAGATAAACGCGGCGTGGAGTAAGGCTATGCCTTTGATTGCGGATAATTTCTATACTAATACCCCGTTTCAAAGAGCGGTTAAGGAAAATAATGGACGATCTTATTATGATGCGCTTTCGAGATTTTGAGTTATAAGAGGCCGCATATGAAATGGAAACAATAAAAGATAGCGCCCACTGCCCACGATGCTTTCACGCGATTGGAGAACATCTGTACTGCAAGGACCACGGTGGCGACTTTGAAAACGAGAAAGTGAGCAAGTTGCCGACTAGGAAAATTGATACGTGTCCACCAGAAGCGGTATATAATTTCGATCATGTGTGGTGGAGTTTTCTTGATTTTACAGGGAGTGCTAAGTGAAACGATTTTTGTGCTGGCTCCGATTCGGTCACGTATGGAAAGAACTAGGAGACATGGACGTGCGGGGTAGGAAGTGTACTATGTGGCAATGCGCTCACTGTACACTGACTGAATTGTTTGATGTGTTGACGGGAGAGAGACGATGATGGATAAGATGTTTTATGGTTTAGCTTATTCAGTTTTAGCGGTTTTGGGGTTGATGGTTCTTGAGGCAATTTTGAAAGGAATGGATAAATGAGCGTTTCCGATGAGCGATTAGACCAGTTGGCCTACGACCCGATGATGTGCAACATCTCAGAAGAGGTACAGGAGTGCTTGGCAGAATTAGTTGTGTACAGGAACGCTGGAAAGCATAATTCGCTTAGGAAAATGAAACCACCAGAATATAATCCTGATACCGGAGAAGAATTAGAAGAAGGATGCTATATGATGGCAACCGCAGAGGATGGTTTATGTGATCCGATTACCGGATGTCCGGGATGCGCACAGGAAAGACGGCGACGTAATAAATCTCTACAGGATAACACGGTAGTCTGGAACAAAGGCTGGAAGGCAACAGAGGAAGGGTTGGTAAAGAAATGAAGAACATTGTTGCAGGAGTTCTTATTGTAGTTGTTTTATTGCAATATGGAATTCTAGTATACAAAGGTTTTACGGATGGATGGCCTAAATGGGGGAGGAAATTATGGAATGCCAAAGATAGTAAACAGTAAGTTTCTTGATCGAGTGGACGATGTTTTGGGGATGGGTGAGTACAGAAAGACTTTGATGGATTTAAAGGTGCTGCGGTGGGAGTTGGAGAGGATGGTTAGGGGATGAGCGAAATTTACGCAAGATTTGTTATGAGAGATGACGGTCTTATGTTAGGGAAGGTACAAGGTCAAGAGTCAGATACTCCTCTATTTAAGCCTGATACGGTTTACCAGATTGATTCTGTTTTGGGAACGCATATTATTCGAGAGGTAGGACCGTCTTTTATTGCGCATGGGAAACCGTCAGGAGAAAAAGTAAACTGGGGTCAAGACCCAAATATGATTGTTCAGAATGGGATGCACTTATACACTGTAGATGAGACGGAAAGACAGGCATGGTTCACCGATGAAGAACGAGATCGTTATGAAAACGGGGATAGGTGGGAAGATGAGCGATAAGAAAAGTGTTCTCGAAGAAGTAATGAAGGATATGGAAGATGGAAAAGAAATAAAGATTCCATCAACCAGTATAAAGGATTTTGTGGAAAGGAAATACGGAATGAGCGACAAGAGATACATTGTTCCGGAAGGAATGGCGCAGGCGGCGGAAACTGAATCTCCAGAGTTTAATCATGGCCAGTGGTTTACTTGGAATGGAGAGAAAGTTTTGGTATGCGGCAAGGATGATGTAATAGTAAGACGCGGAATGGGGATGGTTGAGTTCGTGCGGGAAGACGAGTTGACTCCGCTGGAATGCGAGGATAAGCCTGAAGTTCCAGCACCGCAGGAGCGGTGGACAAAACACGAGGTTGCGGAATCGATTCGGAGAAACTATCACTATACCGAAGCGGGAGACGGAGAAATCTTTATTACAAAGATTCTCGCCGACCTCGACCCGCCGTCGAAGTATTAAGTGCCGGAGGGGATCAAAGACTTGCTTATCCGTGATCCTACTGGAAATTGCGGGGCGTTTCGTGGATGGGAAGAGATTAACAAAATAACACTCGAAGCCTACCGGCGCGGCAAGGAATCAGGTAAGTAATGGAAAACATCTCAATAACTCAAGCACTAGGAGTCTGGTCAGAGTTAGAGCAAGCCTACTACGGGGATAACGGGTATGGGGGCGATACCGCAGAGATTTATGCGTACCGCCTTCAGTCGTATAATCCTAGCGCTTCCCTAATGCCGCAGGAGAGTGAGTTTGGTTTTCAGGCAAAGCAAGAGCAAGCGGAACTTGCAGGAAAGAGTCTATATAGTCTCATCAAGAAGTTCTGTGAGTTGCGGGATTGTTCGATTGAGGTAGAGAGTGCGGACCCTGAGATTTTGCTTAGGGAATGTCTGGTACATCGTTGCCACGTAAGAGTATTGAGGAATAAGTGATGGACGAACATTGTGGAGAGTACGCTGCAAGTTTCATCCCTCGTTGGGGATCGTACTTTTCGTGTGTTTTGCCCAAAGGACACGATGGGGAGCATAGGGCTGGTGGAGAGTGTATGAAGCACGGAAAGTATGTGATGGAGCATACAGGGCAAGTATCGAAGTGCCCACAGTGGCCTGATTGCGCGAAAATAGGCGCAGAAAAACCTTGACATTTCCTGCGCCTTATGAGAGAGTAACAGAGTGAAACCTTACTACCATTGCGAAAAGTCAAATATCACCATCTACAATTGCGACTGGCGCGAGTTGGACGATGAAATACTTCGTAGAGATTTGCTTCTCACCGATCCTCCTTTTGGCATAGGAGAAGCACGAGGAAAGAATAAGTCCCGTACAAAACTAGCAGTCGCAAAGGATTACGGTGTAAGTGATTGGGACGATGCACCACCTTCTGAGTTAGATATAAATAGATTACGGAATTTAACGAAGTACCAGATCATCTTTGGTGGTAACTACTTTGTTCTACCGCCATCTAAGTGTTGGCTAGTTTGGGACAAAGTAAACGGAGCTAATGATTTTGCGGACTGTGAGTTAGCATGGACAAATCTAAACAAGGCAGTTCGTAAGTTTACCTATCTTTGGAATGGAATGCTGAAGGAGAATCCAGAGTACAGAAGCCATCCGACTCAGAAGCCACTCGCCGTCATGAATTTCTGTTTGCTGCAATCCCCTAAAGACGTTAAGACAGTGGTTGATCCGTACATGGGAGTTGGTACGACTTTGGTGGCTTGTAAGGCGCTAGGAATCAGTTGTGTTGGAGTGGAGCGTGAAGAGAAGTATTGCGCTGATGCGGTGAGTAGGTTAAGACAAGAGGTATTTGATTTTAGTTGAAAGGTTTTCTATGAGGCGCTGGATCGAAAACGAGGACGAAGAGGAAGTGGAGACTACTTCGAAATGGTCTCCAGAGGCAAAGTGTTCGTGTCACAACAACGGAGAGCCTTACGACTTGCAAGGGATCAAGGTAACGTCTCTTGACCCAAACTGCCGAGTCCATAAGAAGACTCTCAGCACCTATCCTATCGCTGCGAGTGTGGAGCGGATAGTGAGTAATTGGAACGGGAGAGAGAAAATATGAAGAAAGACAAACTGGTAGGAGTCTTCACTATATGCCGAGAATGCGCAGAACATAACGGAGCAGTGTGGCCGACAGGACACGTAGCAACTTTCTGGACAGGTGGATGTGATGTTTGCCTAACAGAAAAAGGAGTATGCGACGTAAGTGACTGGAATTGGCCTAATGGTAAGCCATCAGAGTTCAGTTTGATGCGTAGGGATTAAGATGGCTGCTATCTGCTCAGAGTGTCATAGGTTCCGGTTAGACGGCAGGAATATGTGCAAGTGCGGGGAGATCAAGCATATATATACGATGATTAGCTTAAATCTTCGTTGTACATGGTGCTTTAAGTTGTTTACGTGGAAGGTACGAGAGTTGAATAGGATGCCGGATGGTATCCGTAGGTGCTGCACAAACTCATGTGCTGCGAAATTAAGACACTGGGAAGAGGAGAGGAAAAATGGGCGAATTGAAGGAATGGTGCAAGGAACATCGGATTGTGGTATCACCGCAAGTTAAGCGTGCGGCTGATTTTCTTGAGAGCAAAGGATACGAGTTTCTGTTAGACTTTGGGTACGAGAATGCGGAGCAGAAGGCAAAGGAACTGTTCAACTTTAACGCAGTTGAACCTAGTCGTAAGTGTTTGAACGGTATGGTACTGCGGATCATGCGCGGTAAGGGTTGGATGACTCCTTGGGCGATACAGACTCAGATTAAGTCACAAAGTGGAGTATTTGTTTGCGATTCCTCTGTGAAGAGTCGTATTCGTGATCTTCGACTGCCGGAGTACGGATGCCATTTGATAGATAAGCGTAGGATTGTGGACTCTAATTCCTATGAATATCGTTTGGTGAGGTAATAAATGACCAATATTTCGACTGAAAACATATTTGATCTTGCGTCGTCTACAACTCGAACCGGAATAGAACGCCTATTATGCGGAACAGGACTGCACAACTGGATGAATGATTGGGATGAGGCTGCTGGTGATGCGAAGTGCTTTGCGTGTGGTAAGAAATCAGGTAAACCATGGGTATATATACTATCCTTTGATGAAAGTGTAGCTATATGGAAAATAGTCATGAACATCTACCCGGAGATACGAAAAGAGAAAAGAGAGCGCGAGAAGGAAGATGAATCTGATTATGTAGAATATCTGACAACGCGAAGGAATGCTGATTTTGAGATTATGCAATCATTAAATCAGACCATGAATGATTTGTATATTGCATTAATCAAATCTAGTTAACGGGAGAGGATCAAATGCCAGACGAAAAAGTAGTGATGTACGATAGCGACGAAGCAGCGACTCGCGTTGATATGCCGGGTTGGAGGTCGCGTCTGGGACACTTCTATCCCGGAGATAACCCAAGCAGCGAGCGTGGAGCGCGGTGGTCAGGGTGTACGCACCAGAAGTGTGCTTGCGGAGCGATAATGCGACAAGGAGAGACACGATGCCGGTCGTGCCAATCGAAGATAGATAGCGAAAAGTATTATGCTTTGCCAATCGCCAATTGGGATGGTGTAACTCCTACTTGTGACGATAAGAAAGATAAGTATTATTGGAGCAAAGACGAACTATTAGACGATATGTACTGGCAACTCGAAGAGGCTATGAAGCGTGGTGAGGAACCAGAGATGCACGTAGTAATAGCAGATCCTCATTATCTTCATGAGTTAGATGGTAGTGAATGGGATGACGATCTTCCCGATAACGGAGATTATGATGGGCTTCCTAGTGAAGTAGAAAAAGCGATAGACGCGCTTAACGTCGTCATTAAGGCGCAAGGACCGTCGTGCTGGTATCCTGGTAAGCAGAGGATTAACATGGAACCTCTTTGGAAGCAGTTGAAAGCGGAACTTGTAAAGGAAAAGAAAGATGCCTAAAGCAAATAAACCAGTCAAAAATTGGACCAATGCCTATTTAATGCAAGAGTTTCTAAGGTTGGCCAAGAAGTTCTTTGGTGGTAAACTACCTATTCCTTTATCTTTAAGGTTTTGTCCGATAGACGGACTAGGGCATACGTTTAGGTATCGAAAGGTAGGGAAACGGCGCAGCAATAATGATGGTTTTGGGATACAGATCAGTCCTAAACTACGGTTTTCCAAGAAGTTATGGTATTCTACCCTTGTACATGAGATGGTACATCTTGAGCAACGTCTCAAGTATAGTTGCTATGGGAAGCGGTTCGATGATCGGATGAAAGAACTGGCGGCGGCAGGAATCTTCAAAGGAATCTGGTAGTAGGGGCTTGACATTTGCAAGCAGGGCGCATATAAAAGATTGGAGAGGCAAGCATGGGGCGGAATAAGCGTATAATGGATACAGAGATCAAGGGTGAGATGCAGTCTATAGCGACTACATGGAAGCAGTTTCGTTTAGATAACGCATTGACTCAAAAGCTCTTAGCTGAGGTTACAGAGGTGAGTCGTAGGACGATTCAATCTATTGAGGCTGGTTTAATTATCCCTCAACCTGCTACAATTGCGAAGTTTGATGAATTGCGTAAGAAGTACGAGAAAAATGGAAAAGTAAGCCGCAAAAGCCTACGGAAACCCAAGGACGAACAGGAAGAAGAGTATGATTTTTAGCAGTATAATCAATCCAAACAACAGATTCAAAAGGAGAAGTTCATGGCAGAAGTAAACATTGAAGGGCTTTCTGGGACTGAAATTATCGAAGATGTTCTCGATCAAATCAGACGTAAGTTAAAGTATTCATGCAATTTGCGTGATTCAGACAGTTATGGGCAGGGGTACTCAGGAACGGTTACATTAAACCTGAAAATGTACGCGATGGACGTTACAGAAGAGACTTTTACCGTGAACATCCCTCAAAAGGGAGAGATTCCTACATCTACAGAGACGGTAACGGTGACTCCGTTCGACGTGGATGAGAAGCTGGAGATTCCACAGGAGCTTGACCTTGAGGCAGTGCGAGAGCGTAGTAAGGTTCCTGAGCCGTTGCCAGAACCTAGCGAGGCTGGAGAGTCTCGGATGCCTGAGAGGTTGAAGAGAAAGTACACGAGGCGCACAGGAGTAGCCTCGTTGGAGCAGACGGCAAGCGGTGGTGGGGCGGTTGATCTGGAGAATGAACATAGTTTCTGATGTATCCGACCATCAGAGAGAATCCTGCCGCTCCTCGAAAGAGGCACAGACGTTGCAGCCTGTACATGGTGCGATGAGCCGATAAACAGGCAAGCGGCAGGAATTGAAAGACTGTACCACCGGGAGAACAAATGTCTGAGATCGCAAGAGGATCAAACGGAGGGGCCGCAAGAGCCGCAAAACTGAGTCCAGAGCAGCGTTCTGCGATTGCTAAAGCGGCGGCTGCGAAAAGGTGGGGTAAGACAAAAGAAAAAGTTCCTTTGGTTGATCCAGAGATTAAAAAGAGTATCGACCGTATCTCAGAAGGAATAGAGAATTCAATCGATGATGTCTTACGTGAAAACGGACTTCACAAGGATTATCCATCTTTAATCTCTGGACCAACTATGAATGTTCCATTTATCTACAAAGAAGAGACTAAACCCACTCCAGAGCCTCTTCCTTCGTCTCCACCAGCCCCACGTAAGCCTCGTCCTAAGCCAGTACCCAAAGCCTTCAAGGGAGCCAGTTCATACGCGGAAAAGAGGCTTGCAGAGGCTATAAGGGAGAGATCAGAGTATATGGGACGGGTAGCGGCGTTAAACGCTGAGATTCCGTCTCTGGTACAAGTTATTAGGGCGCTAGGATCATCGGCAATACCGACTGAGGCAATGCAAGCATATCCTCCAGCGTATCCGATGCAATCATTTAATACGCCGATGCAAGATTTTACCGATCCGGCTAGGATGAACCAACCGTATTATCCAACTCCAGCAATTGAACAGAATCCTATTGATCCTGCTTTGTATAGGACAAACTCTAATCCATTACCAGGATTAGTACCTGCGGCTCAAAATGCTCCTATGGTTCCTAATATGTCAGTAGGGGGAGCGATGGATTTGGATTATTCTCCAGTGGAAGAAGAGGGTCCAAAACTGGCGAACATGGGTGGCGGTTGGGTGTAAAATGGAAGACAAGTTCCTTACGAGGGGAATGCGCGGCAGAGAAATCTGTCATGTATACATAGCTGGAGTGGAGTTGATACGGGGAATAATCCGAATATGATCGAGTCCAGACCGCGCATAGGGGTTAATATGACTAAGCAAGAGAAGAAAGCCGAGTGTGAGCGTATTTGCGGAGAGTCTGGTAAGCGTGGTATTCATAGTAGCGCACCAGAAATGTGCCCGATTCTTGAGTATATGTGGAAGAATCCTAAGCGGAAGAACGACTATCAGGGGGTCAATTGAAAACGAAACTGGAAACGATGATCGAATTTGAGGATACGATTCGTGCCGAGGTTAAGGCGCGTTATCCTGATATGGACGCTGATTGGGCGGTAAAGCACTACATGGACCGGATGTACGAGGCTAGTAGGAAGACGGCTCAGGCGGTGGTTCCGATGATGGCAGAAGTTATTCGGTCGCAGATGGCGGAAAAGGAGGCGTGATGAGTGGAAACGAAGAGCGTCTTGCGTATGCTTTTGAACGAATAGCTACAGCTTTGGAGAGTTTCAATGAAGAATTTCGACAAGCAGGAACTCGATACTGGCCTCGACCAGGACAACAAAAAGAAGCCGTCCTTAGTAGAGTCCCAACCGAAGAAGATAAAATCCGAGAGCGGCAAGGACTTGCAGACGACAGACCAATTAAAGACTGGCTCGAAGAACTTGGCGACCCAGAAGGAGAAGCCGAAATTGTCGGAGAGCGAAGCCGACAGTGGATCATCGACCATCCCCCTGAAAAAGCAAAAGTCGTTGATGCCAGTCCCAAAGCTGTCAGCGTTGGAGAGCAGGACACTTCAAGCGTTGAAGAGGTTGAAGGTAAAACCGGAAGCGTTGCAGTCGTTACCACAGATAACAAAGATGTTAAAAGCAGACATAAAGGGAGGACTAAAAATAGCTCTTGAGGCAATGCGCTATGTAGAAAACGATGAAGTTGTATCGGATTTCCTAAAAACTTACGACAAGATTCCTGTTGGCGATAGGGACAGATTGCCTTGGGAAGCTATAATCATAAAGTCGGGGGTTAATCATAAACACTTGATTGGTGCGATTCGATTAGCTGTGCAAGAACATTGCTGGAATAGGAGCAGGTTTATAGCGATCTCTAACCATCCAAACAACATGAAGGCTAGAGTTAAATTTGCTTTGGCTAATGCGGGAGGAGAGAAAGACAGGACAGCAATTGATATATATAATGG
>Ga0255350_1000664_pt1 | contig 12479 bp, 8 predicted proteins | sample HBST25r1metaG_FD_186028 | JGI IMG/M metagenome (GOLD analysis project Ga0255350, IMG submission 186028) | Peat soil microbial communities from Stordalen Mire, Sweden - H.B.S.T-25.r1 | ecosystem: Environmental > Terrestrial > Soil > Wetlands > Peat | place: Sweden: Norrbotten County, Stordalen...
CGGCCATTCAGGGGCGCTTCGACGACCTGAAGACCTTCGATGACTCCGTCCAACGTGGCACTGTCGGTATGCAAATCGCCAGCCGCGCTGGTAACCGTCATGGTCTGTGTCACATCCCCAACCCGGAGAATGACGTCGACCCGGGTGAAACCGCCAATCTGTACGTCGACCTTGCTGCGTCCTGAGGATTGGAAACCTTGCTGCGAAACGGTGAGGGTGTAGGAGCCTGGGTTCAGATTAATGAAGCTGTAGGTTCCGCCTTCGCCTGTTGTTGCCTTCAAGACAGCATCCGTGCCATCGCTCTTCAAACTGATCGATGCACCCTGCACATTTGCGCCGGTTGAATCTGTGACGGTTCCGATCAAGGTGCCATAGCTTGTTTGTCCAGCGAGTCTGGAACGGCCGGCAACACTCAATAAGAAGTACACAACGAGCAATGCGAATACGGAGAACCTTCTTGCCGGATGCAATGTCCACGGCCTGGAGAACTCATAAGCTTGACCCTTTGGCCCCGCAAGAAGTGGTCCGATTGTCATCTCAGCTCCGAAATTCCAGGCCCAATCGCCTCGATGAATGCGGTGGCGAATACGTTCCCCCGATGACCAGGAGAGCCGCCGAGGCCGACCCCTAGGCTAGAACATTTCGAGAAAACTTGTCAATAAAAACCATTACAGGCTCTAATATTATGTGATACAGTCTGGAAAGATTTGGACCAGCAATTGAGAAGGGACAAATGTCGCAGAACGAAGAAACAGATTCCGCGAGCAAAGGGCCAAAGTACAAGCGCGTCTACGTCGAACTCCGCGGAGCCTTGATGACCGGCACTCACCGGGAAGGCGACAAGCTGCCAAGCGAGAACGAGTTGGTGGAGCGATTCGGCGTGAGCCGGCCGACTGTGCGCAGGGCGCTGGCACAATTGGTGACGGATGGCCTCATCGAGCGACGCATGGGTGCGGCGACTGTGGTTTCGAATCGAAGCGAGCACGAGACCCTGGTCTTCGGTCTGCTGATCCCGGAACTCGGATCGACCGAGATCTTTGAACCAATTTGCCAGGGCATCTCTCAGGCCCAGAGCCGCGGCCGCCACGAGCTCCTGTGGGGCCCATCCTTCCTGGCGGGAGCCAGCAAAGAGGTGCAGGCCGAAAAGTTGTGCCGGTACTACATTGAACGCCAGGTTTCCGGGGTTTTCTTTGCCCCGATGGAGCATTTCGAGGGCAGGGACGAGGTGAATCTCTCGATTGCAAGAGCTCTCGATGAAGCGAACATCCCAACTGTATTATTGGACCGCGACATCGTGATATTCCCGGAGCGAAGCAAATACGACCTGGTGGGCATTGACAACCACCGCGCCGGCTATGTTCTGGCGGAATACCTTCTTCGCACCGGTTCGCGGCGGGTAGCGTTCCTTGCCTCGCCATTTTCAGCGCATACTGTCGATGCTCGAATCGGCGGCTATAAGGAAGCGCTCCATGCCGACCTGGGATCTGCGGTGCAACCCTTGGTCAAGTGGATCAACCCCAACGATGTGCCGGCCATTCAGGAATTTCTTGATGAAGGGCAACCCGATGCGATTATCTGCGCGAATGACTTTACCGCGGCGCATCTATTGAAGACCTTGAGCAGCATCGGGGTCCACGTCCCCGGGCAGATTCGCATTGCCGGGATTGACGATGTGAAATATGCTCAACTGCTGCAGACGCCGCTAACCACCATTCGACAACCCTGTCTGGAGATTGGCTCGACGGCGCTACTGGCCATGCAGGATCGAATTGCTCACCCAGCCGCATCGGCGCGGGAGTTTATCGTGGATTTTCAGCTGATCATCAGGAAGTCCACTGAGGTGGAAGGGCAGGAACGATCCGAGTCAGGAAACAACCGATACAGCGGAAATGGGAAAGCGGTTTAGATGCTGCAAGCGAAGGATAACTCCGCATCTTTCTTGCGACCAGTCGAATCCCCGCCTGCAGAAAGGGACGGATTCCGATGCGAACGCTAAGCGCAAGGTCTGTCGGCCGCTACCCTGTTTCATTGAGAAAAGGCCTTCCAATCGCAATGCTCATTGCGGTTCTTCTTTCCGCATCGCCTCCCATCGCCAGCCAGACCGGCGACTACGCAGCGGCCGAGGTCATGGTGCGGAACCATCAATGGGACGAGGGTCTGGCACTTGTGGAGCAGCTTCTGAAGAAGGATCCAAACAACACCAAAGAGCTGAACCTGGCGGGCCTTGCACTCATCGGCAAGGGAGACATTGAACAGGCGAACGAATACTTCAGAAAGGTTCTCCTTGTGAGTCCAGGTTTTGTTCCAGCGCTGAAGAATCTGGGCATCGACGAGTTCAACCAAAAACAGTACGATGCCGCCCAGAAGCACCTGCTCAGAGCGCGGAAGGAGGCGCCGCAGGATCCGATCGTCAATTTGTATGTTGGCGAAATCGCCTACCGGGCTCACAAGTATCAGCAAGCGGCTGACGCGTTCGTGGATGCCCGCGATTTTGTCTTTCGGAATCCAAACGCCGCTGCGCACCTGGCAGTGAGCTATCTTCAGATTGACCAGCAGCAAAAGGCCCTCGACATCCTCGATCGCGTGACCCTGGACCAGATCGAGCCACAAACCCAGTTTGCGCTGGGCCTTTCGCTCGTGCAACTCGGGCTTGTCGAGCGCGCCATTCCATACCTTGAAGCGGTCGAGCGTCGGTACCCGGATTCCTACGACATAGGATTCGACCTGACCCTGGTTTACATTTCCGCAAGGGCGTTTCCAAAGGCGATCGACAAGGCAAAGGACCTGATCGGCCACGGTCACGAAACTTCAGAGCTGAACAACGTGCTTGCCGAGGCGTACGAAGGCAATAACGAGATTCAGCACGCGGTGGACGCGTTACGCAGAGCCATCGCTCTCGACCCGGCAGACGAGGATAATTACCTGGACTTCGCTTCCCTATGCATGAATCAGCGCTCCCTCCAGGCGGGTATGAAGGTGATCCAGGTGGCCCTCGAGTCTCATCCAAAATCCGATCGACTCATCTTCATGCGCGGCGTTCTCTATGCGATGCAGGACGAATTCGAGAGGGCGGAAGCAGACTTTAAGCTTTCGGCGGATCTCGCACCGCAGACCAATCTTGGTTATGTGGGCCTCGGCGTTTCTTACCTGGAGACTGGCCACGATGCGCAAGCGATTGAAATTCTCCACCAACGGCTGCGCGCAAAGCCGAATGATGCAAGCCTCCTTTATCTGCTGGGTGAGGCACTGCTTCGGACCGGCGCTGCTCCCGGTACGCCCGCCTATATTGAAGCTCAAACATCGCTTGAAAGCTCGGTACGCATCAATCCGAATCTGTGTCTTCCGCACGTCTCCCTGGGGACCATCTACCTGGATGAAGACCGGCCTGCGGACGCCGCCGGCCAGTTTGAAAAGGCGCGCGCCATCGATCCCAAAGAGCGGTCCGCCTACTCCCATCTCGCCGTCGCCTACCGTCGCCTCGGCCAAGTCGACAAGTCAAAAGACGTATTGAACGCCTTAAAGGAAGTCATCGATGCAGAACGCCAAAACACGAGGGAGAAGATGAAGACCGCGGCTGGCGAGCCCGCGAACGAACCGACAACGGATAAGACCCCATAGGCATTCTCGTTGGAAACGAAGGAGCAGGCGCGAATATGGAGACACTGGTCGCGTCCCGCGTTATGCAAGAACGGTAGAGGAGTAGTGATGAAGCTTGGAGTCAGCGCCTTCGCATGGACAGCGAAGTTCGATCGGTCTCATCTCAGGTTGGTTCCGCTGGTCAAGAGGATGGGATTCCGCGGCCTCGAAATCGCCATGTTCGACCCCGCGAATCTCCCTGTTAAGGAGATTCGCCACGCGTTTGAGGCTAATGAATTGGAGTGCACCGTGTGTGCGATTCTGCCCACGGGAATCAACCCAATCAGTCCGGATACGGCAACACGAAGGAATTCGGTACAGCACTTGATTCGCTGTATTGAAGCATCCGCCGCCCTCGGTGCGAGTCTCCTTGGCGGACCGTTGTATGCACCGATCGGCTACCTTCCGGAGCACCGGCCGAGCCATGACGAATGGTCTTGGGCTGTCGAGGCATTTCAGTCAATCGGCGACACGTTAGATGCCTGCAAAGTGACCCTTTCGGTCGAACCCGTGAATCGTTCCGAGACGTTCTTCTTGAGAACGGCAAAGGAAGCGAAATCTCTCTGCGAAGCGGTTGGCCATCCACGCATCGGCGTCACCATCGACACATTTCACGCCAACATTGAAGAGCGCAACATCGCAGAAGCCGTGACATCGCTCGGTCCTTATCTCAAGCATATTCATGCCAGCGAAAACGATCGCGGACTCCTTGGCAAAGGACATGTGGATTTCAAAGCGATCCATGCGGCCCTCAGAGAAGGCGACTATCACGGGTACCTGATGATCGAAGGATTTGGTTATTCCCCACAAGAAGAGAACGCACCTGGGACCCTCTGGGCAGATCGATCGGTGTCCCCCGAAGAGATTGCCTCGAGTGGAGCACAATACTTGAGCAATATTCTGAAAGTTCAAGATCGTGTGCACAGATAGGAAGGCCGTGTAAGAATAATTCGCCGCGGCTGCAGATGGAGGCTCTTGCATTTCGGTGTGTTGCTCGTTGCTTCGGCTGCGGCGATTGACGCAAAGCAGCTACTGTCGATTGAAGATGCCGGGAAATTGGGCGCCGAGGTTTTCGAAAGGACTATCCCGACGGACATGGTAATGGTGGTGGAGCGCAAGCTCAAGACGGCAGTCAGCCGATGTCCTTACACTACGGCAATGGGATTGCCCTCTTGAGGAGATAAATCGTGCTTAAATACGCGGTATTCATTGCACTTCTTGGGCTGGCTGGCGCGGCATGCGCTCAATCGCCGAGCGCTCCGCCTCCAGGCAATGGGCTGGTTAAACATGATTTCATGTATGCCGGCGAGTCGCACAATCGCCGCATCTACATTGTGCACCCTGAGTTCCGGGAACTCGGGGTGCTCCTGATTGGCCTGGTAAAACACCTGACTGCCTACAGCTGAGCGCTTGATCAGTCCTGCGTCGGCGAGTAATGCAAGTTCGCGCTGAACAGTCCCCACGCTCGTCTCGACCTGGCGGGCAATTTGGCGAACGAAGAAAGTTTCGTCGGGCGCACCATACAGAAGCGCCAGAACTCTACCTCTGGTCTGGCCAAAGAGCAGATCCCCGACGGATGCGAGAGGCGTTCTCATTTCGAGAACATCTGTACTCAAAATGAGTACAGATTGGCTAGCGAAGAGCAATCATTTCAACAAGACCGCCGGTGCGCAGGGAGAACTTTGATCATGTTTCAGATCCCAATTTCCTGGTCGTGGGCCGCCTGCCCAGCAAGCGCAGCGCGGCGTTCAGCCTGGAACCTCGATTCCCGCGCGATCGCCTTGGGCTGCATCACGGCTTGGATTTCATCAAAATGCCACGGGCGAAACTCGTATGTATCAACGCCAGCATCAAGATAGAGTGCCAGAGGCTCGTTCGGTAGGTTACCGTGCGAGTGTCCGTAGAGGTGCCATGCACCTTGAGCGTGGTGTGGCCACACTCTCATCGCATAATGGCAAAGCACGATTCTTTGCTTCGCTACGTGGACTTCGGACAGCAAATTCCAGGATGAAAAGAGATGCTGAAGCTTTCGCGCAGTCTTGTCGTGGTTGCCTTCGATAAAGTGGATTGTTCGGCAGGCCAGCCGCTTTCGATAGGCAATTACGCGTTCCGGTCCTCCCAGGCAGAAATCCCCGAGAAAATAAAGGGCATCGCTTGGCTTGGCGCAAGCGTTAACACGCTCGCAGATCACATCGTCCATCTCCTGCGAATTCGCAAACGGGCGATCGCATTACCGAATGATGTTGAAGTGGCCGAAATGAAAATCGGCCGTGAACCAGACATCGCGCATGGATTCCTTCTCGTTGATCTCGGGGCTCAGCGTCATCGCCTTTAAGAAAGCAATCGCATCACGACTCACGGAGCAGTTCGCGCACGATTACGGACCTATGCGATACTACAAACGCACTTCAGAATGCTTTTTTCGCCAAAGGAGCCGTCTGAAGGTGGAGTTTGGGAGTTGTAGGAATTCTGGGAAATCACCGTACAGTGACCGTACAGTAGATTTGGCAATCTTGGAAGTCATGCCAATTCAGGCATTCCCAGAATCAATAAGTTGAGCGTTTTCAACACTGTTGTCCGGTTCGACTCCCGCCGCCTCCACCATTCACCTTCACCCTCTTCCTTAGGCATGGAAATCTTCACCAGCCCGCATCCATCCTGCGGCTTGGTTCTTCTAGCGCACCACCAGCGTGCTGATGGGATAGACATAGGCGAGCATGTAGACCACCGCGCCGGCCAGGCAGGCCAGTCCAAGGCTGTGCCAGAACACAAAGCGCAGAATCGATCCTTCCTGTCCGTATTGCTGGGTAGCTGTTGAAGCCACCACGATGCTCGGCGCGGCAATCATCTTGCCCATCACGCCGCCGGCTGTGTTGGCTGACGCCATCAGCACCGGAGATACACCGAGCTGCTGAGCAGTCAACTTTTGCAGACTTCCGAACAGCACATTTGACGAGGTGTCGGAGCCCGTTGTTGCGGTTCCCAGCCAGCCAATCAGCGTGCCGAAAAACGGATAGAGCGCACCGGTACGCGCAAGCGCCAGCCCCATGGTTGCGTCCAGCCCGCAATAGCGGGTAACGAAGCCCAGCGCCAGCATGGCTGAAATCGTGAGCACCGTAAATCGAATGTTGAAGATAGTCTTGAAAAACGTCCGCGCCAACGAGAGCGGCCCGAGTCCCATCAGGAAGCCGGACAGCACCGCGGCGATCAGGGTGCCCGTGCCGGTTGCCACCGCCCAATTCAACTCGTAGACCGCAGCCTCTGCCGTTGGCTTTGCCACCACTGGCGGAGTCCGCTGCACAACCTTGTCCAGGCCGGTCACGGGAAGGTAAACCGTGGTTGCCTTGTCCATCGGTTTTGATATCTGCGGAATTCCCCAGGCAAACACGACCGCGCTCAGGACCAGCCATGGCAACCACGCTTTAAAAGTGTGGGCGCCGCTATGGTCAAACCGCTTTCGCGCCTGGTGCGTAATATCCTCGCCCTGCGCATTGAGAACGTGCTTCGGCTTCCAGAAGCGCAGAAAGGCAATCAGCGCCACAATGGTTGAAAGTGCGGCCACAATGGCCACCAGCGAAGGCCCGAAGTTGGCGGCCATGAAGTACTGCGCGCCGGAAAACGTGACGGCAGCTACCAGGATCGCCGGCCAGATTTCGATCATCCTCCTGAAGCCGGCGTATACCCAGATGAGCCAGAAAGGCACCAGCAGGCAGAACGGCATCAGAATCATAGCTGTCATCGTGGTCAGTTGAAGCACATCGATTCCCGTCACCGCCGAGAGCGTCACAATGGGGAGGCCCAATGAACCAAAGGCCACTGGAGCCGTATTGGCAATCAGCGACAGCCCCGCCGCCTGGATCGGCTTGAAGCCGAGACTGATTAGAATGGCTCCGCAAACCGCAACCGGAGTGCCGAATCCCGATGCACCTTCAAAAAAGGCGCCCAGCGCGAAGGCGATGAGCAGCAATTGCAGCCTGCCGTCTTCAGTAATGTTGGTCAGGCTCTCCTGCAGCGCGGTGAACCGCCCCGTTTTTACCGTCAACTGATAGAGGAAGATGACCGGCAAAATGATCCAGCAGATGGGGAATAGGCCGTAACCGGCGCCATAGACGGTCGTGGTCAAAGCCAGGCGCACCGGCATGCGATACACAATGATCGCGATGGTTAGCGCGGTGACTAATCCGATGACCGCCGCGACGTGTGCCTTGAGCCGGAAGACTGCCATCGCGCCAAGCAGCGCGACAACGGGCAGCGAGGCAACCAGAGTGGAGAGCCACCAGATACCGGTGGGATCGTAGCTTTGGAGCCAGGTGCCGGAATGAGCGTTCGTCCCGATCAGCGAAATCGCACACGCGACAAGAGCTGCCAAGCCCGCGATGGTCAGCGAGAGACGCAGGATGGAGAACGAGTTCGCGTGACCGGCAGACGCAGAACCGTCCTTTTGTGGTGGAGTTGAAACCATCGTCATCGAAACCTCGCGAAGGAATTGACGCCCCGTCTTCATCGCAATGGTTTGGCAGAAGCGGCTTGTCGCTCTTGACCCGGCGTTTGGCGTTGATCAGACAAAGGTGTCTGTGATCATCCACGCAATCATCTGCGTTTGCACCAGATCATCACAATCACCGCCAAATGTCTCAGTGCAATCAGAATGACCGATTACCGACTTATCTGACAACTCGCCGCTCCCGATCGATTCGATCCTGGTCCATATTCCTTCAGAAGAGGAACCTGGCATCCGCGAGCAATCTGGCCAACCCGACCGGGAACTCATCCCATTTCGGTTCGCGCATCGCCCCGAGAGAAACGACGAATCGCTAAAGCGGACGCGATCCATCCCGATAAGAAGAGAAATGAGCGGTCCAATGAAACTCAAGCGCAATACTATCGCAGCCGCAATCCTGACTGCCAGTTTGATTGCCTCGTACGCCTATGCCAGCGATGCAACACCGTCGGCGAAGAAACATCCAGTAACCAAAAAGGCCAAGGCGCCCGCGAAGCCCTCGGTTGAAGACCAGCTTCAGACACTGCGCCAGGCATTGGAATCGCAGGGGGCCCAGATCAATGGGCTCAAAAGCGATCTCGCCGACAAGGATGCGCGCTTGAAGAAGGCCGAGCAGGCTGCGTCCGATGCGGAAGTTACCGCGGCCAAAGCGCAAGCCGCCGCCGCAAACCAGAACAAGGCGGTTGAAGACAACACCGCCGCTGTCACCACACTCGAGAGCGCTGTCACAGGCCTCAAAGCCAATCAGACCTCTCTCGCTATTACCTTCTCGGACGAGACATCGAAGATCAAAAAGGCAATCGAGAGCCCCACAGTTCTTCATTTCAAGGGAATCGCGCTCGTGCCTTACGGCTTCTTCAATGGTGAATCTGCCTACCGCACCCACGCCACGGGCGGCGAAGAAGCGACGCCGTGGAGTTCAATCCCTTACGAACATGCCGACTCCTACTCCATGAGCGAGACCATGCTATCGGGCCGCCAGTCACGCATTGGACTGAACATGGAAGGCAAAGTCGGATGGGGCACTGTTCGCGCCTATCTTGAAGGCGACTTCCTCGGCGCCGGCGCCACCTCGAACGACAACCAGTCGACCAGTTATATCTTCCGCCAGCGCATTGCATCGGCCGAAGTAGAAACCAACAACCACTGGACATTCTCAGGCGGACAGGGATGGACCCTCGCCACCGAAGACAAAGTAGGCATCACCACCGCGGCGGCCAACCAGGCACTGCCGATGATGATCGATCCCAACTACGTGGCCGGCCTTGTCTGGGCGCGCATGGGCTACTTCCGCTTGACCAGGAGCTTTGGCAAAGCCGCCTTCGCTATCTCGGCTGAAAATCCGCAACTCCTCTACACCGCTACGCTGGCCGGCAACACGCCGTATGCCGTGGTGGGCAGCGCCGGTCTCAGCGCCAGTTTCCTCAACCAGACCATCAGTGCCTGCTCGCCTTCCACCTCGATCGTCAACTACACCAACCAGAAGCAGACTGACTCGGCCGGCAACACTGTCAACATCGCCGTTCCTGTCTACAAGACGGTCAACTCCTGCGCCAACCTGGCCAACATCTCCTTCAACGAAGCTCCCGACATGCTGGTCAAGGCTGCATTCGATCCCGGCTTCGGTCACTATGAGGTCTTCGGAATCTCCCGCTTCTTCCATCAGACCGTCTATCCCGGCGAAACCACCAACAGCAACCTCTATGGCGGCCTGAAGGACATCGTCAGCGGTGCAACCGTCGCTCCCGCACTCACGACAGCTGGAGCCTACTCCAACAGCATCACTCTCGGCGGCGTTGGCGGCAGCATGCGCCTTCCCATCGTCGCCAACAAGTTCACCTTCGGCGCCAAAGGCCTGTTCGGACCTGGTGTGGGCCACTTCGGAGCCTCCACGCTCTCTGACGCCACATCCAACTTCAGCGGCGAACTCGTTGCCATCCACAACCTCTCTGGCCTCATGACCGCGGAGATCACACCGAATCCGCGCCTGCAGCTCTACTTCTACTACGGCGGTGACTATGCCGGCCGTGAAGACGAATCCAACCCCGGCGCCAGCACACTGGGCGCTCCCTCGGCCGCGCAGAACGCTGCCGGCGCATGGGGCGGCACATGGAAGGCGCCCTCGCTCGCTGCAGTCGGCTACGGATCGCGCCTGTTGAGTAACTCGGCCTGCAACTCCAACACCGCCCCCGGATACAACGGCAGCTCCACCGGCTACTACACCGGCGCATCGTGCGGCGCGCAAACCCGCGATGCGCAGGAGGCCACCGGCGGCTACTGGTATGACATCTACAAGGGCGATCGCGGCCGCCTGCGCCAGGGCATCCAATACAGCTACGCCGTGCGCGAGGGCTGGTCGGGTGCGAACGGCATTGGCGCAAAGGGTGTAGACAGCATGGTCTTCACCAGCCTGCGCTACTTCCTGCCGTAAGCTATCCATCCCAGCGTAAAGCAGCACGAAGGGCAGCACGAAAATCGGGCTGCCCTTTGCCGCGCATGGGGAACGCCAGAACGCGCAAAAGAACTTCTTAAAATACTCTGGGAGAATCTCTCCTTGACAATCTAGGAGAGAGCGGATATTTTCTTTCCTAGAGCGGCTAGGAAAGCGCGCGGGAGTTGCAAATGGGGAATGACAAGGTTGGCGGCCCGATGGATCTGCTGCAGGGAACGCTGGATCTGCTGATCCTGAAAGCAGTTTCTCTTGGGCCATTGCACGGCTATGGAGTGCTGTTGCGCATTCAGCAAATCTCCGGCGAAGAGCTGGTGATTCAGCAGGGCTCGCTTTATCCGGCGCTGTACCGGCTTGAGCGCCAGGGCGTGATCTCGAGCGAGTGGGGTGAGAGCGATAACAACCGCAAGGCCAAGTACTACAAGCTCACGCGCACCGGCCGCGAACGGCTCGGCGAAGAGACCAAGAAATGGAATCGCATGGCCGGCATCATCGGCACGATCCTCGGCGCAACTGCGGAATGAGCGAAGCAATCAATAAGGATCGGCGCATATGAGTCTGCAATCGATTTTTGCCCGCGTGGGGTCAGCAACGCGGTCGTGGCTGCGCGCCGTAGTGCGCCGCAAGCGGCTTGAGTCGGAGATGGATGCCGAGCTCGCTGTTCATCTTGAAAACCTCACCGCCGATCTAAAGCGCGCCGGGCATTCGGCTGCTGAGGCGGCGCGCCGTGCGCGGATCGCCCTCGGCCCAGCGTTGGTTCATAAGGAAGAAATGCGCGCCGCGCTTGGCCTGCGCTGGTGGGACGCTTTGTGCGCCGATGTGCGCTATGGCGCGCGCATGCTGCGCAAGAGTCCGGGGTTCACGATCGTCGCGGCACTCTCGCTGGCGTTGGCCATTGGCGCCAATACAACCATTTTCTCGCTCGCCAAGCAGGTTTTATATGAGCGGCTTTCCGTGCCGCGCGCGGCGGAACTGCGTCTCCTCACCTGGACCGGCACGCAAGACCACAGCGTGGTTCATCATCTGCATGGCAACGACGATCCGCTCCCGGGCGGCATGATGACGAGTGCTTCCTTTTCCTATCCGGTCTATCAACAACTGCGCGCACAAAATCATGTGCTCGGCGATCTGATCGCGTTCAAACTGACAGGCATGAACGCGACCGTTGGTGCAGACGCACTGCGCGCTCAGACAGAGATGGTTTCCGGCAATTATTACACGGTATTGGAAGTGCGGCCGCAGTTGGGCAGAGCGATTGGACCGTCGGACGATGTGCCCGGCCAGGCTGCCGTGGCTCTGATCAGCGATGGCCTGTGGGAGCGCGAATTTGGCCGATCGCCTGCAGTGCTCGGCCAGTGGATCAAGCTGAACGATACGCCGGTGATGATTGTGGGAGTGAACCCGCGAGGCTTTACCGGGGCCAGAAATGTGCAGCAATCGCCGGACCTGTTTGTGCCGGTGAGCATGCAGCCGCAACTGATGCCGCCTTCCAAAGGAGCGCCGTGGCTGACGGATCCAGCGCAGTGGTGGGTGAATATTTCCGGACGTGCGCGGCCGGACGTCAGCCAGGCCGCGGCGCAAGCGGAGCTGGATGGGCGATTGAGCGCAATTGTGCGCGCCACCATGCGCGTTCGATCCGGCGAAGACCTGCCGCGGATGGTGGTGCGCGACGGGAGCCGAGGCCTATTCACGCAGGAAAAAGTATTTGCCAAGCCGATGGCGGTGCTTATGACGCTGGTGGGATTCGTGCTTCTACTGGCGTGCGCGAATATCGCCAACCTGATGCTGGCGCGCGGTGCGCAACGCCAGCGCGAGATGAGCGTGCGGCTGGCCCTGGGCGCGGGGCGAGCGCGCGTTCTGCGGCAAATGCTGGTGGAGAGTCTGTTGCTGGCT
>Ga0255350_1000679_pt1 | contig 12324 bp, 8 predicted proteins | sample HBST25r1metaG_FD_186028 | JGI IMG/M metagenome (GOLD analysis project Ga0255350, IMG submission 186028) | Peat soil microbial communities from Stordalen Mire, Sweden - H.B.S.T-25.r1 | ecosystem: Environmental > Terrestrial > Soil > Wetlands > Peat | place: Sweden: Norrbotten County, Stordalen...
GGATGATCGTCAGGCTGAGGCCGAAGCCGATCCGGTGCAGCAGCGGTCGGCGCGCGGCGATCGCGCGCTCCCAGCGGACCTGGCGGTGGGCCCCTGGCGCCGGTCCCGCGTCGTTATGGCGCTGTTGGTCCGGCGCGCGCTCATCGGTCTGCTGGGCCATGCCCCGGACGTTCCCCTCGCTCGCGACGGGCTATAAGCCCGCCGATGGGCGCCGGGCAAGTTCGCCCTCGGCTGGATCGTTTGAGCCAGCTCGAATTTCGGGAACTGACCGAGTGCCGATTGGCCTTGTCGATCATGTTTTTGTTGATCGAATCGGCCGTCAGCCGGCGGCCTTCCGGCTTCGACCAGGTAGAGCGGAACGTCGCCAGATTCTGACGAGAATTGCCGTCGAGAAGCCGCTCGTCGCGCACCAGATCGTAGATGGGCTGCGTGGCGGAGGAGAGGTTCGGGATACGGCATCTCGGCAACCGCCGGTTGGCGGATTCGGCTATCATTCGGAAGAAAAGGTCGTCGGCTTCTACAGCGCGGGCGACCGGATCAAGTTTTGGGGCTCTCGCGGCGCCTTCTGGGGCGGCTTCTGGGGCCTGTTCTTCGGCGGCCTGTTCCTGGCGTCGCCGGTGACAGGGCCGGTCGTGGTGCTCGGTTTTCTCGCCACGATCATCGTCGCCGGCATCGAGAACGCCGCCGTCGTCGGCGGCGTGGCGACGCTTGCCGCCGCGCTCTACAGCATCGGCCTGCCGAAAGACAGCGTGATCCAATACGAATCCGCCATCAAGGCGGACAGCTTTCTCGTCATGGCGCGGGGCGCGGCGGAAGAGATCGCTCGCGCCAAGACGATCCTCAGCGCAGTCAACCCGTCGCGACTCGATTTTCATCGCGACGCCGACGCCACCGCCACGGCGCCGTCTTCCGTCCCTGCCGCCGCCTGAAGGCGGCTCGGCAAGCTGACCGACGGCCGCAGAGAGCGGCGACAGGAACGCGTCGAATCCGACAAGACTCGACGGCCGCCAGACCCAGTCTGCGCCGGTGCGCGCAGGTTGGGCTCCAGCGGCCACGCCAGGATTTCGGGCGATCGTTGCTTCGAGCCAGGCCTTCGGCAATTCGGCCGCGCGTTGGCGTTTCGCCACGCACGACCCTGGCGAGGCAAGCGCGTCGTCGTGACCGCTCGAGCGCTTTAGGGGTTCCGCTCGCGCGGCGCCGTCGTCGCAGCGTCGCTCGCAGGAGCGGCCGGCGGCTTGGCGCCGACTCCTGGCGCCGACGAAAGACTGGCGGAGAGCGCAAGGGCGATCATCGCCAGAATGGCCAGGGCGCCCAAAGCGAAGCGGATCTGCACCCGCTGCGGCCCGACCGCCGCAAACACGCCGTCCGACGAACCGACAGTGAAACCAGCCGCCTTCGGCAACAGCGCCACAAGATCGGCGGCGATCGACTTGGCGGGATTGTCCTTGGTCTGCTCGTCCGGCAGCGCGGCGATCAACGCGGCTAGTCGCACAGCGGCGGTCGCCTTGGGCATAAGCGCCAGGCTGAGGGCTTCTTGCCACGGGTCGACATTCAGCCGCGCAAGCGCGGAAAGGACGCTGAGCGGCGTTCCGTTTCGATCCTCGCGTATCGGCGCGTAAAGAAACTTGTCGAATTCCGCTCCGATGAGAGGCGCTAGCGCGGCATGGGTCATGTCAGCAGGCAATTCTCTTCGTTAGCGCCGAAGACGAGCGCCGAGCGAAGCGGCGCTCGACTTTCCCTTACATCGACCTGCGCCTACAAATAAGGCGAGCAGGCCGACGCCGTCAGACTCGGAAACTACCCACGCCGCCGCTCGGCGCTCAGGCGCGTCGTGAGGGGCCGCCGGACGCCCGTCGCGATCCGACAAGCCTCGCCGCGTCTAGGTATTTTCCGAACCTACCTACGTCTCCCCCTGTCCATTATTTCTCAGCGGGCGGCCACGCGCGCGAGCGACGGACCGCCGAACGGTCGGCGAGCGACAGATGCTGTCGACTCATCGCGCTTGGGAGCGTGTTTTGGCTTCGCTTCTCCGCAGTCGTTGGACGCTGGCGGCCGCCGTGGCGGTGGTCGCACTCTGCGGCTACTTCGGCTGGCGCCACTTTTACGGCGCCGACGCCGGGACGGCAGGTCCGGGCGCGGCCAAAAGCGTGCAGGCGCCCACACCCGTTCCCGTCACCATCGCGCCGGCGAAGAAAGCCGACTTCCCGGTCTATTTAAACGGGCTCGGCGCCGTAGAGCCTTACCAGACGGTTCTCATCCGCAGCCGCGTCGACGGCGCGATCGTCAAGATCGCCTTCAAGCAAGGGCAAATGGTCAAGCAGGGCGACGTTATTGCGCAAGTCGATCCGCGCCCCTATCAGGCGGCGCTCGATCAGGCGCTGGCGAAGAAGACGCAGGACGAGGCAAGCCTAAGGGACGCGCAACTCAACCTGCAGCGCTACGCCGGACTCGCCAAACAAGATTCCGTTTCGCTTCAGCAACTCGACACCCAGCAGGCGACCGTCGATCAACTGACTGCGCAGATCAAGGGCGACCAGGCGATCATCGACAACGCTCAGACGCAAGTCGATTATACGACCATCCGCTCTCCGCTCACCGGCAAGACGGGCTTTCGCCTGGTCGACGCCGGCAACATTGTGCACGCCGCCGACACGACGGGCATCGTGACGATTGTCCAGTTGCAACCGATCTCAGTCGTGTTCACGGCGCCTGAGGAGGATGTTCCGCAGATCAATAAGGCGCTCGCGGCCGGCGTCGCGCCGGTTACCGCTCTGAGCTCGGACGGATTGAAGACCCTTTCGCAGGGGCATCTCTCCGTCGTCAACGCCGCGATCGATCCGGCGAGCGGCGCGATCGGGATGAAGGCGACGTTCGAGAATGCGGACGGCGCCCTGTGGCCTGGCCTCTCGGTTTCGACCCGCCTGCTGGTCGACACGCTGAAGCAAGTCACTGTCGTACCCGACGGAGCCGTCGAGCGCGGTCCAGACGGCCTCTACGCCTTCGTGGTCGGCGGCGACAACAAGGTCGCAACGCGCGCCATTACGGTTGGTCAGGAGGGCGACGGCCAATCGGTCGTCTTGACGGGGTTGACGGCCGGCGAGACCGTAGTCACGGCGGGCCAGTATCGATTGGTTCAAGGCTCTCTGGTCCAGTCGAGCGCGGCGAGCGCCGCGGCGCCGCCTGCAGGCGCGTCCCCGTCTGCGAGCGCCGCGCCGGCGACCGTCGCGCCGAGCGCGCTCGATAAGGCGCCCTGAGATGGCGGGCGGCATCTCGGAGCCGTTCATTCGGCATCCCGTCGCAACCTCGCTGTTGATGGTCGGCATCGTGTTCGTCGGCGTCATCGCCTATCCGCGATTGCCGGTCGCGCCGTTGCCTCAGGTCGATTTTCCCACCATTCAGGTTTCCGCGAAGTTCCCTGGCGCTGGCCCTGACACCATGGCTTCCGCGGTCGCCCAGCCGCTCGAAACGCAATTCGCACAGATTTCCGGCGTCTCGCAAATGACGTCGACGAGCACGCTCGGCTCGACCGCCATCACCATCCAGTTCGACCTCGACCGCGACATCGACGCCGCCTCAGCCGACGTCCAGGCGGCGATCAACGCCGCCAGCGGGCAACTGCCGAAGGATCTTCCGAGTCCGCCCACTTACCGCAAGGTGAACCCAGCGGACTCTCCCATTCTCCTGCTTGCCGCGACCTCGGAACTCCTGCCGCTGACCGAGGTCGACGACAATGTCGAGACCAAGCTCGCCCAGCAGATCAGCCAGGTCGCCGGCGTCGCCCAGGTGAGCGTCGGCGGCCAGCAGAAGCCCGCCATCCGCATCCAACTCGATCCCGCCAAGCTCGTCGCCAAAGGGCTCTCGCTCGAGGATGTGCGCACGCCGCTCTCGGTTACGACGCTGGCCGAACCCAAGGGCACGATCAACGGCGGGGCGAGCGCGTTCACGATTTACACCAACGACCAGCTCGTCCGGTCGGCGGATTGGAACGACGTCATCGTCGCCTACCGCAACGGCGCTCCGCTGCGGGTGCGCGACATCGGCCAGGCGGTGACCGAGGCGCAGGACACGACGCAAGCGGCCTGGGCCGACGGCAAGCGCAGCGTCTTCCTCGTCATCTTCAAGCAGCCGGGCGCCAACGTCATCGACATCGTCGACGAGATCATGGCCGAGCTGCCGCGCATCAAGGCCTCGATGCCGCCCTCGATCGACATCTTCACCTTGAGCGACCGCACCCAGACGATCCGCGCCTCCGTTCAGGACGTGCAATTCACGCTGCTGCTCACGGTCGCGCTGGTGGTGATGGTGATCTTCGTCTTTCTGCGCAGCCTGTGGGCGACGATCATCCCGAGCGTCGCCGTGCCGCTGGCTTTGCTCGGCGCCTGCGCGCTGATGTGGGTCGCCGGCTACAGCCTCGACAATTTGTCGCTGATGGCGCTGACGATTTCGGTCGGCTTCGTCGTCGACGACGCGATCGTGATGCTCGAGAACATCACCCGCTACATCGAAGAGGGCGAGGAGCCGTTCGCCGCTGCGCTCAGAGGCTCGCGCGAAATCGCCTTCACCATCGTTTCGATCAGCATTTCGCTGATTGCGGTGCTGATCCCGTTGCTGCTGATGGGGGGTATTATCGGGCGGCTGTTCCGCGAATTCGCAGTGACGCTGACGATGACGATCGCCGTGTCGGCGGTGGTGTCGTTGACGCTGACGCCGATGCTGGCGTCGCGCTTCTTGACTGCCGCGAAGGACGCCCATCATGGGCGCTTCTACCAATTGAGCGAGCGCGGCTTTGCGGCGTTGCTGAGGGCCTATGAGCGCGGTCTCGACGTCGCGCTCAAATTCCGCTTCGCCACGCTGATGATCTTCTTCGCGTTTCTCGCTCTGTCGGTCGCCCTTTTCGTGGCGATCCCGAAGGGGTTCTTCCCGCAACAGGACACCGGTCAGATCAACGGCATATCGCAAGCTGCGCAGGACGCTTCGTTCGCCCAAATGGCGCAGCGACAGGTAGCGCTCGGCGCGATCGTCCTCAAGGATCCTGCGGTCGCTCATGTCGCGATGTCGATCGGCGGCACGGGCAACGCGCTCAACGCCGGGCGGCTCTTCATAACGCTGAAGCCGCGCGACCAGCGCACGGCGACCGCGGACCAGATCATCGCGCGTTTGGGCCCGCAGCTCGACAAGGTCGAGGGCGCCAAATTGTTCATGCAGGTCGCACAAGACCTGACCGTCGGCGGACGCGCCTCCCGCACCCAATACCAGTACACTCTGCAAGGGTCCGATTCCGACGCGCTGAATGCGTGGGCGCCCAAGATGCTCGCCAAGTTGCAGACCTTGCCCGAACTGCGCGACGTCGCCACCGACCAGCAGACCGCGGGCACGACGCTGACTTTGACTTTCGATCGCGACCAAGCGGCCCGATACGGACTGACGGCTCAGACGATCGACGATACGCTCTTCGACGCCTTCGGCCAGCGCCAGATCGCCCAGTATTTCACCCAGCTATCGAGCTACGAAGTGATCATGGAGCTCTTGCCGAGCCTGCAAAACGACCTGACGACGCTCGACCGGATATTCCTGAAGTCGCCGACGACCGGCGGCGAGGTGCCGCTGTCGGAATTCGCGAAATGGACGACGACGCCCGTTCAGCCTTTGTCGATCAGCCATCAAGGCCAGTTTCCCGCGATCACGATCAGCTTCAATCTGGCGCCCGGCGTGGCGCTCGGCCAGGCGACGAGCGCGGTTCAGCGCGCGCAGAGCGACTTGCAGCTTCCCGCCACCATCATCGCCAGCTTCCAAGGCAACGCGCAGGCGTTTCAGGATTCGCTCTCGACGGTGTGGATGCTGATCGTCGCGGCGCTGGTGGTCGTCTACCTGATCCTCGGCATCCTCTACGAGAGCTACATCCATCCGATCACGATCATCTCGACCCTGCCGTCGGCCGGCGTCGGCGCGATCGCGACGTTGATGCTGTTCCATTTCGATTTCAGCCTGATCGCGCTGATCGGCATCATTCTGCTCATCGGCATCGTCAAGAAGAACGGCATCATGCTGATCGACTTCGCCATGGTCGCCGAACGGGACGACCACCTGTCGGCGCACGACGCCGTGCGCCGTGCGGCGCTGTTGCGCTTCCGGCCGATCATGATGACCACGATGGCGGCGATGCTCGGCGGCGTCCCGCTCATGCTGGGGACGGGCACCGGCTCCGAACTCAGACAGCCGCTCGGCTACGCGATTGTCGGCGGCCTGCTGGTGAGCCAGGCCCTGACGCTGTTCACGACGCCGGTCATCTATATCTATCTCGATCAGTTGTCGGACTGGTTGTCGGGTTGGCGATCGTCGACGCCAAAGCGGGCGCTTCAGCCAAAGGCGATGCCACAAGCCGCCCCATTCACGGAAGCGCGCGGGTCATCCGACTGATCGTCGCCGACCGCACGCCTTGCGCCGGGCTCACGGGTCGGGCGGCGTTCTCGCAATCAGGCGGGCGTTCAGGCGACCGGCGGCGCGACGCGGCCGCCGGCCGGCTTCGCCGCGAGCGCCCGCTCAATCGCGCGAACGATGTCCGGCCCGCGGAAGGGCTTTTGGATGAGCACCGCTTCGGGCCCGAGCGACAGGTCCCGCAGCGCGTCGCCGGTGGCGAAGACGTGAGGAACAAAGCCGCCTCGAAGGATCTCGTTGACCGCCGCGACGCCGCTCGCGTCGCCGAGCCCGACGTCGACGATGATCAGATCGGGGTGATGACGGGCGGCGGCGGCCACCGCATTGGCGGCGTCGGTCTCCACGGCGCGACGACGTGGCCGAGATCCTCGAGCGTCTCGGCGAGCAGTCCGCCGATCGTCACGTCGTCCTCCACCACCAGGATACGCAACGCCTTCATCGACGTACCTTCCTGCACACGCAGCCACGGCTTGACCGGCGCCCTTGCAACGTTCGCCGCGTGACTCATTTCGGCGCCGCCTGCGATTCGACGAGTCGGAGCTGTCGGCCAACGGGCTGGCCACCGGCGTTCTCGAGCAAATTGTTGTGGGTCGGATGCATGGTTGGCCTTCGTGGGGTTCACAGACGGGGTGTGGGGCGCTGCGCCGCTGCGCTCGTTTGACGATCGAAGCTTTCATTGTGCGTGGAGCGAAGGCAGCCACGCGTGCGCCGAAGATAACGGATCGGTGATCGCGAAAGGGAGCGTCGGAATCTACTCATGTGGCGGTGAGGCGACAGTTCCGGCGTCGGGGTTTGCCGTGGCGGCGACTAACGTTCGCTGCCGACAAACACACCGGCGAGCAGAGCGGCGAGCAGAGCCAACCCCGTATGCTGCTTGAGCAGGTCCGCCGCTGCTGCGAGCGGTGCGTCCCCTGCGGACCCGAGGGCAAGCGACCGCGAGCGCATCTTTCCAGCGCGCCACGCCAGACCGAGCGCGGCAAGCGCAATCGCGGCGAAAACGCCGGCGCCCGCCAGCAACGCGCCCGCGCCGCCGAGAATGGGCGTGGCATAGATCAAGAGCGCGCCCAATGCGCAGCCCAGCGCAGCGATGACGCAGAGAGCCGCGACCGTTTGCAGCAGGGCAAAACGCACCAGCAGTTTGATCGATTGCTGCGCGTTGCGCGCGGCCCCGGTTTGGAGCACGGCGAGCGCGAGCTTTGCGAGATCGCTCGTTGCGGCGGACCCGCTCACCGCAGGAACGCGCGCGCGCCGATGTAACCGACGCCGAGCGCAATCAGCAGCGCGAGCACCGGCTGCTTCTCGACCCAGGCGCCGACCGCCTTGGCCGAACGCTCGCCTTCCGCCCCCACGTCGTTACAGATTCCGCGCGCCCCGCGATCGATTTGTTCGGCGGCGTTCTGAACTTTGTCCGCCGCTCCGCCTTTGACGTGATCGATCAGGCTCGAGACGTCATGTCTCAGTGCGGCGAGATCGTCGCGAAACGCCGCCAGATCCATCTCCGCATTCCTTGATTCAGCCATGACTTCAAACCTCCTTGGCCGCCAAACACTCGGCGACGCTGGCGAGATGATGGCTGAAACCTGTCGTCGGGAGAAGAATCGGAAAGTACTCAGACCTCGGGCGCACAGCGCCAAGTCGTCGTGGAGGCGCCCGCTTTGAACGCTTCGCAATAACGCCCGAATTGTGCTACGAATTGCGCGAGCCTCCATTTGGAGTTCCGCTCGACGAGAAAAACAACCCGAATGCCGAGAAGTCGTCCGCAACAAATCGAGGCGGGGCGGCGGCACTGGATTCGGAAGCCCCTATCCGCCAGCCGCCGCGCAGATTTCCCGATCGTGGCGATCGGCGCCTCGGCCGGCGGCCTTGAGGCATGCAGGAAGGTGCTCGCCGCGCTGCCCGCCGAAAACGGCATGGCCTTCATAGTCGTCCAGCACCTCGACCCGAGCCACGACAGCATGATGGTCGATCTGCTCGGCGGCAACACGGCGATGCCGGTCTTGCAGGCGACCGACGGAATGGCGGTCGAACGCGAGCGCGTCTACATCATTCCGCCCGGCGTCTATCTCTCGGTGGACGACAAAGGCGCGTTGCGGCTTTCGCGGCCGCAAGAGCGTCACGGCATGCGCCTGCCGTTCGATTTCCTGTTGAATTCGTTGGCGCGCGAATGCGGCGCGCGCACGGTCTGCGTGGTCCTCTCGGGAACCGGCGCCGACGGCAGCCTCGGGCTCAAAGCGGTCAAGGCGAAAGGCGGCCTCGCCATCGCGCAGGAAGTCGGCGAAGCCGACTATGACGGCATGCCTCGAAGCGCCATCGCGACGGGCGAAGTGGATCTCGTGCTCCCTGCGGAGAAGATCGCCGAGGCGCTCGTCAGCCACGAACAGGGCGTGGCCTTTACGCCCGCGCCGAAGACATCGCGCTCGCAAGATTCAATACAGGCTTTGCTGCCGAAGATCATCGATCTGCTGCGCACGAAGACAGTTCACGATTTCACCCATTACAAGCATGGCACGCTCGAACGCCGCGTCGAGCGGCGCATGGCGATGGCGGCGATGAACGCCGCGGGCGCTTATCTGGATCTCCTGCTTCACGACGCCGACGAACGCGATCAGCTCTCTCGCGACTTGCTGATCAACGTCACCGGTTTCTTTCGCGACGCGCCGGTCTTCGAGTTCCTGGAGAAGGACGTCGTCCCCAATCTAGTGCGCGATCATTCCCTGGATCGGCCGCTGCGGATCTGGATCGCCGGTTGCAGTTCCGGCGAAGAGACGTATTCCCTCGCCATGCTGTTTCGCGAGCAGATCGCCGCATCGAAACGCGACGTCAAACTGCAGGTCTTCGCCAGCGACGTCGACCCGGACGCAGTGGCGATCGCTCGTGACGGCCTCTTTCCCCAATCGATCGAGGCCGACGTCACGCCGAGGCGGCTGGCGGCGTTCTTCGTCAGGGAGGACCATTCCTACAGAGTGTCGCCCGAGCTGCGCGCCAGCGTGGTGTTCACCGTGCAGGATGTCTTGGCGGACCCGCCGTTCGCGCGTCTCGACTTCGTTTCGTGCCGCAACCTTCTGATCTACTTGCGCCCCGAAGCGCAAGCGAAGGTCGCCGCAGTCTTCCATTTCGCCTTGCGCGAAGGCGGCCTCCTGCTTCTCGGCAATGCAGAAGCAATCAAGGCCGCCGACGGCCGGTTCGTCGTCGTCTCCAAGTCCGAGCGCCTCTATCGACGCGTCGGCGGCAGCCGGCCGGGCTACCTTGGATTGTCTCTCAGCGCCGGCGAAGGAGCGCGGATGCGTGTGCTTTCCGGACCGACCCAGACGCCGTCGCGCCAGGCGGAGCTCGCGGAGCTTTGCCGAAGAATGGTGCTGGAGACCTACGGTCCCGCCGCCGTGCTGGTCAACCGCAAGCTCGAATGTCTCCACTTCCAAGGACCTGTCGATCGCTATCTCAAAGTCGCGCCGGGCCGCCCCGCGCACGATTTGATCGCGATGGCGCGCGAGGGCGTGCGCGCCAAGTTGAAGTCGGCCGTTCAGCGCGCTCTGCGGGACAATGTGCGCGTCGTCACGCCCGGCGGACAGATCAAGGGCGAAGCCGGCGCGTCGTCGCTCCAGATCGTCGTCGAACCGGCGCCGGGCAAGCGCGAAGACCTGTTGCTGGTGTGCTTCGTCGAGGCGCCGGCGGCGGAAGCCGTCGTCAGCGGCGGCGTTCCGCCGGCCGACGTCCCGCGCGTCGTTGAACTCGAACGGGAACTCGAGGCGACCAAGGCCGAACTCCAGAGCGCCATCCGCAACCTGGAGACCTCCAGCGAAGAGCAGACGGCGATCAACGACGAGGCGCTGTCCGTCAACGAGGAATATCAATCGACGAACGAGGAACTGCTCGCGTCCAAAGAGGAGCTGCAGTCGCTCAACGAGGAACTGACCGCTCTCAACAGCCAGTTGCAGGAAACGCTCGACCGGCAACGCACGACCTCGGACGATTTGCAGAACGTCCTTTACAGCACCGACGTCGCGACGATCTTTCTCGACACCCGCTTCAACATCCGGTTTTTCACGCCGGCGACCAAGGCGCTGTTCAACGTGATTCCGGGCGACGTCGGGCGCCCGCTGACCGATCTGAAATCTCTGGCCGCCGATGACGCCCTCCTCGACGACGCCCGGAAGGTGCTGAAGAGTCAAACGCCGGTCGAGCGGGAAATTCAGGGCCAAAGCGGCTACTGGTTCATTCGTCGGATCTTGCCCTACCGCACCAGCGACGAGAAAACCGAGGGCGTCGTCATAACGTTTGAAGACGTGACCGAACGGCGGCGCACGGCCGACGCGCTGACCGCCGCCAAGCGACAGGCGGAATTGGCGACCATGGCCAAATCGCGCTTTCTTGCGGCGGCGAGCCATGATCTGCGACAGCCGTTGCAGACGCTCGCGCTGCTTCAAGGCCTGCTGGCCAAGAAGGTGGAAGGCGACAAAGCCCAGAGTCTGGTCGGACGGATCGACGAAGCCCTGAACGCGATGACGGGCATGCTGAACACGCTGCTCGACATCAATCAGATCGAAGTGGGCGCGGTTAAGGCCGAAACAGCCGACATTTCGGTGAACGAGCTGTTCGACCGCCTCAGGGACGAGCTGACCTACCACGCGCAGGCGGCGGGCCTCGCCTTGCGTGTGATGCCTTGCGCTCTCACCGTTCGCAGCGATCCGCGTCTGCTCGAGCAGATGATCCGCAACCTGCTTTCGAACGCCCTGAAATACACCCAGCGCGGCAAAGTGCTGATCGGGTGCCGTCGTCGCAGGGGGAAGCTGCGTATCGAAATCTGGGACACCGGCATCGGCATCCCCACGTCCGAGCTGCAGACGATCTTCGAGGAATACCATCAACTGGACAACGCCGCCCGCCAGCGAAGCCATGGCCTGGGGCTGGGGCTGTCGATCGTCAAGAGCCTGGGCGAACTGCTTGGCCATCGCATCCGGGTGCGCTCGCTGCAAGGAAAGGGCTCGGTGTTCTCGATCGAGGTCCCGCTGTCGCCGCACGGCGCCGTGTCGACGCCTGCCCATGATCCGAGCGGCGCCGACGACCCGTCAGCGCGCTTGGCGCCGCGCGCGGGAACGATCCTGATCATCGAGGATGATCCGGAAGTGCGCGAGAACCTCGAGCTCTTTCTGAAAGAAGAGGGCTACGACGCGACGACGGCCGTCGACGGCCCCGCCGCTCTCGATTTGGCGGCCCGCAGGACGATCCGACCGGATCTCGTCCTCGCCGACTACAATCTGCCGAACGGCATGAACGGAATCCAGGTCGCTCAGAAATTGCGGGAAGAGCTCAGCCGCCAAATTCCCTTCATCATTCTCACCGGCGACATCTCGACCGAGGCCCTGCGCGACATCGCCGTCCACGACTGCGTTCAGTTCAACAAGCCCGTCAAGCTGAGCGCGTTGACGCAGGCGATCGACAAACTCCTGGCCAAGCCGCCCGCCGCCCTGGCGGCGCGGCCGGTTCAACCGGTTGAAGCCGCGCTCGCTTCCGACCACGGCAAGATCTTCGTCGTCGACGACGACGATCGCATTCTCGAGGCGATCCGCACGGTGCTGGAGGACGACGGCCGCGTCGTCGAAACCTATGCGAGCTGCGAGGCGTTTCTCGAAGCCTTTCGACCGGGCCGTTCCACGTGCCTGTTGATCGACGCGTATCTGCCGGGAATGAGCGGGCTCGAATTGCTGCAGCGGCTCCGTGACGACGGCCACAACTTGCCCTCGATCATGATCACCGGCAACAGCGACGTGCCGATGGCGGTCGAGGCGATGAAAGCAGGCGCGTTGGATTTCATCGAGAAGCCGATCGGCCGCGACGAGCTGGTCGCCAGCATCGAGCGGGCGCTCGAACTGTCGCAAGATTCGAGCAAGT
>Ga0255350_1000687_pt1 | contig 12246 bp, 9 predicted proteins | sample HBST25r1metaG_FD_186028 | JGI IMG/M metagenome (GOLD analysis project Ga0255350, IMG submission 186028) | Peat soil microbial communities from Stordalen Mire, Sweden - H.B.S.T-25.r1 | ecosystem: Environmental > Terrestrial > Soil > Wetlands > Peat | place: Sweden: Norrbotten County, Stordalen...
GGTCGACGGATGGCAGACCCTCGCCGAGAAGCCCGACGATCAGATCATTGACCTCGCCGCATGATCGGATAGCCTCATGTCGCCCGAAGACGCGTCAGCCAATTCCAACACATGTCGCGACGGGACCGGGCCGTTCGATTCCAATGGAGAAGCTGGACAACCTGGTCGCCGGACATATCGCAGACCGCCTGCTGGCGCCCGAGCGGCTGGAGGAGGTTCTGGCCTCCGTGCTCGACCGCCGCCAGGAGCGGGCCGAGCGCCGTCGCGAGCACATCGCCGAACTGAACAAGCGGGCCACCGAGACGGATTTGCGGCTCAAGCGGCTCTATGACGCCATCGAGGCCGGTGTGGCCGATCTGGATGACCCAGCGCTCAAGGAGCGTATCGCCGGCCTCAAGGCGACCCGCGATCAGGCACACGTTGATGCGGAGCGGGCGCAAGCCATGCTGGAAAGCTCAGGCCAACAGGCGGTCACACCCGCAATGGTCCGAAAGTTCGCCAAGGCGGCGCGGGAACGCATACGGATTGAGGGAGGCGGCTATCGCCGCGACCATCTTCGTGCGCTCGCCCAACGCGTCGAGGTCGCGGACAAGGAGGTCCGCATCATGGGATCGAAGAGTGACCTGCTCAGGACGCTGGCCGCCGCCTCGGGCGCAAACCCGGCCGCGCCCGGCGTTCGCAGTTCTGTTCTGAGGTGGCGGAGGGGGCGGGATTCGAACCCGCGATACGGTTTCCCGTATACACACTTTCCAGGCGTGCGCCTTCGACCGCTCGGCCACCCCTCCATGTCGCGCCGTCGGCGCGCGGTCCGGCGCATATCACCCCGCGCGGCGTAAGCGCAAGTCGAGCGACTCGCGACAATTCGCGCGGCGTGGACAGGGCGGCGCGCTTTGGGTTAACACCGGCGCTGCTCGCCCACAGAGGAGAGGCGGTTTGATCCGGTTCGCGCTTCGTCTGATCGGGCTGCTCCTGCTTGCCGGCGCTTTCGCCGCCGCGGTGATCGACGGCGCGCGGTCGCTCGCCGACCAGAAGATCGAACTTTCCTCGATGGGGACGGCGCTCGCCTACGCTTTCCCGGCCAAATTCGTGCTGATGCACGACTACGTGGTCAGGAAGGCGCCGGCGCTTTGGGACCTGGTGGTGGTCAACGCGCTCTATGCGCCCGCGACCCTCGATTTGGCTGTGCTCGGGGCTGGGCTATTCTATCTCGCCCGCCGACCCGCCGGGCGCGAGGCGGCGCGACCACGAATCCGCTGAGTAACAAGCGTCGGCGACGGCGCGAATGACGGTCGACATCACAGTTAAGGGAGCCGACCATGCTGAGCTTCTTGTCCGCCAAGACCCGCCCCGTTTCTTCCGCCGAGGCCCTGCCGGGCCGGGCGCAGCCGATCGCCACGGCGCGCGAGCATTTCGTCAACCACCGCAAGCTGGCGCCGCCCTATCCGGCCGGGATCGAGACGGCGGTGTTCGGCATGGGCTGCTTTTGGGGCGCCGAGCGCAAGTTCTGGCAGGCCGGGGAGGGCGTGTGGGTCACCGCGGTCGGCTACGCCGGCGGCTTCACCCCCAATCCGACCTACGAGGAGGTGTGCTCGGGCCGCACCGGCCACGCCGAGGTCGTGTTGGTCGCTTACGATCCGGTCAAGATCGCCTACGAGGCGCTGCTCAAGCTCTTCTGGGAGAACCACGATCCGACCCAGGGCATGCGCCAGGGCGCCGACGTCGGCACGCAGTACCGCTCGGCGATCTACGCGACGACGCCCGCGCAGGCCGAGGCGGCGCGCCGATCGGCCGAGACGTTCGGCGCGGCGCTGAAGGCCAAGGGCTACTGGGAAATCACCACCGAGATCGCCGAGGCGGGGCCGTTCTACTTCGCCGAGGACCACCACCAGCAGTACCTCGCCAAGAATCCCGGCGGCTATTGCGGTCTCGGCGGCACCGGCGTGTCTTGCCCGATCGGGCTGGCCGTCGAAGCGACGTCGAGCGGGCGATAGCGGTCGCGAACCGACCGGACCCGCGCGCGGGTCCGGATTGGCGGCGGGACAGAGCGGCGGCCTTCCGTCTGGAAGGCCGCCGGTTGCGTTGGCTCGAAGACTGAACTAAACGGTTTAGTATAATTCTGAGGTCCGCATCGCGATGAAGCCGTCCGGCAGTCCGCGAAAATCGGAGATGATGCTCAAGACCGCGCAGCGGCTGTTCGCCGAGGCCGGTTACGAGGCGGTGTCGATGGACCTCGTCGCCAAAACGGCGGGCGTCTCCAAGGCGACGCTCTACGCGCATTTCGAGAGCAAGGAGAACCTCTTCGCCGAAATCCTGGAAGCCGAGAATGGCCGCGTCGAGGACGCGGACTGGATCCCTGAACGCTTCGAGGGCGACGCGGAGGGCGTCCTGCGCCGCTTCGCGCGCGGCATGGCGCGCTTCTTCGTCGACGGGCGCGGGCTCGCCGTCTACCGGCTGTTCGTCACCGACCTTCATCGCTTCCCCGAGCTCGTCGCGCGGTTCCACGCCGCCGGCCCGATGGCGATGCGGGCGCGGGTCGCTTGCCTGCTGGCGCAGATGGCCGAACGCGGGGCGCTGGCGATCGACGATCCGGAGATCGCGGCCGACCATCTTCTGTCGCTCGTTCAGGGACGTCTGCCGTTCGATCGCTCGATCGGCCTGCCTCCGCCTCGCGAGGAGGAGATCGACCGGCGCGTCGACAACGCGGTGCGGTTCTTCCTGCGCGGCTACGCGCCGCGTGGCCCGGGAGACGGGCGATGAATGCGGTCGAGCGGCCGGCCGCGCTGTCGAGCGCGAACCCAGGCGGCGGGGTCACGCGCCGGCCGCGCCGCTGGCCCCGCCGTCTGGCGATCTCGCTTGCCGTTCTCGCCGCCGTCGCCGCCGCCGCGTATCACGTCTATAAGACGAATTTCGCCACCGACCCGCTCGCCGATCTCCTCGTCGCCGAAGCGACGATCGGCGACGTCGAGCAGAGCGTTCAGGCGACCGGCAGCCTCCGGCCGGTGCAGCTTGTGGCGGTCGGCGCGCAGGTCTCCGGCCGCATCACCAAGATGAACGCCGTCATCGGCCAGCGCGTCGCCATTGGCGATCTCATCGCCGAGATCGACAACGTGACGCAGCAGAACGACCTCAAATCCGCCGCAGCGGCGCTCGAGGACGTACGCGCCCAGAAACGGCAGAAGGAGGCGACGCTCGCATACGACGCGTGGGCGCTCGAGCGCGAGGAGAAGACGCTCGCCAAGGAGGCGACCTCGCGCGATTCGTGGGAGTCGGCGAAAGAGGCGGTCGAAACGACCCGCGCGCAGATCGACTCGCTCGCCGCCCAGATCAAGGAGGCGGAGGTCAAGGTCGACAGCGCCCGCGTCCAACTCGGCTACACCCGCATCACCGCGCCGATCGACGGTTCGGTGCTGCTCGTCGCGGCGCAGGAGGGGCAGAACGTCAACGCTGTGCAGTCGGCGCCGACCATCGCCATTCTCGGCCGCATCGACCGCATGCTCGCGCGCGCGGAAATCTCGGAGGCCGACGCGCCGAAAGTGAAGATCGGCCAGAAGGCGGTCTTCTCCATTCTCGGCGCGCCGCAACGGCAGTGGGAGGCGACGCTGCTGTCGCTCGACCCGGCGCCCGATTCGCTGCGCTCCGACTCGGAGATCGCGTCGTCGTCGAGCGCCAGCACGAGTTCGTCCTCCTCCTCCTCGTCCTCGACGTCCTCGGCGATCTACTATTACGGCCGCTTCGAGGTCGACAATCCCGACGGCACGCTGCGCACCTACATGACCGCCGAGGTGCGTATCGTGCTCGGCGCGGCCAAGGGTGTGGTCACGGTCCCCACCGCGGCGCTCTCGACGCCCGACGCCGACGGCAAGCGCTTCGTCGAGGTCGTCAACGCCGACGGCGGCCTCGCGCGCCGCCCCGTGCAGGTCGGGCTCGACGACAAGACGCGCTGCGAGATCCGCTCCGGGCTTGTCGCGGGCGAACGCGTGGTCATCGGCCGACGCTCGACGGAGACGAAGGCCTCGGCCATGCCGCCGCCGCCCGGGGGCTTGTGAGCGATGTCCGACGCGCTCATTTCTCTTCGCGGCGTGCGGCGCGAATTCCCGTCCGGCGAAGGATCGATCGCCGCGCTGCGCGACGTCGACCTCGACATCGCCCGCGGTGAATTCGTCGCCATCGTCGGCGCGTCCGGGTCGGGCAAGTCGACGTTGATGAACATCCTCGGCTGCCTCGACCAGGCGACCGCGGGCAAGTATCTGTTCGCCGGCCGCTCGACCGCGACGCTGACGCCGGACGAACAGGCTGAGCTGCGACGCGAGCATTTCGGTTTCATCTTTCAGCGCTATCACCTGCTGCCGGAGCTGAACGCGCTCGGCAACGTCGAGATTCCGGCGATCTACGCCAGCGTCGCGCCGTCGCGCCGCCGCAACCTCGCCGAGCGGCTGCTCGCGCGCCTCGGCATAGCCGACCGCGCGCGCCATCGCCCGAGTCAGCTCTCCGGCGGCCAACAACAGCGCGTCTCGATCGCGCGCGCGCTGATCAACGGCGGCGAGGTGATCCTCGCCGACGAGCCGACCGGCGCGCTCGACCGCCATTCCGGCGAGGAGGTGCTCGCCATCCTCGCCGAGCTCAACGCCGAAGGGCGCACCATCATTCTCGTCACCCACGATTCCGCGGTGGCGAAGCGCGCACGCCGCGTCGTCGAGATGTCCGACGGTCGGATTGTCGACGATCGCGTCGTCGCGTCGGGCGCGCCGGCCGCCGCGACGTCGCTCGCTCCGCGCGCCGGCCGCGAATCGTCGTGGCGCGCGCCGATCGACCGGTTCGCGGAGTCGTTTCGCATGGCCGTGCTCGCCCTGACCGCGCATCGCCTGCGCACCTTTCTGACCATGCTCGGTATCGTCATCGGCATCGCCTCGGTCGTCGCCATGGTGGCGCTGGGCGAGGGCTCGCGCCGTAAGGTGCTCAACAACATCTCCGATCTCGGCACCAACACGCTCGAGATCTTTCCCGGCAAGGGTTTCGGCGACACGAGGGCGGCGAAGATCAGGACGCTGGTGCTCGCCGACGCGCAGGCGCTGGCGCGCCAGGAATACGCCGCCGGCGCGACGCCGACCGTCTCGACCTCGAGCACGCTGCGTTACGCGGCGATCGAGGCGAGCGCGCAGGTGAACGGCGTCGGCGCCGACTACTTCGTGGTCAAGGGCGTCAAGCTCAAGGCGGGCCGCTTCTTCGACGCGAGCGCCGAGCGCGAATTGTCGCAGGAAGTCGTCATCGACGAGAACGCGGAATCGACTCTGTTCGGCGGCGGAGAGGATGCGATCGGCAAGACGATCCTTGTCGGCAAGGTGCCCTGCACGGTAATCGGTGTGACGCGCAAGCAGCAGGGCTTCGGCTCCAGCGGCAGCCTGTCGGCGTTCCTCGCCTATTCGTCGGTTCAGGCGCGCTTTCTCGGCGACAATTCGCTACGCAGCGTCGTGCTGCGCGTCAAAGACAACGTCGACAACGATCTCGCCGAAGAGGCGGCGACGCAGCTTCTCGAAAGACGGCACGGCGCGCGAGACTTCTTCGTCTTCAACACCAGCGACATTCGCAGCGCAATCACCGCGACGACGCAGACGATGACGGCGCTGATCGCCGCCATCGCCGTCATCTCGCTGGTCGTGGGCGGCATCGGCGTGATGAACATCATGCTAGTCTCCGTGTCGGAGCGAGTGAAGGAGATCGGGGTGCGGATGGCGGTCGGCGCCCGGCGGTCCGACATCATGCAACAGTTTCTCACCGAGGCGGTGCTCGTCTGCGTGGTCGGCGGCGCGCTGGGGGTGCTGGCGGCGCTCGGGGCGGCGCTGGTTTTCCGGGCGCTGGGATCGACGTTCTCCTTCGTCTATTCGGGGGCTTCGATCGTCGCGGCATTCGCCTGCTCGACTCTGATCGGCGTCGTCTTCGGCTGGCTGCCGGCGCGTGGCGCGGCGCAGCTCGATCCGGTCGAGGCGCTGGCCCGGGAGTGAACGCGATGCGCCCTTTGCTGCTCGACTTTGCGGCTGCGCTGCTATTGGCGAGCTCGCTCGGCGGGTGCGCGGTCGGACCGGATTACGCGAAGCCGGACATGGCGCTGCCCTCGCGATGGACGCAAGCCTCGGCGGACGCGCGCGGGTCGTCGCCCGTCGTTTCGCTTGACGCCTGGTGGCGCGGATTCAACGATCCGCTGCTCGACGAACTGATGGGCGAGGCGGTCGCCGGCAACGCGGACGTCGCCAGCGCCAAGGCCAAGATCCGCGAAGCGCGGGCTACGCGACGCGAGGCCGAGGCGGGGTTGGGACCGTCCATCACGGGCAGCGCCTCGGCTTCCGAGACGGGGCCAGAAGCGGGAATAGCCGGCGGCGCCACGACCGCCACAACTGCGACCGGCTCTTCATCCAGCGTGTCGTCGCCGTTCCAGGCCGGACTCGACGCGAGCTGGGAGCTCGACCTGTTTGGCGGCAAGCGGCGCGACGCGGAGGCCGCCGTCAACGGCGAAGAGGCGGCCGAGGAGGACCTGCGCTCGACTCTGCTGACGCTGGTCGGCGACGTCGGCGCCGACTACGCCGAGGCGCGCGGCTACCAGGCGAGGGTTGCGCTCGCGCGGCGGACGCTGGCGTCGCAGCGGCGGACTGCGGATCTCACGCACGTGAAATTCGACGCCGGCTCCGCCTCGGCGGCCGACGCCGCCAAGGCGGAGGCGCAAGCGGGAACCACCGCCGCGGACATTCCCACCTATGAGACGGGCTACGCCGAATCGGTCCATCGCCTCTCCATTCTGACTGGACGCGCGCCCGGCGCCCTCGACGACCGGATGCGGGCGCCTCGCACGATCCCGACGCCGGGCAAGCCGCTGCCGGCCGGCGTGCCCGCTGACCTCTTGAGCCGAAGGCCCGACGTGCGCGCCGCCGAGCGGCGCGTCGCGCAGGCGACGGCGAAGATCGGCGCGGCGGAGGCCGCGCTCTATCCCGACGTCTCTCTGACCGGCTCGCTGTCGACGACCGCGAGCCGTCCCGGCGAGCTGTTGCGCGCCTCGTCGGTGTCGTGGTCGTGGGGACCGTCCGTGTCGGTCCCGATATTCGACGGCGGCAAGCTCGTCGCCGAGCGCGACGCGACGCAGGCGCAGCGCGACGAATATCTCGTCGCCTGGCGCTCGTCGGTGCTGACGGCGATGGAGGACGTCGAGAACGCGCTGGTGTCGCTCTCGCAGGAGCGCCTGCGCGCCAAGCAACTCGGCGCCGCGGTCGACAACGACCGCAAGGCCGCCGATCTCACGCGCACGCAATACGAGGCGGGCAAGTCGAGTCTTCTCGACGTGCTCGACGCAGAGCGCTCGCTGTACTCGGCCGAGGATTCGCTGATCCAGAGCCGCATCTCGCTCGCTAAGGACTATGTGGCTCTGGCCAAGGCGCTCGGCGGCGGATGGGATGCGCCGGTCGACGCCAGCCGCCCCGAAGTCGCGGATGAGAACATGGGGCCGCGCTTAAGATCCCAGACCGCGACGCCGTGAAATAGGCGGCGACGAAACGCCGTCCGCGCGGCGTCGGCTATGCGCTCTCGGCAAATCGATATCCGACCCCTGACTCGGTGCGGATGATCGTCGGTTGGCCGGGATCGCGCTCGATCTTGGCGCGCAACTGGCCGACGAACACCCGCAGATACTGGGTGTCGTCCTTGTGCGCCGGGCCCCAGACGGCGGTGAGGATCTGTCCGTGCGTCATCACCCGGCCGGGATTGACGGCGAGCGCGCACAGCAGGTCGTATTCCCGCGGCGTCAGCTTGATCGCGGCGCCGTCTCGGGTCACCAGCCGCTTCTCCATGTCGATCGTCAGGCCGTCGACCGCGACGCGCGTCTTCGGCGCCGCTCCCGTCCGCGCGTGGCGCATGGCGGCGCGCAGACGCGCGAGCAGCTCGCCGATCGCGAACGGCTTCTCGACGTAATCGTCGGCGCCGAGGTCGAGCGCGGCGATCTTCTCCGCCTCGCGGTCGCGCGCCGACAGGACGACGATCGGCGCGGCGGCGAAGCTGCGCGCGCGCTCGATCACGTCCTTGCCGTCCATGTCAGGCAGGCCGAGGTCGAGGACAATCAGATCCGGCGCCGAATTGGCGATCAGCCGCAGCGCCTCGTGGCCGGAGGCGGCATGCAGCACTTGATAGCCCGAGGCTTCCAGCGCCGGCTTGAGGAAACGCAGGATCTGTGGCTCGTCGTCGACGATCAGGACGCGCATGCCGTTCATGAGGCCGCCTTGGCGATTTCACGCCCCTCCACCGCCGGCATCGAAACGACGAAGCGCGCGCCGCGCCGCTTGATCGCGGGGCTCTCGGCCCAGATCTTGCCGCCCATCGCCTCGACCAGGCCGCGGCTGATCGACAGGCCGAGGCCAGTGCCGGCGCGCCGCCCGTCGGCGCGGCCGCCGCGATAGAACTTCTCGAACACGCGCTCGAGGTCGGTCGGCTTGATGCCGGGCCCCTCGTCGGTGACCGAGACCAGCACTTTGGCGCCGTCTCGCCGCGCATGGACGCTGACCCGCCCGCCGCCGCCGTATTTCTGCGCGTTGTCGAGCAGGTTGAACATCACCTGCTCGAGCAGATTGGCGTCGCAGCGCAGATAGGGCAAGTCGCGTGCGAGGCTGGTCATGATCGGTTGGCCGGGGAAGACCTTGCCCGCCCGCTCGATCGCCGCGCGGACGACCTCGGCGACGTCGACGAGGTCCTGCTTGGGCTTCAGCGCGCCGGCTTCGATCCGCGACATGTCGAGCAGATTGGCGATGAAGCGGGTCAGCCGCGCGCTCTCCTCCTCGATCGAAGCGAGCAGGTCGGCGCGCTGCGCGGGCGCCATGCCGTCGCCAAACCTGCGCAGCGTCGTCACCGCGCCGGTGATCGTCGCCAGCGGCGTGCGCAGGTCGTGCGACAGCGAGGCGAGCAACGTGCCGCGCAGCTTCTCGTTCTCCTCCAGCGCGACCGTGCGCACCGAGTCCTTGACCAGCAGCGCGCGGTCGATGGCGATCGCCGCCTGCTCGAGAATGAGGTTGAGCGCGTGCTCGAGCGTCGGCGAGATCGGCGAGTCGCGGTCGGCCGGCTCCAGACCGCAGACGCCGAGCACGCCGCGCGAAGTGACCAGCGGACGGAACTGGAAACGCACGTTGGGCAGGGTGCCGGTCTTCCAGCCCGCCGGTTCGCTCTTGTCGAAGGCCCAGCGCGCGGCGCCGTTTTCGCCGGGATCGAGTTCGTCGACCGGCGGCCAGGCGGCGCTCAACGCGAGCTCGCCGTCCTCTGGCAACAGCATGACGACACTGCGCGCCGCCAGCGCCTTCTGGGCGTAGACGGTGGTCGTGTCGAGGATGTCGTCGAGAGTCGCCGCGCCGGAGAGCTTGCGCGAGAACTCGAACAGCGAGCGCGTCGCCTGGGCGCTGGCGCGCGCGAGCCGCTCCTGATCGCGCGCCCGGCCGGCGAGCCAGCCGACCAGGCTCGCCACCGCGAGGAAGATCACGAGGGCGAAAAACTCCTGAGGCTGGGCGATGTTGAACTGGTAGTGGGGCGAGACGAAGAAGAAGTCGTATGCGAAGAACGACAGCACCGCCGCCACGATCGCCGCGCGCACGCCGAAACGCGCCGCGGAGATCAGCACCGCGATGAGGAAGATCATCGACAGGTTGGGCAGGCGCAGCCAGCGGTCGAGCGCCTCGCCGATGCCGACCGCGACGGCGACCGAGCCGGCCGCGGCGAGCGCGCCGATCGGCAAGTCCCTGTCGAGCGCGGCGGCGAAGCGGCGCCCGCGCTGCGCTTCGCGCGGCTTGTCGCTGGTGACGACATGCACGCCGACGAGCCTGGCGCGGTGCGCCAACGCGTCGGAGAGCGAGCGGCCGGCGAGGCGGCCGAGGAAGCCCGCCTTCGAGCGGCCGACGACGATCTGGGTGATGTTCTCGCGCTCGGCGTAGCCCAGGATCTCGGCCGGCATGTCGTGGCCGACCAGCCGGGTCGTCTCCGCCCCCAGGCTCTGCGCCAGTCGCAGCGCCGCGTCGACCGCGCCGCCGCCGACGTCGCCGCTCGGCTGGTCGACCGTCGCCGCCACCCAGCTCGCGTTGAGGCCGGTGGCGAACCGGCTCGCCGCGCGCACCACGTCCATCGACAGCGCGTCCGGGCCGATGCACACCAGCAGGCGCTCGCTCGTCTCCCACGGGCCGCCGATCGCTCCCTGGCGCAACTGTTCGACCATCTGATCGTCGACCCGCGCCGCCGTGCGGCGCAGCGCGATCTCGCGCAGCGCGGTCAGATTGCGCAGGGTGAAGAACTTCTGTTGGGCGAGCCGCGCCGTGTCCGCCAGATAGACCTTGCCGTCCTTCAGGCGCTGGATCAGATCTTCCGAAGTGATGTCGACCAGCACGATGTCGTCGGCGTCGCGCAGCACGATGTCGGGAACGGTCTCGCGCACGATGACGCCGGTGATGCGCGAAACGACGTCGGCGAGGCTCTCCAGGTGCTGGATGTTGAGCGCGGTCCAGACGTCGATGCGCGCGTCGAGCAGCTCCTCGACGTCCTGCCAGCGCTTGGGATGGCGGCTCTCCGGCGCGTTGGTGTGGGCGAGCTCGTCGACGATGATCAGCTTGGGCCGGCGGGCGAGCGCGCCGTCGAGGTCGAACTCCTCGATCTCGCGGCCCTGCCATCGCACCGTCTTGCGCGGCAGGATTTCGAGGTCGCGGGTCAGCGCTTCCGTTTCGGCGCGTGAATGGGTTTCAACCAAGCCTATGACGACGTCGACGCCTTCCTCATGCAGCAGCTGGGCGCGCTGCAGCATGGCGTAGGTCTTGCCGACGCCAGGCGCGGCGCCGAGAAACACCAGCAATTTACCGCGCTTGCCCTTCTCGGCGAGCGCCAATAGCGCGTCCGGGTCGGGTCGGCGCTCGGGGTTACGGTCGTTGGCCAAGGATTTGGGGCTTCGCTGCGAGTCGAAGGCATTATAGCGCATGGCCGGTCGCCGACCGCAACGCCCCCTTGCGCCTGCCTTCGCCTCAGACGGCGGCGAGCCAGGCGACGAAAAGAACGCCGGTCGCGGCGAGGAAGGCGGCGCGCAAGACGATTTGCGCCGGGGAGGGGGGCGCAAGCGCGCGGCGGATGGCGAGTGACGTATGAGCGGCCAAAGCGGACCCTCGGCCCGAATGTCCGGGCGGGTCATACCTATCCGCGATTGGCGCAAGGCCTCCATTCGCAAGTTCGCCGCCAGCCGTAAGGGACGCATAAGGGTCGACGCCGGCCACGGCGAAGCGGTCTTTATGATTTCCTTACGCCGAGGTCGGCCTTCCCGTATTGATCGCTTATCGGCTTCCGCCGCAAACAGGCCGCGTCTTATCTCAAGGGGGCGCCGCGCCATGGCGGACATCGTCTACGTCGTCATCGGACTGCTCTTCTTCGCGGTGATGGGCCTCTACGCCGTCGCCTGCGATCGGCTTTAGGAGCGACAAGCGATGATCGAACCCGTCATCGGCCTCGCGGTCGGGCTCTGCCTCGCCGTCTATCTGCTCTACACGCTCATCTATCCCGAGAAATTTTGAGTCCTCTCGCTTCAAGGGGAAGCCATGACCTTCGTCGGCTGGTCGCAAATCGCGATCGTCCTCGCGCTCGTCCTCATCGCCGCGATTCCGCTGAGCGGCCTGATCGCCAGAATCTATGCGGGCGAGGCCAACGTCCTCACACCGGTTCTGCGGCCGGTTGAACGCCTGTTCTATAGCCTCGCCGGCGTCGACGAGACGCGCGAGCAGAATTGGTTCGTCTATGCGATGGCGATGATCGCGTTTTCGATCGCCGGCTTCCTGTCGCTTTACGCACTGCAGCGGCTGCAGGGCTATCTGCCGCTAAATCCGCAGGGCTTCCCCGGCGTGCCGTCCGATCTCGCTTTCAACACCTCGGTCAGCTTCATCACCAACACCAATTGGCAGAACTACGGCGGCGAGACGACGATGAGTCATCTCACCCAGATGCTCGGCCTCACCGTCCACAATTTCCTCTCCGCCGCCACCGGTCTCGCCATGGCTTTCGCCCTGGTGCGCGCCTTCGCGCGCTCGACCTCGCAGACGGTCGGCAATTTCTGGGTCGATATGACCCGCGTCGTCCTCTACGTCCTGCTGCCGATCTCGATCGTCTTCGCGATCGTTTTCGTCGCCCTCGGCATGCCGCAGACGCTGACCGGCTCGATCGACGTCACGACGCTGGAAGGCGCGAAGCAGACGCTCGCGATGGGGC
>Ga0255350_1000690_pt1 | contig 12239 bp, 8 predicted proteins | sample HBST25r1metaG_FD_186028 | JGI IMG/M metagenome (GOLD analysis project Ga0255350, IMG submission 186028) | Peat soil microbial communities from Stordalen Mire, Sweden - H.B.S.T-25.r1 | ecosystem: Environmental > Terrestrial > Soil > Wetlands > Peat | place: Sweden: Norrbotten County, Stordalen...
GTCATCTCCAGCGGGGCGACATCCGATCGCTCGGCAGTTGCCTCGAGCGCAACTTCGAGGGCCCTATCCAGACCATCATTCCCTGGGCCGGCAATCTGTACACAACCACGCTGATCGACCGTGCTCGCGTTGAATTCGGTGACGATTTCTGGGGCTTCTGGATGCTCGGGGGAATGAGCGGCGGCGGCATGGGATTCCTGTTCAACCCGCAACGAAAAGCGCAGGCCCAGGTCCGCATGCAGGCCATCATGAGCGAGACCAGGCGCCAAATGGAGCGCAGCGTCCCATTCGCCATGGAGCCCGTTGTCTACGACTTCGCGATCAACGAGCTGGGAACGCAGGCCGCGTCCTTTTCCGGCGACGATGCCCTGATGCCCCCCGGCTATTACACCTTGCATGTGCCCCAGCTCATCCGCACAGAAGCCTCCCGCCTCTCACCCGTGCGCCGTTCCGAACTGGAGCGATTCACCGCGGCTTGCCGCTCCAAGGCCGACTACGCGGGCATGATTCACACGCTGTTTGACCACATACTGCCAGCTACGCACGATCCCGACGGAGATCAGGCGCGATCGCTCAATACCCTCCTCGATAACTTCGGCTTCGACCGAGCAGAGCACGAACAGATCCGTGAGGATCTTCGTTCCGGCCGCATCGGCCTGGCGCAGAACCGCCTCCCCGTCACCAGCCTCATTCAAGATGCTGAGGCGGATCGCATGGATGGTCCCCATGACGCCGATCGCAATCGCGCCGCCGGTCTCAGTGCCCTTGCCCAGGGGCGCGTCGCTGTGGTGTCTCTGGCCGGTGGCGTAGGAACTCGCTGGACCAGGGGCTCCGGAGTCGTCAAGGCCCTCAATCCTTTCTGCAGCCTTGGCGGACGATACCGCAACTTCATCGAAGTTCACCTGGCCAAGAGTCTTCGCGTCAGCCAGGAGTGCGGCAGCCCGCTTCCCCACGTCTTCACCACCAGCTATCTCACCCACGAAGCCATCGCCGCTCACCTCGCGGCGGAGGGCAACTATCACTATCCCGGCCCAGTCCTGCTTTCGCCAGGACGGAGCATCGGCCTGCGGATGATCCCGATGGAGCGCGACCTCCGCTTTGCCTGGGAAGAGATGCCGCAGCAGATGTTGGATGCACAGGCGCAGAAGGTGCGCGAGGGCCTCCATGCGGCGCTGATTCAATGGGCCCAGAGCGCCGGGGAAGGAGCCGACTACACCGGCAATTTGCCCATGCAGTGCCTGCACCCTGTGGGTCACTGGTATGAGATTGCCAATCTGCTGCGCAATGGAACGCTGGTGCGCCTGCTCGAGATGCGCCCACAGCTCAGCTACCTCATGGTGCACAATATCGACACGGCGGCTGCAAATGCCGATCCATCCATTCTCGGTTATCACATCCATAGCGGCGCCGCGCTCACCACGGAGGTGATTGCCCGGCACCTCGAAGACCGCGGCGGCGGCCTTGCCCGCGTGGATGGCCGGGCCCGTTTGATCGAAGGCCTGGCGCTGCCCACCGAGGAACTGGAAAGCCGCCTTCGCTTCTACAACAGCGCGACCTACTGGATCGATATCGATCGTTTGCTCGAAGGTTTCGGCCTGACCCGCGATGCGCTCTCCGACGCGGTGCGTGTAAACGATGCAGTGCGCGCTCTGGCCGCGCGAATGCCCACCTACATCACGCTCAAGGACGTTAAGAAGCGCTGGGGAAAAGGGCAGGAAGACATCTTCCCCGTGGCTCAATTTGAAAAACTCTGGGGTGATATGACCGCACTCGCCGAGCTGGACTGCCGCTTCCTGCTCGTGCCACGCATGCGCGGCCAGCAATTGAAGGAGCCAGCCCAGCTCGACGCCTGGCTGCGCGACGGAAGCGCCGCGTACACCGAGTCTCTGTGCGCATGGAGTGAGATTTCACGCTGACCGGCACACCGGCAAAGCGGGAGTTCCAGGTTCGTCTCTTCCCTGCCCTTCCATGCGGCTTCCTGCGCTCGGAGTTTTTCCCGACCAGAGAGAACCTTCCCTCACGGACCCCGGAAACGGTCATTCAAAGCGCCTGACTAATGAGTGCCGGATGCCTGCACAAGCAACTCAGCGGACGGCGCAATCATATCGAGCAGTACGGCCTCGGGTTTTTCCGCAATCTTGAGCAGTTCCATATTCCTCTGCACTGCGGCTGTGTTGACCACGCGATGATTTTGCAGATCGTCGAGGGCCTGCAGACCGATCGACGCCACCTGAGCCAAGGTATGCGATACCGGGATCAATTCTGCCGTAAGGTCCGACCCTTCCAGTAAGGGTTGCAGCCTGGCGTCGTTGTCACGCCAAAGCAAAAGCCAATTCCGGGCCTCTTGCCACTGCTGCGGAGATGCTTTCCCCGCAACGATGAGCTTCGCTAGATCGTTGAATTTCCGCGCCGCCTCGCTTTCCGGAGGAACAGCATCTACAAGCCGGTTGAGCGGAGTAAAGTTGCGGTACTCTTTCAATTGTCCTCGGGCATAGCCCTCAGGAGGCTGAACGACCGCTGCCAGAACATTCAAGAACTGTGGATCGGACTCGCCGCTCAGGCGCCGCAGCATGAGGCGGGCAGAGGATCGATGTTCCAGGCCGTAGTATTCCAGCTTCAGCGAAACGATTGCCAGCCGCCTGTACATCGAACTCACATCCACGACCTCCTGTGGCGACCACAGACGTTCAGCAATCGCCGCTGTGCGGGGCCAGATACGACTGTCGATGTTCTCTGGAGTGGTGAACTCGCTCCACATGGTGGCTTCTCCGCCAAGGACCCGCGCCTTTTCCTCCGGGGTAAGTGAGCCACTGTCACCTCCCAATGGATCGACCAGATAGTGCTGCGCTGCGGACTGGTTCAGGTCAATGTAGTAACCGGCCGAAAGTAGAACGCGATTTCCTTGCCGTGCTGCCCCAGCCAAACCGGTCTGGCCTCTCCAGGACTGAATCACAACATCGCGCGGCGTATCGGGCTACAGCACCTCGTCCCAACCCTCCATGATCTTATGGTGGCCTGCAACCAGCTTCTGCACCCTCCCCGTAAAGTAGGACTGCAGAGCCGCATCGTTCTGCAGACCATGCGCGCGCATGAACTCCTTGATCCGTGGGTTCGCGTCCCACTCTTTTCCGTCGCACTCATCGCCGCCAATATGGAAGTAGGCATCGGGAAAAAGTTCTGTCATTTCACCTATGAACTGGTTCAGAAACTGATAAGTGCCCTCCTGCGTGGGATCGATCGCGGCATCGAATATTCCCCACCGGCTTTCGATCTGGGTCGGACCCGCTCCACTGCCGAGATGCGGATAGCCCACCAGCCACGAAGTCGTATGGCAGGGCATGTCAAACTCAGGAACCACGCGGATTCCACGGTCCCGCGCATACTGAATCACCTCGCCTATCTGCTTCTGCGTATAGTAAAGTCCACCGGAGCCCTTTTCCTGCAACAATGGAAATCGCTTGCTTTCGACACGAAAGCCCTGGTCATCCGATAGGTGCCAATGGAAAACATTCAGCTTGACGGCCTCCATCCCATCCAGGTTCCGTTCAATCACTGAAACGGGCATGAAGTGCCGCCCAACATCGATCATGAGCCCGCGCCAGGGAAACCGCGGCTCGTCGTCTATGGTGACGGCGGGAACGCTGAAGCCCTGAGGTGTAGTCCTGACCAGTTGCAGGAAGGTCTCAAATCCGTGCAGCACGCCCAGTGGATTCGGCGCCGTTAATTGCACGCGGGTCGCCGAGATCTCCAGGTGATACGACTCATTCTCACCCAAATCCTGCACCGGATCACTCGCGCCAGCCGTCTTGATCATGAAACTTGCCTGGTTAGCCTGCGCCTCGTCCGGGAGTGGAATTCCGGTCTCCCGGGAGAGGATATCCAGAAAGCGCCGCTTGCCTGACATCAGACGAGAATCCGTGTAGCCTTCCAGGCCAACGCTAAAGCTGCCATCAATGAGGAATTGCCCCTCGCCCTGCACTGTGTGTGCGGGCAGGGGCATCACTGGGAGCGGGCTGCCTTCCTGGGCGCACATCGTGGGAGCGTGCATCAAAACCCCGAAGAAAAGGAAGAGACAAAAAGCGAAACGTCGCGGATGAAGCGTCTTCACAAGTGCATCTCCTGGAGTAGCCGTAATGTCGCACGCATCGTAGTTGGTTCTCGCCAGAGCAAACTCCTGAATGGCATGGATGCTCAGAACATCCCGAAGTGTACCATTTGATCTGCCATCCCGCCGGCCACATCCTCACTGCCCTGCCGCCGCCTCAAAGTCCTTGCAGGTGCATCGGGAGGTGGAACCCACGGGGCTTGCGCTGTAGAATAAGCGAATCAAGCACGAGGATGAAAAGCAGCAGGCTGATGTGACTTACAACGCTATCAAAATCTCGCCGCGTTCGCGCTTTCGAGCCGCCATGGTGCTGGCGATCATTGCGGATGCGCTCCAGATTGCCGTTTTTCCTTTATTCGTCGAGGGCGCTGAATCGCCTGCCGATGACATACTCGATTTCGGCATTGGAGCCGTGCTGGTTTACCTGCTTGGCTGGCACTGGGAATTTCTCCCATCGTTTCTTGGCAAGCTCGTCCCCGGAGTCGATTTAGTTCCTTTCTGGACCATGGCGGTTGCAAACGTCTACCGGAAATCGAAGAACACCCCAGTCACTATAGAAGGAACCCGCGTGGAACAACCAACGCGGATAGACCCCCCGAATCGGTAAGCCGTGTACACCTTGCAGATGGGGTCCGCCTATGCCCTTCGCCGGCCGTTCGACAGCATTTATGCTCCGGCTTCCGCAGATACTTTCACCGCAAGCTTGCCAAAGTTCTTCCCTTGCATCAGCCCCATGAAGGCCTCGGGAGCGTTCTCCAAAGGGTACCACTGCGCCGGGCGTTGGTACCGAACGGCTGGCCGAGGGTAGCCGCCAGTGCCTGCACAAGACAATGGCGACGACCCCTTGGAAACCGCGCGGCTTTGGTCTTCGGGGCGATTCGGTTGACGGGCTGCGGCGGAAAGCTTGTCGCCAGCTTTGTTCAATTCCTGGCTACCCCGTGCGCCACTTCTTCACCTGGATCGGTTTCTGTCCTGCCGGTTTCGGAACGAAGATATCCTGCCAAACAAGGCCGCACTGCTTGACCATCTGGATCGGGTATTCGAGGCGGCCGAGGCTTGCGTCGGCATTGTTCGTTCCGAAGGAGAACTTGGCGCCCGCGGCTTTGGCGGTCTTGATGAACGCCGCACTCGGAATCTTATAGCGGTTGTTGATCTCGATCGCAATATCGTTCGCCACCGCCGCGTCGATCACTTTGCGCATTCGCTCGGGCGTCCAGAGCGCATCGTACTCCGCGGTAATCTGGGCCGGCAGATACGTGGCGTTGGCGTAGATGTCGATGGGCTCGCGCATCACGCCCACGATACGCTTCACATACATCTCCATGAACGCCTGCTTGTCGGGGATGATCCCGATCTCTTCGGGAATCCAGATGCGCATGCGTTTGCCGGTGTCGTCGGTGAAGGTCATCGCATCGGTGAAACAGTAGTCGAAGCGAGCAATGGACTCGGGTGAGGTCAGGGTCATCCATTCGCGCCCTTCGCCTTGCAAAGCGACATAGCAGGGCTGGCCATTCATGCTCTCAAGGTACTCGTGCACGCTGCCGTCGCTGTGCACAGGAAAGCCCAGGCCGCAATTGATGGCGACGCCATAGTTGATGCCCAGGCGGCGCGAGTTCGCCATCGCCTGCTCGATCGTAAGCCCGCCCTTCAAGTGAACGTGGTAGTCCACCAGCGGATAGTTCTCAGTGCCAAGCCGGAGGACGTCGCGGTAGAGTTCGTCCACTTCGGGCCGTTCGTTCGAGATCTGTGCGATGTTCTCGGCCAGTGGTCGGACCCGAATGTTCTTGAAGTACGAGGTGCTCGCTGGGTCGTGCCCCTGGAGCGCGAACGTGCCGTGATTGAGGATGCGCTGGAAATTGAGATCGGCCCGAAACGGCGAATCAGGTTCCACATAGTCCACCACCAGCATGTCGTTCAGCCGGATCTGCACCTGCTTTCCGCGTACCAGGATGTTCATCCGGAACCACTCATTGTCGTTAACGAGTTGCTTATACACGTTGCGGACCCCGTAGAGAGAGCCCGTCTTCTTCTGTTCCACGTATCCGTTCGAGCCCACGCAAGTATTTGCTACCTGCACCTCGAATCCCGCCGCGGGCCAGCCTGAGGGCTGATACGCGGTGTGGAAGTAGATGCCGGAGTTCGCGCCAGGCCGCGTCATCACATCCGTGCTTAGCTCGAAGTTTTTGAAAATGGCATTCTGCACGGAGCCTGTGTAGAACAGGTGCGCCCGGTCGCCGTTGACGACAATCTGGCCGTCCGCAACCTTGAATGTATCCTCATGCTCGTTGGCTTTCCATCCGTCGAGCGATTTGCCGTCAAACAGTGATATCCAATCTCCGGAATCATCGCTCAATGCGTAGGCGGCCGCTGGCGCGGCCAGCAGCAAGGCAATAAGGTCACGGCGTGTGAGTGTCGGCATGAATCCTCCCCGGCAAGCTTGGCACGAACCAGCAAGTATAGATCAGCACGCCCATTGAGTTACGAAGGCCACTGCACGGAGAAATGTCAAGAGTCGCGGGACGGAGTAATATTCTGTGCATGATGAACATGAACCGTCGTGATCTTTGTGTTGCCCTGTCCTCCATTGCGGCTGTGGCTGCTTCCTGGCCGGCTGAGGGCCAAACAACTCCGGCTGCGACTGGCGCGACATCCGCGCTGACTGAGCCCGTGCTATCGGCGCAGAGGGCTTATCCGTTCGACCAGCTTCCCGTGAAGAAGGGTCCGAATGGAGAGTCGCGAGCAGTGGTGAATGGCGTGCTGCCTACTGGTGAGGCTGTCGAAGTGCATGAAACGACTCTGCTTCCTGGGCATATGCCGCATCCTCCGCATAAGCACCGGCACTCGGAGTTCATGATGATCCGAGAGGGGACGGTCGAGTTCGACAATGACGGAAAATTCGAGCGGGTGGGACCGGGCAGCGTGATCTTTGCCGCCTCCAACGTGATGCATGGGCTGAAGAATGTGGGCGAGACGAATGCCAATTATTTTGTGATCGCGATTGGGCGGGAGTCAGTGGTCTTGCCAGTTTAGTCCCTCACCGCCTTTGCCGGCCCACGGAGAATGAAAACTTCGGTCCATCGCTGCCGCCCGCTAACTGGCTAACTCGCCAACCCCGCTTGAGCGGGAGCTGACTCGCTGTATTTGCCCGAAGACTCTTCGTTATCTTTGCAGTTGGATTGTTCAACTCGCAGTTCAGTCGAGACCTTGTTTCTTGTCAGCAGCCCCTTGGGCAAGACATCAGGCCACCGGCTCCAGATGTGCGGTAAAGTGGCGCAGGAACGGCGCCTCGTAGGTCAGCCGCATTCCTTTGATCTGGGCGCGCCTCTCCCAGACCCTCAGGATGATCTCCACAACGTAATCAATATGGCTTTGCGTGTACACGCGCCGCGGAATAGCCAGCCGCACCAATTCCATCTTCGCGGCTCCGGCAAACATCAGGCTGCCGATCTCCACTGACCGGATGCCGCCCTCCAGATACAACTCCGCGGCGAGCGCCACGCCCGGAAACTGATCAATCGGAATGTGCGACAGAAACGCTTTCGCGTCCAGATAGATTGCGTGGCCGCCCGGCGGCTGCACAATCGGCACGCCTTTCTCGGCAACGTGGTCTCCAAGGTAAGCTGTCGAAGCGATCCGGTAGCGCAGGTAATCTTCTTGCAATGACTCCTGCAAGCCTATGGCCACCGCCTCCAGGTCCCGGCCGGCGAGTCCACCGTAGGTGGGATAGCCTTCGGTCAGAATCAGCAGATCCTTCTCCTGGCGCGCAAGAATGTCGTCATTGGTGCAGAGAAAACCGCCGATGTTGGCCATGCCGTCTTTCTTGGCCGACATGGTGCAGCCATCGCCCAGTTTGAACATCTCCTGCGCAATCTGCTTCGGCGTCTTCGCCGCGTAGCCCGGCTCGCGCAGCTTGATGAAATACGCGTTCTCGGCAAAGCGGCAGGCATCGAAGTAAAGTGGAATTCCATGGCTGTGGCACACTGCGGCGACAGCCCTCGCGTTTTCCATCGAGACAGGCTGTCCGCCGCCCGAGTTATTGGTCACGGTCAGCATGACCAGGGGGATGCGTTCGCGCCCTACCCGCACAATCAACTCTTCCAGCGCCGCCACATCCATGTTGCCCTTGAATGGCAGGCGAGTCTCCGGCTCGCGCGCCTCGGGAATCGGCACATCCACCGCCTCCGCCCCCACAAACTCCACGTTGGCCCGCGTGGTGTCGAAATGAGTGTTGTTCGGCACCACGTCGCCCTTCTTGCACATCACGTGGAACAGGATGCGTTCTGCCGCTCGTCCCTGGTGGGTGGGAATTACGTGGGTATAACCAAATATGTCCTGGACAGAGTGTTTGAAGTGATCGAAGCTCCGGCTGCCCGCGTAGCTCTCATCGCCCTCCATCACGCCTGCCCATTGGTGCGTGGACATCGCGCCTGTACCGGAGTCCGTCAGCAGGTCGATCAGCACATCGTCGGCCCGAAGCAGGAAAAGATTGTAGTGCGCGGCACGCAAAAGATCCTCCCGCTGCTCGCGAGTGGTCCAGCGGATGGGTTCAACGCTCTTGATCCGAAACGGCTCGATGATGGTCTTGGTAGGCATTTGAAGAACCTCCTGCAGAGTTGGAGCTATCCCTGTCCCTTGTCAGCGTCGCACGCCGCGGCGGGTTCCACTGCGGCGGCGGTCACACCGGCGCTCAGTATCTTGATGAAGGTCCGCCGGCGTGCCTGTGTTGAGGGCGTTGTGGCCCTGTCCTGATTCCAATCCGCTTGGTACCTTCCGTCGGCAGTCATCGCCGCTTTCCTGGGACCGCCCGGCTGACGGGCAATCCGACGGGCCCAAAAGTGGTTGCCGCCGCAATCCAGTGATGAATGAATTGAAGCACGGTAACCAGCCGCCTGGCTGTAATGCCTGCCCACGCCTGGGAGCGAGGGACAATGCCAAATTCTATTGTGTGTCGTGTTGCCCATACATTACTATTGCGACAATCGGAGCTAAATCCCGACTTTGAAAAGACTTATTTTGATACAAGAAGAATATCCGCTTCAGGGTCGCGTGGCTATGCTAGAGTGGCTACGAGATTGAAGAAGCGCAGGGATTTGCGCGCCGGCCAGTTCTGATCTGGTCATGGTTGTGTCGTTCCCAAAGGTAACCAGGAGGTAAAGTATGCTGCCGGAACAATGGGAAACGTTCAAACGGGCGGTGCGTCGCGAGAAGATGGATAAGGTTCCCATGGCGCTGATTGTCGATAGCCCTTGGATTCCTGGGTACCTTGGAATCAAGCACCTGGACTACTTCCTGGATCCCGAACTCTGGTTTCAATCCAATCTGAAGATCATGCGCGAGTTCCCAGACGTCATCTTCATCCCCTCGTGGTGGATGGAATACGGAATGGCGGCTGAGCCCTCAATACTGGGCTCCAAGATCAAATTCTGGCAGGATAATACGCCAAGCGAATACCACACGCTTTACCGGCTGGAAGATATCGACAACTTTCCCGAATACGAAGTGGAAGCTGACGGGTTTGCCGGCCTTACCTTGCACCGTATCGGAATGGCCCGGCAACGCATCCTCGATGCCGGCTACATTCTTCCCATGGTCACGTCGCGCGGGCCACTCTGCACGGCCGGATTTGTGCGCGGCACAACGGAATTCATGATCGATCTGGTGGAGAATCCCAAGGGCGCTCACAAGTTGATCGACCTGTGTACTCGCGTGATCATCGACTGGCTCAAAGCGCAGCAGAAGGTCATGGGCGACACTGTCGAGAGCATCTTCATCCTGGATGACATTGTCGGGTTCATCAACGAGGAGCATTACCTGGAGTTTGCGCATCCTTACCTGAAGCGCATTTGCGATGCCTTTCCCAAGGACTGGGTCAAGCTGTACCACAATGATGCGGAAGTCGACGCCTGCCTCGACCATCTGCCGGATGCGGGATTCAATGTGCTCAATTGGGGCAAGCAGAGACACATCACCGAGGTGAAACGGCGAGTGGGCGACCGCATCTGCTTGATGGGTAACGTCAATCCTCTGGAGATTGCTGTTCGCGGCACACCGGAGGAAGTGAAAGACGAAACCCTCGAGGTGCTGGAGGGCTCCGGTGGCGAGGGGATCATTCTCTCGGTAGGTGGCGGCGTCAGCCCGGGAATGCCGCGCGAAAATATCCTGGCTATGCTTGAGGCCCTGAAAGAATTCAATGGAAGGCGTGCCGGTACCGCAGTTTCGAGCGGTCGCTAAGCGGAGGATTGATGCCTGATTATGCCCTGATGAACCAACACCTCTACGAGGGGAACGCCGCCGAGGTGGAGCGGCTTACCAAGGAAGCTCTCGCGGAGGGGCGGTCCGTCCAGGAAGTGATGAACGAGGGATTGATCGCGGGCATGAGTGTGGTCGGGGAGGATTTTAAGCACAACGTGCTGTACGTTCCGGAAGTCCTGATCGCGGCGCGAGCGATGAAGGCGGGCATGGCAGTGCTAAAGCCGCTTCTCACTTCAAAGGACAGCACCACCAAACCCAAAGGTGTTTTGCTCATGGGTACGGTTCGCGGCGACTTGCACGATATCGGCAAGAACCTGGTGGGCATGATGGCCGAGGGCGCGGGATTTGATTTGCATGACATCGGCGTGGATCAGAGTCTTGACAAATTCATGGCCGCGGCCGAGCGATGCAAGCCAACCATCATCGGCATGAGTGCGCTCCTGACGACGACCATGATGTATATGAAAACCGTGATCGATGGCTTTGACGCGGCCGGCTTGACTCACATCAAGATGGCAATCGGCGGCGCTCCCATCAGCCAGATGTTTGCCGACGAAATCGGCGCCGACGGATACGGCGCGAACGCTTCCGCCGCGGTGGATTTGTTTTTGCGGCTTGCGACTGAGGTGTAACCGAGAGTGACCACTTACAAGATTCTGTATTGGCAGGAAATCCCCACTCAAATCAAGGCTGAGGACGAGGCGGAAGACGTCTCTGTGATGCTGGATGAGAAGTTCATGAAGCAGGTGGATATTCTCGCCGCCAAACGGGGACTGCAGGCCGCCGACGACTACCTGGCCCAATGGAAATGGACCGAGGAAGCAGAGCGCGAGGGATCTGCGCGCGAAGTAGCGGAAGCACTGAAAGCCGAACTCGAAGCGAAGGGCTGGTAGGAACTCCCCAGGAATGGCCGTCACTGTCACTATCAACGGACAATCAATCCAGGCGTCGGGCGAACGATCCCTGTTCGATCTCGCCGAAGCCATGGGGATCGATGTGCCCACATCCTGCCGCAAGCAAGGCAAATGCAAAGAGTGCATGGTCGAAGTCGTTGAAGGAATGAGCGCCCTGTCGGAGATGACCGAAGCGGAGCGCCATCTCAAAGGCAACTTTCGCCTGTCGTGTCAAACCTGCGTCACCGCCGCGGATGGCCACGTTCGCTGCCATACCATGCGGCGTGGACACATGCGCATCGAACGGCACGCGTTCGGGCTGCCAGTCGGCAATCGGGAGTTCAAACTCGATCCCGCGGTCACTCGCGATGGAGATCGCATCCTGATCGACGGTGTCGAAGTTGAACGTTCCACGGGGCCGATCCTGGGCATCGCAATGGACCTTGGGACCACGACGGTTGTCCTGCGCCTCGTCGACCTCGAAACCGGCGAACTGATTGCGGACACCTCGTTTGAGAATCCGCAACGTTTCGGCGGCTCTGAAGTCATGTCTCGCATCGCGTACGACACCGAGCATCCCGGAAGACTGCTGATGCGCACGCTGGCCGGCTACCTGACCCACGCCATCGAGAAGTTTCCCATCGATCCGAAAACCATCTACGAGATGGTGGTGGTGGGCAACTCCACCATGCGCGATCTTTTCTTCCGCCAGAGCGTGTATTCGATTGGGCAGAGCCCTTACCTGTCAATCACTGAAATCGAAATGGCCCAAGGCAAGCGCTCAACCACCAGCCTGTCACAGACTGGGCAGCAGAGCCTTTTGCCGATTCATCCCAAAGCTCGTGTTTACGGTGCTCCGATCATCAGCGGCCACGTTGGTGCGGACGCTGCCGCTTGCATGCTGGCGGTGGACCTGGCCCATGAAGAGCGCCTGGTTGCGGTCATGGATATTGGGACCAATACCGAGTTGATCGTTGGCAACAAGCATC
>Ga0255350_1000691_pt1 | contig 12236 bp, 10 predicted proteins | sample HBST25r1metaG_FD_186028 | JGI IMG/M metagenome (GOLD analysis project Ga0255350, IMG submission 186028) | Peat soil microbial communities from Stordalen Mire, Sweden - H.B.S.T-25.r1 | ecosystem: Environmental > Terrestrial > Soil > Wetlands > Peat | place: Sweden: Norrbotten County, Stordalen...
AGATAGAAGGGCGCCCGCCGTCCCGCCAGGTCCTCAATCCGATAGCACCGGACCTCAACCCCCGATCTCGGAGCATTCCCCTCGCCGTCATCCTCCGCTTCCAGCCTCAATCCATCCGGCAGCATTGCCTTGAGGTTATCCAGCGCCTGTCCCGGCCTCGACGCCACAATCAACGGCGCGCTGAACGGAATCTCTTCGCCGCGATGCCACTTCCGCAGCCCCGCCAGTGAATCTGCGCCCATCAGGCAATAGAGCGCACTCCCTGCCGGCAACTCTTCCCGCAGCCGCTCCAGCGTATCCAGCGTGTAGTTCGGAACTCCATCCGGCCTCGGTGCATCCACCAGCGAGAGCGCAAACCCCGCTTCGCCTTCAATCGCCAATCGCGTCATCGCCACACGGTCATCGAATCCCGCAGTCGGCCCCGCCGGCTTCAGTGGCTGCGTTCCAACCGGCGCAAACAGCACACAGTCCAGCCCAAGAGCCTCGCGGGCCGCTCGCGCCACCGCAATGTGGCCCAAATGCGGCGGGTCAAAGCTGCCGCCGAAAAACGCAATGCGCGGTCCGCCGCTGGGCGTCGGTCTCATGCGTTCATCCTACCCCGTGCGGCGTCGTTATATCATCGCCCTTGAGAGACATTCACCCTATGCGCATTCTCCTTGCCCTGCTGGCCTTCGCCGGCGTCGCCGTTTCCTCCCTCGCTCTTCAGGTGCACTACTCCACAGCCACGCAGCCCTGCTCCATCAACGAGCGCTGGGACTGCGGCATCGTCAATCACAGCTCCTACGCTGTCTTCTTTCACATTCCCGTCGCCGCCATCGGTATCGCCGGCTATCTTCTTCTGGCAATTCTTGCCCTCACGCACAAGCGCCTTCTTCTGGTCGTCGCCAGCCTCGCCGCCCTCGCCTTTGCTCTCTATCTCTCCCACGTCGAACGCGACGTTCTCGAGGTCTGGTGTCTCTACTGCGTCATCTCGCAGGGAATCATCGCCCTCCTTACGCTCTTGAGCGGAGTTTGGTTCGCAGTCGGCCAATTCTCCGCCCGCCGCAGCCGAAAAGCCGCCTGACTCCGCATATCGTCCATCACATCCCGGCAATCATCCAGCACTGATAAAATCGATGTATATCGATGATCAAAGAATGGTATGCGCGCTGGATGTACGAGTGGGAGACGCGTCTCACCACGCGCGACGAAAATCGGGTTGTCCGCCCCCTCGAGTGGGGTTTTGAGTGGATCGCTCCCTTTCTTGAGAGTCATGGCCTCGCTTCCGCCATCCCCGCCCCTGAAGTAGAGCGCGACCCCGCCGCGGCTGAAGCTGCCATGGTCCGCATCAATCAGCTCCTCATCCGCCATAGCAACCAGTTCTTCAGCTACCGGCGCCCCACTGACTTCCGCTTGGAAGAACGCCATCCCGAGCTCTTTCCCACCAATGTCCGCCCGGAAACGCTAGCCAAGGAAGCCGAAATCCGCCGCCAGGCTGAAGAGGGCAAGCTCGCCCCGGCCCAATTCCTCCGCTTCACATCGCATGAGAGCACGCCCTACCCTGAGAACGATCTGGTCAACGCTCGCTGGTACCCCGCCCCGGCCCACAAAGATCCCGCCCGGCCCAAGCAAGCCATCGTGGTCCTTCCCCAGTGGAACTCTGACGGATTCAGTCACAACTCGCTCTGCACCATCTTCAATCGGATGGGCATCTCGGCCTTGCGCCTCTCCATGCCCTATCACGACATTCGCCGTCCCGCTGAGCTTGAGCGCTCTGACTACTCCGTCAGCGCCAACATTGGGCGCACGCTCATGGCATGCCGCCAGGCCGTCGTCGATATTCGCTGTTGTCTTGACTGGCTTGAGGAGCAGGGCTACGAGCATTTCGGCGTTCTCGGCACAAGCCTCGGTTCCTGCTACGCCTATCTGGCCAGCGCCCACGATCCGCGCATCCGCGTCAACGCTTTCAACCACGCCTCAACGGCCTTCGGAGATGTCACCTGGGCCGGTCAAAGCACCCGCCACGTCAAGCAGGCTCTCGACGAAGCCGGTCTCACCCAGGACCGCGTCCGCGAACTATGGGCCGCCGTCAGTCCCTGCTACTACTATCCAAAATTTGCCGGAGCCGAATCCGGTGGGCCGCAGAAGAAAGTCCTGCTCGTCTACGCCGATTACGATCTCACCTTCCCCCGCGAGTACTCGCTCCAGGTCGTCGACGCCTTCCGCAAGTATGGTCTCAACTTTGAGCCGCGCGTGCTGCCGTGCGGCCATTACACCACCGGCGAAACCCCGTACAAATTCATCGATGGCTGGTACATGGGCTGGTTTGTCTACCGCGCCTACAAAGCCCTCCGCGATGAGAAGGCTGCAGGCCTCCAACAGCCGGTCCACTCTCCCTCTCAGCACGAAGAAGAGACCGTCACCCGCTAGCGAACTCCGCTCAGATCCATCCGCAGCAGTTTAGCCGGATCCAGATAGGCTCCCTCCCACCGCACAGCCCAGTGCAGATGCGGTCCGCTCACGCGTCCCGTTGCGCCGCTCAGCCCCAGCAACTGGCCCTTTGCCACGTGCTGTCCTTCGTGCACGCTGATTCGGCTCAGGTGCATCGACAGCGTAAACAAACCCAACCCGTGATCGATCACCACGCAGTTGCCCTCGTAGTAGAGCCCCCGCGCCAGCACAACCGCGCCGCTGTTCCCGGCACCCACCGGCGTCCCCTTCCGTGCGCGAAAATCCATGCCCTGGTGAATGCTTGCCAGCTTGCCATTGAACATCCGCCGTTCGCCAAAGCTGTCTGTCGGCGTTGATACAACCGGCACACGAAAATCACCGTCCCACAGCCGCTCCTGCGCGCTTGCACCAAACACCCGCGCCTTCAATTCGCTTTCCGCCTTGATCCGCGCCAGTGCGTTTTCCTTCGGTTCCACAAACCCTTCCGCCACCGTGAGCGACTCGGTCTTGTAGTGCGCCTCATGGATCTCAACCGTGCGGCTCAAATCCTGTGCCACGCCATTCGCCTTCACGGTGATCTTTAACTTTGAAGGCCCTAGCGCGCTCGCCACATCCACGCCGGCCAGCGCCAGCCAGCCCTGCCCATGAAAGAACTCAATCCTGCGCCCCATCCATTCGCCGTCAATCGTCGCCGTGGCAGGCGCATCCACGCGGATCAGCACCGGCGAACCCGCCTCCACCACCGCCGGCCTCAGCGTCACAGCGTCCGCCTGCGCCAAAGCAGAAATGCTCGCCCCAACAAAACCAGCCAGCAGAAAGCCGGCAATTCCCGCCCCACGCACCATCCACCGCCTCAGCATGCAACCTAGAATAGCGAACACGCCACCTGCAAGGCACAGGCCAAGTGGGCGCAGTCCCTTCCCGCTCAATTCCGTATTAAGAGTCGATTGTGGCCATCGGCGCGTCGCTACCGTTACCCGGGCATTCACGCAATCAGCCCGACCGCCCTCAACGCAGCTTCGTCAGCGCGGATGAGCAGCCTTCCAAGCCGCAGCGCGCTCTTGTGCACTGTCCAATTCATCCACCGTGATGTGTTCGCCCATCATCTGCCGGTGAGCCGCATACATCTCCTGCTTGGGACCCTTGACTGCAGCCGCAAGGTCCAGCCAGTAGTAGGCTTCCACGTAATTCACTTGAACGCCCTGGCCCATGGAGTAGAGCGTGCCCATCGTTGCCTGCGCTTCCACCTCACCCTGGTCCGCCGCCCTCCGGTACCACTCCGCAGCCTGTGCCATGTCGCGTGCAAAGCCCTTGCCCCCATCGCGATAAAGCGCCGCCAAATGCAACTCGCCGGCAATGTCCTTCTTGTCTGCGGCTTTCTGGTACCATGCCGCCGCCTGCTGCAAATCCTTCGGCACGCCCTTGCCTACCTGGTAGCTCTCGCCCACGGCCACTTGGGACGCGGCGTCGCCGCCATTCGCCTGCACCAGCAGCGTCGCGTCAATTCCCGCGTTCTGCAAGCCGGTCTGCTGTGCGTGGGCAGTGAAACCCATTGCCAGCAGAGCCCCTGCAAACACCGTCATCGCCGCCATTTCGGCGCATCGTTTCCCAATCACTTGGTTGGCCATTTATCCGTCAAGATACCAGATTCCACGGCCAGGAAAAACTACCCAAACTCGCCAAACTCCGCTTCGTTCCAAATCGGATTTGGGCGGCAGCTTCTAAGTCCAGCAAATTCAATGCAGATAGTAACCTGCGCCATAACACTAAAGTTTTCCGCTCTTTCGCGCGCCTATTCCATCCTCAGCGTTTGCATCGGGTCCACGGATGACGCGCGCATTGCCGGAATTGTCGCTGCGAGGGTTGCGGCCGCCAGCAGCACCAGCAGGCTGCCGCCAATCGACACTGGGTCCAGAACCGGCGTCTGGAACAGCAGACTCTGGACCCAGCGCACCGCCAGCAAGGCCGCCGCAAGTCCCACGCCCGCGCCAAGCAGCACCGGAGTCGCCGCCTGAACCAGCACCAGCTTTATCAGCGCAGCCTTGCCTGAGCCCAGCGCAATGCGAATCCCGAACTCCTGCTGGCGAAGTGAAACCGAATAGGCCATCACTCCATAAACGCCTAGCAGCGCCAGCAGCAACGCCGCGCCACCAAAGCTCGTCAACACCACCGTCTGAAATCGATCGGTCGCCACCGACTCATCCACTTGTTCGTCCATCGATTTCAGTTCGGGAATTGCCACCGTGGGGTCGATGTTCCAGATTGTCTTGCGCATCTCCGGAATCAACGCGTCGCTCGCCTGTGTACTGCGAACTAGAATCAAGGGCGTCCACGGCGCAAATGCCCAGTAGGGAACGTAAACCATCAATGCCGTATTCTTCAAACCGTTGATGCGCGTGTCTGCCACCACGCCAATCACGGTAACCGGCTGCTGGCCGTCGGGAATAATGGACTCGAGCTTTCGTCCCACCGGATTCTCGCCGTTAAATCCCGCACGCGCCGTTCCTTCAGAAATCAGCGCCACTCTTGGATTGGCTCGGTCGCTGTCAGCAAAATTGCGTCCCGCCAACAGCGGAATCTGCATCGTCTTCAGGTAATCCTCGCTCACAAAGCGAACATTCACCATCGGCTTTTGCGCCTCCGGTATCGGATGATCCGGCCGGCTCAACTCGTCGATCCATGTTTCGCCCGTCATCGGCATCGCGCTCGAAATCGCCACTTGCTGCACACCCGGCAGCTGCCCGAGCGCCGTTAGAGTTCGATCCACAAAAGCCTGCTTGGTCGCCTCTACTTTGAGAGAATTATCACCATATTGCGGTGAGAACAAATCAACCTGCGCCAGCGTCAAATGGCTTGTGTCGAACCCGCGTTCCTGGTGCAGAAGGTGCGAGAAGCTGCGCAGCACCAGCGATGTCACAATTAGCAAAACCACCGTGCAGGCAACCTGTGCGCCCACCAGCAAGCTTCGTGTGCCGCCGCCGTCCCGCGCGCTCGCCGTACGCGAAGAATTTCTCTGCAACGCCCTCTGGGGTTGTACGCCGATCGAGCGAAGCGCCGGTAGGATTCCGAACACGATCGCTGCTGCAACCGAGAGCGCCATCGCAAAAAGCAGCACCGGCAGGCTCAAGCGCACCTCATTCAGCCGCGGTATGTTGCCCGGCGCGATCGCGACAAAAATTCTTATGCCTGCAACCGCAAAGGCAACACCCCCCACTCCTCCGGCTATTGCCACAATCAAGCTTTCGGCGAGCCGGGCCATCACCAGCTGGCTCTTGCTCGCTCCCAGTGCCGCCCGAACCGCCGTCTCACGCTCGGCGGTCACCGCCCGCACCAGTTGCAGGTTCGCAAGGTTCACGCATGCAATCAGCAGCACTCCGCCCACTGCGGCAAACATCAGCCATAACGCCCCGCTGATGCCTGACGTTACGTCGGCATTCAGCGGTGTCAACCGCGCTCCCAATCGAATTGGCAGATGTGCCGATTGCGAGTACGCATTCTGCAGGCCCTCAAGTTCTCCCTGCGCCCGCGCCAACGTCACGTCGGGCTTCAGCCGTGCAATCGCTCTGTAATTAAAATTGCTGTTGTCGGCGCTCAGATCGAACTTGTTCGGCCGCAGCGCCTCAAAAATCACATCCTCCCGCGCGCCCAGGCTGCTCTGCGTTACGAGGCTCGGAGCTATCGAAATATCAGGAAAGCGCACGCCCGCTGGCAGCACGCCAATTACTGTCGCTGGTTGCCCGCCATTCATCAGCGTCCGGCCTACAACCCGGGGATCTCCCTGAAAGAAGCTTTGCCAGCCTTCATAGCTCAACAGCACCACTCGTGCGGCGCCCTCGTTGGCATCGCTGTCCACAAAATCACGCCCAAGTATCGGCTGGACGCCAAGCACTCTGAAAAAACTCGGTGAGGCCGTCACCGCGCCCACTATACGAGGATGGTCGCTGCCCAGCGACACGCTCGCGCCATTCGCGTCAAAGATCGCCGCACCCTCAAGCGTCTTCGTATCTCCCATCAGGCGCATGAAGTGCCGGTAATTGTCAGGCATCACCCTTGTTCCGGCCTCGGTCTCCTCCTCCGCCTCCCGCATCACCACCAGTCTTCCAGGGTCACGGAAAGCAATCGGCTTCAGCAGCACCGTATCCACCACGCTGTACACTGATGTCACCGCGCCGATGCCCAGCGCCAGCGTCAGAATCGCCGTCGCCGTAAATCCGGGCGCCCTGCGCAGTTGCCGCACCCCAAACCGCACATCCCGCCACGCCTGCTCCAGCAAGGGAACGCCGCGCCTGGTGCGATATTGCTCCTTCACCTGCGTCACCCCGCCAAATGCACGCAACGCCGCGGTCCGCGCCTCCTCTGCCGACATGCCGCGTGCCACATTCTCTTCCACAGCCATTGCAATGTGCGCCCGAACTTCGTCGTCCAGTTCCGCGTCCAGCCTGCGTCCACCGAACAGCGCCTTGAGACGGCTCGCCAGAATCCGTATTAGCTCCATCTGAGCCTCCTAGTTCGAGGGCGCCAGAAAACGAGCCATCGTCGCCGCAACCCGCTCCCAGTTTTCCGTTTCCTTTTCGATCTGCTTGCGCCCAGGCCGGCTCAGCGAATAGAACTTGGCACGCCGATTGCTCTCCGACGTTCCCCACTCGGCCTTGATCCATCCCCGCTGCTCCAGCCGCAAAAGTGCCGGATAAATTGTTCCCTGGTTCAGCCTCAGCGCATTCCCGCTCACCTGCTCGATGCGCCGCGCAATTCCATAGCCGTGCAGCGGTCCCATGCTCTCCAGCGTCTTCAGCACCATTAGGTCCAGCGTCCCTTGCAATACATCCGGCTTGTTTTCGCCCACGGCCTCACCTGTAGTTATTCAACAGAAACAATGCGACATTCCTCTGTAGAATGTCAACAGGAAAATATTCAGCAGACCACTCAAAGTTTTTTTAGGAATTTTTCTTGAGATTTATCGGCGGGTGCCCCATTCATCGCACAGTTTCATCGTGCGATGAGTGGGAAAGAACGAACTTTCCCTCGCGCCTTTACTGCCCACTGACCACTGGCATGCCAGCCGTCAGCGCGCGAAACTCGAAGAACATGTTCAGCCGCCAGCGAAGAATCATCCCGAACGCCAGCACAAAGAACAGCCCCGCCGTTTGCTCCACCGTGATCACGGTATCCAGGTAGCTGTGCGCCACAAACCTGATCGCCGCCAGCACAATCACCACCGCGAAAAACGCGCCCGAGCGCCTCATCATAATGGCGTCGCCGTCGCGTTCCAGCCGCGAGGTAGCCAGCAGCGGATAGGCCAGCGCCACCGCGCCAATCAAAAATGCCGGCACGGCCCACATCCATGGCACTCTGAACCCAGGAACAGCAAACATGCAAAAGCCGGTCGCCATCCCCAGCGGCGGAATCAGGATTTTTCGGATCGTCACCGCAGTCCGTCCTTCGCGGATCCTCCAAACAAACACCGCCGCCATGCCTGCTAGCGTGGCAACCGCCGACAATCCCGGAGACAGTGTCATTCCCTCGTACCTCTTGTGCAAACCCTGTGTTTTCGTGCGATTCCGTCTGCCCCTTGCGTCTCAATCCGCAGCCGGAAATCCGTAGCCAGCAGGCCCGTGGGGAAGCCAACCTCGCCTCTTACAAGAATACCGGGAATTGCCCGCCCGTTCCAGTCGTCCAATTCCTCCACAGGTCCCTCCGGCCACCCCCCAAACTTTGCCGTAAAATCTCTGTATGACTGACCGCATGTCGCTCACCCTGGCCCAGGCCGACCCTGAAGTCGCCGCCGCTCTTGACCACGAAACCCTCCGCCAGCACGAGGGGCTGGAGATGATCGCCAGCGAAAATTTCGTCTCTGAGGCAGTGCTGGAGGCGGCTGGCTCCATCTTCACCAATAAATACGCTGAGGGCTACCCCGGCCGCCGCTACTACGGCGGTTGCGAGTACGCCGATGTCGTCGAAAACCTCGCCCGCGATCGCGCCAAACAGATCTTTGGCGGCGACCACGTCAACGTCCAGCCCCACTCCGGATCACAGGCGAACGCCTCGGCCTACGCGGCCGTTCTGCAGACCGGCGACACCATACTCGGGCTCGATCTCGCTCATGGCGGCCACCTCACACACGGTCATCGCCTCAGCTTCAGCGGCAAGCTCTACCGGCCCACCTTCTACCAGGTCCGCAAAGACACCGAGCTCATTGACTACGACGAACTCGAAGCCATCGCCCTGCGCGAAAAGCCCAGGGCCATCATCGGTGGCGGCAGCGCCTATCCCCGCCTGTGGGACTTCGCCCGCATGCGCCAGATCGCAGACAAGGTTGGCGCGTTCTACATCTTCGATATGGCTCACATCGCAGGTCTTGTCGCCGGTGGCGTTCATCCTTCGCCCGTACCTCACGCGCACATCACCACCACCACCACACACAAAACCCTCCGCGGTCCACGCGCCGGACTCATCCTCTGCGGCCAGGATCTCGCCGCCGCCGTTGACAAGGCCGTCTTCCCCGGCCAGCAGGGCGGACCGCTCATGCACATCGTTGCTGCCAAGGCTGTCGCCTTTGCTGAGGCCTTGCGCCCCGAGTTCAAAACCTACGCCGCGCAAACCGTCGCCAACGCCAAGGTCCTGGCAGAAACCCTCGCCGCCGCTGGCTTCCGCATTGTCTCCGGCGGAACTGACAATCACCTCATGCTCGTGGACGTCTTCCAGAAAGGTATCCTCGGCTCTGAGGCTGAGCTCGCTCTCGGCAAAGCCGGCATCACCGTCAACAAGAACTCCATCCCATACGACACCAATCCGCCGCTCAAGCCCTCCGGCATTCGCGTCGGAACGCCCGCACTCACCACCCGCGGCATGAAGGAGCTGGAAATGCGCACCATCGGCGCCTGGATCGCCAAGGCTCTTGAAGTGCGCAACGACGCCGCCGCTCTCGAGCGCATTCGACTCGAAGTCGCCGAACTCGCCAACCAGTTCCCGCTCTACGCCTGGCGCCGCGCTCCCGTTGCCGTCGCCGGATAACTCGCCCCTCTCCAATGCCTTAGCCCCGTTGCCGATTCCAGGCAGCGGGGCTTATTCTTGTCGAAACAAAAACTTGCTGCCCGATTTCGGGTTGCATCTAAGGTAAGAATTGAGGTCGCGGCGCTGGCTCATCTTGGCCGCCAGCGCCCAACTCTCTCAGGAGGTAGACATGAAAATCATCCAACTAACTCTGGCCGCACTGCTCGTCCTTGCCGTCCCCGCGTTTGCCCAGCAGCACGGGCAACATCAGGCTATTCCGTCCCGTGGCCCGTCGCCCTTCAGGACGGCTCCTCCCAAACCCACGCCACAACAGCCGCGCGACTCCCAGCAACCCCGTGCGCCCCAGCAGCAACAGCCGCGCACCTTCTCTGATCAGCCCGGCCACCCCAACGTGCCTCACGTCGACGGTAAGGTCTGGGTCGGTCACGACACGGGACCCAATGATCCCAACTACCACGTCGATCAGCCGTTCGCCCACGGCCGCTTCACCGGTGGATTTGGACGCTCCCATGTTTGGCGGCTCGCCGGCGGTAACCCCGGACGCTTCTGGTTCAACGGCTGGTATTGGGATGTCGCTGCGGCTGACATCGCCTTCTGTGACGGCTGGCTCTGGGACTCCGACCAGATCGTCATCTACGAAGACCCTGACCATCCAGGATGGTATCTCGCCTATAACGTGCGTCTCGGTACATATGTGCACGTCGAGTATCTCGGAATGTAAGTCAACCGCAATCGATCCAACACAACAGAGGGACGGCTCAGGCAGCCGTCCCTTTGCTATATGACAAACTTGTTGAACCGCACCGTTTTGAAAGGACGCGGCGTTCCGCCGCGGCGCACGCCGCACATGTCGCAAATTGGAAGTCGGGCTTTACAGCTTGCGGAAAAACTCCGTCGGCGAAGTGGTTTGTATCAGGGCACGAGTTTACTCGTGCCGCAAAAGCCGCAAAATCAGCGTCGGGCTTTACGTGCTGCGGAAAAACTCTCGTGGCCGCGATGTCTTGAAAGGGCGCGGCTTTAGACGCGCCATAAGCGGCGCAATACGAAGTCGGGCTTTACAGGATGCGGAAAAACTCGATAGTGCTGCGTTGTTTTGAAAGGGCACGGATTTATCCGTGCCATAAACGCAATAAAATCAAGCTGGCCTTTAGGCCCTGAGGGACGGTTTTCCCCTTTGTCGCTACACATTCCGAGTTTTTCCGCAGCCGGGTTAGCCCCTGAGGGACGGCAAACGCAGCCGCCCTTTCATTTTCCTCACAATCGCCCGCATCGCAAGATCCAAAGAGGATAAAAGGCTGTAAGTCAGATTTCCTCATACAATCCATAGAGTTATTCCCAATGTTATGACTTGAACTTCATTTACAATTCACGGGCTAACTTGTCCAGAATCGTCTTTCTAATTTATCCTTCACTTATGGCCATTGATTCAATCGTTGCTCAAATCGACGCTGAAATCGCCCGCCTCACTCAAGCCCGGACTCTGCTTGCAGGCCTCGGCTCAACGGACGTTGCGGCCATCCAATCCATCAGCGCGTCCCCGAAGACAAAGAAGAAAAAGAAGCATGTGCTCAGCCCTGAAGCTCGCAAGCGCATCGCCGACGCGCAGCACAAGCGTTGGGCTCTCCACAAGGCAAAGGCAAAATCTAAAAAGTAGCTTGCTTGACGAGAACTGGTTGCATTAATCGGGTTTTGAAAGGGCACTCCTTTTGCCGTGCCGCAGAAGGCGCATAAAACCTGGGGCTTGAGCCCCTGAGGGATGTTCTGCACTGGCTGACCGGCATTTATGCAACCAGCTCTGGTGTCCTAAGCCTGAAGTTCATGCTGGATATTCTTTGGTTTTGACCAGGCGACGAATTCAAAGGAAAAGAAAAACTCCCGCGAAGCCGGATTAAGTGTCAGGGCACGAGTTTACTCGTGCCGCAAAGGCCGCAAAATAAGCGTCGGGCTTCAGCCCCTGCTAAGTTCGCACTACTGCACGCGCCTTTTTCCGCGGCCTGGGCAGCCCCTGCCGGTGCGCTTCTCCCATCCATACTCGCTTGTCATTCGCAGGGATCGGGGTCGCCCTCTACCCAATCCCCGTCATCACCAGCATCCGCGGCTCGGTCATCTCTTCCATCGCGTAGCGGATGCCCTCGCGTCCCAGCCCTGAATCCTTCACCCCGCCATAGGGCATCGGGTCAAGCCGCCAGTTCGGGCTGTCGCCCACAATCAGCGCACCCACTTCCAGTTCGCGATACGCGGTTAGAATCCGTCCGGCGTCGCGCGTCATCAGCCCCGCCTGCAAGCCATACTTCGAGTGATTCACTTCGGCCAGCGCTTCTTCAAAATCCTCGTAGGGTTCAATCGCCACCACTGGCCCAAACACTTCTTCATCGCGCACTTTCATGCCCGGTTTGGTCCCCGTCAAAATCGTTGGCTCCATCATGGAGCCTTGTCGCCCACCGCCGGCAATCAGCTTGGCGCCGCCTTCCACGGCCTCCTTCACCCATTGCTCCACACGTTCCGCATCGCTCAGCCGGATCATCGGTCCCACTTCCGTCGCCTCATCCGACGGATTGCCCGATACCAGCTTCGACGCATGCTCCACCACTTTCCAAAGGAACGATTGGAAAACCGCGCGTTCCACATAAACCCGCTGCACGCTGATGCATGCCTGTCCCGCGTAGCCAAAAGCCCCATGTGTCGTGCGCCGCGCCGCTTCTTCCAGGTCGGGCCAGTCGCCGTGCACAATCAACGCTGCATTGCCGCCCAGTTCCAGCAGCACCCGCTTCCGTCCTGAATGAGCCTTCAGCTCC
>Ga0255350_1000694_pt1 | contig 12171 bp, 9 predicted proteins | sample HBST25r1metaG_FD_186028 | JGI IMG/M metagenome (GOLD analysis project Ga0255350, IMG submission 186028) | Peat soil microbial communities from Stordalen Mire, Sweden - H.B.S.T-25.r1 | ecosystem: Environmental > Terrestrial > Soil > Wetlands > Peat | place: Sweden: Norrbotten County, Stordalen...
CGCGAGGACGGTTCGGAGAGCTTCGAGGCGCGCGTGGCCGGCGATCGGCGTGCGGCACGAGCCGTCCAGCTCGGCGAGGAAGGCGCGTTCAGCGGCGAGCGCGGTCGCCGTCTCGGGATCATCGATCGCCGCCAGGACGTCGCGCGTCCTCTTGTCAGCCGCGCGCGCAGCGAAGGCGATCGCGCCCTGGCCGACGGCGGGGAGGAACGTCTCGATGTCGAGCGGCGCGCGCGCGCGATGGGCGAAGCCGAGCCGCTTGAGGCCGGCCATCGCCAGCAGCGTCGCGTCGATCGCGCCGCTTTCGGCCTTGGCCAGCCGCGTTTCGACATTGCCGCGCAGCAGTTCGACGCGCAGATCGGGGCGCAGTCGGCGCGCCTGCGCCTGGCGGCGCAGCGACGCCGCGCCGAGCCGCGCGCCGCGCGGCAGGCCGGCGATCGAGTCGGCAATGGCCGAGATCAGCGCGTCGCGCGGGTCCTCGCGCGGCAGGAAGCCGGCGATCGCGATCCCTTCGGGCAGGACGGTCGGCAAGTCCTTGGCCGAGTGGACGGCGAAGTCGATGCGGCCCTCGAGCAGAGCGGAATCGATTTCCTTGGTGAACAATCCCTTGCCGCCAGCCTCGGCCAGCGGTCGATCCTGGATGACGTCGCCGCTGGTGCGGATGACGGCGATCGTGATTTGCGCCTCGTCCCAGCCGTGGGCGAGCGCGAGCCGGCGTCGCGCCTCGCGCGCCTGGGCGAGGGCGAGCGGCGAACCGCGGGCGCCGAGGGTGAGGAGGACTGCCGGTGCCATGGAGAAGCGGCCATAAGCGAGATCGCCGCCGCTGGCTAGAGGCGGGGGCGACCGTCCCGTAACCCTTCTCCAACACCCGCCGTCAATGTTATTAAAGGCGGCGGACGCCGTCGCGGTCCCGCGGCCGCGCGCTCGCCAACCAGGCACGGAGTGAAATTATGACGTCCATCGCTCGCTGCGCCGCCGCGTTTCTCGCCGGCGCTGTCATCGTCGGAGCGCTTGCGACCAGCGCCGACGCGCAGTCGCGTCGGGCCTATTGCGACCGCGTCGCGCGCGAATACGCCAACGGCCAGGCGACCGGCAACACGGTTGGCGGCGCGGTGGTCGGCGGACTGCTCGGCGCCGGCGTCGGCGCCCTGGTCGGCGGCGGCCATGCGGTCGGAACCGGAGCGGCGATCGGCGCCGGCGCGGGCGCGGTCGGCGGCGCGGCGAACGGCACCGCCGGTTGGCGCGCCAACTACAGCAGCCGCTTCGACTCCTGCATGCGGGGCTACTGAGATCCCCGTTCAGGTTCGGTTCAAAATCCGAAGCGCGTTAATTCGCCGTTCCGGCCGCGCGACCCGAATATCGCGCGGCGAATCCAACCGACGGAGCGCAAATGCGCCGAAGGCAAAGCAATGGCGCCTGTCTCGGTTCATCGTTCGCTCGAACTCGGTGCGTGGGTCCCAACCATATGGAGCCTTTCATGAGCAAGCTTGCAGCTAAGCTACTCGGGGTCGTTATCCTTTCCGCTGCGGTTTCGTCGGCGGTTTCGCCCGCGTTCGCATTGGGCGGTTGCGGTCCGAATTATCATCGCAACTGGGCCGGACGGTGCGTCTGGGGCGGCCAGAACGAGGCGTGGTGCCTGCGACACACCGGCCATCCCGCCGTTCGCATGCCGAACGGCCGAATGGTCTGCGATCGCTGAGGCGCTCGCCTTCGGCGCCGCCCAGCGCGCCCGCGGCGCGCTGGGCGTGTCGCCCCGTTGCCGCATCGCGCGATAGGCCGCCTCGACCGAGCGCGGGAAGGTCCATCATCTCGTCGGTCGTCGGTGGTTCCTCGGTTGCGTTGGTGTTTCGCAACCCGATCCTGTCGACGAGTCGCCGCTGACCACCGCTCGCCGCTCGCTCGCTATGGCGCTATTGAAAGCGCGCTTCGCGAGCGGCTTGCTCCCGCTGAGCTACGTCACCAGATGGGACACGACCCCGCAGCCGGCGCGACGCCGCTCCAGCGCCTCGGCGAAAGTCGCGGCGGGACGCTGGTTCGCCCGCGCCGGCGGGCGCTTCGGTGCGCCGCGATTCATCGCTTATCCGGACTCGCAAGGCGTCGCTCGGGCGCGCGATCGATTCGCCCGCCACGCACGCAGACTATGCCGCGCCCGGCGGCCGCGAAACCGCTTGCGACGGGCGTTGCGAAGGATGAGCCCGCAGCGGCCGCGCCAGCCCGTCGACGCCTCCTCAAAAGAGCGTGCGCGTGCGCCGTGTTCTCGCGCTCCCCCTAGGAAAAGCAGGGCTTTGTCCGAATGCGGCGTAGGGCCGCACCCGTCGGGGCGCGTTGGGGGAAAAGGGAGGCTTTACAGCTACAGTAATATTGTATTACTTATCCGCCGTCCGCCCTGATCGAGGCGGGAAAGCGTCCTCCGGACGCGATGGGCGCCCGAGGGAGAACGCTTGAGGTGGGAGGGTTGTATGCATCTCATTAAATGGCTGAGCGGCGCGGCGGTTGGCACGGCGCTGTTGTTGGCGGGGTCGCCCTCCTGGGCGGTCACGATCGGCTTCTCGCAGGTTGGCGACGAAGGCGACTGGCGTCCTGCGTTCTCGAAGGACATGCAGGACGAGGCGAAGAAGGAAGGGATCGACCTCAAGTTCGCCGACGCCCAGGGCAAGGAAGAAGAGCAGCTCAAGGCGGTTCGCGCCTTCATCGCGCAGAAGGTCGACGCGATCCTCATTGCGCCGGTCGTCACCACCGGTTGGGACCAGGTGCTCGACGAGGCCAAAAAGGCCGGCATCCCGGTTTTCCTCGCCGATCGCGACGTCGACGTCAAAGACAAGTCTCTCTACGTGACCCGCATCTCGGCCGACTTCAACCTTGAAGGCCGCGTCGCCGGCGCGTGGCTCGCTCAGGCGAGCGTGGGCCAGTGCAACATCGTCGAAGAGCAAGGCACCGTCGGTTCCGCTCCGGCGATCGAGCGCAAGAAGGGCTTCGAAGCCATCACCGCGAATTTCCCGGACATGAAGATCGTCAAGTCGCAGTCTGGCGACTTCACGACTGACGGCGGCAAGAAGGTCATGGAAGCCTTCATCAAGTCGACTGACAACCTGAAGGGCATCTGCGCGTCGTTCGCTCACAACGACAACATGCAGCTCGGCGCCATGCAGGCGATGAAGGAAGCCGGCCTGAAGCCCGGCCACGACGTGCTGATGGTGTCGGTCGACTACGTTCCGGCGATGAAGGAAGCGCTGGCCGCTGGCGACGCGAACGCCTCGGTCGAACTCCGCTCGGCCATCGGCAAGTACATCTACCCGGTCATGCTCCAGTACCTGAAGGACAAGAAAGACCTGCCGAAGTGGGTCAAGATTCCGTCCGAACTGCACAGGGCTGCGACGGCCGGCAACTGATGCGAGCCGACGCTTAACTCAAGAACTGCGGCGTCTCGCCGGACTTCGGTCCGGCGGGGCGCTGCCCACAGCGCCGGGCGCGGAGCCGCGTTGCGGTCGGCGTGCGGGGGTTTTGCGGCCTCGCAATAGGGGGATGCGCAGGTGGCGGAAGCTGTGACGGCGCGAATTGAGATGGTCGGGGTGTCGAAGGTGTTCCCCGGCGTTCGCGCGCTGGATAAGGCCGACTTGCGGCTATTGGGAGGCGAAGTTCACGCCCTGATGGGCGAGAACGGCGCCGGAAAGTCGACGCTGATCAAGGTTTTGACCGGCGCGCTGCGTCGCGACGAAGGCGAGATCCGCCTCGACGGCCAGTCGGTCGAGATCAATACGCCTGGCCAAGCGCGGACGCTCGGCATCGGCACCGTCTATCAGGAAGTCAACCTCGTGCCGACCATGTCGGTGACGAAGAACCTGACGCTCGGACGACAGCCGACGAAATTCGGTCTGATTTCGTGGCGCTCGGCGCGCGAGGTCGCCAAGAAGCGCCTGCAGCGGCTCAGCATCGACATCGACGTCGAGCGGCCGCTGAATTCCTATTCGGTCGCCATCCAGCAGCTGGTCGCGATCGCGCGGGCCCTCGAGGAGGACACGCGCGTTCTGGTGCTCGACGAGCCGACCGCCAGCCTCGACGCCAACGAGACGGCGCTGCTGTTCCAAATTGTCCGCGATCTCAAGTCGCGCGGCATTGCGATCGTGTTCATTACGCACTTCATTGATCAAGTCTACCAGATCGCCGATCGCATCTCGGTGCTGCGCAACGGCCGTCTGGTCGGCAGTGCGCCGATCGGCGAGATGCCGCCGTTGAAGCTGATCTCGCTGATGATCGGTCGCGAGCTGCAGCAGACCGAGCTACGCCTTGCCGGCGAGGGGCCGCCGGTGGATGCGCCGGTGATCCTGCAGGCCGAGGGCCTCGGCCGAAAGCTGACGATGGAGCCGTTCGACCTGAAGCTGCGCAGCGGCGAGGTCGTCGGATTGTCGGGCCTGCTGGGTTCGGGACGCACCGAGACCGCCAAGCTGGTCTTCGGCGCTTTGAAGCCCGACACGGGCAAGCTTCAAATCGGCGGGGCGCCGATGAACGGGCATTCGCCGAGCCGCTCCATCCGCGCCGGCATCGCTTTCTGTCCAGAAGACCGAAAGGCCGAGGGGGCGTTCGGCGAGCTCAGCGTCCGCGAAAACATCGTCATGGCGCTGCAGTCGAAGCGCGGCTGGCTGCGGCTGCTGCCGCGCAACGAGCAGGAAAAACTCGCCGACGAGATGATCAAGACGCTGGCGATCAGCACCCCCGACGCCGAGAAGCCGGTTGGACAGTTGTCCGGCGGCAATCAGCAGAAGGTTCTTCTGGCGCGGTCGCTGGTTTCCGGTCCGCGCGTGCTCATCCTCGACGAGCCGACGCGCGGCATCGACGTCGGCGCGCACGCCGAAATCGTTTCGCTGATTCGCAAGCTGAGCGGCCAGGGGCTGGCGCTGCTGGTCGCCTCCTCCGAGCTCGACGAACTGGTCACGGTCAGCGACCGGGTCGCGGTGCTTCGCGATCGCCGCAAGATCGGCGAAATCTCAGGCGCGGACATCACCCGCGACAACGTCATCCATATGATCGCCGGCACGCAGTCATGACGCACACTCCCATTGCGACGACAACCAAGCCATCCTCGCTCGGGGCGACCCTGCGCGCCATCGCCGCCCATAAGGTGGTCTGGCCCCTGGCGGCGCTGGCGGTGATCTTCTTCATCGATTTCCTGATCTCGCCGAACTTCTTCAGCATTCGCATCGTCGAAGGCCGGTTGTTCGGATCGGTGATCGACGTCTTCTATCGCGCCGTGCCGACCGCGATGGTCGCGTTGGGTATGGCGGTGGTGATCGGCACCAAGGGCATCGACCTTTCGGTCGGCTCGATCATCGCCATCGGCGGCGCGGTCATCACCTGGCGCATCCACGCCGGCGACCCCCATCTCCTCATCCTCTTTTGGGCGCTCGGCGTCGGCCTGCTGTGCGGATTGTGGAACGGGTTCCTGGTGGCGGTGCTGGACATCCAGCCGATCATCGCGACGCTGATTCTGATGGTCTCCGGACGCGGCATCGGACTGATGATCAATCTGCTCTACGGCGGCACCAATCCGAGCTACACCAGCGCGCTGCTGCAGGGCCTCAGCACCGGCCACATCGCCTTTATTCCGACCCGGTTGCTGGTCTTCCTGCTGGTCTTCGTCGTGCTGTGGGCGCTGTTGCGCCGCACCGCGCTCGGCATGTTCCTCGAGTCGGTTGGCGGTAACGCGAAGGCGGCGTACCTGACCGGCATCAACGCGCGGCTGATCACTTTCTCCGCTTACATCATCTGCGGTCTCACCGCCGCAGCGGCCGGCGTGATCCTCTGCGCCGACACCCACACCTCGGATCCGGTCAGCATCGGCCGCAACATCGAGCTCGACGCGATCCTGGCGGTGGTGATCGGCGGCGGCTCGCTGTCTGGCGGCCGCATCTATCTCGGCATGACGATTCTCGGCGCTCTGGTCATCCAGGCCTTGACGACGTCGATTCTCAGCAGCGGCCTTCCGCCCGAATACAATCTGGTGGTCGAGGCGATTGTGGTCATGGGGGTGCTGCTGCTCCAGTCGGCCAACTTCCGCAATCTGGCGCTGTCGATTCTCGCGAGGAGGAAGCGGTGAGAGAGAAGTACCTGCCGCTGACGGCGACGATCGTCGTCTTCCTCGCGTTGTTCGGCATCGGCGGCCTGCTCTACAACAACTTTGTTTCGACCCTGGTGCTTGGCGACATCCTCGCCGACAACGCCTTCATCATCATCGCCGCCATCGGCACGACCTTCGTCATCATTTCCGGCGGCATCGATCTGTCGATCGGCTCGATGATCGGCTTCGTCGGCGTCGTCATGGCCAATCTCGACACGGTCGGCTGGCATCCGCTCGCCTCGAGCGCCATGATGCTGGTCTTCGGCCTCGGGTTCGGCGCGCTGCAGGGGTTGATTATCGACTTCTGCGACATCCAGCCGTTCATCGTCACGCTGGCGGGTCTGTTCCTGCTGCGCGGCGGCTGCTTCATGATCAACCTGGACTCGGTGCCAATCCGCAACGACTTCGTCCAAGAGTTCGCCAGCATCAGCATACCGCTGCCAGGCAACGGCGAGCTTCACAGCTCCGCGATCGTGATGTTGGTCGCCTGGCTTGCCGCCATCGTCATCGGCCAGTTCACTCGCTTTGGCGCCAACGTCTACGCGATCGGCGGCGACAAGACCTCGGCGGCGCTGATGGGCGTGCCGATGCGCCGCACCATGATCGGCATCTACGCGCTTGGCGGGTTCTATAGCGCGCTCGGCGGCGTGATCTACGCGCTTTATACGTCCTCCGGATACCCGCTGGCGGGCACGGGCAACGAACTGACCGCGATCGCTTCGGTGGTTCTAGGCGGCACGCTGCTGACCGGCGGCGTCGGTTTGGTCGCAGGGACCTTGTTTGGCGGGATGATCTTCGGGTTGATCGCGACTCTGATCAATTTCAACGGATCGCTCAACGGCGCGTGGATCATGATCATCGGCGGCGTGCTGCTGTTCCTGTTCATCGTGCTGCAGCGGTTCCTGGTCGGCTCGTTCAGGCTTCGGAGCGCGGCCTGAGGGCTGACTGGCGATGGCGCGCGCCCCCCGACATTCGCCGAGCAGCGCGGCGCCGGACCGTCGCCGCGGTTCGCGCCGTCCGCCGCCGGCGCGGATTGCGCGGGAGAGCGAGGCGGGGGGGGCTTCGCACCGCGCCGACGCGCAGCTCGCTGCGCGTCTTGGCCGCGACATCGTCTCCGGCCGCTATCCGCCGAATGCGCTGCTGCCCAGCGCGGCGGAAATGGGCGCGCGTTTTTCGGCTTCCCGCACGGCGCTGCGCGAGGCCTACAGCAAGCTCAGCGGCAAAGGGCTGATCGTCGCCACGCCGCGCATCGGGACCCGGGTGCGGCCGAAATCGGAGTGGAACCTGCTCGACGCGGAGGTCCTCGCCTGGCATTTGAGCTCCGGGCCGGAAGACCATTTCGTCTCCGACCTGTTCGCGCTGCGCCAGGCGATCGAGCCGGCGGCGGCGGAAATCGCCGCGGCGTCGCGCACGCCCGACAGCCTCGCGCGCATCGCCGACGCTTTCGGCCGCATGGAGCGTTTCAGGAATGGCGAAGGAGACCTCATCGGCGCCGACGTCGATTTCCACATTGCGATCCTCGGGGCGACGCGCAACCACTTTCTCGCCGCGCTCGGCGGATTGATCCAGGCGGCGTTGCTGTGCGCCTTCCGCTTCAATTGGCTCGGCGCGTCGGGCATTGGCGGCGAGCGACTCGAGCAGCACCGGCGCATTCTCGAGGCGATCGACGCCGGCGGGCCCGAGTCGGCGCGCGCGCGCATGGTCGAGCTCTTGACCGACACCTACGACGACGTGCGCAGGTTTCGAGAGTCGGGCGGCCGTGCGACGGTTTTGGCGCCGCGGCCGAACAGCGGCCAATTGAATTGAATTCGCGCGACGCAGACGGGCTGCGGCGGCTCGTCGCGGCCGGCAACAGAGGATCGGAGATGTCCACGATCGGCATTGACTGCGGCGCCAAAGCCGTGCGCGCCCTGGCGGCGCCCTGCGCTGGCGCCGAGTTCGGCAGCGCCGTCGTCGGCCATCCGTCCGGCGGCGAGGGCGTCCCGTTCGACGAAAGCGACCATAATCGTCCGCGGCGGGCGCCGGCCGGCCTTGGCGGGGACTTGCGACTCCCGTCGGCGCACGCCGAGCCGTAAGATGAGCGAGCCGTAAGATGAGGATGAACGTTCACATCGATGGTCCGCAACCAACGCGGACATCAGACAAGGAAGTTGATAAGCAATGACGCAGCAGGGCGCCAGCGCGGCCGCGGCGATCTCCGAGGGCCGCACATCGCTGGGGGTTGAACTCGGGTCAACCAACATCAAGGCGTGCCTGATCGGGCCGGGCCACCAGGTTCTCGCCACGGGCAACCACGGCTGGGAGAACCAATTCGTCGACCGCCTGTGGACATACTCCGAAAAGGCGATCTGGAACGGACTCCAGGGCGCAGTCGCCAGCCTGATGGCCGACGTCGAGCGACGCCACGGCGCACCCCTGACCCGCATCGGCGCTTTCGGATTCTCGGCGATGATGCATGGGTACCTGGCGTTCGACGCGAACGGCGCCTTGTTGGTTCCGTTCCGCACCTGGCGCAACACCAACACGGAGCGCGCCGCAGCCGAGCTGACCAAGACGCTCGGCTTCAACTTTCCGCTGCGGTGGTCGGCCTCGCACCTGTACCAGGCGATCCTCGACGAGGAGCCTCACGTCGCCGACCTCGCCTTCATCACGACTCTCTCCGGCTTCGTGCACTGGCGCCTCACCGGCCGCAAAGTGCTCGGCGTTGGCGACGCCTCGGGCATGTTCCCGATCGACCCGGCCACCCATGACTACGACGCGCCGATGCTGGCGCGGTTCGGCGAGCTGGTCGCCGCCCGTCGACCGGGCCTCGACGTCGCGACGCTCTTCCCAAAGGTGCTCGTCGCCGGCCAGGACGCCGGATCGCTCACCGCAGAGGGCGCCGCCCTGCTCGATCCGACCGGCAGGCTGCAGGCGGGGGCGCCGGTGTGCCCGCCCGAGGGCGACGCCGGCACGGGCATGGTCGCCACCAACGCCGTCGGCCAGCGCACCGGCAACATCAGCGCCGGCACGTCGATCTTCGCGATGGTGGTGCTGGAGAAGCCTCTGACCGCGGTGCACGAGGAGCTCGACATCGTCACCACGCCGGCGGGCGACCTGGTGGCGATGGTCCACTGCAACAACGGCGCGAGCGAGCTCGGAACCTGGGCGGGCGTCTTCACCCAGTTCGCCGCCGCCATCGGGGCCAATGCGGATGCGAACGCCGTGTTCGGCGCGCTGTTCGCCGCAGCGCTCGAAGGCGAGGCGGACGGCGGCGGGCTGCTCGCCTACAATTACCTCGCCGGCGAGCCGATCACGGGAATGGCCGAGGGACGTCCGCTCGTCGTGCGCACCCCCGGCAGCCGCCTCACGCTCGCCAACTTCATGCGCACACAGCTTTACGCCGCCTTCGGCACGCTGAGTCTGGGCATGAACGTGCTGCGCGGCGAAGGCGTCCAGCTGGACTCGATGTTCGCGCACGGCGGCATGTTCAAGACGGCAGGCGTCGCGCAGCGTCTTCTGGCGGCGGCGATCGGCGCGCCGGTGACCGTGGGCGACACCGCAAGCGAAGGCGGCGCGTGGGGCATTGCCGTGCTGGCCGAGTACCTGCGCACGGGCGCGGGCGAGGGCCTGAGCGACTACCTTGGAGGCCGCGTGTTCGCGGGCGCCAAGCTCGATGTGGCGGAACCCGACCCCGCCGACGCCGCGGGCTACGCCGCATGGCTCAAGCAGTACTCAGCGGGTCTGGCGATCGAGAAGGCGGCGACGGAGGCGATCAGCTAGCCGGCAGGCCGCCGACCGGACGCCGCCGCGATCCGTGAATTATAACAAGTCTGAACTCCAACCCCCAATCGACTGAGATGAACATGATCCTCCTCTCCAATCCTGAAATCTGGCTCGTCTGCGGGTCGCAGCACCTCTACGGGCCGGGACCGCTCAAGCAGGTCGCCGCCGACGCCGAGCAGATCGCCGGCGCGCTCGCCAAATCGAAAAAGCTGCCGCTCAAGACCGTGTTCAAGGCGCTGCTGACCACGCCCGACGAGATTTTCAAGCTGTGCCTCGAAGCCAATTCCGATCCCAATTGCGCGGGCCTGATCCTGTGGATGCACACCTTCTCGCCGTCGAAGATGTGGATCCGCGGCCTCAACGCGCTGCAGAAGCCGTTCGCTCATCTCCACACCCAGTTCAACGCCGAGCTGCCGTGGGGCTCGATCGACATGGATTTCATGAACCTCAACCAGTCGGCGCACGGCGACCGCGAGGCGGGGTTCATCCACACCCGCATGCGGCTCGGCCGCAAGGTCGTCGTCGGCCATTGGGCCGACCCCGAAGTCCATGACCGGCTCGGCGCCTGGATGCGCGCCGCGCGCGCCTGGCACGACTGGCAGGGCGCGAAGTTCTGCCGCTTCGGCGACAACATGCGCCAGGTCGCGGTGACCGAGGGCGACAAGGTCGGCGCCGAGATGCAGTTCGGTTTCTCGACCAACACTTGGGGCGTCGGCGACCTGGTCGCCCAGATCGCCAGGATCAGCGACGCCCAGGCGGCCGACCTCGTCGCCGAATACGAGAAGAGCTACGCGGTCGCTCCCGAACTGCGCAAGGGCGGAAAACGCTACGAGGAGCTGCTCTACGGCGCCAAGCAGGAGCTCGGCCTGCGCGCCTTCCTCGAAAGGGGCGGCATGAAGGGCTTCACCGACACGTTCGAAGACCTCCACGGGCTCAAGCAACTGCCCGGCCTCGCGCCGCAGCGGCTGATGGCCGACGGCTACGGCTTCGCCGGCGAAGGCGACTGGAAGACGGTCGCGCTGGTGCGCGCGATGAAGGTGATGGCCGAGGGCCTGCCGGGCGGCACCTCGTTCATGGAAGACTATACCTACCATCTGCCGCAGGGCGGCGGGCAAGTGCTCGGCGCGCACATGCTCGAGATCTGCCCGAGCATCGCCAGCGGCAAGCCGACGCTCGAGATCCATCCGCTCGGCATCGGCGGCAAGGAGGACCCGGTGCGTCTGGTGTTCGACGCCGCGCCGGGCCCCGCGCTCAACGCCAGCCTGATCGACCTCGGCAACCGTTTCCGCCTGATCGTCAACGAGATCGACGTCGTCAAGCACCCGAAGCTGCCGAAGCTGCCGGTCGCGCGTGCGGTGTGGGAATGCCGGCCCGACCACAAGACCGCCTGCGCGGCGTGGATCCTCGGCGGCGGCGCCCATCACTCGGGCTTCAGCTATTCCGTGACGGCGGAAATGCTGGAGGACTTCACCACGATCGCCGGCATCGAGCTGGCGCTGATCGGCGCTGACACGAAGCTGTCGACGTTCAAGCAGGATTTGCGCAGCAACGAGGTCTATTATCACCTCGCCAGGGGCTTCCGCGCCTGACGGCGCGGCGCAGAGCTGAAGGACGATTATGCTCAAGGAACTGAAACGCGAAGCCTATGAGGCCAATGTCGCGCTGCCGCGGCACGGCCTCATCAACCTCACCTTCGGCAACGCCAGCGCGATCGATCGCGGCAAGGGCGTCTTCGCGATCAAGCCGAGCGGCGTCGACTATGCGACGCTGACGGCCGACGACATGGTGCTGGTCGATCTCGAGGGCAAGCGGGTCGAGGGGAAGCTCAACCCGTCCTCCGACACGCCGACCCATCGTCGGCTGTTCATCGCCTTTTCCGCGATCGGCGGCGTCGTGCACACCCATTCGTCGCACGCCACCGCCTTCGCTCAGGCGGGGCGGCCGATTCCCAACTTCGGCACCACCCACGCCGACTACTTCAAGGACGAAGTGCCGGTGACGCGCAAGATGACGGCGGCGGAAATCGCCTCGGCCTATGAATGGGAGACCGGGACAGTGATCGTCGAGCGCCTGCAGGGAATCGACCCGGCCGATTGTCCCGCGGTGCTGGTCAATCGCCATGCGCCGTTCACCTGGGGGCCGAACGTCGCCAAGGCGGTCGAGACCGCGGTCGCGCTCGAGTGCGTCGCGCATATGGCGCTGATGTCGCTTCAGCTCGCGCCCGATCTCAAGCCAATCGAGACCGCGTTGCGCGACAAGCACTTCAAGCGCAAGCATGGCCCCAACGCCTATTACGG
>Ga0255350_1000695_pt1 | contig 12167 bp, 13 predicted proteins | sample HBST25r1metaG_FD_186028 | JGI IMG/M metagenome (GOLD analysis project Ga0255350, IMG submission 186028) | Peat soil microbial communities from Stordalen Mire, Sweden - H.B.S.T-25.r1 | ecosystem: Environmental > Terrestrial > Soil > Wetlands > Peat | place: Sweden: Norrbotten County, Stordalen...
CAAATCCTCTTGTCGCTCCCGGTCCTTGCGTGTGCCCATCGCCATGACTTAATTCTACGAACATGTCCTGTGGATACCTCACAACCTTTACAGACAGGTATCGGGACTTTCACCACAGGCTGCTAGGGAGAGAATGATATTACTTCTGAGGCGGATCGAATGAGAAAGGTAGATTCCCGCCGGAAAGTGAACCGTTCCTCCGCCAGCCTCACCGGCTGCCTCAATGGCCCTGTTAATCGCGGATGTATCCAGGGCCGTGCCATTCCCTCTTGCCCCGTAGGCTCTCACGTCGAATTCTGTGCGCACGTCGCCACCTGCCACTGCAGCATGCTGAGTACGTTCAGGTGGAAGCGCAAAGGCCCCTGCTGCAGCCCCTGCCATACTCGTGCCAACCAGTTTCAGGAAGTTCCTACGAATTGAATTTGTATCCATGAATTTCCCCGATGCTTCGACGGTTATGCTCAGAGCTAACAGTTAATCCGCAAACCTCACTTAGAGCGGCACCCTCAGCCTCTTGTCTCTATTGGCCATTCTCACCCTCCGAAATCTTCGAAGGTCGATGCTTATGGCCTAGGGCAATGTGCTGACGTATGCAGGATCGGTAGCATTGAGGAGCGCTGCGGAAAAACCGTCCCATGTGCAGGACAGATCATGCCGGCTGCATCCCGGCATGAAGATGGGCGCTGCTGCTGGTGGATTCGCAGAAGTAAGTGGTTGCGCATAGCGCATCTGTTCCAGCGTCTGCGCGGTGTACTCAAGGCGCACGAAGGGCTTACCGCCGTCGCGAGGACGCCAGACCTCAAAAAGCAAGACTCCTCCGGGAGGGGTATCGTCGACGCGGCCATCAATGACCCAGTTAATGCCCAAGGCCCCAGCGACCGTCACAATATTGCTGTCGTGCCCCACAATGATGAGTAATCGGTCGTCCGGTTTAGAGAGCGCGCCGGCGGCTGGTTTTCCCGTGACGTTCTGCTCCATGCTGCGCTCGATGCGGTAGAGAAGATTGGACGCGTAGATGCGCGCAATCGTCGGCGTGCGGTAGCCGTAGTCCCATGAAGCCGTCGCCAGTTGCATGAGTCCACGAAGTTTTGCGCTATCCACGCAACCCCAGCCTATGTTTGCATCGCTCATGCCGGTGGTGTATTCGAGCAGCAGATTCTCAGTGAATTCGGAGGAGGCGATCACCGGCCCGGTCAGCGCAGTCGGATCGCCGCCGGTGCCCGGCGAGAGGCCGGCAGGAATGTCGAAGATCGATGTACGAAGTTTGTTGGAGGGCGGGGCATGTCCGCAGCCAGCCAGTACTCGGTCAAGCGCAGCCAACTGAGGCCGGTACGCCTCAGTCAGTTGATTGGGATCTCCGCCGATGCGGCCTGCAACGGCTGCGGTAACTAGAGCAGCATCGCCCGGGCGAAGCCCGCTGACGAGGTTGAACAGCGGATCGGCCGTGCCTTGGGCTTGCGCATGCACGTCGATAAAGCACCCGGGAAACATTCCTTCAGCGAGGGCTTTCCCGGTTTCCCGCGTGCGCTGGTCGGAGTCAGCAAGGATGGTTACCTGTGCGGCGGCGGGACAGCCAGAAGAGGCAAAGAGACCCTGGCCAGAGAACTTGACGCGGTCCCATGCACCGAAAAGCTTCATCAACTGGTAGCCTTGCGAGGTCAGATAGGCAGAGGGCACATCCCACTGCGGCCACGGCGCGGCGGAATACCTGTCATCGGGCCTGCCAGTGGGAGAGCGAACGCCGTGACGGCTGAGAGCAACTACGAATTGCAGATCCGCCACCTTGTTTGGAATACCAGTTTCCGAACCCTGTATTGCCCACGTGGCGGCGCAAGCCAACAGGCTGAGGAAACTGGAAAGCAAGAACCGAATCGCGACGCGGATGGTCATTGTCTACCCTCGGAATCGAATTGGCAGGGACGTGAAGTTCTCAAAGCGTTTGCCTTGCACCTCACACGTTCGGTACATACTCAAGAGTCGAACCCATCCTTCTGCACTTGCAGGGTGTACGCTCCAGGCACAAGGGATGAAACTGTGAAGGGCCGTCGTTGTTGGAAACGGCTTTGCTTACAATTCCCGTGTCAGTGTTGGTCACCAATAGTTGCGCTCCCGGCACTGCTGCGCCAGACGGGTCGGTAACTGTACCCAGAATGGTTGCGCGGTAATCCTGCGCATTCATTGTTGCGATTCTCAAAATGAACACAATGAATAAAAACAAGATGCTTCTCATCATTACTTTCATTAGTAGCTTCCTCAGCGTGGATAGCACGGCCGGCATTCAACACCGGAATCATGGCGCCGATGGAACCTGTCACATCGTCTCGTCGCGTATCCTTTATCCCCTTGTGAGTGCTATCGAGGCAAGCAAAATCACAAGGGAGAAGTGAATACCGTTCAGCTATTTGGACGACCCTTGCCCAAGAACATGCTGCCAGCGATTGAACTCACAGAAAGCAGGCGCCTTCTGCCACATCCTATCGTTGAGGAACAACGCATGTGACCGGAATGCAATGATCTGCGAATTCCGATTGTTCCGTTGAAAGGGGTGGGGCCGAGAGATACAGACGGGCTGTTAGACCACGGTCGACAGACGAACTAGCGCGCAAAAAGATCGCGTTGCAGCTCCCTGAATCAAGAGCCGACAAGCGCCCGGTCAGGCAACTAAAGTGCTTGGATAGTGAATTGGTCGACAATGCCGCCTGGAGTGCAGGCGCGCTCGTTATTTTGGATTCTTCCTCGCCGCCCCCCCCGAAGGCGATTGCGTGGGGCTGGCCGATGCTCAATCGCCCATCGCAAGAGTGGTGAGTTTTCGCCGCACTGGAAAACGCCGTGGAGCATCGCAACAGGGCAGCCAAAGCCAGTGCGGCTGCACAAGGCCGACGCTCCGTTCTGAATTTGCTCTCCGACCCGCACTCACCTGGGCAGCCATTGAAGCGGATTCTAAACATCAGCTCTCAAAATGGATTTTCAGCAAGCGCGCTGAGCCTTCTCCTTCGAAGCAGGCTTAGGCTATTCATCCCAATGGGCAGTGGAATGTAGTCAGCTTTCACATCCGCGCGGACACTCTCCTATGATCGGACCGAGGCGTCCACCATATTGGACGAAAAGGAATCGAAAGGCATGCCAACTGAGTACTTTGTTCCTTCCGTCAGTCGGGCACTGAAGATTCTAGAGCTGCTTGCCCAATCGCAGCGTGGTTTTCCTTTTCGGACATCAGCAGAAGACCTGGCCTCCCAAATGCTCGGCGCAGTTGTTGATCAAGACGCTCGAGAATGCAGGCTATTTGAAAAGCGGCATGAGTAATGGGAAGTTCAGCTTTGGATTGAAGTTGGTCAGCCTTAGCAAAATGGCACTTGAGAACCTCGACCTGCGCAAACAGGTCAGGCCTCTTTTGCAAGATCTGATGCTTCTCACCGGATTAACCGTACATATGGCTATTCTCGAAAAAGCCGAGGCAGTCATCATTGAAAAAATTGAAGCGCCTGGAATGCTGCGCGTGGCTACGTGGGGCGGAAAACGGCTGGACGCCAACTGTTCCGGAGTAGGCAAAGTGCTTCTGACGTTTGCTGCCGAGGAGAACTCAGATAGCCGAATTACCAGCTTGCCAATGGCGAGAAACAATAAGAATACGATCGCCTCCCCAGAGCGAATGGCATGCGAGTTAAAAAAGGTCCGGGAATCAAGATTTGCTTTCGAAGATGAAGAGGGAGAAATCGGTTTCCGGTGCATCGCAGCTCCAATTTCTGACTCTACTAAGCGTGTGGTTGCCGCGATCAGCATCGCTGGAGCCACCTCCCAGATCCTCGATGACCGCGTCTCCAAGCTGACCGCGCTCGTCAAAGCTGCGGCTGGAAGAATCTCGGCCGAACTCGGGAACAGTTCGGATTTGGCTAGGGCCGATGGCAGGCTCAAGCGACCGCGCAAACTGAGATGACGGGTGCCCTGCTGCTCGTTGGGGAGCGAGGGTGGGGCGGCTTCTGGAGCGATGTGGAAGAATTGTTGAAAGATGCTCCGCGACCTGTCTCATAATCGCATCTGGGCAGCCCAAGCAAGTGACATCCTGAAAAAGGTCAAAAGCGCGAACTGTGCCCTTCCTCAACAGGAGGCGATCCGCTTGAGACACGACGCTACTGAACAGGGCCCCGCGATAGCCGTGGATTCTCGATCACCTCGTTCAACGACGGCAGAGGATCGCCAGCGTCGGTACTCTCGTTGAAGTGTCGAAGATTTTCGTGTATGCCACGCCAGAACTGGTATTCAGCGTCCCAGCGCCCCAAGGCCGCACCAAGACGGTATGGGGTGTACTCATTTAACCATTCCGCCTTGTAGGCGGGTTCCAAATCTGAAATCCGATCCATCAGATCGGTGACATTGGAGTGGTCATAGCATGTCACCTGCGACTCCCATTGGTTCCACCAGGTTTCGGAGTCAGGCCGCTTCCCCCCAAACTTGTCCCAGATCGTTGTCGAGTCCAGCGGCGTCTGAAACTTCTCGCCTGCATAGTCGAGGAGTTCGCTGCCGAGGAGCAAGCTGTTTACCGTATCCGGCTCAGCGCCCAGGCTCTGGGCATGGAGAATCGCGGTCTCGGCCTGCTCTGCGTGCATGCGCGCCTCATGCAAATCCTCTCGGTGCACCACCAATCGGTTGTAGTAGGGCGCCGAGAACGGATCATTCCAAAGACTGAGCATTGACTGCTCGCCAATCACCTTTTGTAGATCCGTTTCGGCCAATGTCATTTCGCGCAACGCGGAAGCGATGTCGGGCGCGGCTGTCGACGAGTACATCTGTCTCGCGTAATCTGAGAAGAAGTCGGCGCGATCCATAGGAACGGATTGCCACGGTGCGGCCGCTCCATATGCAATCCCGGGAAGCGACATGCGAAACAAGAGTTGCGCATCATCGGCCCAGACAGAGTTGATCAAGCCGAGCGCGCCCGAGCGTCGTCCTGCGGCCAGAAATGTATCGATATTTTCGTACGCGGTCTTGTTATCCGGGGTGACTTGGCTGTAACTTTTTACGCCCGGTTGCACGAAATGCGGAATATGGTTTGCTACCAGGAGACCAAGCTGCCTTTTGTATGTCGGATCCTCCGAGGTTGAATGCCAAGCGACTGCAATGAGCCCATGAGGGAGTTCTGGAATGATTTTCGGGTACTTCACGATGATGTCACCGTAGGCCATCACGTGCTTGCCTCGTTTCGCAAACAGTTCAGCCACAGTCGTGAGCTGCTTTGCGAACAAACCCTCCGGAACGGCAGCCGCACCGCTCGCATGCGACGCGGCTTCGATCTGAAAGGTCTCATCAAACCCGATGCTAACGAAGGGGCTTGGAAACAAGCCTACGAACTGGTTCACCCAGTCGGTCAACATTGGCATCACATTGGGATTCGCTGCGTCGAATTCCGTCCCGTGCGGCTCATCAGAGAGTTCCGAGTATTTCTCGACCCGGAACAGATCGTGCTGATGCCCATACAGATCGAAGTTCGGTATCACGTCGATATGTCGCATGCGTCCGTACGCCACAATCTGCCGCAGTTCGGCCTGTGTCAGCCTGCCGTCGGGGTTCAGTAAAGGGTATCCCGTCAGCTCAATGCTGTCTTCGCTGTACAGGTAATATTGGTTTGCCTTCCACCGCGCCAGAAAATCCAGTTCCCGCTCGATCTCCTGTTCCGTCGGCAGCGGACCATGACTGATATCCACCATCGTCCCACGATAAGCAATCGAAGGCCAGTCATGGATCTCCACTTCCGGCAACACCGCTCCGGCGCCATCTCCTTCCACCAGTTGCCGTAGCGTCTGGGCCCCGTAAAAGACCCCCGCCGAAGAACGCGCGTGGATTTTCACGCCCTGACTTGTAACTGTCAGGTCGTAGGCTTCCCTGGAATTCGGCCCCGGCTCCTCACCCGGCTGCGCCAGTGGCTCATCTTGTGAGCCGACTCGGTCCAGAGATATTTCCAATTCCTCGTTCTGAGCGTTGCCGCGCGACTCGATCGGCACGTTCAGCCCGGTGCGCTCTCGGATCCACAATCGCAACTCTTCTGCAGTAAAGGAGTCTTCCGTCATGGGAGAAGGCAAAACTACGATTCGAAGCCCTTTTAATGGAATGCTGCCCGAACCATACCGAATCTGTTGGGGTCGCGGCAAAAGCGGACTGTGCTCCGCATAGCCTGCGCAGCACATTACCATGCTCAGCAACAACACAAGCAAATGCTTCCGATTCATTAAGACTCCTTTAGCCGAGCCATCTTGATCTGTAATCACCTGAATGCACTCAGAGAAGGTGAATATCGAAATGCCCGCGTTCGCTTTTCCTCTCAGGGCCATAAAGAAAGGCAATGACCTGTGAGCAGAAAGGCTGCTGCATAAGTTTGATGCCGAGTAGTATGGCCGATCAATTCACGGCCAAGTGCGAAAACAAGCGGCCGGCAATGCTGGAGCGCTGATCCTTTTTCTATTTCGAGAGACGCAGCATGACCACACCGCCCGGTGGGACGACGACTGTGTACGAACCTTGAAGTATCTCGAAATCTTTGTGGGCCCAAAGGTCCCTGGCATGAACATGACCTGCAAGGCCGACTTCTTTCAGTTGGAGCGTTATTGGAATGGCCTGATCATCTAGGACGTAATTGAAAATGGCCACAGCCTTGGCACCACCACTTAATGGTTTCATCCAGATCTGAAGCGGCGCGATTTTCTTTCCCTGGATTCCAAGGCTGTCCTGGTCAACTGCGATCACTTCCTTGTTCATTAGGATGCTCTTGGTCGTAGCGCTCATATTGCCGATGTCGTTGCCCGCAAGCAGCGGCGCAGCCAGGATTGCCCACAAGCTCATCTGAGTGCGATATTCGTCGGCAGTCATGCCCCCGTTGCCGATCTCTAGCATGTCAGGATCGTTCCAATGGCCTGGACCGGCATACGGCTCCAGTCCTGCCTGGGAAAAGCCAATCAGCGACATGCTGCGATAGTCGTCCCGGATGTCGTCGGTCGTGCGCCAGAGATTCCCTCCCGCCTTCGCCCCCCATTTCCAGACCGAGCCAATGCCATACTGGCAAAGGCTGAAAACGATCGGCCGATGAGTATTCAGAAGAGCCCGATGCATTTTCTCGTACGCCTGTTCCATCGTGGCAACAGCTTTTTCCTGCTGAGTCACCGACACGGGCTTCTCGGGGTGGTCGAGGTCCCACAACTGCATTATTGATTCATAGCTGCATAAATCATATTTGAGAAAGTCAACGCCCCATTTGGCATAAGTGTCAGCATCCTGCTGTTCATGGCCATAGCTGCCTTCATATTTCTCGCAGGTCATCGGCCCCGGAGAAGAATAGATTCCGAACTTCAGCCCCTTCGAATGGACGTAATCGGCCAAAGCCTTCATATCGGGGAACTTGCTATTGGGATGTATAAATCCCTTGTCGTCACGCTGACCTTCCCAGGTGTCATCTATATTCACGTAGATGTATCCGGCATCTCGCATTCCGCTCGAGACCATTGCGTCCGCTGTCGCGCGTACGCTCGCGTCAGTAACTTTGTCACCGAAGTGATTCCAACTGTTCCAGCCCATAGGCGGTGTCGCAGCCTCGAGCGCGATTTGGGCGTTTGCCCTTGGAAGCGGAGAAATTAGAACAATCGTCAGAACCACGAGTACTTGAGAGAAGAACAGGCGATGAAAACGCATTGGGATTAGCTCTTTCATTGAAGGTGAGAATTCCAAATTTGTGGTAAGTCTAGGTTGAGGTGTCGGCAGGACGAATGACAACGTTCATGAAATCGAGCGCTCATTCCATATCCGAAGGAGAATCCACTCGGGTGCTTCCAACATTCGCTGGATACTTCGCGGCCAGTGCGCGAATCTCATAACTGAATTTCAAGAACAGCTTCTCCCAACGAACAGCCTCTTCCGGCGTGTACTCATAGAAACCCTTGGCGTTTCGAATTCCCTGGGCTCCCGATTCAACCATGCGTTTCATTAGCTCGGGCACACTCTTGCCGCAACTCAAGTCAGGCAGCAAATCTTCCATTACCCTGGCATAGGCGGGAATGCCTGTAAGATCCATGAATCTAAACGGCCCCGCGAATGTTGCCCAATAACCAAGATCATTTCGGAATGAACGGTCAACGTCGCTGCAGGTCGCATATCCCCCTTCAACAAGGTAGAACGCTTCCCTTATCAAGGCGTACATAAGCCGGTTGGTAATGAAGCCACGCACATCACGCTTGACATATGTAGGTTCCTTCGCCCAGAACTCTGCCAACTTTACGACATACTCCGCATACAGGCTGTCGGATTGCGGCCCGCAGATCACCTCGAGAAATCTGCTCACGTGGGCCGGCTCTCCCCAATGGATACCCAGGATGCGATCGGGACATTTCGCGCCTTTTTGCAGAAGAGCCACCGGTATTGAGGATGTGTTGCTGCCAATGATTGTCTTATCGGAGACGGCGGCTTCGATCCGCGAGATGGCCTCTCTTTTCACGGCCAGGTTCTCAACAATGGACTCGAAGACTATGGAGCGATCGGATAGGTCGGAGTAGTCCGCACTCAAGCGAAACTGCTTCACAATACTGCCCACATCTTTGTCCAGCAACCCCTCGCGCTGCATTTCCTCAAGCAGGGCGCGAATATGATCAGGGACCTCGCGATGCCGACCGACATTCCTCGTGAGGCCAATGACAGGATGGCCCGCAGCCAGTAGACACGCGATCATGCTCGTCCCCATGAGACCCAGTCCTACAACCGCGACCGGCACTTCAGAAGGATTTAATTCGGCGGTTGCCAGTCTCGCCTGGTTTTGGGGGACACTTGTCGTGTTTGTCTGTTCCATTTTGGTTACCCTGCCTTAGGCGATACACGGGCGATCGCATCGATTTCAACTTTAATCCCACCTAGAACACTCTGGACTGTCGTGCGCGCCGGAAGTATTCCCGAGAAGAACTCACGATAGATCGAGTCAAACCTTTCGAAGTCGTCGATATCAGAAATGTGGCAGGTGCATTTCACAATATCGTGAAAACTCATGTCGGCAGCTTTGAGTATGCTGCCGATGTGCTCAAGAGTTCGCCGCGTCTCCTCTTCGATGGTTCCATGAACCACTTCGCCGGTGCCAAGATCAAGCGGCCCTTGGCCGCTGATATAAAGCCAGCCGTCAATAAGTACAGCATCGGAATAGGAGCCCGTGCTTGCTCTCTTATCTGGATTAGAGACTCTGATTTTTGGCATTTCCAACCTCATGAACTGGATTGTGATTGCGGCGCGCCATCCCGCCGGCCGCCCCTGACGCATGTGACCAGTGACCTGCAGGCGAGTGCAATCGCGGCCCCTGCGATGCTATGGAGGGATGCATGCCCTTGGAATACGATGGCCGAAATGAGCACTCCAAAATACGGGACGCAGATGAACTGGCAGCGATGCTAGAGTGACTTTCACCCCCTGAGTGAGCCAGATTATTAGGAACGATCAAGGAGATCGGAGTTGAGCGGAAAATCGCAACGAGGCCGTGCCGTGCAGTTGGTCCCGTTTTTTCTCCGCGCAGCGCAAGTGCCCTGGTGCACAGCATCCAATTAGACCGCGCAGGATGGCATGGAGAAGCACAAATATGTAGAAGCGTTCCAGGATCGCGCCGATCTCCGATTGCACTTTGGACCATCTGCATTGTTTGCTTGCTCATTACGTGACCACGTCGCGTCGCTTGATCGGATGGGCGACGTTTCCCAATCTGATGCTCAGATACCGAGTCATTTGTTTCACATAGTCACTCCAGTATTGCCGAGCGTTGAATGCTGACCGATCACTTGCGCGGCAATCGGACAGATGCCCCGCTTCGATATCCAGCCGATGGACGAGATCAGCTGAAGGACCTATTGCGCATCGAGATTCAATCTGCTCACGATTCATTAAGGAACTCAATTAAGGACAATTCAGTGTGCGACTCAAATCTGCTGCCGTCAAGGAGAAAGATACAAAAATGAAAATTAGTACGATTTCGATTTTCCCAGGACATGCTGCGCTTGCATGGTCACTCAGGCTCGTACCAGAGTAAGCCAGGCAGTCGAGCTTTGAGTCTTAGTCCTGCCTCGGAGGGTTAATTTTTGACAGGAGGGAACCTCTCCCAAACCTCGAATGGAAGAGGAATCGGGATGCCAACGTGTATAGAATAGAATATTACTGTGCAGACTTATATTCGTTAATGCATTGAAATACTTATATTTACATCAAAAATCTGGTTCAATAAGGGCGACGCGGATCTGGCTCTGTACCTGGATTAATCGCAAGACCTGTTGCGCAGAAGCCCTCGAATTTGGCGGCCCCCTTTGCCTGAATTGGCAGAATATGTCAGCGCTAGACCCTCGGTTCTTAGTCCACTGGATTCGGAAGCTAATCCGCCTAATTTTGAACAACTTCAAAGTTTGCAGCTGATAGAAATTTCTTATAATGTAATTATAGTCTTTGCCAAGAAACGGGAAGACGCGAGGTCTCATTGCAGTGGCCCTCTTCGCCGGCAAGCCCATCAAGCATGTCACAACCATCCGCGAGCGCGATAAAGCACTCATCTTCGACATTATTCGGCGTTCGGGCCCTCTCTCCCGCGCGCAGATTCAACAGATGGTGGATTTACGGCCTGCAACGATCTCTCACGTTACGCGAGAACTGATCAGCGAGGGTGGCATTCGTGAGGCGGGATTGTCTGACAACCCCACGGGCCGTAAGCAAATCCTGCTTGAGATGAATCGCGATGCGGGAGTAATTCTTGCTGTTGATTGCGATGCTGAAAATATCATGGTGGGCGCGCTCAATTATGTGCCCGCCTTCATTCATCCCATTCATTCGGAAAAGACTGACCTCTTGCATGGAGCCGAGGGGCTCGTTGCGCAGATGTTCCGTTGTGTGCGAGAGATGATGAACGCCGCCGGTATTGCTCAATCCAGCATTCTGGGAATTGGCGTGGGAGATCCCGGCATGGTGGATACACAAAGTGGCCTCTCGGTCATGGCGGCCACTATCGATTTCTGGCGAAATATTCCCTTGCGGCAACTCTTTGAACAGGAGTTTGGCGTTCGTTGCGTTGTTGTCAACAACACAAGATCACGAACCATAGCTGAACAGATGCTGGGCGCCGGAGAGCGCTCGGACGACCTTATCTTCGTTCAATATGGCAGGGGAATCGGGGCTGGAATTGTTTCTGGCGGGAGGATGATTCAAGGCTGCAGCTGGGCGGCAGGCGAGTTCGGCCACATTCATGTAAGTGAGAATGGGCCGCCTTGCAAGTGTGGAAGTTTCGGCTGCATCGAGGCCCTCGCCGATATTGGCGCTATGGAAGCAAGACTCAAAAAAGCGATCATAAGCGGCGGCTTTTCCGTGTGCGTAAAAATGGCCGGCGGAGATATTGATCGAATTACCGGCTGGCACGTACTTGAAGCAGCTCGTCTTGGCGACAAGATGAGCATCGTCATTGCAGAGGAGATGGCCGAATGCCTGGGCCGCGGAATCGCCAACCTGATCAACCTGTTCAATCCGTCCCTTATCCTTCTTGACAAGAGGTTGGCGCTTGCTGGCGACCTGGTTCTCGATCAAGTAAATAGGACGGTGAAGCGCCAAGCCCTCGCTTATTCTGTTCAATCGGTTTCCTGCCGCTTCTCGTCCCTCGAAGACGCGAACCTGCTTGGGGCTGCCCTCGTGGTGCTCGAAGACAAATTCGAGGTTCCCACCGTTAAGCCACGGTTATTTGGGGCCGATCGCCATGCCGAAAAGGATCCGGAGATATCGCACCAAAGATTGGTGAGCGATGCGCCAATCTTCTAGTAGTGAGGAGACACGGTAATGCCCCTCCACCTGTCAAATTATTTCGGGTAGCAGGCTGTGCCAGTCCCCTCTTGTGACAATTCAAGAATGGAAAAAGTGCAGACTCCCGACTTGATTTCGACGAGGCATTGAAATGGAAAATCGTTCTTGTTTCGCATCGCTTCGACGCAGCAAGCACTGCGGATTCAAAGCCATCGGCTTGCATCCTATGCAGTTGCATACTGGGCAATCCAGCGATATACAGCGAAAATCTACAGGAACGATGCGGCCAGTGGGGCGAGGAAGATCGACAACTACGGTCATATTCCTCGCCATATAGCGCCAACAGCCCCCTGTAAAGTTCCAGTGGGCTTGGAGCGGTAGGACAAAGT
>Ga0255350_1000698_pt1 | contig 12158 bp, 14 predicted proteins | sample HBST25r1metaG_FD_186028 | JGI IMG/M metagenome (GOLD analysis project Ga0255350, IMG submission 186028) | Peat soil microbial communities from Stordalen Mire, Sweden - H.B.S.T-25.r1 | ecosystem: Environmental > Terrestrial > Soil > Wetlands > Peat | place: Sweden: Norrbotten County, Stordalen...
TGAGTCATGGCTGATCCTCTCTCTTCTGAATGTGGTCCTGTCCGGAACCCACTCCAGAGTAAAGGGGATCAGCCCCAACCGCACCCCTCAAGCAGGCAGAGCTATCGGTCTATCTTGGACAGCAATGGAATAAACTATAAGTATGAAGCGAATGGCGCGTTTTCAGCAGACACTGGCATTGCAAATGAGTTTTGCGAAGTATGGTCACAAGAGCAAGCGGGAGCTGTTTCTTGACCAGATGAATCAAGTGGTTCCTTGGTCTGAGTTGCTGGCGCTGGTGGAGCCTTCCGCCGACCGTCTTCGCGCTTCCCAGCCGTGGGTGAGAAAGACGCTCAGCCGGTTACGGCGGAAAAGGAGCACAAAAACCCTGGCAGATCTTCCGGCGCGCTCAAATTAGCGGAGTTTCATACACAGCCACCGTCTGAGCGCGAAGTGCGGCAAGGCAGCACGAAAGAGAGCAAAGCAGGATGAAGCCGCGAAGATCTTTACGCATGAGCATGTCCGGATTCTGATTCGTGAGTGCAACGGAGGAAAGCGGAATCATGCATGATGTCTAGGCTTTCCGCAAGAAAAGAGAAAATGATACGAAGTTCTGATTGTGCAGCTTAAGGCGTTTCCAAAATTGGTATGCCCAGCCGAGTGATCAGGACATCGCCGCTACCTCCACCCCACGGACGGAGACCAGTCCGGGGGGCCCCGGTTCCGTTTGTCACGTCGAAGCCAAGATCATCAGCCTCGGCGTGGCATGGGATATAACCTTGCTACTTGCTCCGAGAATCTTTTCTGCCTCACGTCCGGCAGGCGCTCCCTTCGCCAGCGTGAGATGAGGCCTGTCGTCATGGTAATAACAGACGTATTCATTCGTCAGGCGCTTCAGATGGCGTTCATTGAGAACGATCACGTGGTCGAGCAGGTCGCGGTGCCAGGGGATGGACCCTACGGGGACGGAGAAATCATAACAAAATACTGTGGGGACTTTTGTGGGTAGACTGCTTCAAAAAAGTGGGTAATTCTGGGTACTACCCACAATTTACTTGTGATAACAAACTCCTGTAATATGCTGACAATAAGCAACATATAACAACAGAGAGCAATGCTGAAAAGGGCAGGACCTTAACTCTTAACCGACAGGTTCAAATTGATTTCATTCTTATTATGGCTAGCGCTTAGGTGCCGGATGTGTTGCGTCTATCCACCGTTCGACGACGTCGAGGAACGCTTCTGCGTGTAGAAGGAGCTCCTCTGCTTCGGTGATGGTGGCGATGGTTGCACCGCTCTGTGGCCTAGTGTTGCACTGGCGCTCATAGAAGCCTAGCGTCGCAGCTACTGCACTTCGCCCACATACACGCCGAAAGGGGCGAGCTCAATGTGGTCGAGCGTGACAGGATCTGCGCCGCCTGGCGATTTCAGCAGCGTGTGCAATCCACCGCCCTTCACATCCGCAGCAAGGCTGACCGTCTGCGGCTCAGCGAGGCTGATCTCGCGGGCAAACTAGCGGCCGAAGTCCGCAGAGACGTCGAGGACTGGATCCGCAAGAACCACGCCGACAAGATTTCCTAAATGCCGATTGCCCCAGGGCGCCTCGGCGACGAGATGGGATCTGCGATATGCCTCCGTGAGTTGAACTCTCTCAGGGGCGGCTATTGATCGACGTAGAACAAGACCTTGGCGTGGCGAGGCGCTGTTCAATGCACATCCTGAACCCTCAATGGCGGCAAGCTGGAGGAATAAGCGGCACCGGCATGGCGACTGAATTCTGAGCCCCCTTGCTGGGAGGGGGTCAGGGGAGGCCTTCGGCGTTTTTCGCTATCGATCCTGAATTTGGCATTAAACCACAGTGGCGTCGAGCTCACGCGCTCTGAAGGTTCTTGAGAACTGCCTCGGCGGACGAGAGAAGCAGAATCTCCTTCGAAGTTCCATATACCATTCGTGTGGAGAGGGCACCATCAATGACGGCAAGTATCCTCGCCGCCGCCGCCCTTTTGTCGATTGCGAAGGGCTTTAGCAGGTCGGTTAGATAATCAAGAATCTTGTCTTGGTGTTCGATCGCCCGGCGATGGAACGGGTGGGCGGTGTCCGGATATTCGGATGCGATACGAAGGAACGGGCAGCCGATTACTTCGGGTTGGTTCGCCATTTGTTCGAACTTGGTCAGCACTTCACGCAGATCCTTTGGGGGAGTGGGATGCGCGAGATAGTCCCAAAGAGCTCGATCACGGTTTTCGAGGTACGCGAGCACGAGAGCATCTTTGCTTTCGAAATGGCGATAAAACGTCGCCTTTGCGACCTCGGCGATGGACATGATCTTCTCGGTGCCGGTCGCGCGGACCCCCTCTGCATAGAAGAGGCGGTCGGCAACCTCCAGAATTCTCTCCCGCGCATCGGATTTTTTTGGTGTTTTCATCGTAATCATCTTGACAGAGGACAGACCGGTCTGTCTATACTCTTTCTTATAAAGACAGAGATGTCTGTCTTGTAATCAGCTTTATGAATTCCGAAAGATGCCCCTGTGGGCTGGTGCTGGGTGTGACCTCCAGAACTGGTCATAGTACGGCGGTCTCACGCTGCTCTGAGTCGCATCAATCCAGTCTCAAGCTCAGCCGAAAGGAATTTAGTATGCCCACCCTGCTCGATCTGGATGTAAGCCCTCGTGGAGACCGGTCGATCTCGCGCGCCCTTGGAAAGCAATTCGTGGAGCACTGGCAAAAACGCAACCCTGACGGCAACGTGATCTATCGCGACCTGAACGCATCACGCATCCCCTTTATGGACAACGACTGGATCGCGGGTGTGTATGCTCCCGCTGACATGGAGCGGACCCCCGAAATGCGGAAGGCGCTAGCGCTCTCGGTCGAACTGATCGCCGAGTTGCAAGCTGCCGACGTGCTCCTCATCAGCACGCCGATGTACAACTTCACCATTCCGGCGGTTCTGAAGTCGTGGATCGACTATGTGGTGCGTCCCGGCTACACCTTCCGTCTGGCCCCAGGCTGGCCCGGCATGTTGGAGAACAAGAAAGCCAGGCTGATTGTCGTGTCGCGTGACAGCTACACGCCAGGCGAGCCGAGCGAGGCCGCTGACCTGGTTACGCCGGTGTTGCGCAAGGTACTGAGCTTCATGGGCATCGACGATGTAGACGTGGTGCGAGCGGGAGGCAGCCTTGCAGTGAACCTTGGTAAAGTGCGAATCGATGATCACCTGAAGACGTACGAGCGTGAGATTGCGGCGCTGGCTGGTAACTGATTCATGAGCTAGCCGAATGCGCGACGCAATGAGTCCTGGGATGTCGTGTTAGCGCCAGTGATGAGTCAGGCCAACGCCGGACTACATCGTTGGGCTACAGCTAGCGCTCAAGGAATCCCGCCAAGCAGCCCTGAAGATTACAGGTGCTGGGAAGTCGAAAAACTTCGAAAGTGGAGAAAGAAAATGTCTCGTCTCATCAAGCCGTTATCGCTGCTCCTTGGAGTTTGGATGTTCACGTTCGGGTTCCTGAAGTTCTTCCAGCCAATCCGTGGATGGTTTGATATTCAGATTCAACAGAGTCATCTGCCCCACGAGGCGATTCTCGCGGGCAAACCGGGGGAAATGGTCACCGGGTGCCTGTTCTTACTGCCATGGCTTCGAAAATCGTTGACCGCAAAACACAGAGATCAACTCCTTCTGATCGCGTGTTCGATCCTCGTTGCTCAGATGGGCGTGGCAATTTATGTCCACCTGCAGCCTCAGGTGCCTGCTAGCGTTCTTCCTCTCGGTATCAAACCACCTGTGATTCCAGCTGTCGTTCTCCTCCTCGACTTGCTCACCGCATATGCTGTTTGGAGGGAACGACGAGCAGAGAAGGCTAGCGATATGCCGACTCAGTAAAGAGTTCGAACCCAACCATATTCTGTCTGAGCGCGGAGCAGGAGTGTCGAATCTGATATGAGTTCTTCACCGCCGGCTTATCACCAGCAGCCCACCACGTCGTTGGACAACAGGAGCACAATAATGGCGAATCTCTTCGAATCTGTTCAACTTGGAACTTTGGTACTGGCAAATCGTGTCTTCATGGCGCCCCTTACTCGCAACCGTGCAGACGGAGATGGCGTGCCGGGCGAACTCGCGGCAACTTATTACTCACAGCGCGCTTCGGCTGGCCTCATCGTGACCGAGGCGACGCAGATTTCGCCCATGGGCAAGGGGTACTTCAATACTCCAGGGATTCATTCCCCCGAACAGGTGCGAGCGTGGGGCCGAATCGTGGAATCCGTTCATAAGAGTGGAGGCCGAATCTTCCTTCAGTTATGGCATGTCGGACGAATCTCTCATTCGTCCTTGCTGCCGAACAACGCACAACCAGTGGCTCCCTCAGCAATTCGTGCCAATAGCCAGACGCTCATTGCCACGGGTCTGGCACAGGTTTCGGAGCCGGTTGCCCTGACGGCTAGCGGGATCAAAGAGACCTTGGACGATTATCGGCGGGCAGCCGGCAATGCGAAAGAAGCCGGATTCGACGGGGTCGAGATCCATGCGGCTAATGGATACTTGATCGATCAATTTCTCCGAACAGGATCAAATCAGCGAACGGACGAATATGGAGGTGTTGCGTCGAATCGAGTCCGCTTTCTCACTGAAACAGTGGAACGCGTCCTGGAAGTCTGGGATAGCGGGCAGGTGGGTGTACGAATCTCTCCGACGGGTGGTTTTAACGATATGACGGATGACAACCCACGCGAAACCTTCTCCGTCACGGTTGCAAGACTCAACAGCTACGGGCTCGGGTACATTCATATCGTTGAAACGGCGCAGAACAGCAAAGGAAGCAGCGAGGAGGATCTCGCCATGTCGGCTCACCTGAGAACACTTTGGAAAGGTCTCTACGTCGTGAATGGCGGATATGACGGGCCCAGGGGAGAGGAAGCATTACGGACCGGACATGCCGACGCTATCGCATACGGCCGCGCCTTTCTTGCCAACCCAGATCTACCAAGGCGGCTGCAACTCGGAGCCGCTCTGAATGAACCGGACCCGACGACATTCTACGGAGGAGGCGCTGCCGGCTACACTAGCTATCCAGCGCTCTCCTCCACTGTGCGGCATAAGGTATGAATTCAGGACGGCACGGGTGCCTCAATGCACACATGGAGGAAAGAGCCAAGAGTGGCCGACCATTTCATCAGAAATGGCCTTTGTCGGAGACCGACGCCAACATGAATCAGTCCCAATGAGTCGCCATGTCTTCCCAGATCCCCCGGATAATTCTGGGCTGGCCAGCCGCTGAGAAATTCATGTTCTCAGAGGATGATTCAATGCTACTTGATTCTCAGGTGCCATCCTCGCCGCAGCTCGGCGCCGGGAACTTCTTCTTCGCGCTGGATGGCCGCTTTGATCATGTCGGTGTCTGGCCTTGACTCTTCCACATTACACTCGAGCATTCTGCCGAGTTCGTCGGGGAGATTTGCCAGAACGGTTTCCCAGAGAACGCCGCTAATCCGGGCGTCGATCCGGCGAAAAGCCACTGGAAGTGCTGCCTCGTCGGTGATCCGAACGGACTCCTGGCTGTTCTTCTGGGCGCGCAGGGTGAACTCGCGTCCTTCGATCGCTTTAAGCTCGCGGCTCATGAGGTAGTAAAGGGCCATGTTCCTGGTTCGCTCCACTTTACTGGCTGCGGCGCGTGCTCGGTCGCTGAGGCGGGCAGCTTCGCTGCGGCAAAACTGCTCACGTGCCTCCATCCGGCGCAGGAAGCGTCCGATTCGGTCTATCTTTTCACTGTGAGCCGAGCAGAATTCCTGAAAACGGGCGACGAGTTCCCCAGCGGGTTCACCGCCCTGTGCAGTTTGCTCCTCGATCTCATCGAGAAGACTGTCCAGTTCTGCGTCGATCTCAAAAAGCGAATTCGTTTCAGCAATCGTTGACATAATTTTCTCCCTCACTGGAAATGTGGTCTGCCATCAGTATCACGCGGCAATTCGTTCCTGAATGGTGGCTGCTCTCGCCGCCTGGTAGGCAAGCGCATCAGCGCGGGACTGAATCGGATGGCCGCTGTGGCCGCGAATCCAGCACCAACGAATCGTCCGTCGCGCACTGAGTTGGAGGAGTTCACGCCATAGTTCCTGATGCTGCAACTCAGAGCCTCGGCTGTTGCGCCAGCCAAACCGCTGCCAGCGAAAGACCCGGAACCGCATTCCGTCGATGAGCAACTCCGAGTCAGAGCGCAGTTCGATTCTCGCGCCAACTGGCGTTATGCGCAGGGCTTCGACCGCGGCGCGCAGTTCCATTTCAGAGACGGTTGACCACGGAACCGATCCAGCGATCTCCTGCCGCTTTGTCCCGTGAATCACGATGGCTGCCCAACCGGCAGGACCTGGGTTGCCGATGGCCGAGCCATCGGTGAAGATGAAAAACTGCTTGTTCATGGGGATGCTCCGGGCGAGTCGCTTCTTCGCAACGGATGAATGGGAAGCTGGTTCCTCTTGTCACTGAGCGATAATGTTTCATGCAGATTTCTCCACATTGTTATGCCGTGACCGGGCTCGGATACTTCTCTCCGTGGTGCGTCAATGCCGGCTTTGTGGCGGGCGATACCACCACGCTCATCGTCGACACCGGCGCAAATTGGATGGCGGCGCAGACGATTCACGGCTACGCTTGCGCGGCGAGTCCCGGCAATCGAATCCTGGCTGTGAACACCGAGAAGCACTTCGATCATGTCGGCGGCAATGGCTTCTTTCGCGATCTCGGAATCGACATCTACGGACACGCCGAGAATCAGCGAACCGCCGAGGAGTTTGCGGCCGAGATTGCCGTGTTCAACGATTCCACTCTCGACCGCCTGCGCCGCGAGCGCCAGGAAGCCCATGCCTTCTTTCATCGCACGGAGTTGACCGCGCCGAACAAGAAGCTCAGCGAAGAAACCGCCTTCGATCTGGGCGGAGTAACCGCGGAGGTGCTCTTCACGCCGGGACACACGTGCACCAACCTCTCCATCTGGATTCCTCAGGAGCGCGTACTTTATACGGGCGATTGCGTGGTGAGCCTGTACCGGCCGAATCTGGAGGCGGGGAGCAGCGAAGACTGGCATCTTTGGCTTGCCTTGCTCGACCGGATCGAAGGACTGCGCCCGGCGTTTGTGCTCGGCGGGCACGGTAATCTACTGAGCGCGGCCGAACTGACCACGGCCATCGAGATCATCCGCGGCGATCTCCGCGAAGCCATTGCGCAGGGTCTGTCGCCCCATCAGCAATTTTGCCAACAGAATTCAGATAAGACAAAGGCCGACTACTTGTAAAAAGCCTTTTCCAAAGCATCCGCTAGGCGATAGCGACGCGCTTTGTTCGAAGCGTTGGCGATAACGAAGAAGCCTTCCTCGACCCAGTACCGGCAGAGCGCCGAGGCAGCGCGTTGCTTGACTCCGAAGAGCGCCGCAATCTCGCGAGAGCTGATCTCACGGGACTCTGCAAAGAGGGAGATTGCCTTTCGTTGCTTGGCGTCGAGATCTCGCAGAAGGCGCGATTGATCGCCGCCGCCTGTTGCCGCTTCGCGTTGCGCCTGAGCTTGTACCTTCTCAAAAGACGAGGCCATGCCCTCGACGAAATAAGCAACCCACGGCGTCACATCCGCCTCGGCGCGGCCCATGTAGTAGTTATGCGAGGAACCAATGTCAAGTGCGCGATAGTAGGCTCCGAGATCGCGGGCGTAATATTCTTCCAAGGCATAAAGCCCCTTCAGTCCGTAGCCGCCCAGATGGAGGATCAGCGTGGTTACCAGACGCGCGGTTCTGCCGTTGCCATCGTAATAGGGATGAATTGTGGCAAATTGATAGTGAGCCACCGCAGCTTTAAGCGGAACCGGCAGATCATCCGCGACGGTCAGCCATGCTGCCAGATCCTTCATCAGTCCAGGCACATCGCCCGCCTCGGGCGGCAGATAGACGATGCTGCCGCTCCGGCTGTCTTGAATCACGTTCTGAGCATCTCTGTAGGGCGTTGGCTTCACTAGCGTTTTGCCGCCTCCCATGACCAGGGCGTGGAGCCTCCGAATGACGGCTTCAGTCAACGGGCTGCGGGCTTTGGCCAGCTTTTCGGCCTCGTCCAGTGCCGAATAATAGCCGAGCACCTCAGCCTGATCGCGCTCCCGGCCCGGAAAGTGCTGCCCATTGGCGACGACCTGGACGACCTGCGCCTGGGTCAGCAAATTGCCCTCAATCGCCGTCGAGTAGTGCGTCGAGAAGAGCCGGGCCGTCTCCCGGAGGCTGGCGAGCACTTGCGGCGTGATGGGCAGCGCGTCGATCGACTGACGGACCGCCTCAATTCGCATCAACCATCCGGCGATGGCCGGAGTGATCGAGTATTTCGGGGAGAAGCCCTTTCGATTCTGTTTCATATGCCCACAATTTCCAGGTCTGGCTACCAACAACATACCGCTTCCATGCTGTTATTGTGCCGATAATATGCCGATATTGCAAGGGAAACCTGCACGCTCGAACTGGCACATCACCGCGAGCGATACTGCCAAACCTCAGCTACGCAGCATTCATTGGGATAACGCTGCCGAATGGCGCATGGCGGCTGCCGGTGGAGGCCCAGAGCACGGGATAGTCTGGAGCGTCGTCGGGAAATGTCCCGTAGAGATCCGTCAGAAAGACCAGCGTCTGCGGCTGAATTCCATGCCCAGCCAGCCAAGAGAAGCACGGACCGAAGTCTGTGCCCCCGCCACCGACGGGATTGAGATGAACGGTCTCGCCAGCTTGGTAGGTCTCCACTTTATGTACCTCAGTGTCGAAGTACAGGACGTGGACGCACTGTGGGCGTTGGCCTTCGAGGATCGAGCAGACTTCAGCCTCAAAGAGACGCAACAACCGGCCATTCACCGAGCCGGAGCAATCGACAGCGATGGCAATCTCTCCGACACCTTCGCGCACAACTCCAGGCAGATAGATTCCATTCCAGATGTGGCGGCGGTTAGGCCGCATCCAACTCGAATCAGCGGGGATGGTGTCGGACCAGAGGCGACGCAGCAATTCGCGCCAGTCTACCGTTGCCTCTGCGGTTCCTTCGAGAGTGCGGGCCAGACCCGCAGGAGTCTTGCCGGCTTGCTTCGAGAGCGTGACTGCTTGGTTGACGGCAACACTCCACTCTCGCGCCTGCTCTTCCGCACTTGGCGTATCTTCGCCCGGCAGAGGTGCATCTAGAACTTGGCCGATGCCGCCCTCCGTCTCTGGCACAGTTGGCTCATCGGTGCTGCATTGCTTTTCTGGCGTTTCGCCCGCGCCAGCTCCGGCACCGTCATTTGAACTGTTCTGGCCGCCAAACTGTGGCTGTGCCTCTACTTCGCGCAAGTTGTAAATCTGTTCGGCGCTCATTCCACGGAAGCGGTGATCGACAAGAACGCCTTCCGGCAGACTGAGGCCCGCATCGAGCAGTAGTGGATTGATGGCGTAGTCACAAGCCTCATTCCACCGCCGTGGATCGCGCCCGGAACGCCGTACATGATGCTGGAGCGCGGGGTGCATGACCTCGTGAGCCAACACCCCGGCGAGCGTTGCCGAGTTCAGCGTATCGACGAACTCAGGGTTGTAGTAGAGCGATACGCCATCGGTCGCCATGGTTGGAATTGATTGCTGCTCTCGCCCCTTCAAGCGAAACAGGAGCGATCCGAAGAACGGATGATCGAGCAATAAAGTAGTCCGCGCCTTCTGAATGCGGATGGATGCTGGTGTCTCGTGTCTCATGCTGCCGCAGACACCTCCATGTACGCAGACATACGGGAGAGGATGTCATCGACCGTTGGAGCGTCTGGTGCCTCCTCCGGCACGTTGGCTTCGCGATCACGCAGAACGCTGTCGATTTCGGCAACAATCTCCGCGGCATCGTTTGCCGTGGCCACTCGCAGCAGATCGTGCTTCTTGAGGTCCTGCGCCGTAAAGCCGCACAGCCGTTGCCTGATCTGATCTGCGAAACGGTTGAGATCGGCGTCGCCATTCACGTTCAGGTGCGGCAGCAACTCCACCAGGTCGAAGACATTCGTGACCATCGTCGCGTGGAAGCGGGACTCCGGCTCGTTCAAGCGGTCCACCATGTGCGAAACCACGTCCCGGAGCCTCTTCCACAAATCTTCGGTGCCGCGCGTCAAGGATTCGCGAACATTGGCGTCGATCTCGCGGGCCACGCGCGCCTGTTCCTCGGCCGACATCTGCACGCGGAAGTCATTGCCGGTCGGGATAGGCAAGATCTCCAGCTTCACGCCGAACTTCTTGCGCAGCTTGTCGGCGGCGGGATAGTCTTCCTCTCGAAACAGGCCGTTCAACTCCGGGCGTACCTGCTCGATGTACTGCGGATAGACCTGAAGAAAGCTCTCCACGCCTTGCTCAAAGCTGCTCTCAAATTCCCGCATACGGGCCGTCAGATCGAAGTAGAGGTTCGACGGCAGCAGGCGGAAGCCCTCATCGGACCACGGCAACGTGATTTTGTAGAAGTACTGCCGAACCTGCCCAGCCAGCGTGCGCAATTCATCCAGCTTGTCGGCGCCGCGTAGCAACTGCTTGTTGTACCGGCCCGCTCCCTGGTGCGCTCCATGCAGGTCGGCAACGTCGCGGCTGATTTTTCGGTCGTGTTTGATAGCAGTCCAAATACTGATGTGGACGGCGGCGAGCATTGCGCGTTCAGTAATCATCGAATGGCCTCCTGTTGCACACCGAAGCGGACAAATTCCGGTGTGTGGGTGATGGCGGTGTCCCGCGCCGCCGCGTCGCGCATCGCCATGACGCGCATTTCGGTCGGCATACGGTCCAGATACTTCAGTCCTCTGGCCACCGAGTTGTCAGTCATGGCCCGGCCCAGTGCCGTTGCAATTGCGATCTGCGCCGACGTCTCCGCAGGAAGCGGAGCCGTCTCAGGGTTGAGCAGAATCTCGTCGATCGACGGCAACTGGCGGAAGAGCCGCAAGAATGCAATCAACTCCGCCGCCGCCGCCGGCCCCACCGTTCCGTCGAGCAACTGCGCCTCGAACTCACTCGCGCCAGAAAGGAAGGTAGTCTTCTGCCGGTTGGCAATGCCGCGCAGGACATTGGAGGCCATCTCCCAGGATCGGGGAGTGGGCCAGGCATTGGCGTCCGAGGTCGCATCGGCCGTGTGCAACAGGTCCGGCTTGAAGCGCAGAAACGCGATGATCTCCGGTCGCACGCCCGCGCCCACAGCCCACTTGCACCAGTCATTGAGATCGGCTTCGAGTTCCAGATGGACAAAGCGATTCCGCAACGGACGCGGCATCGAGAAATGCACACCGCGCTCGGAGGCAGGGTTGCCGGCGGCGATGACCACCCAGCCGTCTGGCAACACATACTCTCCGAGTTTGCGGTCGAGCACCAGTTGATAGCAACCAGCCTGCGTCATCTGCGGCGCGGAGGTCAGCTCATCGAGAAATAGAATGCCTTTCCCTGTGGTGGGCAGGAACTTGGGAGGCACCCATTGAGTCTGATCATCCTTGATCCGCGGCAGCCCTCGCAGATCGACCGGATCGAGTTGCACGGCGCGAACATCCAGGAACTCAAAGTCGAGATCGTCCGCGACCTGCGCGACGATCTGCGATTTGCCGACGCCGCACGCGCCCCAGATATGGAGAGGCACACGTTCGCCAATCAGCGCATGGAGCGCCTCATACAACTTGGATGGTTTCATTCGGGATTTCCTCAGGCGGAATACTGGTTTGGGTGTGAAGAATAGCCGGTCGGCCATCTATTCGGGGATGCGTTGGATTGCCGTGCTAACCGCTTTGGGGCGGAACAGCGAAGACGATATAAACTGATTTCTGAATGAATTCATCAAGCGTTCAGCAAATCGAGGCGCTTCAGGCCGCGCTTAAGGCGGCCCGTGAAAACGAGAACCGGTGGATGGAAATCTCCGCCGAGTTCTCCACTGATCCTGATCGGATGGAGCAGTGGTCTAGCACCGCGAAACTCAGGCGACTCGAAGTCGAGCGGATCGAGGCGCTTCTGGACGGTGCGGCGGAGCCTTGCGGCTTGGCGCAACCAGTGCGCAGTGAGATGGTCGAAGCTAATAACAGAATGGGAGAGACGGCATGAACGAAGCGGAAATGAAAGCAGAGTTGGAGCGCCTGCGGGCAGAAAACGAAAAGCTCAAGAGCAGGGATTCAGCAGGGTTGAGTCTCAAGGTCAGCGAGAA